>Ga0302325_10002229_pt1 | contig 47386 bp, 44 predicted proteins | sample Palsa_T0_2_FD_201948 | JGI IMG/M metagenome (GOLD analysis project Ga0302325, IMG submission 201948) | Peat permafrost microbial communities from Stordalen Mire near Abisko, Sweden - Palsa_T0_2 | ecosystem: Environmental > Terrestrial > Soil > Palsa > Peat permafrost | place: Sweden: Abisko...
CCCGCACAGGAGTGCGGGGGCCCCACCTCGCCGCCGCTGCGCGCCGAGACGCCCGTCCCCTTCGAAGCCGCTTTCGATGTCATCCTGAGGCCGAAGGCCGATGGACCCCACAGAAGCCGCGGCTCGCATGGGATCCTTCGCTTTCGCTTCAGGATGACAGCGGTGGATCTCGGCGCGCTAGAAGCGGCCGATTAGGCCCGCGAAGCCGGGGGTGAAGATTGGGGTGAGCTGGACCTGGGGGGTCAGGGGCGCGGGGGGGGCTGTAGGGGGTTGGGAGGCCGGGGGGCGGACGGCGGCGTGGAGGAGGGAGCGGTTGTAGCGGGCGGCGTAGGCTTCGGCGTCGGACTTGGTGAGGACGTGTTCGTTGGGCGAGCCGTTGTAGCCGAGCACGCCGTACACGACGAAGCTCGCGATTCCCGTGCCGAAGACCGCGCCGCCGACGATGCCCATCGTCTTGCCCAGACCGGGATCGAGGGGCGGATTGCATTGGATCTCCCAGCCGGTGCCCGTGACGTTCTGCAAGGTTTCGACGTTGCAATTCGACGCGGGGGTAAAGGGCGTGGGCAGGTTCGTGCCGATAATCTGCGTCCTCGTCGGCGTCGCCAGGCTCACGTAGGCGGCCGAGCCGAGGAGGAACGCGCCAACGCTGGTGGCGGACACGGCGTAGTAGAGCCAGAACGGGTTTCGATTGCTCCTCGCGCCGGACAAGTCCATCGCGCCCGTGAGGTCTTGGTATCGACGGACGAACTCGTTCTCGGTGATGTCGCCGCGCGAATCCCGGAAGGTGTACGCGAACTCGGCGGGGACGCCTGCGCGGGCCACGACCTGCACTTTCTTCTGGTCGAACTCGGCCCGCGCCGGCTCGGGTAGGTCCTGCTCGGTCGGCTCGGCGGCCGCGGATTTCGGGTCGCCGAGCAACGTGAGAGCCGGACCCTTGGCCGGGTCGGTGACCGTCACGAGCGCCGCGACGTACCCGTAGACGTAGCGCTTGTGGAGCACCTTCGCCTTGATGAACCCTCGCTCCTCGGCCGCGACGGGGATCTCGACGCTTGCGCCGGTGTCGTCCCGGAGAACGGCGGCAAACTCCCCCTGGCCGTAGCCGAGGGCCGTGACGATCCCATACCCGCACGTGCCCTTGTCCTTGCAGCAAGCGAGGTACTCGGGCGTGACCGCCACCGTGATGCGCTTCTCGATGTCGAGCCGGTAGTAGAAGTGTGTTGCCGACGGCGCGTCCTCCTCGAAGCCGAACGGCGCGAGGGCCGCCTTGGCCTTCCCATCGGCGGCGAGGCCCTGGGCGTCCTCGAAGGTGGCGACGACGGGCTCCGTCTTCTCGGGTCCGAGCTTGTCGGCGCACTCGTTGGGGCGGGCGACTTCGTCGAGCGGCTTGCCGTTGTCAGGCGCGTCGGGCAGGACGCGACCAAGCAGCGCGTGGTCGTCGCTCGACCGCGGCACGAGAACGTACGACGGGCCGAGGGGCGAAGCCGCCGCCACCTCGGACGGGGCGGTCGGCCGGAAAGGCGCGGCAGCGCCGCAGCCGACGAGGACGATCATCGCGCCGAGCGACGCCAGATTTCGGAGCATCATGGGGCTCAATACACCGGACGCGCGCCGCGCCCTGTCTCCATTCGTCGGCGCAGACCGACAGCACGTCCGTTTAACGAGTTCTGCGCCCGCACGCTAGAGGGTCGGCGGCTTCTTGGACGGCGGGTCCGCCGTGCCCGCGTGGGCGCTGCCCGCGTCGTCGTCGAGCACGTCGATCGCGACCGCCAGCGTTCCCCCGACCAGCCGGTTGACGAGCCGGATCGACCCGTAGACCGTATCGAGGATGGCGTCGTGAACCACCCGGACCCCGCGGGCAGGAAGGGCAATCGGCGGGATCGCGTCCAGCACGTCGAAGGGACGCGCCGCGGTCGCACGGTGCAGGCGCTCGACCGCGGATGTGCCCTGGTCCACCGCCGTCTCGATGAGCGCCCGCAGCCCGCGCCACTGGTCCATCTTCGTCACGACATCTCCTCTTCAGCTCGCCCCGGCTGCCGGCGCGGCCTCGCCGGCACACCACGCGCGGACAGTCTCGTAGACCTCCGGAGACCGCGCAATCGCAAGATGACTCAAACGTGGCAGGTGGCGCACGTGCCCGGGAGGCAGCCCCGCCCCATCGAGCCCCGCCGTCGCGCTCTCGAGCGGCACGATGGAATCGCCGAACAGGGCCACGAGCAGCGGATGCTCCGCGACAGAAGCCGCGACCAAATAGTGCTCGATCTCGGGAAGGAGCGGCACCGGATGACGCGGGTCGGTCACCGAGATCGACCACCCACGGTCGCGGGCGCGGTCCTCCGGGCGGAGGTCGGCGTGGCCGAGGTCCTTGATGCCGGCGCTCCGGAGGTTGGCGATGTCGGAGACGAGCCTCGTGTACGGATCGTCCACGACGCGGAGGGCGCTCGTCACCACGCGACCGATGCGCTCCATCGGGGCGCCGAGGTGCGGCGTTCCGATGTAAATGGCGCGCTTCACCCGCGAGAGCCACGCGCGGCCGTCCTGTCGGGCGAGATGGCACGCGCTCCGTACGACGAGGCCGCCCATGCTGTGCCCGAGAAGGACGATCTCGTCGATCGCTACGGGATACGCGTCCGTCAGGGCGGCGAGCGCGTCGGAGAGTCCCGCGCCGTTCTCTCCGATCTGCCTGCCCGAGTTGTACCGAAGATAGAGCGGCGTGTAGCCGAGGTCGCGGGACAGCCTCGCGCCATAATCGGTGCCATCGGCCATCGTCCAGATTTGCTCGGTCGTCATGAGACCATGCACCAGCACGACGACGCGGCCGGTGGCGGCCGGCAGCCGCTGCGCGAGAGGGCCGCGCTGGAGAACGAGCGGTACGTCGCCGCCAACCTCGGCGAAGAGGCTCATCTCCGTCGCGAGGCCGTTGCCGGTCTTTTCGAGGAAATCGCCGATCACTCCGTTGAGGATGGCCAGGGAGGCATCGAGCTTTCGCCCCATGAGGGCCGACCTACCACGCGGTTTTCGGGTGCGCACTATGCGCACCGTTCTGCTCAGCTGGTGCACCAAACAGCGCAAGCTGGATATTGTGTTTCGAGGCGGACATATTGTGCAACGTGGATGCGCAGGCTGTTCCGGGGACAAACAGTTCCCGACCGGACTGACGGCACGCGATCTGCTCTCGTTACAAAAGACGGAGCAGGCCCCTCACCCGCTCTCTCCCCGAGGTAAGACAGTATGCGACGAAGCTTTCTTGGACCCACGACCGCAGGTCTCGCGCTCCTCTTGACGCTCGGCGTCGTCGTCGCCAGCGCGAGCTGCGGCTCGAGCAACAACGGTGGGCTCGCGAATGGCCTCGGTACGAGCTCCGGGGGCGGCGGAGACGACGGCGGCGCCGGATCCAGCAGCGGGTGTACTGGCGCCTTTTGCACGGGCGGGGGAAGCGGCAGCGGAACGTTCACGGGCACCGGGAGCGACGGCGGGACCATCGGACCGCCGCCTTCGATGGTCAACTCGCTCGTCACGATCAATGACTGCCCAGGCACCCTCACGACGGCGATGGCCACCGCGCTCGAGGGGGCCGGCTCCGCCGTCGGCTCGATGAAGTGGTTGTACCCGTACAACCAGACGGTGTTCCCGGGCGGTATCCCGGCACCGGTGCTTCAGTGGAGCCAGACGGGCACGCCCGACGGCGTGTACGTCCACCTGAAGTCGTCCCTCTTCAATTACCAGGCCTGTTTCGCGGGCGCGTCGGCCACGAACTTCACGCTCGCGTCGATGCCGTGGCTCACGGCGTGGTCGCAGAGCAAAGGACAGAGCGATCCGCTCTCCGTCGAAGTGGCGACCAGCACGGGCGGCACGATCGCGTCGTTCACGACGCAGTGGATCTTCGCGAAGGGCAGCCTCGCGGGCGACACGTATTACAACACATACGGGTCCAAGCTCGTGCCGGGCCAGATGAACGTGTCCAACGGCGCGGTGATGCGGATCTCCGCGGGGGCCACGGCGCCCACTGCCTTCCTGTACACGGCCGCCGGCGCTTCGCCGTTCGGCCCGTGCGTCTCGTGCCACTCGCTCTCGTCGAACGGGTCGTACCTCGTGGCGCAGCAGCATTTTTATCCGGGTGGTCTCAACGGCAAGGGCAGTATGTCCTTCGACTTACTCACCGACCCGAAGCCCGACCCGACGGCGCCGCTCGCGAGCACGCTCAACGACGACTGGGGATTTTCGGCCATGTACCCCGACGGGACCCTGCTGCTGACGGCCGGCGAACCGCAGGGCACGTCCGCGCCGGCGCCCAACGCGAACCCGTTGTTCCCGGGCGTGCCAGGCAACAACCCGGGCATGATCGGCACGAAGGCCAACGTCTTTTACAGCACGACGACGGGCACGGAGACCACGGCGACCGGCCTCGACACCGACTACGCGATGATGCCGAGCTTCTCGGTCGACGGGAACTACCTCGTCTACAACGACAACCCTGGGGGCGACGCGGGGCTCGAGCCGGGGGGCAGGATCGCGGTCGCGAACTTCTCCAAGAGCTCGATGGCGTTCTCGAACCCGAAGACGATTTACACCAGCACGACGCTTTACCCCGGCTGGCCGTTCTTTACCCCGGACAACAACGACGTCATCTTCGCGCTCGGCAACGGCGACAACTACGCGACCGAGGTCCCGCCGGGCGACATCCAGCTCTGGAGCTCGTACCTCTACATCGTCGACGTCAAGTCGGGCATGTCCCACAGGCTCGACGAGGCGGCGGGCTTCAACAGCGCGGGCGAATACCTGCCCTTCCCCGGCCGCGACGAGGGCTACGACTTCTATCCGACGATCAACCCCGTCGCGTCCGGCGGGTACTTCTGGGTCTACTTCACGAGCCGTCGCGCTTACGGCAACGTTTATCCGGGGGGCACCCCCTCGGCCACCAATCCCGGCGGGACCGAGTCCGACACGGGTACCAAGGCGATCTGGGTCGCGGCCATCGACATCGCGCCTGCCGCGGGCACCGACCCGAGCCACCCGGCCTTCTACCTGCCCGGCCAAGAGGTAGGCAGCGGCAACATCCGTGCGTTCCCCGTGCTCGCGCCGTGCTCGGGCAACGGGGCCTCGTGCGAGAGCGGGATCAACTGCTGCGGCGGCACGTGCACGAGCGGCGTCTGCGGCGTCCCCGCGGGCTGTGCGAGCGACAACAACAAGTGCACCTCGACGGTCCCGTGCTGCGATCACTCCGAGACGTGCATCGGTGGCTTCTGTACGCCGCCGACCCCGCAATAGCGCGCGCTCACCGACGCAGGCGGGTCTGCTCGAGGAGCTTGGCGACGAGGGCCGTCCAGCCCGTCTGCGCGCGGGCGCCGAGGCCCTCGCCCGTGTCGCCGTTGAAGTACTCGAAGAACGTGACGTTGTCCTTGAAGTGCGGGTCGCGCTGCACGACCTCGCGCGGCCCGTGGGCCGGACGTCGCCCGTCGGCGCCTTGCACGAAGAGGGCGATGATCCGGGCCGAGATCTCGCCCGCGACCTCCCACAGCGTCAGCGATCGGCCCGAGCCCACGGGGCACTCCACGCGGAGCGAATCGCCGTAGTAGTGGTTTAGCCGCTGCAGCGACTCGATGACGAGGTAGTTCACGGGCAGCCACACGGGGCCGCGCCAGTTCGAGTTGCCCCCGAAGAGCCCCGTGCGCGACTCGGCCGGCTCGTACTCGACCCGGTGCGTCTCCCCCTCGATCCACAGCTCGTAGGGCGCCGCCCGGTGCGCGCGCGAGAGGGAGCGAACGCCATAAGGCGAGAGAAACTCCGACTCCGAGAGCATGCGCGACATCACGCGCACCAGCTTCTCGCGATCTACGAGCGACAGGAGACGCCGCTGGCCGTGTCCAGGCACCTCCATCATCGGGCAGTACTGCGCGAGCTCGGGCCGGTTCTTCAGAAACCAGCGCGCGCGGCGCCAGAACGCGGGGAAGCGGGTCACCGTGTCGGGCTCGAGCGTCGACACGGCGAAGAGCGGCGTCAGGCCGACCATCGACCGCACGCGCATGGGGAAGCTCTCGCCCGAAGGCCTGCGCATCACGTCGTAGTAGAAGCCGTCGGCTTCGTCCCAGAGGCTCACGTCGCCGCCGGCGATATGGTTGGTCGCGTGCGCAATGAGCAAGAAGTGCTCGAAGAACTTGTTCGCCACGTCCTGGTAGCTGGGGTTCTCTCTCGCGAGTTCGAGCGCGATGTCGAGCATGTTGAGGCAGTACATGCCCATCCAGCTCGTGGCGTCGGCCTGCTCGAGGATCCCCCCGCCTGGCAGGGGCTTGCTGCGATCGAAGACCCCTATGTTGTCGAGGCCCAAGAACCCGCCCTCGAAGACGTTGCGCCCCAGGGTGTCCTTGCGGTTCACCCACCAGGTGAAGTTGAGCATCAACTTGAGGAACACCGACTCGAGAAACGCGCGGTCCGCCCGGCCCGTGGTGCGACGCTCGATCTGGTAGACGCGGTACGCGGCCCACGCGTGCACCGGCGGGTTCACGTCGCCGAGGTGCCACTCGTACGCGGGGATCTGCCCGTTCGGGTGCATGTACCACTCGCGAACGAGGAGAGTGAGCTGCTGCTTGGCGAACTCCGGGTCGACGAGCGCAAGGGGGATGCAGTGGAAGGCGAGGTCCCAGGCCGCATACCAGGGGTACTCCCACTTGTCGGGCATCGAGAGGACTTCGCTGTTGTAGAGGTGCCGCCACTCGTGGTTGCGCGCGGCCCATCGCTCGGCGGGCGGCGTCGATATGGCGTCACCCCGAAGCCACCGCTCGACGTCGTACGAGTAGTACTGCTTGCTCCAGAGCAAACCGGCGATGGACTGCCGAAAGACCCGCGTCTCGTCCGCGTCGAGGGTCCGCGGCGTCACGGCCGCGTAGAACTCGTTCGCCTCGTGGACGCGCCGCTCGAAGACGGCGTCGAAGTCCTCGAAGGCCTCGGCCCCGAGCGCCCGGTCGGTGTAGCGCAGGCGCACGACCGCGCTCTCGCCCGGAGCGAGCAGCCGCGAGAACCGCGCACCCACCTTCGTGCCACGAAGGGCGGGGTTCACCGCCGCCCTGTTGCCGCGCACGATCGCGTCGTGAAAGGCATCCTTGACGTGCGGCGTCGCGCTCGCGACGCCCCAGAGGCGCTCGGCGTTGCTCTCGTTCTCGGTGAAGAGCAGCTCGTCTGCGCCAGCGACGTGCAACCACGAGCCCCCGAGATGCGGCTCCAGGGCCTCGACGACCGACACGTCGCCGCTCGAGCCGATGGCGCGGAGCTCCGGCCTTGCCACTCCGGGCGACCAGCTCCACGTGTTGCGAAACCATAGCTGCGGCACGATCTCGAGGGGAGCCGCCCGGTCGCCCCGGTTGTGCACCGTGACGCGCATGAGCACGTCGTTCGGGTCGGCCTTCGCGTACTCGACCTGGACGTCGAAGTAGCGCCCGCCGGCGAAGACCCCCGTGTCGAGCAGCTCGTACTCGGGGTCGAGCTTGCCCGCCGCGCGAGCGCGCACGCGCAGGTCGTCGTACGGGAACGCCGCCTGCGGGTACTTGTAAAGCGCACGCGCGTAGCTGCACGTCGGGGTCGCGTCGAGGTACCAGTAGAGCTCTTTGACGTCTTCCCCGTGGTTGCCCTCCTTGCCGGACACGCCGAAGAGGCGCTCCTTCAAGATCGAGTCGGCGCCGTTCCACAGGGCCAGGCCGAGGCACACGAGGCCGCGGTTGTCGCAGAGGCCGAGCAGGCCGTCGTCGCCCCAGCGGTACGCTCGGAGCGCCGCGTGGTCGAACGGCAGGTAGTCCCAGGCCTCCCCGTCGCGCGAGTAGTCCTCGCGCACGGTGCCCCATTGCCGCTCGGGCAGGTAGGTCCCCCAGCGTCGCCACTTCTTGACGCCTCCGTCCTCGGTCCCCTCGCGCGCTTGTTCGAGCCGACGATGTTCGGCGGTCACACGGGACATGAGGCCCGCGACAATAGCGCCTTTCGCGTAGCCCCGAGTTATCGCATCATGCGGGGTGAAATGCGGGAGCCTACGCGAGCGCTCGTGCGCCGCACGATCGCGAGCGCGAGCGCGGCAGTGACCGCCACGATCCTGCGGCTGCCGCTCGCCGTCGCCCGCCCGGGCGGAGGGGGCAGCTACGGCGGTGGAGGTGGTGGAGGCGGAGGCGGAGGCTTTCACTCGGGCGGAGGCGGGTTCGGAGCGCCGGTCGGTCCTGTGGGCGGAGGCGGGGGAAGCTCCGGGGGCGGCGCCTTCTTTTTCTTCCTGGTTCTTCTCGTCCTCTTCTTCATCTTCTTCGCGGCTGCACGCCAAAAGCGGCGGCAGCGCACGGGCGCGGCAGGCGATGGAAACGTCGCCATCGACGGCGATCCCCTCGCCCTACTTCGCACGCGCGATCCCGCCCTGACCGTCGAGAGCATCGTCGAGCACGTGCGCCAGATGGCCGACATGCTGCGTGGTGCCTGGTGCGCCGGAGACATGGGCCCGGCCCGCGCCTTCGTCAGCGACGGGGTCTTCAGCCGGTTCCAGGTGCAGCTCGGGCTCATGCAGGCCGAGAACCGCCGCAACGTGATGGGCGACGCGCGCGTCATCTCCGTGTCGGTGCAAGGCACCGAAAACGCCGACCCCCTCGACGTCGTGCACGTCCTCGTCCAGGCCGAGGCGCGCGACACCGAGGTGCCCTGGAACGCGAGCGGCGACCAGATCCGCGCCGCCTTGCAGCGAGCGCCCATCGAGCCTTACGAGGAGATCTGGTCGATCTCCCGATGCACCGGCGCGCAGAGCAAGCCGGCAGGCTACGCGGTCGGCCGGGCGTGTCCCCGGTGCGGGGCGCCGCTCGCCGAGGGCGAGACGATCAAGTGCCGCTACTGCGGCGCGCTCGTCTGCTCGGGCGAGCACGACTGGGTCCTCGCCGAGATCACGCAGACCATCGAGTGGCGGCCGACGGGACAGGCGCCGGGCCTCGATCACTTGCGAGTGCGCGACCCGGGCGTGGCCCGCGAGACGCTGGAGGACCGGGCCTCGTACGTCTTCTGGAAGTGGGTGCAGGCCGCGCGCCAGGGTCAGTTGGCGCCGCTGCGAAAGTGTGCGACGCCGTCGCTTCTCGCCCGCGGCGCGCGCCTCGAGTGGGCAACGGGCGCGATCGACGTGGCCGTCGGCGCCGCGGAGCTCGTCTCGTGCGACGTCGACCCGACGGGCCAGGGGTTCGACCATGCTCACGTGGAGGTCGCGTGGTCCGCGCGCCTTCGCGGCTCCCGGGAGCACACCAAGGTGAAGAGCCTCCTGCGCCTGGCTCGCCGATCAGGGGTCGTCTCCAAGCCGTCGATGACGGCGCTCGCTTGCCCAGGGTGCGGCGCGCCGCTCGTCGAGAGCGACTCTTCGCGATGCGATCACTGTGGGGTCGAGCTGGCCGCGGGAGACCAGGCCTGGGTCTTGGAAGACATCACGGGGCTCTAGATTTGCGGCCTCGAATAGGGCACCGTGAAGTACATGGCTGATGCAGGGGCAAAGGGACCTGCGGCTCCAAAGACGGGGCTCAAGTCCACCATGGTCGGCATTGCCCCGCCGACGGCGCCCCTCCCTGGCGCGCCCGCGGTGGCGCGACCGGCGCAGGCAGCGCAGCCGGCGAAGCCAATCGGTCCCGTAGCCCCCAAGGCGCCGCTGCAGCCCGCGCACCCCTCGCCCGTCGCGCCCGCGAGGACGGCGGGCGCCGTTCGCCCGATGGCTCCGTCGAAGCCCGACCTGGGCCCGCAAGTCCCCCTCCGGCCGATGGCGCCGTCAAGGGCCGATGGGGGCCCGCAGGCGCCGCTGCCGCCGATGGCGCCATCGAAGCCCGACGTCGTATCGCCCGCCCTGCCGGCCGCCGCACCGTCGAAGCCGGACGTCGTGCCGCCTCCCCTGCCCGCCGCCACGCCGTCAAAGCCCGATGTAACTCCGCCGCCCCTCGGGCTGACGCCCGCTGTCCCGCGCACCGAAGAAGTGCGGACGCCGCCCACGCCCCCGGCCGTCCTCGAGGCCGCACTTGCCGCCGAGCCCAAGGCCTCGGTCGTCGCAGAGCCGGTCCGGCCACGCCCCATTCCGGAGTCGCAGGCCCGCCTACCGCAGGAGCCGCGCGAAGACACGCGCGCACTCATTCGCGCCGCGCTCGACGAGGCCGTCGCGCCGCTCCACCGCGCCATCTCGCTGCTCGAACACCGACTCGCCGAGGTCGAGCGCCGGCCCGCGCAAACGATCGTGCAGCAGGTCGTGCAACCGGCACCCGCCGTCGCCACGTCGGCGGCCGCGGCGCCCCGCCCGCAGCTGCACACGCAGCCCCAGGTCTTCGCCACCGCCGCCGCAACCCCGGCGGCGGTCCTTGCTCCGCGGGCGGCGCCGATCGACTTGTCCGCGATCGACGTCTCCATCGAGATGAACGGGGCCCTCGACGGCAAGCGCCGCAAGCGCCGGATCGTCGGCACCCTGGTGGTCGCGATCCTCGTTGTCTTCGGCGGCCTCTTCGGCGCGCTCTTCCGCAGCTACCAGCCGCACTGAGAGCCGCCCCTCCCGGCGAGCTCGAGGGGCGCGCCGCCGTGGTATGAATGGTTCATGCGAACTGGGCTTTTCTTCGGCGTTGCCGCCGGACTCGTCTCGCTTTTGGCTTCGTCCTGCAACCTGACGTCGGCGTCCCCCCCCGACCAGAACGAGACGGAGTTCTGCGCCGACTGGGCGAAGGCCATCTGTCAGGTCGGCTCGGGGCAGTGCACCTTCGACGTCACGACGTGCGCCGCGAACCAGACGAACGTCTGCACGGCCTTTGTCGACAGCCTGCAAGGGGGCACGCGGCAGTACAGCCAGCCCAACGGCGCGGCATGCATTGGCGCGCTCAACGACACCTACAGCGGCAACCAGCCCTCGATCGCGGCGCAGGTGCTGCTGAACACCGCCGCCATCTGCAGCAAGGTCGTCGCGGGTAACGCGGGCTCGGACCAGCCGTGCACGACCGATAGCGACTGCACCGGGAACCTCATATGCACGCCCACCGTCCTGGGCGGGAGCAACTCCGTCTGCGCGGCGGCCGTCTCCGAGGCGCTCGGCGACTTCTGCGGCGGTCCAGGACAACAGTGCGCGGCCGGCTCGTTCTGTCAGTCCCAGGGGCCGAAGGCCGCCCCGATATGCGTCGTCGGGGGGCCGACCGGGGCCACGTGCAGCGCCACGGCCCCCTGCGTCAGCTCCGACACATGCGGGCCCGATGGCACCTGCCAACCGCAAGGCACGACCGGCGCCGCATGCACGACGAACTCCGACTGCACGAGCGGCTACTGCGATCCGTACCCTCCGATGCAGTGCACCAACGGCCTCACCTTCGCGCGCGGCTCCGACGATTGCAACGGCATCGAGAGCGCCGGGACCGTCCCCATCGGCGACGCATCGAGCCCTGACGGCGGCGGTTAGGCATCTGCGCCCGCGGTCGTCCGGGAGATTGAGAAAACCGCCAGGACGCCAAGGAACGCCAGAAGAGTCGACGAGGGGCGACGCCCCCTCCGATCGCCTGCTCTCTTCCTGGCGTCTCCTGGCGCCCTGGCGGTTTTGCATCTCGCTCACGACGGGCAGGTGGAGAGGGCCATGATGGCGGCGAGATGGGCCTTGACCACCCCGAACTCGGCCACGACGAGGCTCTGCTCGGCCTGACGGTGCGCCTCGGAGGCCGTCACCAGGTCGACGCTGGTGCCCTGCCCGCGCACCCAGAGCTTCTGCGTGAGCGCGTCGTTCTGCGCGGCCAGGTCGCGCTGCTCGAGGGCGACGCGGTACGACGCCTCGGCCACCTCGATCCCGCGCTGCGCCTGCTCCACCTGGATGATCGCCTGGTAGCGCAAGGTCTGCAGCGACTGGTCGGCAATGTCCGTCTGGGCCTGCTCGCTCTTGATCGTTCCGTAGCGGGTCCCGCCGTCGAAGATCGGGAACGAGACGGCGGCGCCGATGCTCCACGTCGGGTTCGGGTACCCGTTGTTCACGGCCGTCGTGGCGGAGAGCGTCGACTGACCCGTGATGACGGGGATGAACGAGTACCACGTGTTTTGCAGGTTGCGCTTGGCCACCTCGAGGTTCTTGCGCGCCGCCGCGACGTCCGGCCTGGCCTCGATGCTGTCGATCACGCGGCACGACCGGAGCGCTTCCTGCGCGAGGCCGTCCACTTTGAGCTCCGGCGCCACGCCCGTCTCCTCCGGGAGGCTCAACGCCAGACCGAGCGCCTCGCGCGCCTGGCGCAGGGCTTCGTCGCCGTTGACGAGCGTGACGCGCGCGTTGGCGGCGTTCTGCTGCGCGCGGACGACGTCGAGCGACATGGCGGCGCCGAGGGCCTCCTTACGCCGGGTGAGCGCGAGCTGCTCGAGGGCGACCCGAAGGCCCACGCGGTTGATCTCGGCGCTGCGCTCGGCCGTCACGACCGAGACGATCTGGTTGGCGAGGCCGAACTCCAGGGTGCGTCGGGTGTCGTCCACCGAGAGGCGGCTCGCGTCCTCCATCATCTTGTTGATGAAGATCTGGTCGAACTCCTGCACGTTGATGATGTCCTGCGAGAGGGTCATCGACATCGAAGCGGTGTTTGGAATGGGCAGGATGGTGGAGATCGGCTCGCCGGGGACGTTCTCGAAGGCGGTCCGCGTGAGAAGCTGGTGGGTGTAGGTCCCGTTGACGCAGCCGGGCGGCGCCGAGCTGCCGCCCGCGCACCCTCCGAACGCCGGCAGGTACTGGGCGAAGGCCACGATCGTCTGCCCCTGCGCTTGCAGCACCTGGTCGACGGCGCTCTTGAGGTTGGTCGATCGCGACTGCAGGAGCTGATAGGCGTCCGCCCATGACGCCAGCACGCGCTTGGGCGGCGGCACCGGTGCGAGCATCGGGTCCTCCACGGGAGGCAGGGCGGGAAGCTCGGCCAGGTTCGGAAGGACTGAGGGGCGCGCGGGCGCGGGCGCGGGCGCGGGCGTGAGCGCGGGCGCGGGCGTGAGCGCGGGTGCCGCTTGCGGCTGTGCATACCCGACCGCGGGCCATCCCATGAGGCAGCAAACCGCAAAGAAGCCTTTTCGCATGATGAGCCTTCTTGCCATGCCGCGACACCCAGGCGCCACGGACTCCCGACGAGCCGCTGTCAGGCCATGACTCGCAGCTTGCGCGGGTCCGCGCGTCGCGTCGCGCCTATCGGACGGGCGGGCGGAGCGGGGGGTGGGCGCCACACGGCGAAGTCGTCGTCGAGGGGGCCGGGGAGCGTCGGCTGGGCGGTGCGCTCGAGGAGCTGGAACTCGTGGTCGGCGACGAGCTGGGCGGCCGTAGCGGCGGACACGCCAGCGCCCTGCAGCAGGCGCGCGTTGCGCAGGAGGGCCCAGTGCTGCGGATCGCGCCGCGCCGCCTCATCGAAGTGCGACTTCATCGCGGCGAAGTCCCCTCGCCTCGCCGCGATGCACGCCTGGTAGTTGAGCGCGAGGCCCGGCGCGGGATAGCCGAGGTCGAGCGCGCGGCGGGCGTGCTCCTCGGCCTCGTCGAGACGGCCGTCGCGATAGAGCGCCCCGGCGAGGTCCATGTGCGCCGCGTGATGGGGACCGAGGCGCTCGAGGATGGCGCGGCACTCGTCGACCCCTTCGCGATACGACTCGCGCAGGCCCTTGTTGCGCCGAAACCAGTCGCGAAAGAACGCCGTGTCCTCGTCCGAAGCGTCGAACGTCGTCTTGAGCTCCTGGAAGTCGCGCTCGAAGTAGAACTCCGCGTCGACCCAGCCGGCCTTCTTCGCCTCGTCGTAGTCGCGCGTCCCCGGGTACACCGACAGGCACGCGAAGATGTACTGGTGCGGCTTGGCCCGCTCGAGAAAGCGCAGCGTCTCGTCGAACGTCTCGCGCGTCTCACCGCGGTTGCCGACCATCATGTAGTAGCGCAGCTTGATGCCGTATTTTTTGGCGAGCGCGCTCGACTCGATGATTTCGTCGGGAGTGATCTTCTTGTCGATGGCGTCGAGGATCTTCTGCGATCCCGACTCGACGCCGAGGCTCAGCCGCTCGCAGCCGGCCAGGCGCATCTCGCGCAGGAGCTCGTCGCCGAGGACGTCGACGCGCGTGTCGCAGCTCCAGAGAAAGCCGATGCCCCGCGCGCGGATGCCGCGGCAAAGCTCGATGACGCGCTTGCGGTTGGTCGTGAAGGTGTCGTCCTTGATCTGGATCATCTTGACCGGGGCGCGCGCAACGGCCTTCTCGAGGGCATCGAGGACGTACGGAACGGACTGGGCGCGGTAGCTGCGGCCCCAGCTCGCCTCGGCCCCGCAGAAGGTGCACCGCCACGGGCAGCCGCGCGAAGTCATCACGATGTGGGTGTCGAAGTAGTCGTGCGGCGAGGCGACGGTGTCGAGGTCTTCGATGGCTGGCCGGTCTTCGAGGATCTCGACGCGCCCCTCGACGCGGTGTGCCGTCCCTGCGATGCCCGTCGTGGGCGCCCCCCGCTGCAGGCAGTCGACGACCTCGAGGAACGACGTCTCGCTCTCGCCGACGCACACGGTGTCGATCTCGGCATGGTGCTCGAGCATCTCGCGGGCAAGCGGCGTCGCGTGCGGGCCGCCGACGACGACGTGCGCCGACGGGCGAAGGCGCTTGACCTCGCGTGCAACGAGAGCGACCCCGCGCCGGTTCGCCGTCCAGCACGACAGCCCGTAGAGGTCCGCGGCGAGCGCGGCGAGAATCTGCTGCACCCGGGTCCATGAAAACCCCGAGAGGTTCATCACCTTGACCTGATGACCGGCGCGGAGCGCCTGCGCCCCGAGCGTGAAGAGGCCGTACGGAGTCTGGAAGAAATCGCCGTCGAGGTCCCCTTCCACGTACTCGGACGGAGGTCCATCGGCGGAAGGCTCCGGCTCGCCCGCCCCGCGGATCTTCCAGGGCGGGGGGTACAGGAGGGCGATCTTCATCGGGTCGGGTCCCTCAGCGACCCTCGGATTGTAGCGCCACGCGGTGCCGCCAGGCGAAGGCGATGATTGCCGCGCCCCCCGTCAGGCACCCGATGTTGATGAACAGCTCGACCGCGAGGTTCGCGGCGCCCGTCGACGCGCGATAGATCCCGTTCTCGAGATCGAAGAGAATATCCATCCCGGCGAGGTACACGGACGCGCTGCCGGCGAGCAGCATCCAGAGCACCGCCGCGGGCTTGCGCCCGGCGAGGGCGATCGCCGCGAGGGCGCCCGTGACGACCATCCAGCCGTCGGCCAGCGGGAACGCGTTCTCGAACGTGTAGTATGCGGGCGTGTCGGCCGTCGCGAGCCAGCTCCGGTCGACGAAGAACCAGATGACCCAGTAGGCCACGGTCGCCAGCGAGCCGAACCAGAGAAGGCCAATCATCAGCCGCCGGCCAAGGGCGCTGGGCCCCGCGGCCGCGGCGGGGGCTACGGCGGATAAAGCTTGTGAGGTGGAAGAGACGCTCACGGACGCCCGCTGCTATCATACGAGGATCGAAGCGGCGAGCCTACGCCGCCGTCACGCAAGGCAAAGGGGCAAAAGCACGTGAACGATGCCATCGGGAAGCTTCGATTGCTGGAGCTCGAGCCGCTCAAGCTCGCGGCCATGGATGCGCTGCAGAGGGCATGGAGCTTCATGCCGCCGCTCCACGTGCAGACGAAGGCCACCTCGGGCGAGGGGTCCCTCGAGCACGGCTTCGAGCGGCGGGTCGACCTGCAACGCGCCATCGATTGCCTGGGCATCGACGACACCGAGCTGCGCCAGCTCTGCGACGACTTCCAGCGCGCCTGCGAGGCGGCCGGCAAGACGTGGTTTCAGGCCCGCAAGGCCGTCGAGGCGCAAGGCGCCGAGGCCCCGCTCCCGGCGGTGAAGTCGACGTATGCGCAGCCGCCTTTCGAGGGCGACAAGGCCGTGAAGCACATCCGGGACCTCTACGTGAAGCTGTCGCAGACGATCGAGAAGCTGTTGAGGTAAGGCCGGGTCAAAGCCCGCCCTCGATCGCCCCCGCCAGCACGTCGAAATCCGCCCCGCCAATCACCAGCGGCGGCATCAGGTACACGAGGTCCGCGCGGGCGAGGCGGATCGGCCGGATGAACGCGCCGCGCGACGCGAAGACGTCCGACGACGGCGCGCTCCCCGGCTCCATCTCGACGACGCCCATCGCGCCCTTCACGCGGACATCGACGACGCGGGGCCGGGACCGAAGCGGCGCGAGGCGCTCTCGGAGCACGGCTTCGAGGCGCGCCACGCGCGCGGCGTAGTCGCCTGCCTCGAACAGATCGAGGCTCGCGTGGGCCGCCGCGCAAGCCAGGGCGTTGGCCATGTAGGTCGGGCCGTGCTGCAAGGCTTTGGTCGACTCGGGCCCGAGGAACGCGGCGAACACGGCCTCGCTCGCGACCGCGGCGGCCAGCGGCAAGGTGCCGCCCGTCAGAGCCTTGCCGAGGACGACGATGTCCGGGACGACCTGCGCCTCCTCGAGCGCGAAGCGCCGGCCGCTCCGGAAGAAGCCCGTCGCGATCTCGTCGAACACCAGCAAGGCGCCGCGGGCGTCGCAGGCGCGCCGGATGCGACGCAGGGCCTCTCCCTCGTGCACGCGCATCCCCCCGGCGCACTGCAGGAGCGGTTCGACGATGACGCAGGCAACGTCCCCGGCGACCGTGGCGAACCGCTCCTCGAAGGCATGGTCGCCAGGCGCGGGCAGCGGCATATGAACGACGCGAAGGCCGGACCCCGCGAACGCCGCGTGCATTCCGTCCGTCGGGTCGCAGAGCGACATCGTGGCGAAGGTGTCGCCGTGGTACGCGCCGTCGAACGCGACGACCGTCCGCCGCGGGCGGCCGGAGTTGTGAAACGACTGCAGGGCCATCTTGAGCGCGACCTCGACGGCCACCGACCCGCTCTCGGTGAAGAACACACGCGAGAGCGATCCCGCCCCTTCCCCGCCCGCGACCCGGGAAGCATCGGCAAGGAGCGCTGCGAGGCGAGCCGCGAGCGAATAGGCGGCTTCGTGCGCGAGGCCGCCGAACGCGACGTGGGGCATGGCGTCGAGCTGCGCCCCGACGCGCGCCCGGATGTGCGGGTGGCCGTAGCCGTGCGCTGCGGTCCACCACGACGCGGTCCCGTCGACGAGCTCTCGTCCGTCGGCCAGCGTGAGACGGCAGCCCTCGGCCCGGGTGACGGCCAGCGGCGGCGGCGCCGTCCGGTGCTGACAGTACGGGCGCCAGACGTGCGCGGCGCCCTGCTCCAGCCAAGCCACGCGGGACATCTACTCGGCTTTGCGGACGCCCGTCACGAAGTAGGAGGTGTCGCCGAAGCAGCTCGACGGGATGCCCCGGTGTTCCTCGTAGTCGACCACGACGCGGTGCCCGGAGAGATCGTCGATCTGCTTGACGACCTGGTCGTCTCGAACCGTGAAGTAGAACATCTCGGCCTGCTGTCCGGCCATGTTGACCATCGCGAGGTCGCCCTCGTTGGTCTTGCAGAGCCAGCCGCGCTTGGAGAGCTTCTGCACGAAGCCGACACGCTCACCTTTCGAGTAGCTGAAGCTCAACGTAGCGAACGTGTAGAGCGCGCCGCCGACGATGGCGAAGAGGACGCCGCCCACCGCGATACGCAGCGTCCACTTCTTGGCCTTGGCCCCGGCAGTGGCAATGTCCATGCTCGGCGCCCACTGTGGCGGAGCTAGGCCCTTGACGTCAATGTCCGCGTCCGCGCGTGGACGAGGTGCCGCGCCACGGCTGCGCCGCGCCGCCCCGCGTCGACGGGGCGTCTTCGGTGGCTAGACTTTGTAGGGTTCCCCATGAAGCTTTTGCGCCTCTACGGCCGCGTACTCCGCCGGCTCGGCCCGGAGAGGCCGCTCGGAATGATGCTCGCCGGCGCGAACGTCCTCCTCGCGGTCGCGGCCTTCGTGCAGCCCATCCTCTTCGGCCGCATCGTCGACGCCCTCTACGCGTCGGGGACGGCGAGCGGGCCCGTGGTGCGCCTCGTCGCTGCGTGGGCCATGTTCGGGCTCTTCACGATCGGGGCCGGCGTCTTCGTCGCGTTGCACGCCGACCGCATGGCGCACCGCCGCCGGCTCGCGATCATGGCGGAGTACTTCGAGCACGCGCTGCGGCTGCCCGCCGCGTTTCACTCCGAGACGCACTCGGGCCGCGTGCTCAAGGTGATGCTGGAGGGCGCGCAGGGCATGTGGAACCTCTGGCTGTCGTTCTTCCGGACGCACTGCGCCAGCATCGTCACGGTCTTCGTCCTCTTGCCCCTGACGCTGTTTCTGAACGTGCGCATGGGATTGCTCCTCGTCGGGCTCGTCGCGACGTTCGGGGTGCTGACGGCGTTCGTCATCCGCAAAACCGACGCGCTGCAAGATCGCGTCGAGCGCTACCACTCGGACCTCGCGGAGCAAGCCGCCGACGCGCTCGGCAACCTGCCCGTCGTGCAGAGCTTCACCCGCGTCGAGGAAGAGGTCGACGGTCTGCGCGGCACCATCGCGCGCCTCCTCGCCGCGCAGATCCCGGTGCTGTCGTGGTGGGCCGCGGTCGCGGTGTCGACGCGGACGGCCTCGACGCTGACCGTTCTGGCGGTACTGCTACTCGGGGCTTACCTGCGGCTGCACGGGCAAGTCACCGTGGGCGACATCGTCACCTTCACCACCTTCGCGACGCTGCTCATCCGGGGCCTCGACGAGGTCGTCGGCTTCTCGAACGCCCTCTTCGCGCTGGCGCCCAAGATCGCGCAGTTCTTCGCGCTGGAAGACACCGTCCCCACCATCCGCGACGCCCCCGGCGCGCGCGATCCGGGGCGCCTGCAGGGCGGCGTGCGCTTCGAGTGCGTCTCGTTCTCGTACGACGGCGTGCGGCCAGCCGTCCAGGATCTCTCCTTCGACGTCCGGCCGGGCGAGGTCGTGGCGCTCGTCGGGGCGACGGGGTCGGGCAAGTCGACGACAATGAACCTCCTGCACCGCGCATTCGACCCCCAGTCGGGCCGCGTGCTGGTGGACGGAATCGATGTGCGCGACGTGACGCTCTCCGCGCTCCGGCGCAACGTCGGCGTCGTGTTCCAGGAGCCGATGCTCTTCTCGCGCACGATCCGTGACAACGTCCTCGTGGGCCGCCCCGACGCGACGGAGGCCGACGTCACGACGGCCATCGCGCGGGCGCAGGCGACGGACATCATGATGCGGCATGTCGACGGTCTGCAGGCCGCCGTGGGCGAGCGCGGGCGCAGCCTGTCGGGGGGCGAGCGCCAGCGCCTCGCCATCGCGCGCGCCCTGCTGAAGGATCCTCCCATCCTCATCCTCGACGAGGCCACGTCGTCGCTCGACGCGTCGACCGAGACGCGACTGCAGCGCGCGCTCGACGAAGTGATGAAGGGGCGCACCACCTTCGTCATCGCGCACCGGCTCGCCACCGTCCGCAACGCCACGCGCGTGCTCGTGTTCGAGCACGGGCACGTCGTCGAGACGGGCACCTTCGACGAGCTCCTGGCCCACGGCGGCCGCTTCGCCGAGCTCGCCCGCGCTCAATTCATCGTAGGAGCCGAAGGCGACGCCGCCGTGAGCTCACGCGGCGCGTGAAGAGCTGTTTGAAGGGCGCGCGCGTCTTCCCGTTCGGCCCGCACGTCTCACGAGACGTGGCCCCTCAGTCTTCTTCGTGACGCGGGTCCTTGGAGAAGTCTGCCGTGACGACGTCGACCGTGGCGAAGGGCAGGTCGCGGTCCTCGCCCCTCAGGCGTATGTCGGATTTTCGGTCCCGCGACTGCTTCGTCTGCGCGGGACGCGCTGAGGGGGGACGTACCGTCGGTGTTCGGTCGCTCCGGGGCGCCGGCGCCGGGGAGTCGTCCTGGCTCGGCACAAGCCGCAGGTCCCGTCGGGTGATCGGGTCCGCCTCGAGCGGGTCCTTGGTGGGCAAGCGGGCCTCCCTCACAAACCATCATCAAAGCAGGCATCGTGCCGGCGAGCGCGATGCCGTAAGAGTGAACCCGGCTGCTCGTGCTGTATCCGCCTACGGGCACGATGGACTTTTCCACCCGCGACAAAGTACGCGCGCAACAATTCTCGCAGTGGCGCACGACGTTGCGCAGGCACGGCAAGCGCAAAGTCTCGCGCTCCTACAGAGTACCCGGCGCGCGCGCCCCCGAGGTCCTCACCAGCTTCACGCTGTACGTCTTGGTCTCCCCCGGCGACAGCGTGACCGACGACATGCGCGCGACATAACCGGGTGCGGCCACCGTCACCCAGTGCTCCACGCCCGGGGCGAGGCCGTCGATCACCCAGTGATCTCCGCGCCACGGTTTGCCGTCGATCCAGACCCCCGCGCCTTGCACCGGGTCGGGGTGCAGGACCACGGTGGCCGGCACGGCCTTGAGATCGACATCGATCTCCTTGAAGGGGCTCTCATCGGTCACCCGGGTGCTCGTGCGGTACGGCTCGAAGCCGTCCCTGGCCAGCTTGACGTGGAGCTCGTGGTCGAGCGCGAGCTTGTTGACCGTCGTGGGCGTGACGTCCGGCTGCAGGATGCCGTTGATCCAGACGCTGGCGCCCGGCGGTCGGCTCGTGACTTCGAGCGCGCCCGTGGGCTCCGGCGGGTCGGCGGGGGCCGCCCGAAACGCCTGCTCCTCGTGGTACTGGCGCAAAAGCTCCGTCCGCGCCGCCATCTCGCGCTGGATTCCACGGCCCATGTAGAGCACCGTCCCCGTGACGAGCATCAGGCCCGCCGCGGCCCCACCCCAAGCGGCGCGCGCCCTCCAGCTTGCCGGGACGGCGATCGACGCGCCGGTCGTGGCGGTGCTCGACGGCGCGAGGCTCTGCGACACGGGGGCGCCGCTCTCGACCGCGCCCTCGGCCCAACGCCGCTGCTGCGCGGCCATGACGTCGTTGCGGGTCGCGTCGATCCGGTCCTTGAACTTGGCCTGGACCCAGGAGCCCAGATCGGCGGACGAGAGGCTGACGCGCCGGTCGCGCGCGAAGCGTTCGAGGTCGCCCTGCATCGCGCGCGCCGAGGGATACCGGTCGTCTTTTCGCTTCTGCAGGGCGCGCATCACGATGCGCTCGAGCGCGGGCGGATAGCTGGGAACGATCTCGCTCGGCCGGGGGCAGGCCGAGTCGCGCACGAGGGTCAAGGTCTCCACGTCGCTTCGACCGTCGAAGGGACGCCTGCCGGTCGTCAGCTCGAAGAGCACGACGCCGAGCGCGAAGACGTCGGTGCGGCGATCGAGCTCGTCGCCGACCACCTGCTCGGGCGCCATGTACCCGATCTTGCCCTTGCGGGTTGCGACGAGCGTCTTCTCGCCCTTCTCCGCGTCGCTCTTGGCGATCCCGAAGTCGACGACCTTCACGTCGCCTCCGAAGCTGACGACGATGTTGCTCGTGCAGATGTCGCGATGGATGATGCCGAGGGGCTCGCCCTTCAGATCGCACTTCTCGTGCACGTAAGTAAGGCCCGCGCAGACGGAGAGCGCGATCGCGAGCGCGTGCTCGAGCGGCATCCCTGGCCCCGGTTCCGCCGCCGTCGCCTTGAGGATCGCGCGCAGGTCCTCGCCGTGGACGTACTCCATGGCGAGGAAGTACTGGCCGTCGACCTCCCCGGCGTCGAACGTCTGGACGATGTTCGGGTGCAACAGCATGGCGGCCAAGCGCGCCTCGCGCGTGAACATGGCGACGAACGACGACTCGGCGCTGCGCGTGGGAAGCACTCGCTTGACCACCACGAGCTTCTCGAATCCGCTCGGCGACCGCTGAATCGCCAGAAAGAGCTCCGCCGTCCCGCCGAACGAGAGGCGAGAGAGCAATGTGTAGGGTCCGAACAGCGCGGGAAACCCAAGGTCCCCCTGGGCTCGGGCAGCATGAAGCATGGGCGGCGCACATCATGCCATGGGTCGCGACATGAACGTACGATTTGGATGAGCCTCACGTCCGGGCGGAGGACGTCATCCAAGCATCAACGATCGCACGGAACCCATTCTGTCTCCTCGACTTCGGGCGGCGCGGCTTCGACGTACCTTCGGTCTTGGACCCTCGCGGCGTTGACGATCACGAAAGCCATCGGAATCGCGGCAAGAGCAAGCGCGAACGCCTCGGCGTGGGCGGCGCCCGATTGCGTCTGCCCCGAGCAGCCCGTGTTGTTGTTCTGGGCGCAAGCGAGCGTGCTGAGGTCGTACCCCACGAAGAGCGCACCGGCGCCAAGTACCCCGGCGAGACCCACGTTGGTGACTTGGGCGCCGAAAGGTCCGGGGTCGGCGAACGAGCGTCGCACGTCGACCTCGCGCACCATGGGCGTGACGGTCACGTCGCGGCATTCGTCGCCCGCCTCCGCGTCCCTGCGCTCGTGCCGGACGGGCGGAAGGGCGGCGGACGCCGGATGGGCCGCCCCGTACCCGCGTTGCTCGGTGACCCTCGCGATGCACCCCGCGAGGGCGAGGGGCAGGAGGCCGGCCATCATGAGCCGCCACATCGGGCCGGCGGCCGGCCCGACGTTCACTGGTCTCCGGCGTCGGCGACCGTCGAAACGGGACACGCCCCCGTCGTGGTCCGTTCCGCGATGCCGTCGTTGGGCGCACAGAAGGGGTTTACCGAGACGGGCGGGTCGGTGCAGGAGCACAAGATCATCGGGGAGTCCTGCGGGACGCAGCTCTCATGCTCACCACAGTGCCCTCGCGCCGAGCACCCGCTGCCGGGTGCAAAGAGGCAGACGTCCCCGCCGGAGCAGTCGTTGTTGTCGCCGCACGTCAACGTGCACCCCGCGCCAACCGGAAGGAGCAAGACCGCGACGAGGACGACGAGAAGACAAGCCGACGTGTTGGCGAGGAGCGTACGAGCGCGCATTCGGGCGCGCATACTACATCACGGCGAGGACCCTGCGGCGCCGACCGGGCCAGCCCCCGGGTCGATCCCGATCCGCGAGGCGCGAGCACCGAAGCGCCGAGCGCGCTCGAGGACGACCTTGGCCTGGTCGAGCACGTCGGTCTGGACGGCCACGATGAAGGCATCGCCGTCGGAGCGAACCTTGATCCCGAGCCACGCCCCTTCCAGCACATAGGGATCGTCCTGGAGGGCCGTGGCGCGCCCCACCATGACGAGCGCTTCGTGGCACTCGAGCCTGCGCTGGAGCCCCTCGGCCGAGAGCGCCGACATCGGCTTCATGTGCATCTCGGCGCCGCGAAGGTGGATGGCGTGGTCGTTTCCGGAGGCCACCGTCGTGATCAAAGGGTCGACCTCTTCGATGGCCGAAGGACCGACCCCCTCGCCTTCGCCCGTCTCGCTCGAGCACTTCGGCATCAACTCGCGGGTGTGATCGGCGGGCGTCCGCGTGTCCCCGACGAACGGGTTCCACACGCCGCCGCAGGCGGCCACGCACGCCGACATCGCGAGCACGGGGTAACGCATGCGGGCGAGCCTAGTACGCGCCGGCCTGGCGGGCGCAACCCGGCCGCGCGATTTTATGACTTCCTTAGCAAGACGCGCCGCGCATGCCCCTCACGAGGGCGTCATGAGGAACGAGACGTCAGGTCAGGAGGAGCCGTACTTCACGCCGCAGCCGTATGCCTTGGTTCGCGGCGTGCGCACGGCCCGCCCGGCGGCGAGGTCCGATAGGGCGGCATCGACGTAGTTGACGAGCGGGCCTCCTTGCGGCGACTGGCCCTCGCCATCCGGCGAGTTGTCGATGGCGCCGGCGTAGACCAGGATGCCGTTGCGGTCGATGACGAACAGGTGGGGCGTGTTCGTGGCGCCGTAGGCGCGGCCGACCGCGCCGTTCTCGTCGACGAGGATCGGGTGGGCCAAGCCGAAGCGGACGACCGCGTCGCGGATCTCGGCGGGGTCGTGCCCTTGCTTGCCGGGGGCCGCCGAATCGACGCCGAGCCACACGACGCCTTCGGCCGTGTGCCGCGCGGCGGTGTCTTTGAGCGACCCCTTGGTGTGCGCCATGTTGACGAACGGGCACTTGGGGTTGAACCACTCGAGGACCACCGTCTTGCCGCGAAGGTCGGCCAGGTGAACGTCGTGGCCGTCGAGATCCTTGAGGGAGAAGTCGGGGGCCTTTGCGCCGATTTCGGCGGGGCCCGCGGCCGGCGCGACGGCCGCCGATGCGGCGGCAGCGGGTGCCGTCTTCGCGTCGTCGGTGCCGCCACGCGAGCAGCCGGCGGAGAGTGCGATCACGCCAGCGAGCCATCGAGAGACCAAGGGTCGCGAGGGGGGCATGGCCGGTTCATAGCACCCCGCCACACGGGCGGAAGCTAGGCTGAAAGCCACCCGCCGCGGCCGCTTCCTGCGCCACCGCGGGCGCCCCTGTTGATCGCGGCGCCTTTCAGGAGGAGGATGCACGCGGAACACTGAAGGGGGGCTACTCGTGGAACCTCGGGGGGAAGCTCTGCCAGAACCGCGGCCGGTCGGACCAGCCGGGGCCTTCGTCCGCGCGCTCGGACGCCTCGTCGAGATCCGCGTCGGTCGAATCACCCATGTCGCCGACGTGGAGCGAATGCACGCGGACGTCGTCGGCGCGATGGAGGGCGCTGCGGCCACCGGTTGCGTTATCTGCTGCGACTGCCGCGGGGCGTCGCCGCTCACCCCCGACGCGGCCGATGCTTGGTCGCGCGCGATGCGCGAGGTCAGCCCGTTCGTCGAACGCGGCTCCGTGCTCGTCGACGCGGCCAACACCATGTTCAACCTGCAGGTCGAGCGGGTCGTGCGGTGCGCCGGGATCCCCTCCGGCCAGCTCTTCTTCGACGGCGACGCCACGTTCGAATGGCTGCAGGGCGTGCTCACCGAGCCGGAGCGTTCGGAGCTCCGCTCGTTTCTCGCGAACGCCGACGCCTAACTGTTTGCAGCCCCTTTCTTGACAAAGGGCGACTCTCAGGCCCACCAATCGGGGTGATGAACCGCCGCCATCCGATGATCCCGTGGGCATCGATCGCGTGGGTCCCTGTTGCGATCGCCTGCTCGGACAGCACCGCGTCGCTGCCCCCCATTGTCGCGGACTGCCAGGGAAGCAAAGACGCGACGTGCTCCGCGCCGGCGTCCTTCGGGGGTGCGGGGTCGCCCGGCGGGCAGAACTCGGAGGATTCCGGCACGACGGGCACCATCGTCACGACGACGGGCTCGTGCGGAACGGCTGGCTCGATGGTCGGCGCCTCGGCGCAAGCATGCGAGCCCTGCATCGAGACCGGAACGGGCTCCCTCACGGGCAGCGGTTGCTGCAGCGCCGACCTCGCTTGCTCCACGAACTCGGCGTGCACGGCCATTCTCTCGTGCGCCGTGCTGTGCGGGGCGAGCAACGGGGCGTGCATCACGAACTGCGTCAACAACAGCCCCTCCGGCGCGACGGACTTCAACGACTTCGTCCAGTGCGTGGAGCAAAATTGCTCCTCGTGCCCGGCGTTGATGCCGACGGTGGCGTCCGACCTGTGACGACGTTAGCGTCCTGACCTGTGGTCTTACCCCGCACCGCACACGCTCGACTCGGGCTCGCCGCCCTGCTCCTTCTCGCCGGGTGCGCGTGCGCCGTCGGCTGTAACCTGGTCCTCGGGCTCGACAGCGGGAAGGCGCTCGAACAGGACGGTTCGGTCACCGACTCGGCCTCCAGCGAGGGATCGACCAGCGCAGAGAGCAGCGTCGTCGAAGCCGGCATGGACGCGACCCTGGCCGAGACTGGCGCTGGCGACGCGGGACCGGACCAGGACGCTGCAGCCGACGCGCCGCCCGACGTGCCGGTTCTCCCTGACGTCATCGACGCTTGTACGCCGGACCCGAACTGGTGCGACCTTCATTGCGGAACTGGCCTCGACAATTGCGGCGAGACCCGCATGTGCAACCCCGAGTGCGCGAGCGGCTACGCTTGCGGGTCGGCGAACTTCTGCGTGTGCATGTCCGAGGCCGACTGGTGCGTGGGCCGCTGCGGCGAAGGGACCGACAACTGCGAGAACGCCATCGACTGCCCGTGCGAGGCGGGCGCCGACGCCACCGCGTGCGAGCCCGAGGGTGAGGACGCGGCGTGCGGGAGCCAGCAATGCGGGCAGGCCACGAACAACTGCGGGCAGCTCGTCAACTGCGGCGCGGGGGGCCTCTCCCTCTGCGGCAACGCGGGCCAGCAGTGCCTGTCCGACGGCGGGTGCTGCACGCCGGACAACGCGGCCGCCTGCGGCAACCATTGCGGCGCCTACATGGCGCTGAACGGCTGCGGCCAGATGGCGACGTGCCCCGCGTCCTGCGGCGGCAACGAAGTGTGCTTCGAAGAGTCGTGCTGCACGCCGATGAACCCCTGCGGCACGTCGTGCGGCCTGTCCATGACGGACAACTGCGGCGACACGGTGACCTGCTCGTGCCAGCAGGGCCAGGAGTGCGTGGCGTCCACCTGCTGCACTCCCACCGGTTGCTCCGGCGACTGTCTCGATAGCTGCGGCGTCACCAGCCAGGCGTGCTGCGTCCCGGAGGCTGGCCCCCCCGACGCCTCCGTCGCGGATGCGGCGCCCGAGGCCTCACCCCCCGACGCTGGACCCGAATCGGGCGGTGGTGCTCTGGAGGCGGGGCCGGCTGAGAGCGGCACGGGCGGCGGGACGCCGATGGACGCCTCGTCGAGCGGTGGAGGACAAACGGGACAAGATGCGGCCTCCGAAGGGTCGGCCGGCGGCCAAGGCAGCGATGCGGCTGCCGAAGAGGGCGGCGACGAGGACGCAGCCGATTCCGGCGGTGGCGAGGAGTAGGAGGGAGTTCTCTGCTAGCCTCTTCACTGTCGGCGCACCGTCGCGTCGGCGCCTCCAAAGCGGTCGAGTCCATGAGTGACGCTGAGAGCGCGGTCTTCGCTCCCCGGCTGGTGTTTCCGCCTGGCACGGTGGTGGAGGGCAAGTACCGCATCGAAGGCCCGCTGGGGCAGGGCGCCATGGGGTGCGTCTTCCTCGCGACGGACATGCGCAACGGCGAGAACGTCGCGCTGAAGTTCATGCACCCTGCGGACCCAAGCCAGGGGCCCGCGGCGTTCGCGGCGTTCCTGCACGCGGCCCGCGCCGCCGCCCGTTTTCGGAGCGAGAACGTGGCCCACGTGCGCGACATGGGGATGCTCGAGGACGGCGCCCCATTCCTCGTCGTGGAGTTCCTCGAAGGCGGGACGCTCAGCGCCATGCTGCGCGCACGCGGCGCGCTCCCCATCGCGCTGGCTGTGGACATCGCGATGCAGGCAGCCCGCGGGCTCGGGGAAGCGCATGCTGCGGGCGTCATCCACCGCGACTTGAGGCCATCGAACTGGTTTCTCACGCGACGGCCCGACGGCTTGACGCTCCTCAAGCTGCTCGATTTCGGCGGGTCGCGCATGATCCCGCGCCCGGGCAACACGGAGGATCGGCGATCGCCAAGCGCCGGCGCCGTGGGGGTCCTGCCGTACACGGCGCCCGAGCAGATCCGCTCGGAGGCCGACGTGGACGAACGCGCCGACGTCTGGTCCCTCGGCGTCGTGCTCTACGAGATGCTCGCCGGCGTTCCCCCCTTCCACGACGAGACCAGCCTTCCGATGCGCGAGCGCATCCTCGTAGGCGGGTCGGTATCGCTACGGCCGATGCGCAGCGACGTCCCCCCCGACCTGGAGGCCGTGATTCTTCGATGCCTGGAGAGGTCGCCCGACCGTCGCTTCGCGAATACCGACGACTTGATCCTGGCGCTCGTGCCGTTCCGTGCCACGGAGTCGCGGAGCGTTGCGCCTCGGCCAAGCACTGCGCGACCGCCACCCGTCGGGCCCGTGCCAGACGACACCGCCCGCCCGGCTCCGCGCGAGGTGTTGACGGAGACCGCCACAGACGGCCCGGCCGTGGATGCCCGTGGAGCCCGCCACCCGTCGATTCCGCCCGAGGTTGCGGCGCCCGAGTCGGTGCAGATGGCGATCGTGTCTCCCGTCGCGGCCCCGTCGATGCGTTCGGCGAGCGCGCCGGCGCTCACGACGCGGCTCGTGGAGCACGCGCTTGCGCTTCGTGCGCGGCCGCGCCTCCCCCTTCTTCTAGCGGGCGGCGGAGCCCTGCTCGTCGCCGTCGCCGTGGCTTCCGCCGCCTCCACGGGCGAGTTCGGGGCTTCCAGCACGGCGCAGGCGAATCGCGCGGCGCCGGTCATCCGTGCCAACGTCCCTCTCCCCGCCCCTGCCGACCCGAGCCCGCCAGCCCACATGCCCGAGACCGCGCCCGTCGAACCGCCTCTCGTGAAGCCCCAGCCTGCGCCGGAGCCGCCTTCGCACTTGCCCCGCCCCGCCGTTCGCTCGAACGTGGCGGCACCGGAGGCTCCCATCGCCAAGTCCGCCCCGAGGGAACAATCAGCGGCCAAGGTCAGCCCGTCAGGCGAGCCTCCGCCCGTCGGGACTGCGGGCTTTGGGGAGCGCGAATGATGACTCACAGCCCCTGGACGTTCGTGTCGGCCACCCTCTTCGTGGCCATGCTCGGCGAGGGCACCGCGCGAGCCGACAACAAGGGCCAGGCCGCGAGCGACGCAGCCAGGGCCGATGAGCTCTTCAAGGCGGCCAAGGACGACCTCAAACGCGGACTGGCAGCGGACGCCTGCGCGAACTTCGCCGAGAGCAAGCGTCTCGCGCCCGGGGTCGGCGTCGCGCTGTATCTCGGCGACTGCTATCAGCGCGTCGGCAGGACGGCCAGCGCCTGGGCCACTTTCCACGAGGCCGAAGCCCTCGCGCGCGAGAAGAAGGACAAGCGGGCAGAACTTGCCCACCAGCGCGCCCAGGCGCTCGAGGCGAAGCTGAACCACCTGACGATCCAGGTGATAGGGCCCGCGCCGGCGGCGCCGCTCGAGGTGAACCTCGACGGACGCCACGTCGCGCAGGAGGACTGGGGCGGCGCCATTCCTGTCGACCCGGGCGAGCACGTGGTCACCGCCCAAGCCGGTGCCTGGTCGCGCACGTACGGCGCGAGCATCGACGCCAAGTCGGCGTCCACGACGGTCACGATCAACCTCCCAACCCCCGAAGCCAATCCCACCCCGCCGGTTGGCTCACCGGCGGGCGTCGCGACGTCGTCGAGTTCCGCCGAGGCGCACGGGACGCTGGCCTCGCGCACCGAGGCCGAATCGTCTGGGCCGGCCCGTTCTACGGAGAATTCCGGGGCCGCGCGCCTCTGGTTGACGGTGGGGCTGGGGACGGCCGCCGTGGCGGGCCTGGGGCTGGGCACGGTCTACGGGATCATGGCGACCTCCCATCGCAACCAGTCGAACGACGGACCCTGCAACGCCGCGGACTACTGTTCGGGTGCGGGGCTCTCGCTTCGCCAGCAGGCCCTTTCGGAAGCGACCATCTCGACGGTGGCCTTCATCGTGGGCCTGGCGGCGGGGGCTGGGGCCGTCGCGGCCTATGCGCTCGCGCCGGGGAGTTCGTCGCCCACCGGTTTGACGGTGAGTCCGTCGCCCGTCGGCGGGGGCACCGGCGCCATCCTGCGGAGCTCTTTCTAGCCCTTTCTAGCCCTGGGGAGGGCTCACGGACTTTCGCGACGGGACGCGTCGTGCTGTAGAAGGCTCTCGATGAGCGCGACCTCCGAGAGCGGCGCGGTGGAGATGCTGGGCAAGCCCGTGGCCGAGGCCATCGAGGCCCGCCTGCGGCGAGCGGTCCCCGAGTACGTGGAGCGCTACAAGCAGGTTCCTACGCTCGCCGTGGTGCTGGTCGGCAGCAACCCCGCCTCCGAGCGGTACGTCGGCAAGAAGATCGAGGCGTGCGCCCGGCTTGGGATGCGGGCCGAGGCGCGGCGCTTCGCGGCCGACATCTCGGCCGACGATCTCGCGCAAGAGGTGTCCAAGCTTGGTCGCATCCCGGAGATCCACGGGGTGCTCGTCCAGCTCCCCTTGCCGCGGGCCATCGAGCAGCACGACCTGATGACGACCAACAAGTTCGACATCTTCGACGCCATCGATCCGAACAAAGACGTCGACGGTGTCGGGCGCGACGCGGTCGCCGCCCTCTACCGCGCCCAGCAAGAGCGCATTCGGCTCATGCCGGGCACGGCGCTGGCCGTTCGTCGCATGATGGCCTTTTACGGGGTCGAGACCGAGGGCAAGCAAGCCGTCGTCGTCGGCCGCAACGACATCACGTCGAAGCCCATCATGCACATGCTCGGCGGCCGGATGTGCAACGCGGCGGCAGTGTGGTGCCATCGCCACGTCTCGCCCGAGAATCAGAGGCGCTTGATCCGTGAAGCGGACATCCTGGTGACCGCCGTCGGCAGGGCCGGGTACCGCGTCACCGCCGACATGCTGAAGCCTGGAGTCGCCGTCTTCGACGTAGCCACTCGCATCGACGAGTCGGGCAAGATGCACGGCGACGTCGACTTCGAAGCGGTGCGACGCACGGCAGCCTTCATCACACCGGTGCCGCGTGGCGTCGGCCCCGTGACGGTCGCCGCTCTGTGCGAGAACCTCTTGAGGGCCGCGCACTGGACGGTCGGCGCCCCGCAGCCTGCGTACTCGTTCGCACGACCCTAGAGCGACGGTCGCGATTCGGAGCAGGGCGGTCCTGGGTGGGGGCGTGCGGGAGTGGGGGCGTGGGAGAAAGCGGCCGCCCTCCCCCACTGCGGCGTTCCGTTCCTCGGGCAGCGTCGCCACAGTCGTACCCTGTAGGGTAAGACTGCGGGTCAACCGCTGCGTGCTAACGTCGAGTCTGATGGGACGGCATCGCACCTCAGCCGTTCTGCTGGCGCTGCTCGCATCCGGGGTGGGTGCCTTCTCCTGTTCGACGGGCCCGCCGACAGGCGTGCTCTACGTCATCGTCCACGGCGAAGGTCAGGTGGCCGTCTCGCGGGAGAAGAACCCGTCGGCGTGCGTCGGAGCCGCGTGCTCGACGCCCAACGTGGACGGCGGAGCCCTGGAAATCCCATATGCGGCCGGCTCGGAGATAGGCCTTCAAGCGGAGGCCGACACAGGATGGCAGTTCGTGTCGTGGCAGGTCGCCGTCAACGACGGAACGCCAACGACGAGCACGACGCCCTCGCTCACCATCGCGAACGGCGGGAACGAGATCAGCATCCTGGCCACGTTCACCCTCGCAATCGATGCCGGAATCGGTGCCGGAATCGGTGCCGGAATCGGTGCCGGAATCGGTGCAGGTGCGGCCGTCGACGCCAGCCCGGCCGATGCGAGTGAGGCCGATGCCCGTTCGGCGGGCGGGGGTGGGTAAAGGGCTCGCACAAGGGCGCGCCGAATGGCCTCGACACGGGCCGCCGCCTCCCGCACGCTGTGGTTGATCATCATGGGGCTTTCCTTCCGTCAGGGTCTGGTGTCGTTGGTGGGGACTGTGGGCGTCGCAACGTTGGCCGTGCAGTGCGGGGGCGACGCATTCACCGCGGGGGACGCCGCTGTCGGAGCGAGCAGCGGGGCGAGCAGCAGCGGGGGCACAAGCAGCGGGGGCAGCGCCAGCTCCGGGGCAAGCAGCTCCGGCGGTGACGACACGTCCGACGCCTCCGTGGACGCGGGTTCCAGCACGAGCAGCTCCGGCAGCGACGCGACCGCGAGCTCGAGCTCGAGCAGCGGCGCCAGCGGATCGAGCGGCAGCAGCGGGGCGGCAAGCGGCTCGGGGGCGGGGGCTTCGAGCGCCAGCAGCTCGGGTACTCACACCGCGTCCAGCGGCAGCTCCGGGGCAACCAGCTCCGGCAGCGGCAGCTCCGGAAGCAGCAGCGGCGGCAAGTCCAGCTCAGGAGCCACCTCGAGCAGCGGGAGCTCCAGCGGCACGACCTCGAGCAGCAGCAGCGGAGCAGGATCGTGCGCCTGCACCGAATGCGTCTGCAACTCGCCGTGCTGCTGCAACACGGTGATCGTGGCCGGGGCAGTGATGTCGTCGGGGGCCGTCGGGTCCCTGTGCAGCTCGTGCGTCGGGCCGGGCGTCGAGTGCCTCGCCGCCACACCGAACTGAGGTCGCGCGACCGGCTCCATGCTCGACGACGCCTTCGTCCTTCGAACGACCGGGGCCGACGCCCCTGAGGCGAGCCTGCCGACCCAGCCGTGCGTCATGGTGGTCTTCGGCGCGTCCGGAGACCTGACGAAGCGCTTGCTCGTTCCGGCGCTCTACAACCTGGCTTGCGACGGGCTGCTGTCGGAGCACTTCGCGCTGCTCGGCACGGCGATGGACCCGCTGACGACGGAGTCCTTCCGCGAGCGCATGACGGCGGACATCAAGAAATTCCACACCCGGCAGGAGTTCGACCCGCGCGTCTGGGACGATCTCGTGAATCGGTTTCATTACGTCCCCGGAGCCTTCGACGACAAGGCCCTCTTCCAGACGCTGCGCGCAGAGGTGAAGCGGCTCGACGCCGTCGTAGGAGCCGCGGACAACGTCCTCTTTTACCTCGCCACGGCGCCACGGTTCTTCGGCCTGCTCTGCGACAACCTGAACGAGGCGGGGTTCAAAGACGGATCCGGCTGGAGGCGCGTCATCGTCGAAAAGCCGTTCGGCACGGACCTCGAGTCGGCGTTGAAGTTGAACCGCGAAGTACTCGCGCACTGGCACGAGAACCAGATCTACCGAGTCGATCACTACCTCGGGAAGGAGACGGTCCAGAACCTCCTCGCGTTCCGGTTCTCGAACGGGATGTTCGAACCTCTCTGGAACAAGAACTACATCGACAACATCCAGTTCAACGTCTCGGAGGCCGTCGACGTCCAGGGGCGCGGTGGGTACTACGACTCGTCCGGCGTGCTCCGGGACATGATGCAAAACCACATGTTCCAGATGTTGGCGTATCTGTGCATGGAGGTGCCCGGCTCGTTCGAGCCCGACGCGATCCGCAACGAGAAGGCCAAGCTCCTGCAGGCGATTCGCCGCTACGACGCGCAGGAGGTCGGGCGCTACGTCGTCCGCGGACAGTACGGCCCGCAGCTCGACGCGGACGGCAAGATCGCCAAGCCCGGCTACCGCGGCGAGAAGGACGTCAACCCGCGATCGAAGACCGAGACGTACGCGGCCGCGCGCCTGCACATCGACAACTGGCGATGGGAGGGCGTCCCCGTCTACCTACGGTCGGGCAAGGCGCTCTGGAAGCGCGGCACGGAGATCATCGTCGAGTTCAAGAAGGCGCCGGAGGTCATCTTCCGCGGCACGTCCGTGACGGGCCTCTCGCCCAACCGCTTGCTCTTTCACATCCAGCCGTACCAGGGCATCGAGGTCCAGTTCCAGGCCAAGATCCCTGGGCCACGCATGCAGCTTCAGCCGGTGAACATGCGGTTTGCCTACGGCGACGCGTTCAAGGCGTCCCGCTACACCGGATACGAGGTGATGATCTATTCGTGCTCGCACGGCGACGCGACGCTCTTCTCCCGGGGCGACCTCGTCGAGGCGGCCTGGCGGGCGGCGCAACCGTTGCTCGACTCGTGGGCCGTCACGCCGGCCGAGTTCCCCAATTACGCCCGCGGCAGCTGGGGCCCCAAGGTCGCCGCGGATCTCATCGCCAAGGACGGGCGCCGCTGGCACGAGGTGGTGACGGGGGAAGTGCTCAAGACCGTCCCGCTGTTCAAGGACGGCGACGCCCTGTTTCTCGAGGCCGTCATCATGGCGCTGCGTTCGAGGCAGGTCGCGTCGGGTGATCTCATCATCAAGAAGGGCGACGTCGGGCGTGAGCTCTATCTCCTCGCGCGGGGCGAGGTCGAGGTGCTGGACGACGTCGGCAACGTGCTGAAGATCCTGAGGGACGGCGACATCTTCGGCGAGATAGGCCTCTTGATGTCGACTCCGCGCACCGCCGACGTGCGCGCCCGAACGAGCTGCGACTTGTTCGTGCTCGACAAGGCGGACTTCAGCCGGATCCTGCGGGACAATCCCCAGTTCGCGAAGGCCGTCCAGCAAGTCGCCAAAGACCGCTACGACGTCAACGTGAACCACCAAGCGTTGATTGCGCCGCGGTAACTCCTAAAACCCCGCGTTGACTCCGATGCTAGGGAGGGCGATCGGGCCCACCTTTTGGGCCGAGCACAGGCCCGCGACCACGTTGCACTGAAAGTCGATCGCCTCCTTGGCCAGGTTGGCGTCGAAGAACTCGACGATCGCGGCGATCCACCGGTGCCCTCCGAGGTCCCACCGCTTCTCGGCGCGCAAGTCCAGGCGGAAGAAGTCCGGCAGCCGATGCTGCGGCACCTGGCCGGGGCTGAACTCGAAGTCGGTCGTCGACCCGGGGAAGGAGAAGCTCGGGACGTCGGGCCGGCCCGTGTAGTACGTCGCGCGCGCGCCCGCGCGGAAGCCCGAGCCAAAATCGTAGCTCAGCACGGCGGAGACGACGTGGGTGCGATCGAACGGCGACAGGTAGGGCACGTTGCCAATCCATCGCTCGGCGCGCGAGAGGGTGTACGCGACCCACCCGCCGAGGCGCTCGGTCAGGACCCGTTTCAGCAGGATCTCGAGGCCGTACGTGCGGCCGTCGACCCGGTCGACCGTGCTGCAGTTCGACGCCAAGGTGCCGCAGTCGCCGACGAAGTCGCTCGTGTTGCGGTTCGCGGCGTAGAACGCGGTGACGGTGGACCTCAGGGAGAGCGGCAGGCGCCCCTCGATTCCCTCGGCCATCTGATAGGCGCCCTGGAGGCCGTCGCTCGGGTCGAGCACCAGGCCGGGGACTGGCAATACGTACGCGGGCGCCTGGTGGGCGGCGCTGAAGGTCGACACCCACGTCCACCCGTCGGCGATCGCGATGCGCGCCGCAAGCTTCGGGTCGACCGAGGGCGTGACCTTCTCCGCGACGCGGTATCCGTCGACGCGAAGGCCGGCGCGCAGATCGATCCCCGGGGCAAGGCGAACGCTGGTGTCGACGTAGGCGCCTCCGATCTGCTCTGGCGTGATCGTGGACGGCCCCCCGCCGCCGGCGCCGATGTACCCGAGCACGTTGTAGGCCGCGTTCGCGTCGGCACCCGCCAGGAGCCGCACGTCGGGCCCGAACCGCTGATCGACTGCGAGCCGCATGCGCCCGCTCGTCGACGTCCCGACCTGGTTGCCGTCCGTGAACAGCGTGATCGTTCGATCGTGGCCGAAGGTCGCCGCGAGCCGCAGCGACCCTCCCTTCCAGCGATGGTCGTAGCGGACGTCCAGCCGGTGAAACTGCGAGTCGACCGGCGTGAGGTTGTTCGACGAGTCCTCTTCGTGGTCGTAGCCGCCGATCGCAAAAAGCGAGACCGAGTCCGAGCCGGTGAGCTCGTGGGTGAGGCGGGCCGTGTAGTCCCAGTAGTTGAGCGACAGGTTGGGCGCGAACAGCGAGAGGAGCAGGTTCGGGTAGCCGTATCGGCCGCCGACGAGCGCAGAGGATTTGTCGCCGAGGGGGGTCTCGATGAAGGCGCTCGAGTCGAACAGTCGAACTTCGCCCTCACCGTGCATCTCTTGCGCGGGCGGCTTGATGGTGGCGGCGATGATCCCGCCGGCGTACCGGCCGTATTCGGCGGGCGCGGTGCCTGGGAAGAAGTCGATGTGATCGACGAGGGCCGGCGGGACGACGGAAGGGCCGGGGCCGATGTGATAGAGCGCCGGGAGCTGGATGCCGTCGAGGAAGTAACCGGTGTCCGCCGGCGGGGCGCCGCGAACGTAAAACCATGGCAAACCGCTGGCCGTCGGGGCCACGCCGGGGAGCGCCTGCACCGACTGGAACGGATCGCCGAACGTGCCCGGAATGTCGCGAACCTCCTGGGCTCGCAGGTCCGTCGCGCCCACGTCCTTCGCGGGTTGCCTCGTTCCGCGCACGGTCACGACGGAAGGGGCCGAGTCGTTGCCGGAGGGGTCCGCAGCCGTCGCCGAGGCGCCCGCGGCAGGCGCCGGGGAGGCCGACGCGCTTGCGTCGACCTGCGCGTCCGCCGCTCTCGCCGCCGTCAGAGTCACGAGCAGCGCGGTGCTTGCCCAGAACGCGCGTCGAGTCGGTCGCGCCGTCATGGACAAGGGCCCGATGGTAAGCGAGATCGGCTGGCTGTTGCGCGGGTCCTGCTCGAGCAGCGAATCGCCAACCCATGCGGTAGGCTCCAGCCGGATGCGTCGATGCGCCGGTCTTGTCGCCGTGGCCATCGCGGCGTGGGTCGTCGCGATCCCGGCGTGCACGGGCGAGTCGAGTTTCTTCCTTCCGCCCGTCGACGCCGGAAAGATCGACACGGACGCGGCCTCCGTTTGCGCTTCGTGGGCCAACGCCGTCTGCGCACGGGAGGCGCTTTGCCAGGGGACGGACCCCGTCGAGTGGACCAGCTACGACCAGTGCAACCAGCGCTCGACCCTCGTCTGCGAGGTCATCGCCACCGATCCCAACGTCGTGTTCGACGCGCAGGAGATCGGCCAGTGCCAGTATTCGACGAACTGCTCGACACCCGCGCGCGACCTTCTCGTCGACTGCCTGCCTCCCGGTCGATCGCCGCCCGGCGCGACGTGCGTCTTTCACGAGGCGTGCGCTACGCAGCAGTGCGACCTCTCCACGGGCATCTGCGGAGTCTGCGCGCCCAAGCCGCGCCCCTGCGGTTGCCCCTCGGGCAACGTGTGCGTCGGCTTCGAGGAGGACGGCGGCGACAAGTGCGGCAAGATCGTGCCGATCGGCCAGGTCTGCGACGTTCAGGACGTGTGCGCGGGCTACTGCGCGTTCGGGGCGGACGGCATCGGCTCGTGCGTCGCGCTCGCCGGCCTCGGCGACTCGTGCGGCGACGGCATTGGAGCCGCGCCGGGCCGCGAAGGAACGCCGTGCGCGGGGGCCAATGTGTACTGCGACGTCACTCTGCACTGCAGCCTCATCGAAGGAGTGCCCTACGGCTCGCCGTGCGGCACGCCCCCAGACGGCGGGCCGTACATGGAGTGCGACGGCTACGGGACGTGCGACCCCTCGAGCAGCATTTGCATTCCCCCGGCCCCTGACGGCGAGGTGTGCGACGAATCCCAGGGTCTCGGGTGCACGCTGCCCGCCGAGTGCATCGGCAGTCGGTGCCTGTACCCGTCGCTCGCGTATTGCGGTCCGTGAGCGCGTTCGGCGGTCCGGATCACGGGAGCGGGTGGTCCGTGAAGAACGCCCACATTACGGCGTTGGCGTCGACGGCGTTCGTCTGCGGTCCGAGCGGAGTCGTGACGCTCGCGGGCATGACGGGCCCCCCGGGCCATTCGTGCCCGGTCTCGTCGATCGAGTAGAGGTCGACGGCGGACGCCTCGCGGCACCCCGTGTATCGTGTCCTGCGCGCCGCCGGAGCGGGCACCGAGTCGACGATCGGCCCGCCGCACCCGTCGTGAGCGGCCCACTGCTCGGCGGCTTCTCGAACGCCGTACGACCAGGCCGGTGTGTTCGCGCCTTCGTACGGATTGATCGGATCGGCGGTGCCGTGAAACGCGATGATAGGCACCGCCCTTCGCGCCCCACAAGGCGACGGGAACCTCAATCCGCTCACCGCCGCCGCGGCCGCGAAGGTCTCCGGCAAGTCGCACGCGAGCTGACTGGCCATACGCGCCCCGCCCGAGAAGCCCGCGACGAAGACGCGCTTCGGGTCGATTGCGATCTTGCGCTCGAGGGCGGCCACCGCCGCGGCGATGAACTCGACGTCGTCGGGGGCGTCGGCAGGAGCGGGGCGGCCGCCGAACAGCGGCTGGCCGGGTAGATGCCATTCAAACCCGTGCCCGGACGGGATGGCCGCCTGGGGGTAGGCGACGACGAAGCCGTACGAGTCTGCCGCCGCGTCCATCCCGCTGAATGTCTCTTGCTGGGTGGCGGTGAACCGCGAGCCGTGCAGATTGAGCACGAGCGGCACGGGCCCCTCGGTGGACGGGGGCTGATGGATCAGAATGGTGCGATCGCGCCCCCCGATCGAAAGGAGCACGGCCTCCCCGGAGGCGAGGGTCGTCGCTCCCCCGTCGGAGCTCAAGTCGGGAGGGGCAAGCGCGGCGCCCGTGGGCGAGCGCGCGGGCCCGCACGCCGCGATCCCGCAGAAGACCACGCCGACCACACCCCAGCACCGCCGAGCCATCATCGCGTCGCGATGCCACTACTACGGCCAGCGCCGCGCCGCTCGATCCGATCGCTGGGCTACGGGGCGCCGCCGTCCGGCGCGCGCGGACCGATCTGGCAGTAGCTTGGGTACACCGCGGGAATCGGCGGGTAAGGTTGCGGCGAGACGCCAAAGGGGTGGTCCTCGAAGAACTGCCAGATGCCGGGGCAGATCTCGGGCGGACCGCTGACGTGCCCACCTCCGGTGTTGCAGTCCATGGAGAAGCCCCCGAGCGAGTGGACGCTCTCTTCGTAGTTGGCGCTCGCCTGGGCAAAGTCGATGACGACGACATCGACGCCGGGCGCGCCGTGGATGGCCATGGCCGCCGGCACGTTGTTGGGGTCCTCCAGCGCTGGCGCCACGATGACGCCTCCGGAGATCGTCGCCGCGGCCGCGAGGTACCCGGACCGTGAGTAGGACATCCAGGCGGCTTGCAGGGCGCCGGCGCTGGCCCCCGTCGTGAAGATCTTGCGCGTGTCGATGTGAAGCTGGTCGATGGCGCACGCCACGACCTGATCGGCCGTATCGAAGTCGCCCGTGTACCAGACGGCGTCGCCCGTATCGGTGCCCATCGCATTCGACTTGGCGAACGACGCGACCATGCCGCCGGCGGCCGTTACCGCTGCGATCTCCGACGTGCCGAACTGGAGCTCCACGTCCGTCGCGCTTCCGAACGTCTCGAACCAGAACATGACGAGCGGGCCGCCCGTCCCCGACCCCGTCCATACGTCCACGGGCTCGCCCGCGAAAGTCAGTGACGTCGCGCTCGCGTTCGCCGGAATCGTGGGGCAAGTCCCGCTGACCGCGGGGAGCATCGTCGGACTCGGACCGCTCGTCGACCCGCTCGACCCGCTGTGCCCGCTGGAGCTCGAAGTACCACCCGACGAGTGTCCGCCGCCGCTGCCTGACCCCGAGCCGGTGCTCGAGCCCTGCGTGCCACTGCCACTCGAGGTGGTGCCCCCGCCGTTCGAGTTGCCGCCGACCCCTTGCTCGCCGCCCGAGCTTGTCGTTTCGCCCGCGCCACCCCCGTCGCCACCCTGCGACTCTCCGCCGCCGCTGCTGGTGTTGAGATCGTTGCCGCCGCCGCCGGGTTCCGAGGTCGAGGGAGTGCCGCTGGCGCACCCACTGACGAATCCGAGTCCGATAAGGGCTATTCCAAGCAGGCGGTGCATTTCTTGTCCTCCTCCGCGCGCCATCGACGGGCGCACCCTTGCACGTGCGATCGCGCGGACACTGACGCTTGTACCGGCCTTACGCAACTCAATAAAGGAACGTTATTTCGTATATTTATCCGCAATGTAAGTTTGTGGTCGCACGATGCGATTTGAGCCTTGGCGGCGGAAAACTGCAGGGCCCTCGGCCTCCATTGCACATTGGCTCCGGGCACCCGACCGGCCCGTTGCCGGGAGGCACATTGCCCCCGAGCGCGTGTTCGCATGCGCGCCGCCACCTCATCGGCATCAATCCCGGCCGTTGGCCCGTAGCCCAAACGGTCGAGCGAATGGCGGCTCCTGAGGCGGACGAGACCATGAGCCCGACATGGCGCGCTCCGTGCTCCGAAGCCGGTCACGACGGCCGACGCGCACGCTCTCTCGTGCATGCGCCAAGGAGGCACAGCCATGACCATTCTCGCCTGGATCGTCCTCGGGCTCATTTCGGGTTTCATCGCCAGCCTGATGGTCCGTCGACGGGACGACGGGGTCGCGCTCGACACCGCGCTTGGCGTGGCAGGCGCGCTCGTCGGCGGGCTGGTCTTCAACGCGGTCGCCGTCGGCGCGATGGGTTTCGAGGTGTGGAGCCCGATGGTCGCCGTCGTCGGGGCCGCGCTGGTGCTCGCGACGTACCACGCCGTCTCCCGACGCCATCACCTCGCTTGAGCCGCCCGAGGCGCGCCGTGGCCTTTTTGTACGCGCGATCAGGGCGGGCCTCGGTGAAGCCCCGATGACCTGGCGTCGCGCTCTGCGCCTGACTCGGTCCACCCTCGCGGGGATCGCCATCGCCGTCGGCGGGCTCCTCGCCCTGTACGCGGTCGCGATGAATGTCTTTCTCGGCACGCGACTCTTCCGCCACCTCATTAGCTACGACCCGGGCTCGCTGCTGGTCGACTACGACAAGGCGTATTCCCTCTGGCCGGGCCGGATTCACGTCGAGGGGCTGGTCATCCGCGGCCGGGATCACAACGTCGAGTGGACCCTCGTCCTCGATCGGTGCGACTTCGGCGAGCATTTCGCCGACCTCTTGCATCGACAATTTCACGCCGGCCCCGTGACCTGCGACGGATTGAACCTTCGCCTGCGCCGCCGCAAGGCGGCTTGGACCGCGGCCGAGATCGCTGCCACCCCGCCCGTGCCCGGCTTCTCGGATCCCGCGCTCCCGGAGCCGGGTCCCGTACCGCCTCCGCTGACGGACGCGAACTACAAGCTGTGGTCGATACGTCTCGACGACGTCGAGGCCCGGCACGTGCGCGAGATCTGGGTCGACACCTTTCGCTCCGCGGGCGACTCCGAGGTGCTGGGTCGGTGGCTGTTCCGACCCCAGCGATGGCTCGAGGTCGGTCCGGCGAAGGTCCATGTTCACCCGGTCGAGGTGGGCCGAGGCCAGGTCGCAGCCCTCGCCACCGACGTGCGCGGGACGCTCGAGGTGACGGTTCATCCGGTCGACCTCCTCGCCGTGCGCAGCGCGGACATCTTCCACGACGTCTCGGTCGGCGGCAGCGTTGCGGCCGACGCACACCTCACGAACCTGGCCCATGCCCTCGCGCCCACGCTGCGCGTCGAGGCCTCCAACGCCGCCCTGACCGCGCGCCTCGCCATCAAGCGCGGCGTCGTGAACCCCGGCTCCGAGATCCACGTGGCCGAGTTTCGGTCGCGCGCGAACGCCGGCTCGCTCTCCGCCGAGGGTTCGTTTCTCGTCGATGCGCTCGCCAACGCGCCGGGCCGAATCCACGCGGACGTCGCGGCGCGGGAGCTTCTCGCCAAGGTCGGAAGCCATTCGATGCGGGGGAACATGAACGTCGCGGTCGAGCACCGCCGGGACCGGGGCTGGACGGACTTCTCGGGGAGCGGGCTTTCGTTCACCGGCGCCGCCCAGACGAACGGAAAAGACGACACGCCCAACGATTGGTGGGTCCGCGCCGAGCTGCGTCGCGCCATTTTCGAGTCGAAGCAAGGCCCTCACCTGCGCGCCGACGTGCAGCTTCAAGCCAGGGACGCATCCCCCCTCACCGCAGCAGTCTCGAGAGACACCCCTCTTCCGTCATGGCTCGTCAACGCCGTGTCGACGGCGAACTTCGACACCCGTGGCGAGATTCTCGTATCTCCGTCCGCGATCGAAGCGCGCGCCGTCGACGCGCGGGCCAAAGGCGTCGACGCGAGCTTTGCGTTCTTGACGCGCGCACCCGAGACGGATTGGGCGCTCTTCGTCGATCTCGGCCTGCTCAAGGCTGGAGTGGGATCGCACGACGGCAAGGGTGCGGTCGTGCTGCTCGGCGCACGGTCGTGGTTCGACGAGCGGGCCGCGACGATTCGAGCCGCCGGCGTCCACGATTAGTAGAGCTTCGAGCGTGCACGAACGCCCCTCGTGCGACGGCGCTCCCCTCTAGGTCTTCGCCTTTTGTCGAGCGCGGTGTCCTCGGATTGCTTCGCGATTCGGCGGACATCGCAGGGGCATCGAGGCCGTGGCACGCACGATGCTTGAGGCGTCGTCGTGCCGGATCGCGAACGATTCGGACGATGTAAACCAACATAGGAGAGGGACAAATGTTGATCCGAAACGTTGGATTGTTCGCGGTCTCGACGGCACTCGTCTGGAATGTCGGATGCCAGAAGCCGGGCGCCGCCGAGCAGCAAAAAGAGAATGCCGCCGTCCAGGACGATATGCAGGCACAGCGCAACGCCGCGGAGCAGGCTGCCTCGGCTCAGGCGGAAATGCGCGACAAGGTCGGCGCGGCGCAGGCTGATTTCCAGCACGAACGCGACGACTATCGCCGCGATCGCGAGCAGGACATCAAGGAACTCGACGACAAGATCTTCAAGATCCAGTCGCGCGCCGACTCGGCGCAGGCCGCGACGCGCGGGCGCCTCGAGCAGAGCCTCGCGACGATCCGCGCCGAGCGCGCGGCGCTCGCCTCGGACGTCAACGCCATCGACAACGTGGCCGCCTCCGCCTGGGACGAATTCAAGACGAAGGTCGACAACGAGTACACGGCTCTGAAGGCTCACATCGACAAGGCGTCCTGAGGAGGAGATGGCCATGACTCGCCCAACGTGGATGCTCTCGGCCGCTCCGCTCCTTGCGGCTGCGACCTGGACCGCGGCCGCCCGCGCGCAGGAGGTACCGCCCTCCCCCGTCGTGCCCGTTGAACCCGTCGCGCCAGCGCAGTCGCGAAGCGAGACGGTGACGGAGCGCGGAGGCCCGAGCGTTGGCGAGCTCACCTCGGGTATCGCCACGCTCGGCGTCACCTACGGCGCGGCGGCGATCGCCGCCGCGTCCAGCCCTCAAGTCGCCGATCACCGGATGTTCGTTCCGGTGGCCGGGCCGTGGATGGCGCTGTTCGACCGCCCCGGCTGCGGCGCGGCAACAGGGCCCTCTTGCGGCACCGAGACGGCTTATTCGGTGCTCATCGTGGCCGACGGCGTCGGCCAGGCGCTCGGCTCGCTGCTCATCATCGGCGCGTTCTTGAATCCACAAGAGCGCACGGTGACGACGACGACGGCGGCGGCCACCGACCCGGCGAAGGAGTTTCATCTTCTGCCGGCCTCGATCGGTTCGGGATACGGCATGCAGGCGATAGGCACGTTCTGACAGAGCGCGCAGCCCGCCCATGCTCGATTTCGACCAACGCAACACCCATGAAGAGGAGCACCCGATGTCCGAGAATCGTCTTCAGCAGCCGTCCGCGCGGCCGCGGCCCGCTCAGGTCCCCGGTTACAACCCCGGTTACCGGGTCGGCGACCCGAACTCGAACGACCCCATCGAGCCCGGCCCTTCGTCGGATCCGCGCACGGACCGGCGGCCGGACGAGCGCCGTCCGGGTGACGATCCCGATGCGGGACGCGGCCAAACGTCTGGGGAGAGGCGGTAGGCGCGGGGACGGCCACGCGCGCCTCGCTCGTCATCGGACGAGGGAGGCGCGCGCCGTCCCGGTCGGTGCGCCAAGGACGGAGAGACGGACAATGAACCTCGAGCCTGGACTTCGTATCACCGAGACATTGATTCTCCGATCGCAGGTCGGTGAAGGGGGAATGGGGCAGGTCTGGTCGGCGCATCACGCGCCACTCGACCGCATCGTGGCCGTGAAGGTGCTCTCCGCGACCCTGGCAACCGACGAGGTCGCGATCCAGCGATTCACCCTCGAGGCCCAGACGCTCGCGCGGATGAACAGTCCGCACATCCCGCGGGTCTTCGACCTCGGGACGATCGAAGACGGCCGGCCGTACATGGTCATGGAGCTCGTCGAGGGTCAGAACCTCCAGGCACGGCTCGGGAAAAGGGGCGCGCTGTCCCCGGCGCAGACGGTGAAGCTCGTCGCCCACGTCGGCGACGCCCTCGCCACGGCGCACGCGCTCGGCGTGGTGCATCGCGACGTGAAGCCCGAGAACATCGTGCTCGTGGCCGGTCCGCAAGGGGGCGACGACTTCACGGCCCAGCTCGTCGACTTCGGGATCGCGAAGCCCTGTTGCCGCGCGAACGCAGGCGGGCTCACGCGTTCGGGCACGACCCTCGGCACGCCGAGCTACATGAGCCCGGAGCAGCTGATGACCGCCACAGCGGTCGGCCCGAGCGCCGACCTCTGGTCCCTCGCGGTCGTCGCGTACGCGTGCCTGACCGGCGCCCTGCCGTTCGCCGGAGAGACGTTCGGCGCCGTCTGCCTGTCGATTCACAACGGGGTCTTCACCACGCCGAGCGCCCTCCGACCCGACCTCCCCGTCCCAATCGACCGCTGGTTCCAGTCGGCGCTCAACCGGGATCCCGCGAAACGGTTCGAGTCGGCGGCGGCGATGGCCGAAGCCCTCCGCGAGGCGGTCGAAGCGGTCCCGGCTCCGGAGTCGGAGCGGGCCACGAGCCCAGGAGGTCGCCCCGATACCCTCTCGGACGTGTATCTGTTGACGAAGCGCAAGCGACGCGAGCCCGCCGCTCAAGGGCGCGCGGCCCTCCCTCTCGTCGCCGTCGCGCTCGCGGTGGCAGCCCTGCTCACATGGGGATCCACGAGCACCCACGTCTCGGCATGGGCTGGAACGTCGGCGTCGAAGACCGCGACGGCCCACGAGCTCGTCGCGGACCATTCACGTCCCTGACGGGCCATTTCACGTCCCCGAAGAGAGCGTTCATTTCCCCCATGAAGCGTCGCGTGTCCATTCGCCTCGTTGCGGGTGCCGCCGCAGCGGCGGTGTCGATGCAGGGGTGCTCCGCCCTCGACAACGCCATCTCGAGCATCGACGCACTGACGGCCGGCTGCGACGAGTTTGCCCAGGGGCCGTCGACCATCGGCAGTTTGCCGATCGACAGCGCCACGAAGGCGTTCGTCGCGGCAAGCGCGTCCCTCACGAGCCTCGTCTGGACGGCGGAGGGCAATGTCCTCGGCGCTTGCGTCGTGATCGACGACGACCTCGGAGTGACCGACACCTGGAGCGCGCTGGCATCCGACGGCGGCGGCCCGCCCGACGCCGAGGTCACCGAGGCGTGCAAGCAGGCGGCGGCAAAGATCCACGCCGTACTGAGCACGAGCGCGCAGGCCGGATGCTCGCTCGTCGTCTCGCCGGCGCACTGCACTGTGGACGAGAACCAAGAAGTCCAGTGCGAGTCGTCGTGCGCGAGCAGCACGATGTGTCAGCAGAGTTGCAAGTACGCCGCCGAGTCCCGGTCGACATGCACCCCGGCGGAGGCCCAGATCGAGTGCGCGGCGTCGGGCGCGCTATCGAGCGAAGTGCAGGCCGTCATCAAGACCGTCGCGACGAACCTGCCGGCGCTCCTGCTGGTGCTGGCGCAAGGCCCGCTGGCGGTCGATGCGGCCAACAACGTAGAAGAGATGGGCGGCGCCGTCCTCGCAAACGCGTCGTCGCTCAACGGCAAGGCCATCTCTTGCGCCACCACGGCCGCTTCGGCCGACTCCACGGCGGCGGCAAGCATGAACACGACAGCGAACGCTTGCACCGCCGTGGGCAGCGCGTGTGGCAGCATTCAGCAAACGACGAACCCCGCCGTCGACGCTGGAAGCAAGGCCGCGATGGCGAGCGGCGACGCCGGCGAAGACTAGAGGGCAGCCTCGACGCCGGCGAAAATCCGATGGCTTCACTTTCGCCGACGCCGGTGAATCTTCACGTTCACGCTCTGGGTCGTCTGCGAAAAGGCACACACGTTCGACCCGGAGATGAGGATGCACGAGGTCCCGTACGGGGTGCAGTCGGAGTCGGAGCCGCACCCCGGCATGCACTCGTAGCCAGCGGCGTCGTCGCTGTAGGCGCACGCGCTCGTCTCATTTTCGCTGTTGGCGCCGCAGCTCGTATCGTTCGCGCCGGTGCATCCCTGCGTGCAGCTGTCCTCGTCGCCGCAGGTGCCGTCGATGCAGTCGCCATCGTAGTCGCAGGGGTCGCCGATCAGGCCGCCGCTCGCCTGACACGCCGAGGGTCCGGTGGCCGAGCTGCCTACCGGCAGACAGAACGCGTCGAACGAGTTGTAGTACGCCTCGCAGTCGTTTGCCTGCGTGCAACCCGGATAGCAAGTGCTGGGGCTTCCCCCCCCGCCGATGCAGTAGTTGGCGCCGCCGGTGCTGTTCTTCCCGCACGACGCCGACGTGGTGCACGACTGCGAGCACCAGTTGTCGTTGCTGCACGTCGAGCCGCCATCGGACCCGTCGCACGCGGTCCACGTGGAGCCCGGGTCGGTAGAGCACGGATCGCCGACGGCCCCGTTCGTCGTGTTGCACACCGACTCGGTACCCTGCACCTGGCAAATCGCTCCGTCGAGCTGGGTGCAATCGTAGTTGGTCGAGCAGCCGGTGAAGCACGCGTAGGACTGGAGATCGGTGACATAGAGGCAAACATTCTGCTCTCCGATGCTGCTGGATCCGCAGCTCGTGTCCGTGGCGGACGTGCAGAAGGCCGAGCACCAGCTCTGGAGGCAGAAGCCCGACGCGCAGTCGCCACCCGATTCGCATGGATCGCCGACCAGGCCCCCACCACCATCGCCCGCGTCGCCGCCGTCGTCGCCCGCGCCACCGTCCTGCGGCGTGCACACGTCTACGGCGCTGCTCGCGGAGAGCGGGGCGCAGGACGTCGTGGAGCCGTAATTGAGGCAGTCTTCGTCGGTCGCGCACCCGGGCGTGCACGCGCCGAACACGCCCGTCCCGTTCGACACGCAGTAGTTCGCGTTGCCGCTGCCGTTGACGCCGCACGCGCTGTTCGTCGCGCAGGACTTCGTACACCAGCCGTCGGGACCACAGGTGCCGTCGGCACACCCCGCGTTCGTCACGCATGGGTCGCCGAGGAGCCCGCCATGGACCACGTCCGTGCCCCCGTCCGAGGGCTTCGATGCGGCCTCGGTTTCCCCATCGAGTGGGGCCCCGTCTCCGGTGGCGGTGGCGGCCCCGTCCGTCGGGGGCATGACGTCGACGGCCCCATCCTGGTTGGCGCCGCCTCCGTGGTCGCCCGTGCTGCTGCTACCCCCGCACGCGACGCCAATGAGTGGGACGAGCATCGCAAATCGACCGAACGAACCAAGGGAAGAGCGCAGTCCTGGCATGGGAAGTCCATGGGACGCGAAGAGGCCCGGACCTGTCAACGAGCCCATCGTTTGGATGAGCGAGGCGAGCGTGGCAACGGGCAAGGGCAGGGTCACCCGCCGCCTTGTCGATCGCCGCGAGGCCGCTAGTGTTCCAGCTGCGGACAGACCTGAGGAGGCGAATCGATGACGGACGCGACCGGCCCGGACGATCCCGTCGACCTGACGAGCGATGCATCGTTCCCGGCGAGCGACGCACCCGAGTGGACAGGAATGCACGCGGGCCCGCCCCGTGGCGCGCAAGCGGAGAGCGACGTGGCAAACCTGCGCAGCGTGCGGTGCTCTTGCCGGGTCGACGAGGCAGCGGCGCGCATCGAGCAAGCCCTCACCTCCGCCGGGATCAAGATCTTCGCGCGGATCGACCAGGCCGCGGAGGCTCACGCCGTCGGGTTGGAGATGCGTCCCGCCGTGCTCATTCTCTTCGGCAACCCGAAGGCCGGTACGCCCCTCATGGTGGCGCGGCCGACGGTGGCGATCGACCTGCCGCTCAAGGCCCTTGTCTGGGAAGACGATCGCCGCCAGACGTGGCTGTCGTACAACACGCCGACTCTGCTGGTCGAACGCCACGGCCTCGACGAAGCCCTCGCCGCAAAGCTCGCCCCCACGGGCGCGTTGCTCGAAAACGCGGTGCGTTAGGCGCTCCTCCAAACACCCGCGTCGCGTCCGGGGAATGCCGTTCGCATGCGCGGACCGCATGGCGCAAGCGCTCTCACCCGGGACGGTCTTCACGAGCGATCTACCGCCCCGCCT
>Ga0302325_10002230_pt1 | contig 47379 bp, 47 predicted proteins | sample Palsa_T0_2_FD_201948 | JGI IMG/M metagenome (GOLD analysis project Ga0302325, IMG submission 201948) | Peat permafrost microbial communities from Stordalen Mire near Abisko, Sweden - Palsa_T0_2 | ecosystem: Environmental > Terrestrial > Soil > Palsa > Peat permafrost | place: Sweden: Abisko...
GGGAGATGCGCGGTTTCGTGCTCGAGAAAGGCTGGAAGGGCCTGTCGGCGCCGGCGCTGCACGGCAAGGTCGGATTACGCACCTCGGTCACCGGCCAGATCCTCATGGATGAGGTGTTCGCGCCGGAGGACAGTCTGCTGCCCGGTGTTGCCGGGCTCAAAGGGCCCTTTACCTGCCTGAATTCGGCGCGCTACGGCATCGCCTGGGGTGCGCTGGGCGCGGCCGAGTACTGCTGGCATACCGCTCGCCAGTACGTGCTCGACCGCCATCAGTTCGGCCGTCCGCTGGCCGCCAATCAGTTGGTGCAGAAGAAGCTCGCCGACATGCAGACCGAGATCACCATCGGCTTGCAGGGCTGCCTGCGCTTCGGCCGCATGAAGGATGAAAACAGCGCCTCGCCGGAAATCACCTCACTGCTCAAACGCAACAACTGCGGCAAGGCCCTGGAGATCGCGCGCGTGGCGCGCGACATGCTCGGCGGCAACGGCATCTCCGACGAGTTTGGCGTGATCCGTCACCTGGTCAATCTCGAGGTCGTGAACACCTACGAGGGCACGCATGACATCCATGCACTGATTCTCGGGCGCGCGCAGACCGGAATCCAGGCGTTCTGCTAGCCGGCCGCGTCCTTGAGCGCCTCGACCTGGATCTGCAGAGTGACCCTGCCGGTCGGAATCGACTGCGGAACGCCGAAGCTGATGCCGAAGTCGGTGCGATCGATTTCGGCGCTGGCATCGGCCCCGCACACCTCACGCTTGAACACCGGATGCATGATGCACTTGAAGGACTCGATCTTGAGGAACACCGGCTTGGTGACCCCGTGCAAAGTCAGGCTGCCATGCACGCCTACCGGCGTATCGCCCTCGAAGTCGATGCTGCTGCTCTGGTAGGTCGCGGTCGGAAACTTCTCGACATCGAACATGTCGGCGCTCTTGGCGTGGTTGTTCATCTTCTCGTGCCCGAAGTCGATCGAGGTGGTGTCGATCGTGATGTCGAGGCTGCCGGTCCTGGCGGCACGATCGAGGGTTACCGTGCCGCTGGAGCGGTCGAATTTGCCGCGCCAGAAGGAGATGCCGGCCATGTGCGGGGCCTGGAAACTCGGGTAAGTATGGTTGGGATCGATCGTGTAGTGCTCGACCGCCGCACTGGCATCGAAGGCCAGCAGCAAGGCGAATGGCAGGCAGAATCTGATCAGCATTAATGAGCTCCAGGGTGATGATCAATCGTCGCGGGGGCAGCATAGAAGAAAGTCTATTCAGTGAATAGGTGGCATAATCAGCGGCACCGGCGAGCGACTTTTCTGCAGGCTGTCGCGCGGTGACGCTGCCGGTCAGGCCGGTCACTGCCCGCGCAGTGGCCTCAATTGGGGAAGATCATGGTTGTTCCGGCCGCTCCGGGATCGATGTTGCGGGCCGCAGTCGCCAGCGAGCGCCCGCTGCAGGTCGTCGGCGCGATCAATGCGTATTGCGCGCGTCTGGCGCAGGCCTGCGGCTATCGGGCAATCTATCTGTCGGGCGGCGGAGTCGCGGCGAATTCCCTCGGCCTGCCGGATCTGGGAATCAGCTCCATGGACGATGTGCTGACCGACATTCGCCGCATCACCGACGCGACGGCGCTGCCGCTGCTGGTCGATGCCGATACCGGCTGGGGCGGCGCCTTCAACATCGCGCGCACCGTCAAGTCGTTCATCAAATTTGGCGCAGCCGGCCTGCACATCGAGGATCAGGTCCAGTCCAAGCGCTGCGGTCATCGACCGGGCAAGGAGATCGTCGCGCAGCAGGAGATGGTCGATCGCGTCAAGGCGGCAGTGGATGCACGCACCGATTCGAGTTTCGTGATCATGGCGCGCACGGATGCGCTGGCGGTCGACGGGCTGGACAGGGCTATCGAACGTGCGGTCGCCTGCGTCGAGGCGGGCGCGGATATGATATTCCCGGAAGCAATGACCGAACTGGCGATGTATCGGCGTTTCAAGGATGCGGTGCAGGTGCCGATTCTGGCCAATATCACCGAATTCGGGCAAACGCCGCTGTATACGCGGGACGAATTGAGTTCCGTCGGCGTGGATATCGTGCTGCACTGCTGTTCGGCGTTTCGGGCGATGAATGCCGCGGCGCTCGCGACCTACCAAGCGATCCGTCGCGACGGCACGCAGAAGAACATTCTGGCATCGATGCAGACGCGTGCGGATCTGTACCGCTATCTCGACTACCACAGCTACGAGGACAAGCTGAACCGGCTGTTCGCAGCCGGCAAGGACCAGAACGATGAATGAAGCCGCAGCCGCTCCCAAACCGAAGAAATCCGTAGCCCTGTCCGGTGTCGTGGCCGGTAATACGGCGCTGTGCACGGTCGGGCGCAGTGGCAATGATCTGCATTATCGCGGTTACGACATTCTCGAGATCGCCAACAGCTGCGAGTTCGAGGAGATTGCCTATCTGTTGGTACACGAGAAACTGCCCAACAGCGCCGAGCTGGGCGCCTACCGCAGCAAACTCGCGGCGCTGCGGGGCCTGCCGGCGGCTCTAAAGAGCATACTGGAGAACCTGCCCGCCTCCAGCCAGCCCATGGACGTGCTGCGCACCGGCGTGTCGGCGTTGGGGTGCATGGCCCCCGAGCGCGCCGATCATCCTATCGAAGGCGCGCGCGATCTGGCCGATCGGCTGCTCGCCTGCCTGGGATCGATGCTGTGCTATTGGCACCATTTCAGCCGCGAGCGCCGGCGCATCGAAGTGGAAACGGATGATGAGTCCATCGGCGCGCATTTTCTGCATCTGTTGCACGGCCGCAAGCCCTCGGTCGAGTGGGTAAGGGCCATGCATACTTCTCTGATTCTCTACGCCGAGCACGAGTTCAACGCCTCGACTTTCACCGCCCGGGTCATTGCCGGCACCGGCTCGGACCTGTATTCATCGGTTACCGGTGCCATCGGCGCCCTGCGCGGGCCAAAGCATGGCGGTGCCAACGAGGCTGCCTTCGAAATTCAGAGCCGCTATCAGACCCCCGACCAGGCCGAAGCGGACATCCGACGGCGTGTAGCCAACAAGGAGGTCATCATCGGCTTCGGCCATCCGGTCTACACCATTGCCGATCCGCGCAACGTCATCATCAAGGAAGTTGCCCGCGGCCTCGCGCACGAGCCCGCGGCCGCCAATCTGTTTGCAATCGCCGATCGTCTCGAGAGCGTGATGAAGCAGACCAAGAACATGTTTCCGAATCTGGACTGGTTCTCCGCCGTGTCGTATCACCTCATGCAGATACCTACCGCGATGTTCACGCCGCTGTTTGTGATTGCGCGTACCAGCGGTTGGGCGGCGCACATCATCGAGCAGCGGCAGGACGGCAAGATCATCCGCCCCAGCGCCAATTACATCGGCCCGGAGGATCAGAGGTTCGTGCCGCTGGCGCAACGCGCCTGAAGAGGCGCGGGTTTCAAGGGGTAGTGGGGTCTTCATGTCTGCCAATGCCAAATCCGCTGAGCGCCCGGCACCCGATGCGGTGCTGGTCGCCATCGCCGACTATGCGCTGAGCTTCTCGATCCAGAGCGAAGCGGCCTATGAGACTGCCTACTACTGCCTGCTCGACACGCTGGCCTGCGGCTTCCAGGCGCTGCAGTACCCGGCCTGCAGCAAACTGCTCGGACCGGTTGTGCCGGGGGCGACGCTCAAGGCCGGCGCGCGCGTACCCGGAACCGCCTATGAGCTCGATCCGATCAATGCGGCATTCAACATCGGCACGATGATCCGCTGGCTGGATTTCAACGACACCTGGCTCGCGGCCGAATGGGGACACCCTTCGGACAATCTCGGCGGCATCCTGGCGATGGCCGATTATCTCTCGCGCAACGGCAAAGCATTCAGCGTGCGCGATGTCCTGACCGGCATGATCAAGGCGCATGAGGTTCAGGGCGTGCTGGCGCTGGAGAACAGCTTCAACCGCGTCGGCCTCGATCATGTGCTGCTGGTGCGCGTGGCCTCGACCGCGGTGCTCACCGCCATGCTGGGCGGCACGCGCGATCAGATCATCAATGCGCTATCCAACGCCTGGATCGACGGCGGCGCCCTGCGCACCTATCGGCATGCGCCTAATACCGGTTCGCGCAAAAGCTGGGCCGCCGGGGATGCGACCAGCCGCGCCGTGCGCCACGCCCTGTTCGCCCTCAAGGGCGAGATGGGCTATCCCTCGGCGTTGACAGTGAAGACCTGGGGGTTCGAGGATGTGCTGTTCCACGGCAAATCGATTCATCTGCCGCAGGCGCTCGGCAGCTACGTGATGGAAAACGTGCTGTTCAAGATCTCCTACCCCGCCGAGTTCCACGCCCAGACCGCGGTCGAGGCGGCCGTGAGCCTGCATGGCCAGATTCAAGACAAGCTCGATCAGATCGAGAGGGTCTTGATCGAAACCCAGGAGCCGGCCGTGCGCATCATCGACAAGACCGGTCCGCTCGCCAACCCGGCCGACCGCGATCACTGCCTGCAATACATGGTGGCGATTGCGCTGTTGTTCGGCCGGCTCACGGCACATGACTACGAGGACGAAATCGCCCGCGACCCGCGGGTGGATGCGTTGCGGGAGAAAATGCAGGTCAGAGAGAACCCGAGCTTCACCCGGGACTACTACGCCGCGGACAAGCGCTACATCGGCAATGCCGTACAGGTCATTTTCCGGGACGGCAGCGTCAGCCCTCGCGTCGCCGTGGACTATCCGATCGGGCATCGCAAACGGCGCGCCGAGGGCATGCCGGTCCTGGTGCGCAAATTCGAAGCCAGCGTCAGCGCTCATTTCGACGCGCGACAGGCCCGCGCGATCATCGAGTTGTGCGCGGATCGGCCCAAACTCACGGCCATGCGCGTCGATGATTTCGTCTCTGCGCTCGTGAATTGATGGCCGGCAGCGATACCGACCCTGCGGCGGCCCATGCCGCCCCGGTGGTACGCTATCCACTGCAGAGCGAGCCGCAGACCGGTGATGGCTCGGCGGTGGAAGTGGCACCGGGGGTGCTGTGGCTGCGCATGCCGCTGTTCGCGCCGCTGCGCTGGATCAACGTCTGGGCGCTGGCGGAGCAGGGCGGCTGGGCGATCGTGGACACGGGGCTGCGCTCGGCGGCGACCATGGAGGCCTGGCAACAGGCCTTTGGGCGCTCGCTGCACGGCCTGCCCGTGACACGGGTGCTGGCAACACACATGCATCCCGATCACTGTGGCATGGCCGGCTGGATCGCGGAGCGCTTCCAGGTGCGGCTGTGGATGAGTCGACTCGAGTACCTGACCTGCCGTTTGATGGCGGCGGACACCGGTCGCCAGGCGCCGCCTGAAGGCATTGCGTTCTATCAAGCCGCCGGCTGGCCGCCGCAGGCCATCGAACGTTATCAGGCGCGATTCGGTTCGTTTGGCGATGCCATCTATCCGCTGCCGGCTGGCTATCGCCGGATCGGCGACGGTGAGAGTCTGCAAATCGGTGATCACAGCTGGACGGTCGTGGTCGGCAATGGCCATTCGCCCGAGCACGCCTGCCTGTACTGCCCGGAGTTGAAGCTGCTGATCTCGGGCGACCAGGTGCTGCCGCGCATCTCATCCAACGTGTCTGTCTACCCGACCGAACCGGATGCGGATCCGCTGGCCGACTGGCTCGCATCGCTGGCGCGTCTGCAGTCGCGAGTGCCGGATGACGTGTTGGTGCTGCCGGCGCACAACAGCCCTTTCCACGGCCTGCACGCGCGGCTGCGCCAGCTCGGCGGCCAGCACCAGCGTGGCCTGGCGCGACTGCAGGAGCAGCTGGCATCGCCGCGACGGGCGGTGGATGTGTTCGAGTGTCTGTTTGCGCGAGCGATCGTCGATGAGCTGCTCGGCATGGCCACAGGTGAGGCTTTGGCGCACCTGAACCACCTGCGCGCACTGGGCGAGGCGACTCGCGAGAGCGACGCAGCAGGGGTCTGGTGGTGGCGCCGCAGCGCCGGCAAGTCTACTTCAGTTGTTTCGTGATCTTGCGCAGGCCCGCCTCCGCGCAAGCCTCATCCTGCCGTCCAATCACCGCGGCGCTGCCGTTGCCGCCAGCGCCCGCGCCGCTGACGCCAATGGCGCCGATGGTCTCGCCGTTGAGCGTGATGGGGACGGCACCGCCGGCGACGAACATGTTGGGGGTCACGCGCGCGAGCAGTTCCGGGTCGTTGGGTACCAGCTCGCTGGCTTTGGAACTGGGCATCTCGAAGCGCAGGGCGGTCAGTGCTTTGCGCATGGCCACGAACACGTGGCTGCCATCCGAGCCGTCCGCGGTCAGCATGACGCGTGCCTCGCCGACCGAATCGATGACCGCGGCGCCGATGCGATAGCCGGCCGCGGCGCAGGTGTCCACCGCCGTGCGCGCAGCTTCCAGCGCCAGCGACAACGAGGGCCCGGGCGCCGTGGACTCAGGTTCCGCCCCGGGGCCGCGATGCGCGCCACCGGCCGGCGTGGCAGGTTTCGGGATCAGATTGCCGTTGTCGTCGAGAATGCCGTAGGACGGCAGGTTGTCTGCGGGCAGGCTGCGCGCGGAGGCCGCACGGTCGTGAATGCTACTTTCCGTTGACGCCGCGTGTGCCCGTCCGAAGCTGCCCGCCAGCGCCCATGCGCTGCACAGTGCCAATGCCGCGCACTGATTCCTCATGAACCGTCTCATGAACCGTCCCCCCAATATAGTGGTCATGCCCCGACGTTCGCTCCGCCCATCCCCTGGCTGCGATCCTACTTGGGTGAGCGCGCATGAGTAACCGTGCGGCCGGATTCACAAAGCTGCTAGGCTGTGCGGCCTTGAATTCAAGCGCTGAAAGTCTTTAATGCGATACTGTAATGTTTATGCGTATGTCTTTGATTGTATGGTGCCCAGGAGAGGACTCGAACCTCCACGGGTCGCCCCGCTAGTACCTGAAACTAGTGCGTCTACCAATTCCGCCACCTGGGCATCGGGTGGGCGGCGCAATGTACGGAAGGGGTCGGGGACTGTCAATTGAGACGTAGTGGAAAACAGCGGCCGCCCAAGCGCGCTGCTCGGCCCAATCCATCCACGCGCGCAGTGACCGCCGCGCCGCAGCCCGCCAGCAAGCACGCCGGGGCGCGCCGAACGAGTGCGGCCCCAGCCGCTGCGCGCCGCGGCCAATCCCGGCGCGCTCCGGCCGAGGTGCTCATGGAGGCCGAGGGTCTGCTCAGCGCCAACCGAAACGGCTACGGCTTCGTGCGCACCGATGCGCTGACCGAATCGGTGTTCATACCGCCGCAGGCCATGCAGGGGCTCATGCATGGGGATCGGGTGCGCATCGAGGTGCGCGCCGACGGGCAAGGCCGCTATGTCGGGCGCGTGCTGGGCGTGCTCGAGCACGGCGTGCAGGCCTTTCTCGCCACGGTGGAGCCGGGCGCGCGCGGGCTGAGCGTGCGCTCCGCCGACCAACGCCTGGGTCTGCTGTGCAAGGTGGTCGACAATGCCGCCCAGGCGCGAGCCGGTGATTGGGTCATTGCGCGGTTGCTGAAATATCCGCAGGAGCACCAGGAAGCCGAGGCTCGCATCGAGCAGAAGCTCGATCCCGATCGGCCGGTACATATGGCCACCGAGGCTGCGATCGCGCGCTTTGGCCTGCCGGTGGAATTCTCGGCTACCGCGTTGCGCGAAGCCGTGCAATGGGGCGAGCGCGTCGACCCGGCCGAAGCCGCGCAACGCGTAGACCTGCGAGCGCTGCCGCTGGTCACCATCGACGGCGAGGACGCGCGCGATTTCGACGATGCGGTGTACGCCGAGGCGCTCGCGGACGGCGGCTTCCGGCTGCTGGTTGCGATCGCCGATGTCAGTCACTACGTGCGTCCGGGCTCGGCGCTCGACGGCGAAGCGCGCGCGCGCGGCACCTCGGTCTACTTTCCGACCCGTGTCGTGCCGATGCTGCCGACGGCGCTGTCCAATCACCTGTGCTCGCTCGAGCCGGCCGTGGATCGGCTTTGCATGGTCGCCGACATGCGCATCTCCAGGCGCGGCGTGCTCGAGGGCAGCCGCTTCTATCCGGCGGTCATGCGCTCAGCCGCGCGCCTGACCTACAACCAGGCGCACGAGGCACTGTTCCTGGGAACCCCGGCCGCACGCACGCATCTGGGGGCGCTGCTGGCAAGATTATTGCCGCTGGTCGAGGTCTATCGGCTGCTGTCGGCGGCGCGCCGCAAACGCGGGGCGCTCGACTTCGATGCCCCGGAGGCGGAGTTCGTGTTCGAAGGTGAGCACGTGCGCGCGATCGAGTTCGTGTCACGCAATGACGCGCACCGGCTGATCGAGGAATGCATGGTGCTGGCGAACGTCGCGGTGGCGCAGGAATTGCGCGAGCAGCGTATTCCGGCGCTGTTTCGCGTGCACGCCGCGCCCGATGCGCGCAAGCTCGATCAGCTGCGCGCGACGCTGCGGGTATTGGGCATCGAATTGCAGCTGCCCGACCCTGTGAAACCACGCGATCTGGCGGCGATTGCCGCGCGCCTGCGCGATCCGCAGAGCCGTCCATTCATCGAGTCCCTGGTGGTGCGCTCGATGGCGCAGGCGCTGTATCAACCCGATAACATCGGCCACTTCGGCCTGGCGCTACAGGACTACGCCCACTTCACCTCGCCGATCCGCCGCTACCCGGACCTCATGATTCATCGCGCCTTGCGCGCGCGCCTGGGCGCGCTGGCGCCGGCATCGTTGCCGGCGGGACCGGAGCTTGCGGCGCAGGGCGCCGACCTGTCGCGGCTCGAGCGCCGCTCCGATGAGGCCGATCGCTATGTCGCGACCTTCCTCAAATGCGTCTATCTGCGCGATCGGGTTGGACAGACCTTCGATGGCCTGATCACCACGGTCACGGAATTCGGCTGCTTCGTACAACTGCTCGCGCTGGGCGTTGACGGGTTGCTGGCTCTGGCAGCGTTGCATGATGACGATTACCAGATGGCACGCGACGGTGGGCAGTGGCTCGGCCAGCGCAGCAAGCGCCGACTGGCCCCGGGCGTGCGCCTGCGCGTGGTGGTCGCCGCGGTCAAGCCGGTCGAAGGACTGATCGATCTTGAACTCGCCGCGGACTGAAGTCGTCTATGGCCTGCACGCGGTGCGCGCGTTGCTGAGCCGGCATCCCGAGCGCGTGCTGCGCGTCTATCTTCAGCAGGGCCGCTCGGATGCCAAAGCTGCGCAGATCGAGCAGCTCGCGCGCGCGGCCGGACGCGCACTCGAGCGCATCGATGCCGGCCGGCTGCTGGCGCGGCTGGGCGATGTGGTGCACCAGGGCGTCGTGGCCGAGGTGGTGCCGCTCGCACCCTGGCGCGAGGAGCAGTTGCTGGCGGCGATCGCAGCGAGCCCCAACGCGCTGCTGCTGGCGCTCGATGGCGTGCAGGATCCGCACAATCTGGGTGCGTGCCTGCGCACGGCCGATGCCTGCGGCGTCCTGGCCCTGGTCGTGCCGCGCGACCGCGCCGCGCCGTTGAATGCCACGGCACGCAAAATCGCCTCCGGTGCGGCCGAAACCACCCCCGTGGTCACGGTGACCAATCTTGCCCGCGCCCTGGGGCTGTTCAAGGACGCGGGTCTCTGGATCGTCGGTGCCGACGCCGAAGCGCCGCAGACGGCCGCTGAGGTCGACCTGACCGGGCCGCGGGTACTGGTCATGGGCGCCGAGGGCAGCGGGCTGCGGGCCCTGACGCGCCGGCAGTGCGACTGGCTGGCCCGTCTGCCGAGCCATGGTGCGGTCGAGAGCCTCAATGTCTCGGTAGCGGCCGGAATGCTGCTGTATGAGGCGCTGCGCCAGCGCGAGGCCCAGGCAGCAACTGCCATTGCTTAGCAGGGCGTCTTTTTGTATTCTTGCCGGCCTTTCTGCCACGACCCGGCGCGCCATTTGGCCTGCCGGATCTCCTTGCCGCACCGCTGGTAGCCTTGAGACTCAAGGCGGGCGGCATTATCCATAAGGAGGATATGAGTGAGGCATTACGAGATTGTATTTCTGGTGCACCCCGACCAGAGCGAGCAGGTTCCGGCCATGCTCGAGCGCTATCGGGGCATGATTGCGGCCGGCAACGGCACCGTGCATCGGGTTGAGGACTGGGGCCGCCGCCAGCTCGCCTATCCGATCGCCAAGGTCCACAAGGCGCACTACGTGCTGCTCAACATCGAAGTCGACCAGAAGACGCTCACGGAACTGACCGGCGCATTTCGCTTCAGCGATGCCGTGCTGCGCCATCTGGTGACCGGCGTCGAAACGGCCATCACCGAGGCCTCACCGATGGCCAAGGCGGAAGAGGAAGGCGAGGCCGGCCGGCGCGAACGCGACGATGACCGCGATGATGACGAACCCCTATCGGTAGGTGCCTGATGCGTACTCCCAGCACATCGCGTTTCACCCGACGCAAGAAATTCTGTCGCTTCACGGCCGACGGCGTGGCGATGATCGACTACAAGGATCTGGCGACGCTCAAGAACTACGTGACCGAGACCGGCAAGATCGTGCCCAGTCGCATCACCGGGACCAAGAGCTATTACCAGCGGCAGTTGGCCACCGCGATCAAGCGGGCGCGCTTCCTGGCGTTGCTGCCCTATACCGATCAGCACTGAGAGCAAGCGCCATGGAACTGATTCTGCTGCAGAAGGTGGCCAATCTCGGCAACATCGGCGATCGCGTGCGCGTGAAATCCGGGTACGGCCGCAATCATCTGCTGCCCAAGGGCAAGGCAACGCTGGCGACGGCGGACAACATTGCGCGCTTCGAGGCCCGGCGCGCGGAGCTTACGGCCCGCGCCAACGATGAGCTGGCGCTGGCGCAGCAACGCGCCGAAGCCTTCAAGGCATTCAAGCTCACCATCACGGCCAAGGCCGGCACCGAGGGCAAGCTGTTCGGCTCGGTCGGCACCGCCGATATCGCCGAGCACAGCACCAAGGCCGGCCAGCGGCTTGCGCGCAGCGAAGTGCGCCTGCCTGCCGGACCGCTGCGTGTGGTCGGCGAGCACAGCGTGCAATTGCATCTGCATGCCGACGTCAACGTCGAGCTGCCGGTGGTAATCCTCGCCGAAGAAGCGGCCTGACGGCCCGCGGCCTCTGACCGGCCGGCACCGCTGACGTGACAGCGCCGCAGAATCGGGGGAGCTCGTGAGCGGCCTGCCGCTGCGTTCGCGGCGCGAGGGCGGCAGCTCGGGCAGCGAAGGGCTGACCCCGCCGCATTCGGTCGAAGCCGAGCAATCGGTGCTGGGCGCGCTGCTGATCGACGGCAGCGCCTGGGATCAGGTTGCCGATATCGTCACCGCCGAAGATTTCTATCGGCCCGATCATCGTCTGATCTATGAAGCGCTTGCCGAACTGATCGCCACCGGGCGGCCCGGTGATGTGGTCACGGTCTCCGAGCAGCTCGAGCGGCGTGCGCGCCTCGAGGATGCCGGCGGCCTGGCCTATCTGGGCACGCTGGCGCGCGATACCCCTACTGCTGCCAATGTGCGCGCCTACGCCAACATCGTGCGCGAGCGCGCCTTGCTACGGGCCCTGATCGAAGCCGGGCGCGCCATCGCCTCCTCGGTATTCAGCGACGAGGGCCTGCCGGCGCGTGAGCTGGTCGATCGCGCGGAAGCGCGGGTGTTCGAAATCGCCGAGCAGGGTACTCGCCTCGGCTCCGGCGCGGTGCGGGTCAGCGCCCTGCTGCCGCCGCTGATCGACAAGATCGACGAATGGCATACCAATCCGAACAAGCTGCGTGGTCTGGCCACGGGCTTCACCGACTTCGACCACAAGACCGGCGGGCTTCGCGCCGGGGATCTGATCGTGATTGCGGGCCGTCCATCGATGGGCAAGACCACGCTGGCGGTCAACATGGCGGAGTACGCTGCGGTCAATCCCGACATCAAGGCCTCGGTGGCGATCTTCAGCATGGAGATGCCCTCGGAGCAACTGGTCACGCGCATGCTGTCCTCCATCGGACACGTGCCCCTCAACAGCATTCGCACCGGGCGCATCTCCGATGACGACTGGGTACGCATCACCTCGGCCACCAGTCAGCTCTCGGAAGCGAAGATCTTCATCGATGAATCGGCCGGCTTGACGCCCACCGAGCTGCGCGCGCGCGCTCGACGCATCAAGCGCGAGCATGGCTTGGATCTGGTGGTGGTCGATTATCTGCAGCTCATGCAGGTACCGGGCACGCAGGAGAATCGCGCCACCGAGATCGCCGAGATCTCCCGCGGACTGAAGGCGCTGGCGAAGGAGCTGGCCGTGCCCGTGATCGCGCTGTCGCAGCTCAACCGCAGCGTCGAGCAGCGCACCGAGAAGAAGCCGGTGATGTCGGATCTGAGAGAGTGCGTCGCGGGCGATACGCTGGTGTCATTGACCAGCGGCCGTCGCGTGCCGATTCGCGATCTGGTCGGTGCGGCGCCTGAAGTCTGGTCGTTGGACGAATCGGGGAAAATCAGGGCAGCGTGCGCCGACAAAGTGTGGCACGTGGGCTGCAAGCCCATATTCCGAGTGCAACTGGCCAGCGGTCGCATGGTCCGAGCCACCGCCGAGCATAGATTTTTTGCCGGCTCCGGTTGGCGCACGGTTGCGCAGCTTGCCGCCGGTGAGCGCATTGCGATGGCGCGTCGCATGCCGGCGCCGGCAAAAACGGCTCGTTGGCCCGAGCATTGGTTGATCTTGCTCGGCCATTTGGTCGGTGATGGCAGCTATTTGCGCCACCAACCGCTGCGATACACGACTGCCTCGGAAGTGAACAGCCAGAGCGTGCGCGTTGCCGCTGAAGCCTTCGGCTGTACTGTCGCCAGGCACCCGGGGCCCACCGGCACATGGCATCAGCTCGTCATCAGTGGCAATGGCAATCGCTGGCGGCCGGCCGGGGTCGGCAAATGGCTCAAGGATCTGGGGATCTTTGGCCAACGCTCGCACGAAAAGCACTTGCCGCAAGAAGTATTTACACTGGAGGACGAGCAGGTTGCGTTGTTGCTGCGCCATCTGTGGGCCACCGATGGATCGGTTACTGTGCGCCGCGGCCATCAGCGCGGGGCACCGCGGGTGTATTTTTCAAGCTGCAGCGAGCGACTCGCGCTCGACGTCGCGGCTCTGCTGCTGAGACTGGCCATCGTCGCGCGCATTCGCGTCGTGCACAGCGCAAATTCCCGTCCCGTCTATACGGTCGATATCAGTGGAGCCGAGGCGCAACGCCAGTTCGCCGCTCGGATCGGAGGCCACGGACCGCGCGCCGCGGCCGTGGCACAGTTGGCGCAACATCTGAGCGCCATCGCGGCCAATTCCAACGTCGATACGCTGCCGCGGGAGGCATTTGCTGCCGTGCGCGCGACCATGCAGGCGCAAGGCGTCACCACGCGAGCCATGGCTCAGCGTCGCGGTACGGCGTACGGGGGCTCGAGCCATTTTGCGTTTGCACCCAGTCGCGCCACGATATTGAATTACGCCGATTTGCTCGCCGCCCCCGAGCTCGCACAATGGGCCACCTCCGACTTGTTCTGGGATCGCGTCACCGCGGTCATCCCTGAGGGCGAAGAAGACGTCTACGACCTTACCGTTCCAGGTCCTGCCAATTGGCTCGCGGACGGGGTGGTTACGCATAATTCCGGGGCGATTGAGCAGGATGCAGACATGATCCTGCTGATCTATCGCGATGAGGTGTACGATAAGAACACCACCAGGAAGGGCATCGCCGAAATCGATCTGGCTAAGCACCGCAATGGCGAGATCGGCGGTTTTCTGCTGACTTTCCAGGGTCAGTTCACGCGCTTCGTCAATTTCGCGCCCGATGCCTATGCCGAGGGCATCTTGCGGTGACCCGGCTGGTCCGCGCCGCCAGTGAAGGACCTGGGCGCGGCTGGTACAGTCAAGCCGTGCAAGGCTTGGTACAACTGGCTTCCCGCCTGGTCGTGCGCGCCGATAGGATGCTGCGCGCTGGGCTCAGTGCGGCGAAGCAGGGCCAGCTCAGCGGCATCATTTTCTGGGCGGCGCTGATCGGCATCTGCGGCGCCTTCTGCGGGGTGGGCTTCCGCGCCAGCGTGCGCCTGGTGCAGCGGGGGCTTACCGGACATTCAGCAGGGCTGGTCGAGACCGCGGAGCTGCTGCCCTGGTGGGCGCGCATCGCGGTGCCGACCATCGGCGGGGCCTGCGCGGGCACGCTGCTGTGGATTGCGCGGCGCGTACTGCGCTCGACGCGCAACATCGACTACATGGAGGCCGTGGCCGTGGGTAACGGCCAGCTGGGCAGCCGCGCCGCGCTGCTGCAGGCCGCGTCGTCATTTTTCACTATCGGCTCGGGCGGCTCGATCGGGCGCGAGGGCCCGCTGGTTCAGCTCTCCGCCACCGTGGCTTCGAAGATCGGCCAATGGACCAAGGCGCCGGTTCCGCGCCTGCGCTTGTTGGTGGCGTGCGGGGCGGCCGCCGGTATCGCCGCGGCCTACAACGCGCCGATTGCCGGCGCGCTGTTCGTGGCTGAAGTGGTGCTGGGCTCGATTGCGATGGAAAGCTTCGGCCCCCTGATCGTCGCCTCGGTGGTCTCGGATGCGACCAGCCGCCACTTTCTCGGCTATGGGCCGGTGTACCAGGTGCCGCATATCAATTTCGGCTCCTCGTGGGAACTGGCCTTCTACGCGTTGCTTGGCGTACTGCTCGGTCACCTGGCACCCACCTATCTGGCGATGCTCGAGCGTGCGCGCGCGAACTTCCACCGTCTGCACTGGAGCCCGCCGTGGACGCTTGCGCTCGGCGGTCTGATCGTCGGCGTGATCTCGGTGGAAGTGCCGAGCGTCTGGGGCAACGGCTTCAGTGTCGTGAACGACATGCTCAACGACAAGATTCCGATCGCTGCGCTGGCGGTGATCCTGGTTGCCAAGCTGGTCAGTACCTCGGCGACGGTGGGCTCAGGGGCTGCCGGCGGCATTCTGACGCCGACGCTGTTCATGGGCGCGGCGATCGGCGCCGTGTTCGGCGATGGCATGCATCTGCTCGACCCGCATTCGAGTTCACAGCTGGCGGGCTACGCGGTGGTCGGCATGGGGGGCTTTTTGGCCGCCACGACGCACGCGCCGCTGACCTCGATTCTGCTGATTTTTGAAATGACGCTGGACTATGAGGTGGTGCTGCCGCTCATGCTCGCCTGCGTCACAGGACACTATGTGGCAAGCATCTATCGCGGCGGCGAGTCCGTCTACACGCACTCACTGAGTTCCAAGGGGCCCGGCAACGAGGACGAATGGCGCCTGCGGCAGATCACGGCCCTGATACGGCCGCCGGGCGCGCTGCTGCAACGTGACCAGCCGCTCGGCGCGGCGCTCGAGCAGGCCCGGGCCCGCGGGGCTGGCCGCGCCTACGTGGTCGATAGCGAGAAGCAGCTCGTGGGCCAGCTGGATTCAGCTGCGCTGCTGCGGCAGTCGGGCACACAGTTGTTGCCACCAGCCCTGACCGTCGGGCAGGCCATGGAGCCGCCACCGCCGACGCTGACTCCCGAGATGCTGCTCGGCGATGCGCTGGACGTATTCATCGCGCACCGCTGCAAGCGACTGCCGGTGGTGTCCGGGCATTGGAGCCCGGTCCTGCTGGGCGAGGTCTCGCGCCATGACGTGCTGCTGGCGCTGCAGGATCGAATGACCGAGCGGCCCGAGCGGCCCGAGCGCGGCCACGCGGCCTGAAGTCGCGCACCGGGCTTCAGCCCTCGAAGAACCCCATCTTCACACCGGCCAGCTGAATCACGTCGTTATCGGAGAGCTTGCGTGCCTGGGCGCCGATCTTGGCGCCGTTGACCAGCGGGTAGTTGTCCGAGCCCTCGGAGTCGACGTGCACGATGAAGTAGCCTTCGGCGCGGCGCGTGATCGCCGCAACCTGCACACCCGGACGGCCGAGCGTGGTCAGTGCCTTGGTCAGCTCGAGTTCGCGGCCGGCAAAAGCTCCGGACAGGACTTGCAGCTTGGCCTTCTTGATCGCCGGTGCGCCATTGCCGAGCGTGCGGCGTGCGGCCGTGGTGCCTGCCTCGCTGACCGCGGCGCGGATGCGCTCCACCGGTCGCGCCGAGGGCTGAATCACCATGGTCTTTTCGAATTCGTCCTGCTGGGCTTCGTCGTCCTCGACAAAACGCAGCTGGTGATGTCCGGCGGTGATCACATCGCCGTGCTGCAGGGCGTGTTTCTTGATCAGCTTGCCATTGACATAGGTGCCGTTGGTGCTGTTGAGATCCTCGAGGAACGAATCGTTGAGGATGTTGATGATCAGCGAGTGATGCCCGCTGACGGCCGGATTGTCGATACGAATATCGTTGTCCGGGAGGCGCCCGATGGTGTAGCGCTCCTTGTTCATGTTGTATTCCGCGAGCACGGTGCCATCCAGACTCAGAATCAACCTAGCCATGTGCGTCAAGCCTCAGGTGGAGCTGAACCAGCCCAACATCTTGTCGAATATGCCGCGCGGCGCGGGGAACGATTCCATGATCTCCGCCACTACGACCGAGATATTGTCCTTGCCACCATTGTCATTACCCAACTGGATCAGTTGTTTAGTGGCGTTCTCAAGGTTAGCACCAAAGGTGCTGATGGTTAAGTGAATGTCGTCATCCTCTACCATGTCCGACAGGCCGTCGGAGCAAATGAGATACAGATCACCCTTCTGCACCGGGTGCTCCTGCACCTCGACGTCGACATTGGGCTCCACGCCCAGGGCGCGGGTGACGTAGTTCTTGTTGGCCGCCCGCTGGGCCTCCTCGGGGGAGTAGAAGCCGCGATCGACCAGTTCCTGCAGCAGCGAGTGGTCCATGGTCAGCTGCTCGAATCCGGCGCTGCGCATGCGATAGAGGCGCGAGTCCCCGACGTGCGCAATCGAGACGCGGTTGTCGAAAAACAGCGCGCCGACCACGGTCGTGCCCATGCCCTCGCACTGCGGCTGCGTACGGGCGGTCTGGAAGATGATTTTGTTGGCCCGCAAAATCGCATCGCGCAGGATAATGGAGGCGCGCGCCAGGCCGGCCGTGGAGTCGTGATTACGCAGATCCTCGCGCTCCACGGCATCGCGCACCAGCCCGACGATGGTCTTGACGGCGATGCCGCTGGCCACTTCACCGGCGTTGTAGCCGCCCATGCCATCGGCCAGCACCAACAAGCCGATGTCCGGGTCATAGGCAATCGTGTCCTCATTGTGTTCGCGGACCCGACCGGTATCGGTCTGGCCCACACAGCGCAGCTTGCCCTTGAGGCTCATGCGGCCTCGGGAACGGGGCATATCTTGCTTCTTTGATGAATTTTGAACTGCGTCACACTTTGATCCGTGTCTTCATGCGCATCCGGCGTCGATTATCCGCAAAGCTTTGATGCTCGAATGCAGTGCACTGAAGCGTAACTTAGCATCGCGGCAGGCCCAATGCTCGGCTCTGATCACAATTGCGCTGCGGGGTGTAGCATTCGGCCGGGCGCAATCCGTCGCTCAAGTCGGCTCCAAAACCCCATCCGTGGCGCGTACCCAAACCCTTTTCGTCTGCCGGTCCTGCGGCGGTGAGGCCCTGAAATGGCAGGGCCAGTGCGGCCACTGCAAGGCCTGGGACACGCTCGAGCGCGTTGCGGCGGTACGGGCCGTGCCCGGCCAAAGCGAACCGGCGCAGGCCGCGCCGCTCGAGAGTGCGAGCCTCGCGGCCACCGCGCTGCCGCGCATGGGCTTCGGCCTGACTGAACTGGACCGGGTCTTCGGCGGCGGGCTGCTGCCCGGATCGGTGACGCTGCTGGGCGGGGAGCCGGGTATCGGCAAATCAACCTTGCTGCTGCAGGTGGCCTCGAGTCTGTCGCGGGATCTGCCGATCGTCTATGCCAGCGGCGAGGAATCGGTGGCGCAGGTGGCGCTGCGGGCGCAGCGCCTCGGGCTCTCGGGAGCGCAGCTGGGACTGGTCGCCGACAGTTCACTCGATGCCATCCTGCAGCTTGCCAGCGAACGCCGCTGTGCACTGCTGGTCATCGACTCGATCCAGTCGATGCGGCTCGACGCCGCCGAGTCCAGTGCCGGATCGGTGGTGCAGCTGCGCGAATGCACCGCAGCGCTGGTGCGCTATGCCAAGAGCCGCGGCAGCGCCGTCATTCTCGTCGGCCATGTGACCAAGGACGGCGGCATCGCCGGACCGAAGCTGCTCGAGCATCTGGTCGATACCGTGTTGTATTTCACCAGCGATGCCGGCAGCCGCTACCGGCTGCTGCGTGCGACCAAGAACCGCTTCGGGCCGGTCAACGAGCTGGGCTTCTTCGCCATGACCGAGAGCGGCCTCAAGGAGGTCAAGAATCCGTCGGCCATCTTTCTCTCGCGCCATCCCGAACCCGTGCCCGGCAGCATTGTCATGGTGGCGCGCGATGGCGGACGGCCGCTGCTGATCGAGGTGCAGGCCCTGGTCGACCGCAGCCGCTCCAATGCGCCACGCCGGATCGCCCAGGGGGTCGATGTCAACCGGCTGTCGATGTTGCTGGCCATACTCAGCCGCCATGCCGAGCTGCCGCTGGCCGACTACGACGTCTTCGTCAACCTCGTTGGCGGCATCGAGATCAGTGAAACCGCTACGGACTTGCCGCTGGCGCTGGCCCTGGCCTCGAGTCTGCGCGCTCGCGCGCTGCCCGCTTCACTGGTGGCCTACGGGGAGCTCGGGCTCACCGGTGAGGTGCGGCCGGTGGCCTACGGCGAGGAACGATTGCGCGAGCTCGTCAAGCTCGGCTTCACGCAGGTGTTGCTGCCGCGCGAGAACCTGCCGCGAGCGCAGATCGCCGGACTGACGCTGCTGGGCGTCTCGAGCCTCGCCGAAGCGCTCGCGCAAGCCCTGCGCAGCCCTTGAGTGCATGCTAGGCGCTGGCTGATTGCGCACTCGGTGCCAGCCGCACGCGCACCGTGCGAATGGCGTTGTCGGCGATCTGCAGGATCTCGAATTCGTAGTCACCGATGCGCAGTGCGGTGCCCGGGGTAGGGATGGTCTCGAGCTTCTCGAGCAGCAGGCCATTGAGCGTGCGCGGCCCGAGGGCGGGCAGCTGCCAGCCCAGCGAGCGGTTGAGGGCGCGAATGGTGGCGCTGGCATTCACCAGCCAGTTGCCGGCCGGGTCACGGCTGACATCCTTGTGCGTGACTGCGGTCGGATCGGTGGTGAATTCCCCGACGATCTCCTCGAGGATGTCTTCGAGCGTGACCAGACCGGCGATGTCGCCGTATTCATTGACGACGAAGGCCAGACGACGACGGGTGCGCTGGAACTGCGCCAGCTGCTGCGTGAGCGGCGTGCCCTCGGGTACGAAATAGGGTTCGCGTGCGGCGGCAAGCTCCGTCAGTCGCTCACGGCTGAGCGTGCCGCGCGCGAGTTCCTGGGCGACGCGCTTCATTTGCAGTACGCCGATCAGATTGCTGAGCGTGCCGTCGTAGACCGGCAGGCGCGAATGCGGGGTCTGGCGCAATCGATCGAGGATGTCCTCCCAGTTCATGGCGATGTCGAGCGCCGAGATCTCCTGCCGCGGAATCATGATGTCATCGACGCTGACACGCTCGAGATCGAGGATCGAGAGCAGCATCTGGCGATGGCGTTGCGGCACCAGCGCGCTGGCCTCGGCCACCACCGTGCGCAGTTCATCCGTGGACAGCGCCTGAGTCGCGTGGCTGCGGCGTGTGACCCCGACCAGGCGCAGAAAGCCCTGGGCCATGTGATTGCTGACCCAGACCACCGGCGTGCTGATCCAGAGCAGCACCAGGTAGATGTAGGCCGAGCCCAGCGCCACGCCCTCCGAATGCACGGCGGCGAAGATCTTCGGCGCCAGCTCGCAGAACACGATCATGACCACGGTCAGCAGGATCATCATGAGCGGCAGCGCCAGGGGTTGACCGGTGCGCTGGGCCAGCAGCGTGGCGGCGGTGGTGGCCGCGACGCTCGCCAGCGCCAGAATGACCAGATTGGCGCCGAGCCAGCGATCGGGCTGCGCCAGCAGCTTCTCGAGCAACAGTGCGCGCCGCTCCCCGAGGCTGGCGCGGTGGCGGATGCGGTAGCGGTTGACCGACAGCATCGCCACTTCGGTGCCGGCAGAGAAGGCAATCACGAACAGCAGTGCCAGCAGGATCAGGATCAGAACGATCGTCGGCGCGTTGTCCACGAGGCCCTTATAATGGGTCATCCCATAGCTGTATAGGGCGGCGCGGCCGCAGCGGCACGATGTTCGACAAACTGACCGAACGCCTGGCCGCCGCCGTGCAGGGACTGCGCGGGCGCGGGCGCGTGACCGAAGAGAACGTCGCTGAGACCCTGCGCGAGGTGCGCATGGCGCTGCTCGAGGCCGATGTGGCCCTGAGCGTGGTCAAGAGCTTCACCGACGCGGTCAAGGCGCGCGCGCTGGGCGCCGAGGTGGCCACCAGTCTGAGCCCCGGCCAGGCCTTCATCGGCATCCTGCACCGCGAGCTCGTGACCATGCTGGGCGCCAGCGCCGCGGGCTTCAGCTTCAATGTGCAGCCACCGCAGGTGGTGCTGCTCGCAGGGCTGCAGGGAGCCGGGAAAACCACCACCGCCGGCAAGCTTGCGCGCTGGCTCAAGGAGACCCAGCGCCGGCGGGTCATGCTGGTCAGCACCGACGTGCGCCGCCCGGCCGCGATCCTACAGCTCGAGCGGCTGGCGCAGAGCGTCGGGGCCGACTTCTTCCCGAGTTCTGCCGGCGATGATCCGGCCGCGATCGCGCTGGCGGCGCTCGAGGCGGCGCGCCGCGGTGTCGTCGAGACCCTGATCATCGATACCGCGGGACGGCTGCACGTGGATGCCGAGCTCATGGCCGAAGTGCAAGCCATCGATCGCGCCGCGCCGCCCCATCAGCGGCTGTTCGTGGTCGACGCCATGGCGGGACAGGACGCGCTGAATTCGGCGCGTGCCTTCAGCGAGGCGCTGGAACTGACCGGCATCATCCTGACCAAGGCGGACGGCGATGCCCGCGGCGGCGCGGCACTGTCGGTGCGTTCGGTGACCGGCAAGCCGATCGTGTTCCTGGGCATGGGCGAGAAGCTCGATGCGCTGCAGGCGTTCGACCCCGAGCGCATGGCCTCGCGCATCCTGGGCATGGGCGACGTGGTCTCCCTGGTTGAAGATGTACAGCGCAAGGTGGACGTCGATCAGGCCGAGAAGCTGGCGCGCAAGGTCGCCTCGGGCAAGAGCTTCAATCTGCTCGATCTGCGCGAGCAGCTCGAACAGGTCCGCAAGCTCGGGGGCTTGAGCGCGGTCATGGATAAGCTGCCGGCCCAGCTCGCGGGCCGTCGCGCGGCCATGCCCGGCGAGCAGGCCGATCGCGAGCTCAAGCGCCAGATCGCGATCATCGATTCGATGACCCGCCAGGAACGCCTGCGCTCAGGGCTGATCGACGGCTCGCGCCGGCGCCGCATCGCGGCCGGTGCCGGGGTTCAGGTCCAGGACGTCAACCGCTTACTCAAGCAATTCATGGAGATGCAGAAGCTCATGAAGGGCATGAAGGGCGGCAAGCTGGGCCGGCTCATGGCCGGATTGCGCGGCGCAGTGCCTCCGGGGCTGCCCCGCGGGCGCTAGCGGCGGCCCATAAGCCTTTCATCTGCGGATCATTTTGCGTAGAATCCGCGCTCTTTTTTGGGCCCTTACCGAACATCGATTATGGTCACCATTCGTTTGACGCGCCGCGGCGCCAAGAATCAGCCCTTCTATCACGTCGTGGTCACGGACAGCCGGGAGCGGCAGGGCGGTTCCAGTCTGGAACTCGTGGGATATTTCAACCCGGTGGCGCGTGGCAAAGACACGCGGCTCAAGCTCGACCTCGAGCGCATCGATCACTGGCTCGCGCTCGGCGCGCAGCAATCCGATCGCGTGCGCACGCTGGTCGCGAAGCATCGCCGCGAAGCCGCCACCTCGGCCGCGGCCGCCTGAATCGATACATCGTACTCGGCCGCATCGTCGCGTCTTTCGGGCTGCGCGGCTGGGTCAAGGTGCTCTCCTACACCGACCCGCCGGATTCGTTGCTGCAGCATCGCCGTTGGCGCGTGCGCAGACCCGGCGGCGAGGAGGGTTCGGAGCAGACGCTCGAGGTGCAGCACGCGCAATGGGATGGCCATGCGCTGCGCGTGGCGCTGGCGGGCATCGGCGATCGCGATGCCGCCGAGGCGCTGCGCGAGCACGAGATTCTGGTCGAGCGCTCGGCGCTGCCGGCCGCTGCCGAGCGCGAGTACTACCGCGAGGACCTGCTGGGCTTCACGGTGCGCAATGGCGACGGTGTGGTCCTCGGCACGCTGCAGTATTTCCTGACCGCGCCGGCGATCGCGGTGATGGTGGTACGCGGCGAGCGCGAATATGCGGTGCCGGCCGGGCCGCCGCATTTGAAGCGCGTGGATCTGCAGCGGCGCGAGATCGAGGTCGATTGGCCGGCGGACTTTTGAGGGCGCGGTGCGCATAGAAGTCGTCACGCTGTTCCCGGCGCTGATTGCCGAGGCCGTGCGCTACGGGGTGCTCGCGCGCGCCGTGGAGCGAGGACTGATCAGCGTCGGCTGCGAAGACCCGCGCGCGCACACCTTGGATGCGCATCGCACGGTCGATGATCGGCCCTATGGCGGCGGCCCCGGCATGGTGCTCAAGCCCGAGCCGCTGTGCGCGGCGATCGCTGCGGCGCGACTGCGCGTACCGGCCGGCAGTGCGCGCATTGCGCTGTCGGCGCAGGGCGATCCGTTGACGCAGCGGCGCGTGGCGGGGCTGGCGCGGCTGCCTGGATTGGTGCTGGTCGCAGGCCGTTACGAGGGCATCGACGAGCGGGTGCTTTCGCTCGCGGTCGACCAGGAGCTGTCAATCGGCGATTATGTGCTCTCGGGCGGTGAGCTGCCGGCGCTGGTGTTGATCGATGCCCTGGCGCGGCTGCAGCCCGGGGCGCTCGGGGATGAGCGTTCGAGCGTGCAGGACTCGTTCGGCGATGGCCTGCTCGACTGGCCGCACTACACGCGGCCGGAAGTGTTCCAGGGCCAGTGCGTGCCGGCGGTACTGAGCTCGGGCGACCACGCCGCGATCGAGCGCTGGCGGCGCAAGCAGAGTGTCGGGCGCACGTGGCTGCGACGGCCGGAGTTGATCAGCCGCGCCCCGCTCGATGTCGAGCGCAGGGCATTGCTCGAGGAATTTTTGACGGAGCAGCGCGACGGCGCGCAACGGTGAAGAGGTAAACGACTATGAGCAACATCATCCGCACACTCGAAGCCGAGCGCATGACGCGCACGGTGCCCGAGTTCAAGCCCGGCGATACCGTCGTGGTTCAGATCAAGGTGGTCGAGGGCGATCGCGAGCGCGTGCAGGCCTACGAAGGGGTCGTGATCGCGCGCAGCAACCGCGGTTTCAATTCCTCCTTCACCGTGCGCAAGGTCTCGCATGGCGAGGGCGTGGAGCGCACCTTCCAGACCCACAGCCCGAGCATCAGCGAGATCGCGGTCAAGCGTCGCGGCAGTGTGCGGCGCGCGAAGCTGTATTATCTGCGCGAGCGCACCGGCAAGGCCGCGCGTATCGAGGAAAAAGTCTAGCGCTGCAAGCGCGCAATGCCGATGCACCCCCTCGGCCGCTTTTTCCACGGACTATGGCGCGGGCTCGATACCCTGCGCCGTTTCCTGCACCTGTTGCTGCTGCTGGCGCTGTTCGGTGTGGTCATCGGCGCGCTGCACCAGAGCACACCGCGGCTGCCGGAAAAGGCGGCGCTGGTGGTGCGGCCCTCGGGCAACATCGTCGAGCAGCTCAGCGGCGAGCCGCTCGAGCGCGCCATCAATGAGGCCCAGGGGTCGGGCGAGCCGCAGACGCTGCTGTGGGATCTGACCACGGCGATACGCGCCGCCGCCGGCGATGCCCACATCGGCGCGCTGCTGATCGATACCGACGACATGGACAGCACCGGCCAGGTCAAGCTCGAGGAGCTGGCCGCCGCGATCGGCGAGTTTCGCCGCAGCGGCAAGAAGGTCATCGCGCACGGCAGCTACTTCCTGCAAAGCCAGTACTACCTCGCAGCACAGGCCGATGAGATCTATCTCGATCCGTTCGGTTTCGTGCTGCTCGACGGCTACGACCGCTATCGCATGTTCTTCAAGGACGCGCTCGACAAGCTCGGCGTCGACATGCATCTGTTCCGCGCCGGCAAGTTCAAGAGCGCGGCCGAGAACTACACGCGCCGCGACATGTCGAGCGAGGATCGCCAGGAAAGCGAGGCCTACCTGGGCGCGCTCTGGCGCGGGTACTGCCTGGGCGTGGCCAGCGCGCGCGCTCTGCAGAGCCAGGCGATTGCGCAATATGCCAGCGGCTACGTCGAGGCGGTCAGCGCCGCCGGCGGTGATAGCGCCAAGGTGGCCAAGGACAACGCCCTGGTGACCGATCTGAAAACCGCACAGCAGGTCGAAGAGCGCATGATCGAGCTGGTCGGCGCCGACGGCAGCAGCAAGTCCTATCGACAGGTGTCGGTCAGCGACTATCTGCGCGCCACGCGCGCCGAGGACAAGCTGCGCGGCAAGGGCGCGGCGGTCGGCGTGATCGTCGCCAGCGGGGAGATTCTCGACGGCAAGCAGCCGCCGGGCTTCGTCGGCGGGGACTCCACCGCGCAATTGCTGCGCCAGGCCCGCCAGGACGATGACATTCGCGCGCTGGTGCTGCGTGTGGACAGCCCCGGCGGCAGCGTGCTGGCCTCCGAGCAGATCTACCGCGAGGTGCGCGCGCTCAAGGAGGCCGGCAAGCCCGTGGTGGTATCGATGAGCGACGTCGCCGCCTCCGGCGGCTACTACATTGCGGCGCCGGCCGATGAGATCATCGCCAGCGCCAACACCATCACCGGCTCGATCGGGGTATTTGCCAGCATCCCGACTTTCAATCGCGGATTGGGCAAACTGGGCATCAACGTCGACGGGGTCGGCACCACGCCACTGTCGGGCGCCTTGCGCCTGGATCGGCCGCTGTCGGAAGGCAGCAACAGGCTGCTGCAGAGCACGGTGGACCATACCTACGAGCAGTTCCTGAATCACGTCGCCACGGGTCGCGGCAAGACCCGCGATGCGGTCGATGACATCGCCCAGGGCCGCGTCTGGGCCGGTGTCGACGCCCTGCCCATCGGTCTGATCGATCGCCTCGGCGGCTATCAGGATGCGGTCAAGGCGGCGGCCAAGCGCGCCGGGCTGCAAGGCGCCTATGGCGTGCGGCGTATCGAGCCGGAGCTGAGCTGGCCGCAGCAGCTGCTGCTGCAGGTGCGAACCGACGGCGAGCGCGTGCTGGCGCGCATCGGTTGGACGCATGCCGGTATCGGCGCGCTGGCGCAGCGGCTCGCGCCGCTGGATCGCGAGCTCGCGCGCTGGGCGCGCCTCACGGCGCCCCATACGCTCTACGCCTACTGCTTCTGCAGCGTCGATTAGCGCAGCAGCGTGGTGACCGTGGCCAGCTGCGCCTCGAGCTCGCCCCAGAGCGCACCGTCGGCGAACCGGATGGCGCACAGGCCCGCGGTGCGCAGCTGGATCGGCGGCGGCGCGCCCCGGAAGCGTTGCGCGAGCTCGCTCAAACCCGGATTGTGGCCGACCATCACTATGGTCTGCAGCCCGTTCGGGCAGCTGCGCAGCGGCGCCAGCAGCGCCTCGGGGCTGCCCATATACAACCCCTGCTCGACCCACAGGTCAGCAACCAGATCGAGTTGCGCGGCGAGGATTACTGCGGTTTCGCGTGCGCGCAGGGCCGGACTGGTCAGCACCGCCTCGCAGCGCAGTCCGGCCGCGGCGACGCATTGTGCGGCATCGAGCGCCTCGGCACGGCCGCGCAGACTCAGCGGCCGATCGATATCCGCCTGGGCGGGCAGGGCGTCTTCGGCGTGCGCATGCCGCAACAGCAACAGCTGCTTCATGCGGCGCCCAAGGACTACCAGGTCATTCCGGTTTGCAGGCGTGCGGCTTCCGACATCATGGATTGGCTCCAGGGCGGATCAAAAGTCAGGTTGACTTCGACGCGACCGACGGTCGGAATGGTCTCGAGCTTTTCCCTGACGTCCTGCACCAGCACATCGCCCATACCACAGCCCGGCGCCGTGAGCGTCATGGTGACGCGGATATCGCGCTGCTGATCGGCGCCGGCCGCGACCTCGCATTCGTAGACCAGCCCCAGATCGACGATGTTGATCGGGATCTCGGGATCGAAGCAGCTGCGCATCTGCTGCCAGGCCAGTTCACGCACGTCCTCTTCGGTGGCATTGGGCGGCAGCTGCGGCGGCCGCACGACTTCCTTGCCGATGGCATCGGCCTGATCGCCGGCCAAACGGTACAGATTACCCTCGACGTAGAGCGTGAAGCTGCCGCCCAGCGCCTGCGTGATGTATCCGGCCAGTCCCAGCTTGAGCGTGATCGGCTGGCCCCCGGGCACCATGACCGCCTCGACGTCGCGCTGAATGACCACGGGTTCGTTTTCGTAGGCGCGCATGCCTCACTCCGTCGTCACAGGAGCGTGCTTCTGCGCCAGTGCCGCGTTGAGCGTATGCCAGCACAGGCTCGCGCACTTGACCCGTGCGGGAAATTCCGCCACGCCGCCCAGCGCCGCAAGCTTGCCCAGCTGCTGTGCGTCCACGCTCTCGCCTCCGGTCAGCAGCGCGTGCACGTCGGCGTACAGACGCTCGATCTCATCGCGGCGACGACCCTTCACCGCCTCGCCCATCAGCGAGGCGGAGGCCATCGAGATCGCGCAACCCTGTCCTTCGAAGCGCAGATCGGTGAGCCGATCCCCGTCCATGCGCAGCGTCAGGTCGAGCACGTCGCCGCAGAGCGGATTGCGGCCGGCGGCGCTGGCGTCGGCCGGATCGAGGCGGCCGAAATTGCGCGGGCTGCGGTTGTGATCGAGGATGACCTCGCGATATAGCTCTTTCAGATCCATCGCTGCCATACCTCGCGCATCAGCCGAACAGCTCGCGCACTTTGCGCACACCCTGGATCAGCCGCTCGACATCCTGCGTGTCGTTGTAGCAACCGAAGGAGGCGCGGGCGGTGGCCGGCAAACCGTAGAACTGCATGATCGGCATGGCGCAATGATGGCCGGTGCGAATGGCGATGCCCTCGCTGTCGAGAATCGTGCCGATGTCGTGCGGATGAATTCCCTTCATGGTGAAGGAGACCACCGCCGCCTTGCCGGCAGCCGTGCCCACCAGGCGCACGCCCGGCAATGCCGCGAGGCTTTGGCTGGCGAGCTCGAGCAGGCCGTGCTCGTGCGCGGCAATCGCCTCGCGTCCCAAACTCTCGACGTACTCCAGCGCCGCGCCCAGACCGATCGCACCGGAAATGTTGGGTGTGCCGGCCTCGAATTTCCACGGCAGCTCGTTATAGGTCGAGGCCTCGATGCTGACCGAGAGGATCATTTCGCCGCCGCCCTGCCAGGGCGGCATCGCTGCCAGCAGCGATTCGCGGCCGTAGAGCACGCCGATGCCCGTCGGGCCGTAGACCTTATGGCCCGAGAAGGCGTAGAAATCGCAATCCAGCGCGCGTACGTCGACCGCGGCGTGTGGAACCGCCTGCGCGCCGTCGAGCAGCACGGGAATGCCTTGCGCATGGGCGATGCGCGCGATCTCCTGCACGGGCAGCACGGTGCCGAGCGCGTTGGAGACATGCGCGACGGCGATCAGCCGCGTGCGCGCCGACAGCAGCTGCCGGAAGGCGTCGAGATCCAGCTCCCCGGCCGCAGTGACCGGCGCGGCGCGCAGGCGCGCCCCGGTCGCGGCGCAGACCATCTGCCACGGCACGATGTTGGCGTGGTGTTCGAGATGCGTGATCAGCACTTCATCGCCGGCGGTGAGGTGACCGCGGCCCCAGCTGTTGGCCACCAGGTTGATCGCCTCGGTGGTACCGCGCACGAACACGATCTCGCGGCTCGAGCGCGCGTTGATGAAGCGCCGCACCGTCTCGCGCGAGCGTTCATAAGCCTCGGTTGCCCATTGGCTCAAGCTATGCACGCCGCGATGCACATTCGCGTGCAGCGTGGTTTCGTAGTGCTCGACGGCACGCAGCACCGCCAGCGGGCGCTGCGAGGAAGCGGCGCTGTCGAGATAGACCAGCGGTTTGCCGTGAATGCTGCGTGCCAGGATCGGGAAATCGGCGCGCACGCGTGCGACATCGTAAGGCGGGCTCAGCACGGCGGGGCTTGCGTTCATGACAGCGCTCCTACGGCCTGCACATCCTGCAGCTGGCCGGCGGCCAGACGCTCAGCCTCGGCGCGCAGACCCGGCAGTTCGATCTCGCGCAGCACATCGCTCAGGAACGCCCATTTGAGCAGCGCCCGCGCAGTCTGGCGATCCAGACCGCGAGCGAGCATGTAGAACAGCAGATCCTCATCGAGCCGGCCGGTGGTGGCCCCGTGTGCCGCCTTCACCTCATCGGTCAGGATTTCCAGGCGCGGCCGCAGATCGATTTCGGCGCCATCGGCCTCGATCAGGCCGCGCAGCGACTGGCGCGCCTGCGAGCCCGGGGCGCTGGCGTCGATGTGAATGTGGCCGCTGAAGGCAATGCGCGCACGCTCATCGGCGATGCCGCGAAACAGCTCTTCCGTGCTGGTGTCAGGGGCGTTGTGTTCGACCTTGAGCGCAGTATCGTGAACCTGTTGGCCGCGGCCGACCGCGATCGCCTGCCAGACCAGCGCCGCGGCGCGTCCGGCCAGCTGCACGCGCGCGCTGGTCCGAGCCGTGCCGGCGCCGACGGCAACCGAGCGCACCGTATAGCGCGCCTGGTCCGCGAGCCGCGCCCACAGGGTATCGGCAAATACGGTCTCACGACCGTACTGCTGCAGCCGGTAGTGCGACAGCACCGCAGCGCGCGCCAGCTCGATCGTGACGTTGCAGGCCACCAGTGCCGGGGCCGCGGCGGCGCCCAAGTGACGTTCGATGAGCTTGAGCTGGCTGCCGGGCTCGAGCCGCAGCTGCAGCCGGGGATAGACCGCGGCGACCCCGGCGCGGCCGCTGCTGATGAACAGGATTTCGATGGCGGCCTCGCCGCGCACGCGGAGGCGCGCGGCATCGCTGGCGAACATGTCGCACAGCAAGCCCAGCCGCTGCTCGGGGGGCCAGGTCATGGCGGCGGATTCGCCGGCGGTGCCGGCCTTCTGGGCCTGCGCGCCGCCGACATGCACGCCATCCAGGTAGATCAGGCGCTCGAAGCCCGGCACCGGCGCGGGCAGTTCGATCTGCGCCGGCAACTCGCTCTCCGCCGGCAACTCGCTCTGCGCCGGCGCCGGTCGGAAGGCGCTCAGGCGCTCGAAAGCGCGCAGATTGGCGTAGCGCCATTGCTCATCGCGCGCCGAAGGCCAGCCCAGATCGGCCAGTTGCGCCGCTGCCCGTGCGCGCGCGGCGCGTGCCAAGGCATCACCGGGCAGCTGTTCGGCGCTGCTGTGATAGTCGCGCAGCACGCGATCGAGCACGCTGGCAGGCAGTGCGGTGGCTGGCGCGCTCATGGTGGCGTTCAGGCTGCGGCCTGCTCAGTGAGCCAATCGTAGCCGCGCCGCTCCAGTTCGAGCGCAAGCGTACGATCGCCGCTGCGCACGATGCGGCCGCGCGCCAGCACATGCACGAAGTCCGGCACGACGTGGTCGAGCAGCCGCTGATAGTGGGTCACGAGCACGATGCAGCGCTCGGGGCTGCGCAGCGAATTCACGCCGTTGGCGACCACCTTGAGGGCGTCGATATCCAGCCCGGAATCGGTTTCATCGAGCAGCGCCAGCTTCGGTTCCAGCACCAGCATCTGCAGGATCTCATTGCGCTTCTTCTCCCCGCCGGAGAAGCCCTCATTGACGCCGCGGCCCAGGAAGCTCTCATCGATGTGCATGAGCTGTGTCTTGGAGCGCACCAGGGCCAGAAATTCGAACGCGTCGAGTTCGGGCAGGCCGCGTTCACGGCGCGCGGCATTGAGCGCGGCCTTGAGCAGGTAGGCATTGTTGACGCCCGGAATTTCCACCGGATACTGGAAGCCCAGAAACAGCCCGGCGCGCGCGCGCTCCTCGGGTGCCAGGGCCAGCAGATCGCGGCCCTCGAAACTGGCGCTGCCGGAGATGATCTCGTAGCCCGGCCGGCCCGCGAGCACATAGGCCAGAGTGCTCTTGCCCGAGCCGTTGGGTCCCATGATGGCGTGAACCTCCCCGGCACGCACGCTCAGCGAGACGCCCTTGAGCACGGTTTGGCCGCCGACCCGCGCGTGCAGATCGCGCACTTCCAGCAGCGGCGCACTCATCCCACGGCTCCTTCCAGACTGACCGCCAGAAGATTCTGAGCCTCCACTGCAAATTCCATTGGTAACTCCTTGAATACTGAGCGACAAAATCCGCTCACGATCATGTTCACTGCATCCTCGCGCCCGATTCCGCGCTGCAGACAATAGAACAGCTGCTCCTCGCTGATGCGCGAGGTACTGGCCTCATGCTCGACCGTGGCGCTGGGATTGCGCACCTCCAGGTACGGGAAAGTATGCGCACCGCAGTGCTTGCCCATCAGCAGCGAATCGCACTGCGTGAAATTGCGCGCGCCGGTGGCGGAGGGCAGGATCTTGACCAGGCCGCGATAGGCATTCTGACCGTGCCCGGCCGAGATGCCCTTGGAGACGATGGTGCTGCGCGTGTTGGCGCCGATGTGAACCATCTTGGTGCCGGTGTCGGCCTGCTGATAGTTGTTGGTCAGCGCAACCGAATAGAACTCGCCGATCGAGTTCTCCCCGCGCAGGATGCAGCTCGGATACTTCCAGGTGATGGCCGAGCCGGTCTCGACCTGAGTCCAGGAGATGTGCGAGTTGCGGCCGCGGCATTCGCCGCGCTTGGTGACGAAGTTGTAGATGCCGCCGCGGCCGTGCTCGTCACCGGGATACCAGTTCTGCACGGTCGAATATTTGATGCGCGCATCGTCGAGTGCGATCAGTTCGACCACGGCGGCGTGCAGCTGGTTCTCATCGCGCATCGGTGCCGTGCATCCCTCCAGATAACTCACATGGCTGCCGGCGTCGGCGATGATCAGCGTGCGTTCGAACTGCCCGGTGTTGGCCGCGTTGATGCGAAAATAGGTCGACAGTTCCATCGGGCAGCGCACGCCCGGCGGCACGTACACGAACGAGCCGTCGGTGAACACCGCGGAATTCAGCGTGGCGTAGAAATTGTCGGTATAGGGCACGACCGTGCCCAGATACCGCTCGAGCAGAGCCGGGTGCCGCTGCACCGCCTCGGAGAACGGGCAGAATATGACGCCGGCGGAGGCCAGCTTTTCCTTGAAGGTGGTGGCGACCGAGACGCTGTCGAACACCGCGTCCACGGCCACGCCGGCCAGGCGCGCGCGCTCATGCAGGGGCACGCCGAGCTTTTCATAGGTTGCGAGCAGTTTCGGATCCACATCGGCCAGGCTCTTGGGACCGTCGCCCTTCTGCTTGGGTGCCGAGTAGTAGGAGATCGCGTTGTAGTCGATCGGGGCATAACGCAACTGCGCCCAGTGTGGCTCGCGCATGCCCTGCCAGTGCCGCAGGGCCCGCAGGCGCCAGTCGAGCAGGAACTGCGGTTCTTTTTTCTTGCTCGAGATCAGGCGCACGACGCTTTCATCGAGCCCCGGCGGCACGGTGTCGGCATCGATGTCAGTGATGAAACCGTGCTGGTAGCTGCGGCCGACCAGCGCATTGAGTTCGGGGTTGCTCATAGCGGCTCGCGTTTGAGGTGGCGGGCGGCGATACCGCCGAGCACCACGGTAATGCCCCGATCGAGCGCCGAGTTGCGGCTGGCCGCGGTCGACAGGCCGGCCAGCTCGAGCAGCGTGATCTCCTGCAGCGAGCGCCGGATGGCGATATTCACGCGCTGCCAGGAATGGCCGACGCGACAGGTGCGCTCGATGCCGCAGTGGCTCGCGGCGCTGGAACACTCCGTGAGTGCCACCGGCCCGTCCAGCGCATCGAGGATCTGCGCGGCGCTGATCTCGGTGGCCGGTCGCGCGAGCAGGTAGCCTCCGGCCGAACCGCGCGTGGAGACGACCAGTCCCTGCCGATGCAACTGCTTGAGCAGCTTGGAGACCGTGGGGGCTGCCAGGTGCGTTTCGGCTGCAATCTGCGCGGCCGTGAAGCGCCGCTCGGGCTCGGCGGCCAGGCGCGCCAGGATCACGGTGGCGTAATCGGTCAGTTTGCTAATGCGCAGCATTGGGGGGCCCTCTAAGTAGGACTATTTTAGTACCATATGGGTCGAATGAGAAGCACTGTCGTCGGGCGGCCAATCCGGCTCAGGCACGGCTTTGGTATGCTCCCGGATTCACTATTCGGAGGACAGGCAATGTCGCATAGCGACCTGGAACGTGTCGCCGCCGCCATGGTGGCGAAGGGCAAGGGGATTCTGGCCGCGGACGAAAGCAACAGCACTTGCACCAAGCGCTTCGAGAAGCTCGGTATCCCCTCGACCGAGGAGAACCGCCGCGCTTATCGCGAGCTGCTGTTCACCACTCCGGATGTGGCGCAGTGGATCAGCGGCGTGATCCTGTTCGACGAAACCATCCGCCAGAAGACCCGCGACGGGGTGCTGTTCGCGGACTATCTGACCAAAATCGGCGTGCTCCCGGGAATCAAGGTCGACACCGGCGCCAAGGCCATGGCGCTGTATGCGAACGAAACCATCACCGAAGGCCTGGACGGTCTGCGTGAGCGCCTGGTCGAGTACTACCGGCTCGGCGCGCGATTCGCCAAGTGGCGGGCGGTCATCGATATCGGGGCCGGGATTCCGACCCGCTGGGCGATCGAGGCCAATGCGCATGCGCTGGCCCGCTACGCGGCGCTGTGCCAGGAACAGAACATAGTCCCGATTGTGGAACCCGAAGTGCTCATGGATGGTGCCCACACGATCGAGCGTTGCGAGGAGGTCACCGATCTCACGCTGGCTGAGGTGTTCGCGCAGCTGCAGCGCGCGTCCGTGTACTTGGAAGGCATGATCCTGAAGCCGAACATGGTGATTTCCGGCAAGAAATGCCCGACCCGCGCCGGCCCGGAGCAGGTCGCCGCGGCCACCGTGCGCTGCCTCAAACGCCACGTGCCGGGCGCCGTGCCCGGCATCGCCTTTCTCTCGGGTGGTCAGACACCGACCGAAGCGGCGCTGCACCTGTCGCTGATGAACCATGCCGGGCCACTGCCCTGGCAGCTGTCCTTCAGCTATGGGCGCGCGCTGCAGGATGCGGCCCTCTCGGCCTGGGCCGGCAAGCCCGGCAACGCGCCGGCGGCGCAGAAGGAGTTCCAGAAATGGGCGCGCCTGAATGGGCTCGCGCGCAACGGCACTTTCAAGGCCGGCATGGAGCAACAGGCGGCGTGATGCCCCCTGCAGCGAGCTGAAGTCGACGGCGTTTGAGGGGCCCGAGCGATTGATTAATCCCACGCAGGAGTCAAGCGAGCCGCTGATCGACGTGCAGGACGTGCATTACGCCATCGGCACGCATGCGGTTTTCAGCGGCCTGACGCTGCGCGCGGCCGCCGGGTCGATCACCGCGATCATGGGGCCCTCGGGCACCGGCAAGACCACGCTGCTGCGGCTCATCATGGGCCAGATCCAGCCACAAAGCGGGCGCATCAGCGTCTTCGGACAAGAGGTCGCAAGCCTCAAGCGCCCGCAGCTCTATGCCCTGCGCCAGCGCGTCGGCATGCTGTTTCAGAACGGCGCGCTGCTGACCGGGATGTCGGTATTTGAGAACGTGGCCTTTCCGGTGCGCGAGCACGCACGGCTGCCCGAGCCGGTACTGCGCGAACTGGTGCTCATGAAGCTGCAGGCCGTGGGCCTGCGCGGTGCGGCCGAGCTCAGTCCCGCGGAGCTTTCGGGCGGCATGGCGCGGCGCGTGGCGCTGGCGCGCGCCATCGTCATGGATCCGGAGGTGCTGCTGTACGACGAGCCGTTCGTCGGTTTGGATCCGATTTCCAAGGGCGTGATCCTGCGCCTGATTCAATCGCTCAATCGCGCGCTGCACATCACCAGCATCCTGGTCTCGCACGATGTCCAGGAGATCAGCGCCATCGCCGATCGCACCTACCTGCTCTCGGGCGGCAAGGTCGTGGCCGAGGGCAGCCCCGCCGAGCTCAAGAGCGCTGCGTCCGATGTCGTGCAGCAGTTCATGAGCGGCGCGCCCGACGGTCCGGTGCCGTTTCATTATCCGGCCCCCGACTATCATGAACAGCTGCTGCAACGATGAGCGCCATGGCCGCGCCAAGACCGGGGATTCGCAGCAGTCTGATCAAGATCGGCGCCGTGACGCGCTTTCTGCTGCGCGTGCTGGGCCAGTGCGTGCCGGCGCTGTCGCATCCGCACCTGCTGATCGAGCAGATCTACAACGCCGGGGCGCGCTCGCTGATCATCATCATGCTGTGCGGCCTGTTCGTCGGCATGGTGCTCGGCCTGCAGGGCTACGACCTGCTGGCGCGATTCGGCTCCGAATCCGCGCTCGGCGTGGCCGCCGCGCTGGGCCTGATCCGCGAACTCGGGCCGGTATTGACCGCGCTGCTGTTCGCGGGTCGCGCCGGCACGGCGCTCGCTTCCGAGATCGGGCTCATGGGCGCGACCGATCAGCTCACCGCCATGGAAATGATGGCCGTGGATCCAGTGCGCTACGTGGTGGCGCCGCGCTTTCTCGGCGGCGTGATCGCCATGCCGCTGCTGACCGGGATATTCAACTGCATCGGCATCTATGGCACCCAGCTCATCGGCGTGGTGATGATGCGCATCCCGGCCGGCACGTTCTGGTCGCAGACCGAGAACGCGGTGGAGCTGCGCGACATTCGCGAGGGTGTCATCAAGAGCCTGGTGTTCGGCGTGGCCTGCAGCCTGATCGCCGTGTATGAGGGCTATCATGCCGAGCCGACGGCTGAAGGGGTAGGCTTGGCCACCACCCGCACCGTGGTGAGCTCGGCGGTTCTGATCCTGTTGCTCGACTACATACTCACGGCCACTTTTCTGTAAGTCTCTCGTCAAAGGATTTCTCAAAGGAATTCCGCATGGCCCAGCAAAATCGCTCCATCGACCTGGGAACCGGCCTGTTCGTGCTGCTCGGTTTTGCGGCATTGGCCTTTCTGACCACGCAATTGCCCGGCAGCGGCCTGCAGCTGCAACACGCGGCCGAGACCTACGCCGTGCTGGCGAAGTTCGACGACATCGGCGGACTCAAGGTCGGTGCGCCGGTGAGCATGGCCGGCGTGCGCATCGGTCGCGTGGCCGCCATTGAACTGGATTCCACGGATTACAAGGCTGCCGTGACGCTGAGCATCGACAAGTCCTATGCGCGCATTCCGGACGACAGCGACGCCGGAATCCAGACCTCGGGACTGCTCGGCGCGAATTACATCGGCATCACTGCAGGCGGCTCGGACGCATTTCTGCACGCCGGCAGCCAGCTGCAGTTCACACAGTCGGCGATGGTGCTCGAGAACCTGATCAACAAGTTCTTCGCCAACACCGCCGGCAACAAAGGAGGCACCAAATGAATCGCTCTCACCCGCGCAGGCTGCAACGCTCGCTGTGCAGCGCCATGCTGCTGCTGCTGGCGCTACCCGGCGCATCGCTGCTGGCAGCGAGCAGTCCCGCGCCGGCAACGCCCGCGGCCGCATCTGGGGATCTGGGAGCCCAGGTCGATGCCAGCAATCCCGGCACTTTGATTCAAAGCGCCGCCAGCGCGATGCTCAAAGAGCTCGATGCACACCGCGCCGAGTACCGCAAGGATCCGGGCAAGGTACACGCGCTGGTCGATCAGGTGCTGCTGCCGCATTTCGATACCGAGTATTCGGCGCGGCTGGTGCTGGCGCGTCATTGGAATGATGCCAGCGCCGAGCAGCGCACGCGCTTCATCAACGCCTTCTACAAGTCCTTGCTCAGCAACTACGGCGATGCGCTGGTGGATTTCACGGCCGATCGGCTCAAGGTGCTGCCCTACAACGGCGATGCGAATGCGCAGTATGCGACTGTGCGCACGCAGGTGCGCCGCGACGACGGCACTCAGGTGTCGGTCAACTACAGCCTGCGCCGCACCGATCAGGGCTGGAAAGCCTGGGACGTGATCATCGAGGGCATCAGCTACGTCAAGAGCTTTCGCGACGACTTCGGCTCGGAGATAGATCAGAAGGGGCTCGATGAGGTGATCGCGCGGCTGGAGGCCGGCGACAAACCCGACGCGATCAAAGCAACCACGGGCAAGCATTAGGCGATGGCAAGCCCGGAGACTATCGCCCGCGGCCTGAGCGCTGCCAGCACGACACCGGCGATCGACCCACAGGCCGCGTTCGTCGCGGTCTCGAACACCCTGTACCGGCTCGAGGCGCCTCTGACCTTCGCCAGCGTGCCGCTGCTGCGCGGCCCCGGGCTGGAACGCATTGCCGCCGCAAGCGGCGAGCTGCAGTTCGATCTGCAGGGCGTCGCGGTCAGTGATAGCGCCGGTCTGGCGCTGCTGGTGGACTGGCTGGCCGATGCGCGCGCACAGCAGCGCACGCTGCGCTATGGGCAAGTCCCCGAGGCGCTGCGCGCCCTGGCCAAGCTCAGTGACGTGGAATCGCTGATCGTGCCTGAGTTGCCTCAGCGCAGCGACAGCGGCTCATTGTAGCCGGTGAGCTCGAGATAGCCGCGTCCAACCGGCCGTTGGTTTTCCGATGCGCTCACCGCACCTTCCCAGTACAGCGTGCCGCTGGACAGACGGGTATCGTTCTCCTGGTCGTCGAGCAGCGGTTCGAGCTCGAATTGCCGCGCGCCCACACGCACCAGGGTGCTGACCGGATAGGTCACGCCGCTGCGCGCTGAGCGCCAGCGCCGCCGCGCGCTGAATGCGATGGCCTCGGGTCCGAGATTTCGGACCAGCCCTTGGGGCTCGCGCACGGTGCCGGCGCTCCAGAACGACTGGCCTTGCCGGTCGCGGATGCGAAATGCCATGACCGCGCCGCCATCGTCGAGGTTCAGTCCGATCCAGTCCCAGCCGGCCGCCAGCGGATCCAGATACTCGCTGGACCACTCGTGATCCAACCATGCCTCACCGCTGACCGCATCGGCGCGGGCAGCGCGCACGATGCTGCCCTCGACGCGCAAATGCGGTTGGCTGTAGTAATAGCTGGCCGTCTGCGGTGACGGACCCTTCTGGCTGAAGCCGGCCGCGCCATTGAGCAATGGCGGCTGGGTGGGGCTCAGATCCAGAGCCAGTGCAAAATCCTGCGCGCGCAGACGCGCGCGATACACCCCGTCCTCGCGTTCCAATCGCCAGTCATCGATCCAGACCCGCGTGTCATCCTGCTGTGCCTCGGCCAATCCCAGGCCTGCGCGTCGCACGCGTTGATCGTGCCATAGCCCGTGGTGCCGCGGATCGCTGATCGCGCAGTGCGCGATCAGGATCTGGTGCGCTGCGAAGGCGCTGGGATTGGCCTCATCGCTGGACGGTCGGCTGCGGAAGAACGTGATCTGGAAACCGAGCCTCTCATGCCCCGCGGTCGTGAGCCAGCCCGTGAGGTACCACCATTCGATGCGAAACTGCGGATGGCTGCCGTAATCGCGCGGAAACTGCAGCGCGTAGCCTGGGACGACCGCGGCGAAGGCAGGCGACTCGGCGCCGCCGGGGTCAGGCAGCGCGCGCGCCGCCAAGGCTGCGCACGACAGCAACAGGCTCAGCGCCAATCGGTGCGCGCGTCGCCTCACCAATCCTCGCGCACCGCACGGATCGGATCCTGGCTCATGGCCGCCCGTCCGCTCCAGAGTGCCGTGATGGCTGAGGCGATGATCAATGCCGCGCTCAAGCTCGCCAGCTGCAACCACGGAACCGACAGATCGATGCTCCAGTTGAACGATTGGCGATTGATCACGTACACCAGGATGAGGCTCAGCAGCGCGCCGAGCAACAGACCGTAGAGTACCGCCAGGGCGCTGAGCGCTATACCCTCGCTGGCGAACATCCATAGCACCTGCCGGCGCAGCATCCCGAGGTGGCGCAGCATCCCGAACTGCGCGCGCCGTGCCAGCGCGGTCGAGCTGGCCGCGACGCTGACGCCGACCAGACCGATCAGCACCGCGATGGCCTCGAGCGCGTAGGTGATCAGGAAAGCCTGATCAAAGGCGAGCAGCGAGCGCTCGCGCAGCTCCGGGCTCGAAATGAGCTCGAGCGCATCGTTGGGGGCGAGCGCGGCGCGAATCGCCGCTTCGATCGCAGCGATGCTGGTGTGCGGCTCGCGCCAGAGCGAGCCTTCGTTCGCGCTGCCGTCGCCGGTGGCCGCGAGGTAATCCTGGCGCCGGATCACCAGCGCGCCGCCGGCGTGCACGTAGTCGCGCCAGACGCCGGCGATGAAAAAACTCTGCGCGCGGCCGGCCAGCGGCAGCGCCAGGCTCTGACCGGGCTGATAGCCGTACAGGTCCTGAACGGCTTCGGAGATCCAGACCGGCGGCAGCGCGGCGGCCCCGGGCTCTCGCGCCTCGCGCAGCAGCGGCAGGGTATCGGCGGCGCGCTCTGCGGGCAGGTCACGCGCGATCAGTGTGACCGGCGCGTGATCGGCCTGCAGAAAAATCGGCTGCACGCGGCGAAATTCGGCCCGCGCGACGCCGGCGAGCGCGGCGATGCGGCTTTGCTCGGCTGCCGACAGCGCGCAGGTATCGCTGCCGAGGGAGCAGCGCAACTGCAGGTCGGCGGGCAGCAGCTTGGCGAGCCACAGTTCGAAGGAATCCCGGAACGAGTGCACCATGATCGCCATGGCCACCATGAGGCTGAAGCTCACGATCATCGAGGCCAGGCTCACGGTCGAAGAGCTCAGGCTGCCCTGCAGCTGCGCAAAACCGGTATCGAGCACCACCTGGCCGGTGCGCGGCAGGGCGCCGATCAGGCGCCGCGTGAGCGCCGGCACCAGCAGCACCGATCCGAGCAACAGCGCCGCGATCGACACATAACCCGGCAGCGGTAAGCCACCGATCGCCGGCAGCCACGCCAGGAGCGCCCCGGCGGCCAGCAGCGCCAATCCCGGTGCTGTCGTGACCAGGCGGTTCAGATCCAGCTCGGCATCACCGGCCTTGAGGGCGAGCGCGGGGGAGCGCCGCGCCGCCTGCCATGCCGGCAGCGCGCCGCCGGCGCCGGCCGCGGCGGTGCCGATCAGCGCAAATCCGAGCAACGGCACGGGATGCACGGCCAGGGTTGCCGCGATCGCCGCGAACTGTCGATTGCCCAGGTCGGCTCCCAAGTAGCGCAGTGTCAGCATGGCGATCAACGCTCCGAGCTCCACGCCGAGCGCCGAGCCGAGTGCGCCGCTCGCGAGCGTTTCGGCCAGCAGCGCCAGACGCAGTTGCGCGCGCGTGACGCCGAGGCAGCGCAACAGGCCGAGCGCCACGCGCCGGCGCAACACCGACAGCCACTGGGTCGAGAACACCAGAAAGCCGCCGGTCAGCAGCGCGACCAGCGCCAGCATGTCGAGGTTTACGCGATAGGCGCGCGAGGCGCTGCTGGCGCGGCCCCGTTCGATCTGCGGGGTCACGGCGAATACGCCGGCGGGTAGCCACTGGTTCAGCCGTGCGCGCACCAGGCGCGGATCGCTGCCGGGGCGCAGGCGCAAGTCGACGCGATTGATGCGCCCGAGTCGCTCGAGGGTCCATTGGGCGGCGGCGATGTCCATGATGCCCAGCGGCTCGGGATAGGCGTCACCGGGCAGGATGTCGATGACCCGCAGCGATTTCACGGCGCCGCCGACATTGATCGACAGCAGGTCGGAGCGGCGCAGTCCCAGCGTGTCGGCGGCCGCGCGGCTCAGCACGATTGCATCGTGGGCAAACAGCGCCGTGATGTGCGCGCCCAGCGCCGAGACCAGCTCCGGCTGCAGGGCCGCGGCGCGAAACGGATCCAGCGCCAGCAGCGGCAGGGCCGGGCGATTCGCCGGCGCCAGGGCCAGCCGCAGCTCGAGCACCGGGCTGGCGACGCTGACGGCGCTCTCGCGCGCCAGCGCCACGAACACCGACTGGTCGAAGCCCGAGGCCGGGCCGCGGATGACGATATCGGCTTCGCCGATCAGGCGGCGCGTTGCCTGATCGAATTGCGTCAGCGCGGCGGCGTTGATCAGGTACACGGCCGCGCCCAAGGCGACGCCGAGCGCAATCGCCAGCACGGTGGCCAGCACGCGCAGGGGCTGCTCGCGCAGCTGCGAGAGTGCCAGCACCTGCCAGGCAACTCGAGCCGAGCGCCAGTCGATCATGGCACCTCCGGCGTCAACCGGCCGTCCTGCAGGCGCGCGATCCGATCGGCCGTCTGCGCCGCGGCCCGCGAATGCGTAATCAGGATCGCGCTGGCAGCGCTGGTCTGCAGCTGCTCGCGCAGCACGCGCAGGATTTGTCCGGCCGTGGCCGCGTCCAGGTTTCCAGTCGGCTCGTCAGCGAGCAGCAATGCCGGTTCATGCACCAGCGCGCGCGCGATCGCGATGCGCTGCAGCTCGCCGCCGGAGAGTTCGCGCGGATAGCTGTGCCAGAGCGCGCCGATGCCGCAGCGTTCGAGCCATTGCCGTGCACGCGGTTCGCGCTCGGCGCGCGCGATGCCGAGCAGGTCGAGCGGCAGCGCCACATTCTGCAATACCGTCAGATAGGGCAGGATGTGGAAGGCCTGGAAAACGAAACCCACGCGCGCGCGGCGCAGTCGCGTGAGCGCGTCATCATCGAGTGTGCGCAGATCGATTCCGTCGAGCAGCACATGACCGCTGTCGGGCCGCTCCAGGCCGGCGATGATGTTCAGCAGCGTCGACTTGCCGGCTCCGGATTCGCCCATGATGGCGAGGAATTCGCCGTCGTTGAGCTGCAGCTGCAGGCCATCGAGCACCGGCGCAGCGCCGGCGCGATAGCGCTTGCTCAGTGCCTCGAGCCTCAGGACCTGCCTCACACCGCGTGATGGCGCTGGCACCGCAGATCGCTACTTGGGCAACTGCGGCTCGGCAGCGTCGTCGCCCGGATCGGGGAACGGCTCCTCGGTCGATTGATCGCCGTGAATCTGGTATTCGCGCCGCTGCAGCCAGACATTGCGGATGAAGGCATAGGGATCGTAGCTGCGATCGATGATCTTGTCTTCGTCGAGCAGCGTGGCGCGGTGATCGACGGTATCGAGCGAGAACAGACCCCAGCGTACCCACTCATTGGTGATGTAGGCGCGAGGGGTCGTGTATTCGTCGGCCAGCAAGCCAAACGAATCGCGTACCGTCGACGGACCCAGAAAAGGCAGCATCACATAGGGTCCGCTGTGCACGCCCCATTTGCCCATCGTCTGACCGAAGTCGGCACTGTGTCGATCCAGTCCCGAGGGTGTCGCCACGTCAAAAATGCCGCCCAGACCAAACAGAGTATTGATCACCAGCCGGGTCGTGTCGCTGGCGCCATTGCGCCACTGGCCCTGCAGAAAATCATTGAGGATGGTCGTGGTGTAGGTCAGATTGCTCATGAAATTGCTGACCCCGGTGCGCACGGGGCGCGGGGTGACCTTGACGTAGCCGCGTGCAGCCGGTCGCAGCACGGCGTGATCGACTTTGACGTTGAAAATGTAAATGCCGCGATTGAGGCGCTCGAAGCGATCGCGTGGATCCGGTTTCGCGCCGGCGGGCAGGCTGACGCAGCCAGCCAGACTCAGCAGCAGCGCCAGCATCGGGATCAGTGTGAGCCGTGATCGGCGCCGGGCCGGCGATTCGCGTGTCAGCATTCTGCGCCGCAGTCTAGCAGGTCAAGGCCGGATGGTTGGCTCGGCGCTGCTGCGCCGCCCGGGGGCCCTACCGGCCCAGCGTGCGGTGCGAGGCCTGCTGCTCACGCAGCCAGCCGCGCACCTCATCGAGTTGCGCGCGGAAGCGGGCGCGCTGGATGGCGGAAAGATTCGGCGAGGCCAGGGCCAGTTCGAGCTGTTGATTGGCAAGGGGCAGATTGCCGCCCGCCAGGTCGTATTGCGCCATGTAGTAGTAGGCATCTCCGGGATCGCCGGCGGCGCTGGCGGCCAGGGCCGTGAGCCGGATCTGCGGCGGGGTCGGGTCGACGTTGTTGAACAGATCCAGCAGGATCGTATGGGCCTGCTGCGAGCGGCCGGTCTGCATGAGGGTCTCGGCGTAGCGCACGGTCAACGGCACATTGCGCGGAAACAGCCGGCTGGCGCGCTCGAACAGCGCCAGGGCGGCATCGGGCTGTCCGGCTGCCGCCAGTGCCTGGCCCAGCGCCGAGTACAACATGGTCAGTTCCGGGTAGGTGGCCTGCAGCTCGCTGAGCGTGCGCACAGCGGTCTGGGCGTTGCCGTTCTGCATCTGCAACAGGGCCTCGCCGTAACGTTCGGCGGGCGTCAGCGCGCGATGATCGCGCAGCGTCGCGTAGTACATCGCCGGCCGGGCCTCTGGCGGCGTGACCAGCACGCGCACGCGCTCCTTGATGAAGGCATAGCTGACCGACTCGGGCTGCGGCGTGGTGCGGGTCATTTGCGCGGCCCGAGCACGCGCGGTCGCGACACGCTCGCTGGTGACCGGGTGGTCCTGCAGCAGCGCCGGAATTTCCCCTTCCGCCAGGCCCTCGACCCGCGACAGCGATTCAAAAAACGTCGCCATCTCCTGTGGGTCGAACCCGGCCCCGGCCAGCAGCTGAATGCCGACCGCGTCGGCCTCGATTTCCTGGCTGCGCGTGTAGTTGATACTCTGCTGCAGGGCGATGCCCTGGCTCATGGCGATCGCCCCTTCGATCGCCTGGCCGCCAGCGCCGCTGGCCGCGCCGATCAGGATCGCCGCCAGCAGTGCCGCGGTGGAGGCCAGGGACATGCGCGATTCCGCCTGATACTCGCGTGCCATGTGGCGCTGTACGACGTGTCCGGTCTCATGCGCCATGACGCTGGCCAGCTGCGCCTCGTCGTCGGTGATCAGGATCAATCCGCTATTGATGCAGACGAAGCCGCCGAAGGTGGCAAAGGCGTTGACGATGGGCTCGCGCAAGGCCTGATAGGTAAAGACCTGATCGTCCACACGCGCCTGCGAGGACAGACGCGAGCCGAGCTGCTGCAGGTAGTCCGTGACCTCGGCATCTTCGAGGATCATGTTCTGATCGCGCAGCTCGTTCATCTCCATGCGCCCGATCTGCGATTCATCGAACTTGTTGATCATGGCGTTGGCCGGTCCGCCGAGGTCCGGCAGATCGCTGGCGACGCTTGGGGCGGTGTGGGCAATGCGGTCCACATCCGCAGCCCAGCCGGCGGAAATCGTCAGATAACAGCCCAGGACTGCAGCGAGGATGCGACGCATAAACCCTTGAGACTATAGCACTTAGTGCTTGGACAGCGAATGCCGCGGCAAGTTTCCGCCCGCGGGCGCCTGGGGCGGTTCTAGAGCGCCTCGGAGGCGAAATCGGCGAGCCTGGAGCGCTCGCCGCGCACCAGGGTGATATGGCCGGAGTGAGCCCAGCCGTGGAAGCGGTTGACCACGTAGGTCAGGCCGCAGGTGGTCTCCGTCAGGTACGGGGTATCGATTTGAGCGATATTGCCCAGGCACACAAGCTTGCTGCCCGGACCGGCACGCGTGACCAGCGCCTTCATCTGCTTGGGGGTCAGGTTCTGCGCCTCGTCCAGGATGATGTAGCGGTTCAGGAAAGTGCGTCCGCGCATGAAATTCAGCGAGCGGATCTTGATGCGGTTGCGCAGCAGATCGTTGGTCGCGGCGCGGCCCCAGTTGCCGCCTTCTTCGCTGCGCGTGAGCACCTCGAGGTTGTCCATCAGCGCGCCCATCCAGGGCTCCATCTTCTCCTCCTCGGTGCCGGGCAGGAAACCGATGTCCTCGCCGAGCGGTATGGTGACGCGCGTCATGATGATTTCCATGAAGCGATTGCGTTCCAACGTCTGCGTCAGTCCCGCCGCCAGTGCCAGCAAAGTCTTGCCGCTGCCGGCCGGGCCGAGCAGGGTCACGAAATCGATATCCGGATCCATGAGCAGGTTCAGGGCAAAGTTCTGTTCGCGGTTGCGCGCGGTGATGCCCCAGACGCTGTGCCGTTCGCTGCGAAAATCGCGCGCCAACTCGAGCGTGGCCGACTCGCCGTCGAGGCTGCGAATGATCGCCTCGATGCCTTGCGGTGTGGTCTCGTGCACGAACAGGTTGCGTTGCCAGCTGGCCGCCGACGGCCCGGATACCTGATACCAGGTGCGATCGCCTTCCTTCCACGAGCGCATGTCACGGCCGTGCCGCTCCCAGAAATCCGCGGGCAGCGCCTCGACGCCGGTGTACAGGACATCGGCGTCCTCGATGGTCTTGTCGCTGTAGTAGTCCTCGGCGTGTACGCCGACGATGGCGGCCTTGATGCGCAGATTGATGTCCTTGGACACCAGCGCCACGCGTGCCTGCGGCACCTGGCGCTGCAGCGAGAAGGTCTGTCCAAGGATCAGATTGTCGGCGCCGACCCCGGGAAGCCCCTCGGGCAGGCCGCCGGAGAGTTCGCGGGTCTGGAAAAACAGCCGTCCGGAGGAGGCCTTCTTGCCATGATTGCCGCTGTAGCCCGACGGGATGACCAGCCCGGCATCGATTTGCTCCTTGGTGACGCCGCGCATTATGTCATCGAGAAAGCGGCTGACCTGGCGGGCGTTACGCGAGGCCTCGGACAGGCCCTTCTTGTTGGCGTCGAGTTCCTCCAGCACCACCATCGGCAGGTAGATGTCGTGCTCCTCGAAGCGGAAGATGGCCGTCGGATCGTGCATCAACACGTTCGTGTCGAGCACGTACAGGCGGCGCGTCGCAGTGGCGGCCTTCACAGTGCTTGCGCCGCTGCCAGCACTTCCAGAGCGTGGCCCTCGACCTTGACGCGACGCCACTCCCGGCGCAGCACGCCCTTGGCGTCGATCAGAAAAGTACTGCGCTCGACCCCGAGCACCTTGCGGCCGTACATGTTTTTCTCGCGGATCACATCGAACAGCTTACAGACCCTCTCATCGGCATCGGACAGCAGCGCAAACGGAAAGCCCATCTGCTCGCGGAACCTCTGGTGCGAGGCCAGGCTGTCGCGCGAGATACCGAACAACGCTATGTCCGCCTTGGCGAAGCGCGACGCGAGCGCCGCGAACTGCTGACCCTCGAGCGTGCAGCCCGGGGTGTTGTCGCGCGGATAGAAGTACAGCACCAACTTCGCTCCCCGGGCGTCTTTGAGCCGGAAATCTTCCCCAGCCGTGGACGGCAAGGCGAAATCGGGGAGCTTGTCACCGAGCTTGAGCGTGGCGCCGCTCGCGCCGCGGGCCGTCTTGGCTGCGCTCATGATTTGACCGGCTCCAGAATCGCGTCGAGATTCAGCGAATCGCAGAAGTCCATGAATTCCTCGCGCAATTGCGCGACGTGCAGTTTGCCGGGAACGTTGATCACCATCTGCACGGCGAACATGGGCGCGCCGGTATGGGCCGCCGGATAGCCGCGCGTGGAGACTTCGATGATGTCGATGCCGCGGCTGGCAAAGAACCCGGACAGCCCGGCGACGATGCCGGTCTGATCGAGGCTCACGATATCGATCGAGTACGGCAGCATGTCCACGCGGGCCGCCTTGGGCTCGGTGCGCTTGAGATGCACGCTCAAGGCGTCGGTCTCAGCCATGCGCGCCAGCTCGGACTCGATACGCGCCAGCGCATGCCAGTTGCCGCTGACCAGCAGCAGCATCGCGAACTCCGAACCCAGCGCCGCCATCCGGCTTTCGGCGATACTGCCACCGCATTCGTTGATGACGCGGGTCAGTTCGTGAACCATGCCGGTGCGGTCGCTGCCGATGGCGGAGACGGCGAGGTGCTGCTTCATTGCGTCCGAAGTCACGATTGGGTCCGGCAGTGTACCGGGACTGGCGCGGCTTGCGAACGATTACCGGGCGCGCCTGACTTGCCTCCGGTCTGCCTGCGCCCGTAACATCGCGCGCCCGTAGTGAGATTGAAGCATTTGAATTTCCACAATAGTTCGCGGAATCGGCCCTGAATGTTCTCCGGCAGCCTAGTGGCGATCGTCACACCGATGCATCCGGACGGTGCCATCGACTGGCCGGCGTGGGAGCGGCTGCTGGCGCTGCACCTGAGCGCCGGCACCAGCGGTATCGTGGTCGGTGGGACCACCGGGGAATCGGCGACGCTGACGGATGCGGATCTTCTGGCACTGCTCGAGCGGGCCAGCCTGAGGCTGCGCGGGCGCGCGGCATTGATCGCCGGCGCGGGCAGCAGCAGTACGGCGCTGAGCGTCGAGCGGGCGCGGCGCCTGTCGGCCGCCGGGCCGGATGCACTGCTGGTGGTCACGCCGGCCTATAACAAGCCGACCCAGGAGGGCCTGTATCGGCATTTCGCGGCGATCGCCGAGGCCTCGAGCGTGCCGATCGTGCTCTATAACGTGCCGGCACGCACCGCGGTCGATCTGCTGCCCGGAACCGTGGCACGGCTGGCGCAACTGCCGGGCATCGTCGCGGTCAAAGAGGCGGTGGCCTCGGTCGAGCGGGTGCGCGAACTGGTCGCGCTTACGCCGGCTGAGTTCGCGGTACTGTCCGGCGATGATGCAACCGCCGCGGCCGCGATGGCCCACGGCGCACGAGGAGTGATATCAGTGACGGCGAATGTGGTGCCCAAGGCGATGGCGGAGCTTGCAGCGGCCGCCCTGCGCGGCGATCGCGAGACCGCATTGCGGCTGGATGCGCCGCTGCGCGCGCTGCATGAGGCGCTGTTTTTCGAAGCCAATCCGATTCCGGTCAAGTGGGCCATGACCCAGCGCGGCCTGATCGAAGGCGGCCTGCGCCTGCCGCTGACCGAGCTGTCCGAGCCCTATCGCGCGCGCGTCCGCGCCGCGCTCGAGGCAGCCGAGGCCCTAGAGCCGTTGACGCAGGCGAAGTCCGCGTGACGGCCGCCGCTGTGCGCGCGGCGCTGCCTGCGCTGTGCCTGTGCTGCTGTGCCATGCCGCTGCTGGCGGGCTGTTCGGTGTACAACCGGCTGTTTCACCGCTCGCACGACGTCGGCTGCTCTGAGAAGCCGTTCGAGGCCAACACCGAGAACCTGCCGGGCCTGGTGGTGCCTGAAGGGTTGAGCCCGCCGGACACGCGCAACGAGATCAAGATCCCGCCGCTCAATGAGCCGGAGCGCGTGCGGGCCAAATCCGAACCCTGCCTGGCTCAGCCGCCCAGTTACGGTACCGGCACATCGATCGCCGTCCCGGTGCGATCGGGTACGCCGATGGGCGCGCCGGCGCCGGCTCCCGAGCCCATGCCTGCACCAGCGCCGCCGGCGATTCCCGACATGACGAAACCGCAGTAGGCGCCGCACGCCGCCGGTTGCTAGAATTTGTCCCCCGGCGCTGGCGGTGCCAAGCTGCCGGGCTCGCTTCCTAGTTAACTTTAACTTTACTCTATATCTAATTGAATTATATTGCATGGAGAGGTGGCCGAGCGGTCGAAGGCGCTGGACTGGAATTCCAGTAACATCTTCACGGGTGTTCGTGGGTTCGAATCCCACCCTCTCCGCCACAGGT
>Ga0302325_10002231_pt1 | contig 47372 bp, 49 predicted proteins | sample Palsa_T0_2_FD_201948 | JGI IMG/M metagenome (GOLD analysis project Ga0302325, IMG submission 201948) | Peat permafrost microbial communities from Stordalen Mire near Abisko, Sweden - Palsa_T0_2 | ecosystem: Environmental > Terrestrial > Soil > Palsa > Peat permafrost | place: Sweden: Abisko...
CTTCCCGAGGGCATACAGTTCCACTCCCATCTTGTACAAGATATCCGCTTTCATGCAGCGAGAGATGTCAGCGTACCCACGGAGGGTTTTTTTAAATACCTTATACCGGTTGAAGCGGTAGCCTCGTTTCTGTACCACACTTGTACTTTTTCTGTGCACCCTGTATCTGGCAAGAGGCTCCTGCGAATACAAGAACTGGTGATCGTGAGAAACCCTGATCCAGTACGACCAATCCTCCACCCATTTGATTCTTTCATCAAAGTGGCCTACGCGCTGCACACACTGGTTTCGCATCAGGACGCTTTGTATATTGATAAAGTTGCGCAGGACAAGTTCGCCAAACAGCCACCCGGATGCGAGCTTCGGAGGCGGAAACAATGCGCTGAACCGTTGATTCGTCGGTAAACCATTCTCGTCAATGATTGTGGTGTCACAATACACAAGGTCATATTTCGGATGATTTTGAAGCAGGTTGACCTGGATCCTCAATTTGTCTGGTTCCCAAATGTCATCTGCATCGCAAAACCCGATAAATTCGCCTTTTGCAACCTGCAAAGCGTCGTTCCTGGACCGAGAGGCGCCCTGATTGCGTTCGTGCCTGATCGCCCTGATCCTCGGATCGGAGTCGGCTACGCTCCGGATGACGTCCCAGGAATTATCCGAAGAGCAATCGTCGACAATGATTAGCTCTAAATCAGCTTCCGTTTGTTGAAGAATGCCATTCACAGAGTCCCGCAGGAATGTCGCGTGGTTGAAACACGGCATGATGACGCTGGCGCGCAGCACAAAACGGTTACCTCGGAGGCTGCTTTTCGATCGAACTGGGCGCTTTCCCCGCCGGAGAACAAGCAATCCGACCAGGTTGCGCATGCGAAGTCTCCCGGAAGAGGACATCTCCCCATACCCATCCGAGATCGTCCACACCGCCCGTGTAGAACGAGACAACCTTAAACCCAAACGCCGAAAGATGCTGGCTGATCTCGATGAAATCACCGTGCGGCTCACCTGCCCTTCGGGAGAAGTCGCACTCCGCAAGGATGAAGTCGATTCGCTTTTCAGTCAGGAGGTTCAGTGCGCCCTTCAGTACGCTCATTTCATAGCCCTCCGTATCGATTTTCAGAAGGTTCACCCTCTGAATTTTTCTTTCCGTGCAGAATGCATCGACAGTGTCAACTGGCACCTCAAGTAACCCTCCGGCGCTTGCTGTCGATTCCGCGTCAACGACTAGCCTGTTGCCAACAGAGAGTGATTCAGCCGTCATTTTCCCCGCGCCTCGGGCGGCGCCCAGAGCACAGCAGATTGGCTCGACGTTCCCGTAATTTTTGGTGTTCCGAACCAATGCCTGAAAAGTCGACGGAACCGGCTCGAAAGAATAGATGCGGCTCTTCGGAAAATGTCTGACCAGTTGAACCGCAGTCTGACCCGTGTTGGCGCCGATATCAAACACAGTTTCAATGCGCGCACCGTTCGGGAAGTATTGAATATCTCGATACCAGCGAATCCCAAAAGGGGTGTCGGAAGCAGGCCGGAAAACGACACCGTATTTGAACAAGGTTGCGTACAGAGAGTGTTTGAGTGTCTGAATCATAAGAAGGTGGCTGGAGGTGAGCTAAATTTCATTCGAACCCCTTATCTATTCCCCGGTGGTGTTGCTGTCGTCGTTGCGCCAGCAGTACCCACTCTCTTGCCGTGAGCCTCCCGAGGGGAATGAGATTTCCACGGATGCGACGCTGGTTAATTGTGTGATTTAGCCAGCGCACGCCAGCAACACGAAGACCCGATTTTCGAATGGATCTCGCGACGGTTCCAGGGCTGCAGGTGCTAATCCCACTCATTTCGTAAGTCCGGAGCTTCCGGAACTGCCCGGAACCATAGTGCCGCCTGATGAACCAGGGAATTCGGTCGAAATTAATCCCATGCAGCAGCAGTGCTCCGCCCGCTCGAACAAAGCGGGAGGAGTGCTCGACGAGATATCCCGGATTTGGCTGCAAATGGAGCAGGTTCGTCAACAGGACACAATCAAACCGGCGCCCGTCAAGAGTCTTGAAGCAACCTTCCAACGTACCGTAGATAACTTCGATCCCCCGCCGGGCAGCCGCAGCGCCAATGACTGAGTCAAGTGGGAGAGCCGTCACTTTTGCACCTCGCTGCTTCAACCGTTCCTCGGTTGCTCCCCACCCGCATCCGATTGAAAGAACCGTTGCCGCATCCTTTGGCAACATTTGCAGCCATTCTTCCCTTGGCTGCTCATAATAGCTCTTTTGCCACCCGGAAGACCAGAGCTTCGACTCCACCTCGCAAAGTGTGGTCTGTGGATGAACACCGTCACCAATGCGGATGAGCGTTTGAATCTGTTCTTTGAACGAAGCGAGAGAAACTGGAAGCTGGCTCGTATAACGATTGGACATATGGTGAACGAGAAAGTCTTCCAGATTGGAAATACAAATCACCTTGCGAAACCCACAGCTGGTGTAAGGATCCGTCGCTGCCGCCTCGCGCATGTCGTAGCGACCATTGTAGGGAGCTCTAAGGAACCCCCCAGAAGCAATCGCCTTCCGCAACTGCGATTGGGTCAGCATATAAAAGCCGGCATGCTCGTTGGTGAACTCCGCAACTGTGTAATCACCGCGCCGCCTAACCGATTCAGGTTTCCAGTGGTAGTGCCCCCAAGGCTCAGAAACGAACCACCTCCCGGATTCGTCCACTTCGTACCTGAGAAATCCCGCAATCTCTTCAGACTCCAGTTGGTCTGTGGCGCTAAGGAAGGCTCGAATATTCACTTCAGTAACCCCAATATCATCCTCGGAATAGGCAAACAGATCATATTGGTCCACATTTCCCGCAAAGATCGGTTTGTGCGCGAAGGGCAACGAGAAAGGGTTCCTGGATGGCAGTCCCACGACGACCCTGATCTCGGGCCCCAGGTTTTTTGGAGCTTCTGAGAGAACAATGACATCCACTTCCATTGTCATGCTTCGGTAGGTCTGAATAATTTGCTGAAGGAGCCGTAAATTAGTCTCCCCATAACTGCAAATAGTTACCAAAAGCTTAATTTTGCGCACAACCAACCTCCGAAGCTTCCACGCTCGTTCGTCAGGTCAAAACACTTCCAAACTTCGGCTAACTGACGAAACCTGGCGGCGGCCCTTGACCGGAACGCTAACACCTACAGCCATTGCCGAGATCCGATTTGTGAGAACACTTCGCGCAATCGGTCAGAAACACACGCCCGCGGCGTCGGGCGGCAGCGGGTCGCTGCATTGATCGAAAATAGAACTAAGAGCCAATACGGAGGTTCTGGACAGGGGCCGGCGTAGGGGTCGGCGTCGGTGCCACTGTCGTTGTCGTATACTCATACGCGCCGATGTCCCATAACCCGTCGGCGCCCCGAACGTCTCCCAACATATCCAGATTGATGAATCCATCGGTTGCAAGAGCTACGCCTTTATTTCGCGGGTAGTTGGAGGCGACGGTTCCCACTATCTGAAAATTTGCGGTGGTGTCCCCGGTCGGCTGCACGAACGGAGAAGCGCCTGCACCACTCACTCCATGAGCCTCACTTCCCTCGATAACATTGCCTCCTCCGAAATAATTGTAGTCATGACTCCCGTCCCATCTTTCAAACACTCCTCCGCACTCCCAAAAAATATTGTTCTCAGCTGACGAGGAGGAAGCGTACGAGCCTGGAGAAGATCCGGCACCGGAAAAAATGGCCAACGGCACATTATAAAACGTGTTGTTGTAGACAAATATAGGCCCGTTGACGCCGCTGTTTCCCCCTTCCAACTCCATGAAACGTCCAACGACGTTCGAGCAATCGTGGAAGACATTTCCATAGATCGACCAGGTGGTAGCGCCGGACGGACCTGGACTCAAAAAGAAAAACCCTTCCACTTGCCAATCATGCACGTTATTGTACCGGAAGATGATGTTCCCGGAGTTGTGTAACTCCATGAAATTCGAGTGAAAATTGGAGTTTGTGCTGCTGGTGTCGTAGAGCTGAGAATATTGGATCGTCGAATTGATTAACCCGGTTGAGTTCACGCAATCAACCCCACCGTGTAGTCTGCAGTTCTGGATCAGGATATTGCTTATCGTGAGATAGGTCGAACCATTGTAGGTAAACACTAACAATGGAGAGGTGTAAGCAGCCTGATTATATTGCGTCGAATTTGGTTGGGGACCAGCCATATCGATATTAGTAAAGGTGATGTTTGTTTGGCCGCCGCACCCCGGACGAAAAGCCACCGCACCAGGGAGACTATAGGTCACGCTCGGATCTACGTAGAAACGTATTCCCGAATCCACTCGGCCATCAAATGTCAGGTAGCTTCCTCCGTTCAGCGTATCCCACCAAACGGGATCGGATGAATTCCCTGGATCAACAATCACTTGCGAATCAAAGGATGCGTTCCAGCCGGCTGCCGCTGTCGGAACGGAATCTGTGGTTCGCGGACGCATAATGGAAATTACATTGCCCGCCGCACCGCTTTGTGTGCAGTGCATTCCGGTGGTGTAAGTTCCTCCGGCCAACCAAACAGTGTCCCCGGGCTGAACGCTTGCCCAGTTAGAATTGAGCGAAGCCATGCTCCAGGCATTACTCCAACTACTGCCGTTGTTCGATCCTGCCGCGCTGGGTTGCACATACCAGTTGGAGGCACGGGCACTCACCAAACACAAAATAGAGACAAACGCACTTAGAGCCACCGCAGGCATTGCATTAGAACTCAACCGCACCGGTTTTGTGAGGCGACTAACTTTCCGTCTGATAGCCGCGGCGCTGAAGAGATTTTGCAATGGAGGGAAGGCTAATTCATTTTGTTTCATGACGATTATAAACACTATGATAGTTGTTATTAGCGTGGTGCTAGCGAATTAGGTCGCAAGCAAGACCAGCACTCTCACTTCATCGTCACGTTGTGTCCAGAAAACAATCCCGACCCTCAGGCACCGACTCTCCCGCATCGCGCTGCAGCGCGTCGATCAGTTAAACCGGACATCCTGTACTGTCGCCGGCGAAGGCGTCGGTGTCGCAGTCGAAGCGGTGGAATATTCGAAAGCACCGATATCCCATGACCCATCTGCTCCGCGGGTATCCCCGACTAGGTCCTTGTTGATGTATCCATCGCTGCTCAGTGCCAGGCCGAGGTTCCGCGGATAGTTCGAACCGAGTGTGCTGACTATCTCAAAAGCAGTCACAGCAGGATCTCCGGCTCCTGAACCAGATCCTCCAGTTGGGGTCTTCGATGCCGTAACAAACGGCGTTGCTCCGGATCCGCTCACGTTATGCTTGCCAGTCCCCTCCACCGCATTCCCGCCGCCGAAATAGTTGTAATCCTCGGTCGCGGTAAAGTTTTCGAACACGCCACCGCAAGCCCAGAAAATGTTATTCTCGCACGAGTTGGAACTGGAGTAGCTGCCGGTTGATCCGCCAGCGCCTGAGAATATGGTGAGTGGGATGTTGTAAAAGGTGTTGTTCCAAATATAGAGAGGACCATTCGAACTGGTATTGCTGCCACTAGCCAACTCCATGAAGCGCGCTGAGGCATTGCTACAATCGTGAAAAACATTTCCGTAGATGTACCAAGTCCCGGAAACGCCTAACCAAAAGAAACCTTCGATTTGCCAATCGTGTACGTTGTTGTATCGAAAAGTATTCCCGCTGCTATTTTCTATCTGAAAACAGTTCGAATGATAGGAGCTAGAATCGGAGCCGATGTCAGAAAATTCGCAATTCTCTATCGTGCTGTTGGAGAGTCCCTCGGAAGCGATCGCTGCTACCCCTCCATGGATATAGCAATTGCTGAACAACAGGCCGGACACGCCTCCGTAATTGTTCCCGTTCCAAGTATAAAAATTTAATACATAAATGGACCCAGAGGTTCCAGTGGACCCGGGGCCCGAGAACTCGCAATAATTAAACGATATATTGTTGTTTCCTCCCGACCCATAACCAAAATCCAAGGCGCCGTATGGGCCACCGTTTTGGTTTGTGCTGTTGTAGCTGGAATCAGAATAGAACCTAATTCCATTGGCGACGCGCCCATTGAATGTCATATAGTTGCCACTGTTGGAATTGTACATCAGCGGGCTGTTATTGTTCGTTGATCCAGAAGGCTCGATCAAGACCTGCGCATTGAAGCTAGAGCTCCATCCAGGAGAAGATGTGGGTACCGAATCCGTCCCTTGGGGTCGCATGACCAGGATCGGGGCCGCGGCCGTGCCGTTGGTTCCCGGTTGCATGGAAGTTGTGTACTTCCCGCCAGCAATCCACACCGTGTCGCCCGGTTGAACGGTTGCCCAATTTGAATTGAGCGTAGCCATGCTCCAGGCATTGCTCCAACTGGTCCCGTTATTCGATCCAGCCGAACTGGGCTCCACATACCAGCTAGCGGCATGGCTGTTCTCCAGACACAAAATGAACACCATCGCGCTGAGAGCCATCCCATGGATCGGATTTGGATTCGCCCAAGCGGGTTTCGTAGCGCGACCAACCACCGGTCTTTTGGCGGCAGCAGAGAGGCAACCTTGGAGGAGGGGTGGGAACGCAGATCGATTTCGGCTAATCATAATAATAATGACTGTTATGGAAGTTATTACTCGTATGATACAGCAATCGAACCGGTTCGCAAGCAACTCCGGCCTTTTCCCTCAACGCCAAATCGAGTCCACAAAGCGATCCCGGACCTCCGTGAGGCAACGGCGTACCAAGGCGGCGACCGGGGTTCGGATTGAGCCGGTCTCGATGGGAATCGGGAACCGTGTGGCAGCCTCAATGAGAACAGCGCGCTCGGGGATCACCAAAATTGGCGACTCTCCCGAAGCGGAGACTCTCGATGCGGGTAAGGCGGCATCAGAGGTTCGCCAACCGTCCCAAGCGCAATTGGCGGGGCTCTCAACGACCAGGCGCGTTGCCCCGGCCGGAAGTTGGACAGCTGCTTTTCGGCCCAAGGGCTTGACCCTGAATGTATTCCCTTCCAACCGCCACTGGTAGTTCATCCGACTGAGATCGGACATGTTCGTCCACGAAACTGAACCAAGGCTATTGATGAATTCGGCGAGCTGGTCAAGCAACTCAATGCCATCCTTCAGATCCTGATGATGACCCCGAAGAATAATCGCCTGTCCAAGAAACGCGGCCAGCAATATACTGTTGATGCTAGTGCCAGACATCCCCCAGCGGGGCAAAACCGGACAACCTTGAATCAGTTCGGACGGCAAGTATCCAATGCTCCGCGTCCAGGTTCTCTTCCGATTGTGCTCGCGAAGCGACCCATGCGAAATGGACGCCGCCTCGAACCCGCAGCGTGGCATAGCGGCCAACATCTCTTCGGAGCAGGCGCCGTGCGGCGGCACCATCACGCGACAGATCGGAAATCCGGCGTTGCGTTCAATGCGTTCAATGCGCCGGATCGCCTGTCTGAGCAAACGGTCCCGCGCGGACGGTGCATAGTTCTGCGCGAGCTCCTGCCGTGTATGATTGTTCCCATGGACCAATAACGACAGTCGACCCTTACTCTGTTTGAAGATGTCAGCCGTCGGCTGATGAGTAAACCAACCGTCCAGAGGGATGGTGGCAAACGCAGCGTGGTAGTTCAGTTTTGCCGCGTGCAAGGCTATCTGCCGAAAATTGACAAAACCATAGTGTGGCCAGTGCAGATTCGGATCATCGAAAATGAAGCAAGCCCTTGGAGACGGCCCCTGATAGGCTGTCTCTGAGGATATCTTACGCAGCCAGTGGAGCAAAGGGAGCAATTCCATGAACCGATTTCCGTCGAGTATTTGCGGGAGACAGCCGTTCAAGGGAATTCTTGGCAGCGCAAAGCCGGACCGGAAATGTGTTACGGCGCGCTCTTTTGAGATAGCCCATACCGGCCCCAGCTCGGTACTCGCCAGAGCCTTTTCATTGCGACTCAGGCGTAAGATCCGCGCCTCGGCGGCGACCTTCGAGCGCAGGGATCTGCCGCGGAACGGAAATGGAACGTCCGGGTCGTCCGCAAAATGGACCGCGATCTCGATGAGTTTCCCCGCCGTTGGTGACTCTTCGGCATGCGGCACTCTAAGGTTGGAAAGGCCAGGATGGCCGCTGCTTTGCGCCCTTTCCACCGATTCTTCGACAACGATTTCCCCTGCCCACGCTGCCGGTCGTCCATCGGAAACAGTGAATCTGACCGGCAAAAGATCTTCCAGGATAGAAAGCAGATCTGCCTGTGGCAGCCTCTGTGCCGCAGCGCGAATATGGATTTGATAAAAGTGGGCCTTCTCCCAGGAAAAGTCGGCCGCATCCATTGATGCGGAACCGTCAACCAGATCAATGCTGACAAGAGAGGTCGGCAAAGCTTCAATCATATCCCCTTTCCAGTCAGCAGCCACCGGAGACAAACAATGTCTTCTTGAAGCTTGTGCTTGTTTTCAGGGCCGTTGGCCAGACCGACCGTTCTCAACAGGCCGCGCGCGACGAACCGAAGGCAATGCCTGACCATGGCAAGTAAATAACAAATTAACCGTCCCCGGCTCCCGTAGTGTTTCTGCCAATAGAGCAGATTGCTTTTCAACATCTCGACGCTGTACCGAAGTGGGGCGTTAGAAGAACTTCCCCCACCAAAATGCGTAGCGGCGGCTTCGGGAACGAACACGATCTTCCATCCGGCGTCCCAAAAACGCTTGCACCAATCGACGTCCTCTGCGTAGAAAAAGAAACGCTCGTCGAGACCACCCACCTCATCCACGGCCGCGCGGCGGGCGAGCCAGAAGCAGCCGCTTAGCACCCCGACCTCCGCGAGGTTGTCGTAATTCCAATGCCGCATGTGTAACCCTGAAAAGAGGGGCCAGCGAGATAAAAACTTGTCCACCGCCAAGTACCGGCAGGTAGTGTTCCAGACCGTAGGCAGTTGCCCACAGCTATACTGCAAGCGACCGTTCCCCCCGGAAATCTTCGGCCCAACCAAGCCGACGTCCGAACGACTTTCCAGAAAAGCAGCCAGCTTTTGCAAACACATTGGCTGAACGATCACATCGGAATTGACTAAGGCCAGGAAGGTACCGGAGGCGTGCTGCATACCGAGGTTATTCGCCCGCGCAAATCCAAGATTCTCATTCGCTCGAATCAACTTTACTTCCGGGAACTCCTCCGCGACCGCTTCCGGGGACCCGTCACTCGAAGCGTTATCGACCACGATGATTTCGTGGAGCACTGGTCCGCCGGTCTGCCGAAGCGAATTCAAGCAATCGCGCAAATAGCCGCGAGCGTTCCAGCTGATAATGATTACTGAGATCTGGCCCATTCGGTTGGAGACGAGCGCGAGGTATTTCGAATGACAATCGGCCGCGAGACGACGGGGGCGCCATCAACGGAGGCGATCATTGCCAGCATCATGTGGAAAAAAACGATGGATTGGTCGAAAAAGGAAACAGACAAAGCCGCGGTCGCATGGCCGAACAAAATGCAACCGAGCGTCCAAACGAGGAACCGGTCCTTGAAGGGTGCGTTCTTGCGTGCCCGCAGGCCGCGGCCAACCGTGGCAAAAGCGCTGAATAAAACGGCAATGAAAAGGAACATCATCGGCAGGCCGCCCCAGACCCCCGATTGGAGATAATGGCTGGTGATGTCGGAGTTATCGGAATTGACCGAGACGGGCGTCCAGCCCCGGGTGGAATCCGTCCCTGTCAACCACCATTGGTCCAAATGTTCTGCCGCAAATTGCATCAAATGGGCCCGATACCATCCCGTGCTGCCTCCGGTGATGTCAATCCGGGCAATTAAATAATAGACCGGATCGTGCATCACGAGATCCAAACCGATGATTGTCAGAACCGCCAGCCAACGGATGACCCGTAGATGACTGCGAACCTTCCAAATAAACAGGGCGCCCACGACAGAGAGAATCGTCATAATCGGTCCACTGGAGCCGCTGGCGTAAACGACTACGAGTGTGGAAACGATGCCAACGAGCGCGAGGATGCGCTTGTGCGGCCACAAATAAATGGCCATCGGCAGACAAATGGCCCCCACCGTTCCGGCCAGGATCGGATGACCGAACGCGCCTTGCGCCCGAAAATGGTCCTTCGTCACCAGTACGACCTCCGTCGCACCGAAACCGACATAATTGAGAGGGTTGAACCCACTCAGTCTTTCCACCATCATGGGCAGGGTAAGGGGCACGAAAACAACGCAACACATTTTGAAAACGGTCCGGATGTCGTCTAAGTCCCGGACGAACACGCGGAACAAGTAGTAAACGCCCAATGCGTCGTAGATAAGGCCGAGACGCGCAATTAGCACCGTTTCTTTGTGGAAGGCGACGCTGAAAAGATCCCAGACCGCCCAGAAGATCAACATCCGATCCAATGGCTTCATGCCACCGACGACGCGTTCGCCTTTGATCGTCACCCGCAAAAACCCGACCGCGATCAGGACGCGGATTGCGGGTAAATGAACGGGGCCAATCTCAAGTGCTTGGCTCAGCGAGATATAAGACGCTCCGATCAACAACGGAAGCGGCGCCCAATTCCTCCGCACGCCCAACAACAAACCCGATACGATGAGCGTAAATAGAAATCCGTAAGGGTTCATTTTGGTCCGCGTCCTGCAGACAGAAGGGGCAGGCCCATCTTCGAACTGTACAGATTTTGAAGGGCGCGTCCACCAGCGACACGCAACGCTCAGTTACGGCCTGAAAGCGCTTTCACCGGATCAATAGCCCGTTGACAAGGCTTACAAAGCGCTGCCGCTCACCACTCCACCGATGCGCCCGGTACACGTCTTGTCCGCGTTCGACCATCCCTGCCATCTCCTCCGGATGCCGGAACACGTACTCCATTTTCACGGCGAGATCACCGACACTTCCCAGTTCGAAAAGCACCAGCTCCTCTGGACCGAAATAGTCCAGAATTCCAGGCGACTTTGGAGCGATCACAGGCTTGCCCTGGGACAGATATTCAAAAATGCGCGTCGGCATGTTGAGCTCAGTAAAGATGCTCCGCCGATTTGGAATGACGCCGACGTCGCATCCGGCAATGGCCTCAGGGATTCGTTCCAGCTTCATCGGACCCAAGTATTGGACCGCCTCAGAGAGCTCTGATTCCCGCACTGAATGCATCACCCGCTGCAGAAAAGCTGTGCTGCGACCATAAATCCTCAGTGCCGCGCCCGGAATCGACTCTTTGATTTTTCCCAAAGCCATCACCGCCAGGTCCAAGCCATGCCTTTCGACCAGCGAACCGTGATACATCATCACGAATGGCTTCGCTGTGTCACGCGCGCCCGAGACCTGCCTCGACGGCGCCCGACACTGAAAGATCGCTTCGTCAGGCGAATTCATCACCACGCTTATTTTTGTCGGCGGACAGCCGCGGGTCAAAAAGAGTTTCTTGAACGCCTCGTTGGTCGTGAGCACTCTGTCCGCGAAACGGACGCTCCATTTTTCGAGCGTCTTCAGGAGCCAGACCGACTGACTGTTCTCTTGAAGGCCGAAGATGGTCATCATTAACTCGGGCATCGGATCGTGGAGATCGAGAATCACTTTCGCGCCCAGGAGTTTTGGCGCCAACGCACTGAATACAAGGACATCGGGCATGTTGTGGACATGTACTAGATCGTAGCGCGTTCGACACGCGCGACCGGCAAGGATCCCTCCCGATAGGAGAATGAACAAACCATATTGAACCACGTAGGAGAGCTTCCCGCCGCGCCGGCGCTTTAGCGGAATGCGAGTGATATCCACTCCGTTGAAAAACTCGTGCTGCGGCTCTTTATCCGCCTCCTTAAGGCAGATGATTTCGACGTTCGCACCTTCGTTCGCTAATGCCTCGGCGGCTCTCCGAGGTCGTGGATCCGCTGGATAGCTGGAATACAAAACCGCAACCACACGTTTGCCGGACAAGTGTCGGGTCACGGCGCCGGACGCAATGGAGTCTCGCGCGCCCTCACTCAAATGATTCATGCCGGGGAGTCTAAATTCATCGCGCGACGAGGCGTAGGTTTTCAAGTCACCGCGGACCGGTCAGTCACGTTGAACCCGTGGCATCCGGTCAGATTTCGCCTTCGAGCCACTTCGGGCCATAGGAGCGGCTCTTATTGAAGATGACGGACACGTCCGCCTTCGCGGCAAGCTGCGCATACGCACGCTTTACAGCGTCCCGGTTACTCTTCTCCGCCTCGACGACCAGCAGGACTTTGTCCATAAAACCAGCCAAGGGCAATGTGACGCTCGTGTTCCCAAGGGATGGCATGTCGAAGACGACATAACTGAGGTCACTTTCCTTAAATTCCATCATCATATCGTAGAACCTCTTCGCGGCGACTGGTTTATCTACCAGAAGAACCTTACCTTCGCCGTTTTCAGACAGGCTCGCGGCGAGGCCTGTCGCCAGCGTTGACGCCCCCGCGTTTTTCGACAGGCCGGTCACTGCCACAAGTTTCGGTTTGTGAGTCATTCGATTGAGCTCGAAAAAGAGCCCCAGCCGATCCCGAATCGCGTCGCAGAACGGTCTGAGCAATGCCCCAGTCTCGTCCTGAGGGTCGATATCCGGTTCCGCATTCTCCAGAAAAGTTGTCTTTGAATCGTGGCCGGCGTCGTGCAAACGCAACTGCCCATGGCCACTGACGGCGAAATTGGGAATTGAGAGTAACAAGGGAACGCGCAACCGGGTCTCCAGTTCGAACGGCCGCTTAACAGTCCGGTCGAATACCAGTTCGATCAGCAATGCAATCGCGATTCCAACCGCCACTCCCCCGACAGCAAGACCGATCACGAACTTTTTCACATCTCTGGTAACCTTCAGGCCCAGTTCCGGCTTCTGGACAATACTGATGTTTGGCATCCTGGCCGGATCCAGCGTTTCATCGATACGCGCTTTCTCAAGGCTCGCCTCAAGGTATTTATAGTTTGTTTCCTGTACTTCCTTAGTGCGCTCGAGTTGCCCAATTCGCGGCCCGAATTCCGAAAGCACCTTTGCCTTTTCCTGGAGACCGCCTAAACGAGATTTAAGCGTTTCCCTTTTTGACTCAATCTCCGCGAGACGGGCTCTCTCAGACACAAGGTCGAGCCGGCTTCCGTCCGCAGACGTCGCGCTCGAAACCGATGCTAGAAGGCCGGGATGCCTCTTCTCCATATCGCGCCGCTGATCGACCAAGTCATTAATCTGCGACTCTTTGACCTTCACGATCCGGTTCTCCGGAGTGTACCTGGTAAGGAGTTCCGTCTCCATCTGGCGCAGTTGCGCTTCGCGGGCGACCAATGCCTGGTAGTCCCGAACGACCTCGGCGCTCGCCTGCGGCACGACATTGGCGGATTGCTTCGTTTCCGCCCCAACGAGCGATTTTCCAATCTCCTTCATTCGAGCTTGTTGTGACGCAAGTTCCGCCTCCGTCGCATTGAGCTCGCCCTCCGTATTCGTCAGTGCTGTCGCGAGCGACGTTGTGCTTTCCTCAAGGGAAGTGACTCCTGCTTTATCCTTCAGCTGTTTCAACTCCGTCTCGGTCTGATTCAGCTGTGCCTGCAGCTGATCGGTTTGTCGCGTCACGAAATCGAACGCACCCACCGAGCGGTGGACTTCCAGATGCTTATCAAAATACCGGGTTACCAGTTCCTGCAGGACTTCCATGGCAAGCTTCGGATCCTCGTTCTGGTAAGACGCGGAAATAATGTTGGTATCCTTAATCACTCCGACCTTGAGTGCCTTTGAAATATCTTCGGCCACGTCAGCAGTCGTGGCTTTGCCTGGCGAACCCTTGGCCAAGCGGTCGACACCCACCGCATCGGCAACTTGCGCCGTCAAATCCGAGCTGGTCAAAATCTCCACCTCGGAGTTGATCACACCCTCGCTTGGCGCACCGAGCTGCGTTTTGCCCGAGGAGGAATCGAGCCCGTCGATGGCACTTTTGTCTACCACGTATCGGACAAGCAGTTTCGCCTGGGATTCATAGATGGGAGGAAGGAGAAAAAAAACGCCCGCCGCAGCGGCAAAGCCAAGAGTCGCGCACAGAAGGATCTTCCACTTGTGCTTGAAGAGAATGAAAAGAATATCAAACAGACCGGTGCCTGAATGCTGCGGTTCCGGTTCGGAATCTCGCGGGAATGCTTCGATCGGCACGGCCGAAACCTGCTCTGTCGCTCGCACGACTGCCGGTAGATTTTCAGCGTTCATATTCAGGCTATTACCCCGACGGTTACGGCTTCTCTGACGGTCTGGGCCGCTATTTCAACTTGCGCCGGAGTCAACTCGGGAAACATGGGCAGCGAGACAAACTCCGCGGCACACCGTTCCACGATTGGGAAGGTTCCTCGATGGTATCCCAGACTGCGGTAAGCCTCTTGTAAATGGATCGGCACAGGATAGTGAACTCCACTTCCAACGCCATTTTCACCCAACAACCTCATGACCTCATCCCTCTCCTGAACGCGGATCGCGTAGATATGATAAACGTGTCGGACATTGGCAGATTCGTGAGGGGTAACGACCTCTTCGATCCCGTCCAGCGCCCGATTATAAGCCGCCGCGTGAGACCGGCGAAGTTGATTTCCGCTCTCCAGATGTCGCAGTTTAACGCGCAGAATCGCCGCCTGGATTCCGTCCATCCGGCCGTTCCATCCGATCAGCGTGTGGTGATATTTACGGATTTGACCGTGGTCGCGAAGAATCCGGATCTTATCTTGCAACTCCGCATTCGCGGTCACAATCGCGCCGGCTTCACCGAATGCTCCGAGATTCTTCCCGGGGTAGAAGCTGAAACAACCCGCGTCGCCAAGCGTTCCTACGCGTTGTCCTTTATATTCGGCGCCGTGCGCCTGGCAGGCGTCCTCGATCACAAACAGACCGTGCTCGCGCGCAAATTCCATGATCGGATCCATATCCGCTGGCTGGCCAAAGAGGTGGACAGGAATAATGGCCTTCGTCCTGACCGTAAGAGCCTTCTTCAGCGCCGCCGGATCCATCGTGTAGGTGCGCTCGTCCACATCGACGAACACCGGCGTAGCCCCACAATAGGTAATCGCTTCCGCTGTGGCGATGAAGGAGTTCGGCACCGTGATTACGTCGTCTCCCGGCCCGACGCCCAACGCCAGAAGACAAAACCAGAGCGCCTCCGTTCCGCTACCGACGCCGATGGCATGCGGACAATTGCAGAAAGCCGCAAAATCCGCTTCGAATCGAACCACGAACGGACCGCCGGCGAAAGCAGCCTCGTCGATGACCGCCGCGATGGCAGCGTCGATCTCGCCGCGCAAAGGAGCGTGTTGGGCTTTAAGGTCGAGAAATGGCACTTTCATCTGTATCCTTTCGTCTGACCGTTTTCAGGATCCGGGCAGGATTGCCTGCCACCGTCGTATCGGGCGGCACATCTTTGGTTACGACGCTTCCGGCGCCGACGATGGCATTTTCTCCAACGGTGATTCCCCCGAGCAGGGTGGCGCCAGAGCCGATGCTTGCCCCTCGCTTAATGAGTGTGCTCTGACATTTCCAGTCCGCTTCCGTTTGGATCTGGCCTCCGCCATTGGTCGCCCGAGGATACCGGTCGTTGATGAAAGTGACACCGTGGCCGACAAACACGCCGGACTCGATGGTGACACCTTCGCAAATAAAGGTGTGGCTGGAAATCTTGCAGCGGTCGCCGATCTTAGCCCCTTTCTGAATTTCAACGAACGTGCCGATCTTGGTTTCGTTGCCGATCTGGCAGCCGTAGAGGTTCACAAACCCGTGAATTCGCACGTCACGACCGAGTTTCACATCCGGGTCAATGCGCTGGTAATCCGGCAACTGGTTGCTCATATGGGTACCGGTTTCGGATGCGCAACCTCCCTGCCGTGCGTTCGTTCCGAGGACGGAAATACCTCGTGGGATCTTGAGAACGTCACAGGACCGCCCTGAATCTTCAGCGAGGCCGAAGCAGCCTCGAGGATTTGAACTAATTGTAGCCCTTCGTGGCCACTGGTCAGCGGCTTGGTCCCCTTCTCAATGCACTCGAGGAAATGCTGGCACTCGGCTTTGAGGGGCTCCTCTTGTTTGATGTGCGGGATGTAGCTGTCCCCATAATGATACGAGTAGTGAAAGTCGGCGAACGTGTCGTAATGCGGCGGACGCTCCACTCGGACGTCGTAGATCCGAATTTTTTCGTGGGGCTGCAAATCGTCGTAGACGATCATTCGGCGCGTGCCCACGATGGTCATCTCACGAATTTTCCTAGGCTCGAGCCAACTGCTCTGGATCGTGGCAAATCGCTTCTGGCGGAAGGAGAGCGAGATGTTGGTCACATCCTCGATGCCTGGCGTGACATGGGCGTTACCCTGGCAGTTCACCACGAGCGGCAATTCTCCAAGAACATGCAGAATGATTGAGATATCGTGCGGAGCAAGATCCCAGGCGACGTTGATGTCCTTCTGAAATAAGCCCAAGTTCAGCCGCCGCGAATTGATGTAGCGAATTTCGCCGATGTCTCCGGCCTGGACAATCTCGACGATTTTACGCACCGGAGCTGAATAAAGGAAGGTGTGGCCGACCATTAATACCAGACCCTTACTTTCAGCGATTTCTATCAAATCCTCGCACTCCGCAGAGGAAGATGCCATTGGCTTTTCGATCAGCGTATGTTTCCCGGCAAGCAGGCTCGCCTTGGCCAGTGAGTAGTGATGCTTGACAGGCGCCGCCACAACAACCGCATCCAAGCCCACACCGTTGAGCAGATGGTCGAAGTCGGTCAGGCCCTCGACATCCGAATACAAACTTCTCATGTGCTTCAGGCGCGCTTCGCTGACGTCGCACATCGCTTTAAGATGACAATTCGGCAGCCCTTTGAAGTTACGAACCAGATTGGGTCCCCAATAGCCGCACCCGACAACGCCGACAACGATTGGTTCTTTCATAGCACCCCCATCGATCGATCCGAGGTTTCTAATTGATTGTTAACGCTGACCATTTTATTCATTTCCGCGAATCCCGTCTACGGCGCTTCCGCCCATGGACAAGCTGCCGCCCTTGGCTGATCTCCGTTCTTCCCGGGAAAACCGTTCCGCTCCGCTGCATGCGGTTCTTATTGCTCCTAAAAACAATAAAACCAAAAAAAAGAGGCAAATAATGCTGCGCGGCCAAGGCAAAATATCGACCGCGGTTTGGACCGGTTAAAGAAATTCTTCGGACAATTGGCGGATGCGGGCTATCACGCTTTGAACCAGTTTGGTGGCAAGCTCTCGCACGAGGATTCTGTTGCCGGAACCAAGCGACGGCCACAGACGTCGAAAGCCGGCCTTTGACTCCTGATTTCGATGACGGCCTCACGACGCGAGCGGGTGGGCTACCTGCCGCAGAACACTGGAGCACTGGACTTCGGCTTCCATTTTGCGGCCAAGAAAATCCATTAAGACTTTGACTCGCTCTTTGGCCGACAAGACCTTGGTCACCACGGCTTCCAGTCCGCCGAAGGCGCCACCTACGATCTGTACCTGGTCGCCTTCTGAGAGGTCGTAACTTAGCTCATTAATCTCCGTGGCGTCTGTGTGGCCCCGCAACTGCGCCAAAGCGCTTTCTTCGATGGTGGGATATCGGTCGGCGAATCGGACAATTCCGCTCACACCATGCGCATAACGGACTTGACGATGCATTTCAGCGAGTTCGAAGCGGGCGAACAAATAGCCGGGAAACATCGCCTCTGTAACCGAGACGAGGCCCTGACGGGTCGGCCTCTTGAATTTAATCCGGGGGCAGAAAACTGTGACGCCCTCCAGTAGACGGAGATGCGCGGCTGCGATGTGCTCGTGCTTGGGCTGTGACCGGAGACAATACCAAGCCGGTTCTGAGTTGTCCGTCTGGTTCCTAGGTGGTGTCGCTGTCCTCTCCATGGCAATCCTCGTTTACGTGTTCCTCCGGCTGGTTCTCAATATCAATTGGCGGCAACCAATGCCGACCGCCTGAATCCAAACTATCGACCGCTATTCCGGCTTGTTAAGAACTATTTCGGGATTATTTGATTGCGGTGTATTGCGAGCGAGGCAACGGGAAAGCACGGGCGTCGTCTCGATTTAGACGGTTTGGAGAACCAACAAAGCGCAAAAATCACACGAGCGCTTTCGCTTTCTCGAGAATTTCGCGCTGCCAGGACGACTCTCAGCAGCGCCCGGCGACAGACCCGCTCGCGCCAGATTCGGCGCCATTTGCCCGCCTGCGAATACGGGTTTCGATGACCTGTACCATGACCGCAGGAAACGTTTTCGCCAAGATCGCGAGATCCAGCCAGATGGACATGTTCTTGGTATAAAAGATGTCCATGTTGATCATTTCAGTAAACGTCGTCTTGTTCTTTCCGTTGACCTGCCAGTATCCGGTCAAACCGGGCTGCGCATTGACTCGCTCCTGTTGCCACGCCTGATAGCGCACAAATTCGTGGGGCGTACAAGGACGCGGCCCTACGAGGCTCATTTCGCCTCGGAACACGTTGAAGAGTTGAGGCAATTCATCCAATCCCATCGCTCGGAGAATACGTCCCCCGGCGATAATGCGGGGATCGCCGGAGGCGTCCAGCTTTGTCATCGGGCGGTTGGCGTGAATCAACTGTTCCAAGTGCCGTTCGTGACTCTGGGTTTCGACATTGACCTTCATGGTTCTGAACTTGAGGATCATGAAGCGTTCTCCGCGGAAGCCGACGCGCTCCTGCCGAAAAAAAATGGGCCCCGGGGAAGCGAGCTTCACCCATACCGTGAGAAAGATCATGACCGGTAGCCACAAGGGCAGACTCAGGAGAATACAGGCAATGTCGAGAATGCGCTTCCAGGAGGGCGACTGAGAAAACGCCGCCACTCCAATTCCGGTTCCAAAGAGAGTCTTCGAGGTGTTCTTGCTCGGGTGGAGGGTCTGATCGAAAGCCATCGTTCTGTTGCCAAATTCTGCAGAGGGTGTCTGTGCGTCGCCTTCAACAGCTCCGTTGCGGGAGATGCGAATGTTGGAAGCGGAAAAGTCCATTAAAGAAACTGAGGGGTCGGAACTCGCATCAACTGTTTGCATTTTGGTTTGGCTAGGGTCTAAAGGGATGGGGCTGGCGGCAAATTGAGCCGGTTAAAGGGATTAGCGACCGGTAATCCGGACAGTTAAGGAGATATCGGTTGACCGGATATGACCTCCCACATTTTCAATAATTATTGTAATTAAATAGAAATATCAATAAAAAAATCGGAGGCCTGGATTTCGGTGATTGCGCAATCGCTACTCAAATTCTTGACATGAAAGCTTTGCTCCCATTTGCGCTCTAAGGAACCGTAAAATGGAAAGATTGCTCAATTACCTTGGAGATATGCGTTGAATCGACGGCGGATGTACGATACACCGCTACGAAGGATGCCTTGGGAAAGTTCCGCAACCTCCAAAGTAATGCTCGCTCGTCGTTTTCTTCGGGCCGCCCGAGGTCCGACGTGCACATTCATTCTTTGGCTGCTCCTCACCTCGCCGCTGGGAGCACAGGAGCTCGTTCGCACCTCTGACAGAGGCCTGGCGATTGCCTCATTCCAGCGATCTCCGGAGGCGTTTTTCTACTTTGGACCATTCCAGGAGGAATTAAGCGGAACGGCCAACGTTCAATACACCGATAATGTGAACCTGACAGCGACTGACAAGATTTCTGACCTCAGCTTCACTCAGGCGCTGAACCTGAATACCACGTGGGTCATCAGCCATCTGAACCAGCTCCAGTTTACGTTCGGCGGCCAGATCATCGAACATTTCTACGGAAACGGGCGCAACGAGTTGGATTTTGCAATCGCTCCAAATTCGAAGATTGAACTGAAGCTTGAGGCCGGGGATTTTAAGTTCCGGTTCTATGATCAGTTTTCGTACGAACAAAATCCGACGCAGGACCCGACCGCGACAAATACGGCAAACCTGAACAGTCTCACCAACACGATCGGTGCGGCGGTGGAATCGGATCTGAATATAGCTCTCCTCTCATTGTCGGCGGACTATAGCTACAACAACCAGAGCGGCCAGACTGCTGGAGGGCAGAACAATTCGAGCACGACCGGGACCCGGGAAACTTTCCGCGTTAGTCCCTCTCTAACGTTCCGATTGTCACCGGCCATTCTCTACGGCCTTAGCGTCGTAGCGACCCGAAGCAGCGGTTCCGACACTTCGAATGTGAACACGCTCAACTTCGGACCGTTTATCAACGGGCAATTGAGCAAACACCTGGAATTCGACCTTGCCGCCGGCGGAACAATCCTTGACACCAAACCGGCTATGCCGCCGGGCTATTACTACAACGCAACGCTGCGGTATCAACTGACTCGACGTTTGCAGCTTATATTTGCAGGTTCCCACGACCTGATATTCACCACCGGAACCGGTCTGACGGAAGAGAATGTGTTTAAAGTCGGAACCCAACTGAACCTGACACGCTCGATTACTTTTAGCGCTTCACCTTTCGTCAATTTCGGAGACGTCAAGACAACCGGGCTTGCGAACATCAACGTAGCAGACCAAGGGAACTACACTCAATTCGGACTTGACGCGAGCTTGGGATGGAGACCCCGCAAACGCTGGGCCACCTCACTGATCTATAATTTCATTCGCCGCGAATCGGGTGCGACGTTTGGAACGGGTACAACTGCATCGCAAAACTACATTCAAAATACGCTCTCACTCCAAGTCGGTTATTCGTTCTAAAAAGCAAGGTGAGACGCAGGTCGCCCACCCGTCTTCAAAAAGACTCGACCCGGGTGCCCGGGTTCCCGTTCCACATCGCTCTCAACCGAACCTTTTCGGGTACGCCTTTAGTTCAAGGAATTCTGGGCGGAAGCTCTGTTTCAGTCCGGTCAAGATGTTGAATTTGATCAAATACCAGAGCGCGTCCAGACCATCCCTTAAGCCAATCTTCTTGCCCTCTTCATAGGTTCGTCCGTAATAGGAAATCGGAACTTCGTAAATACGTGCTCCGATCTTTTGGCACTTTGCCACAAACTCGATTTCAAATCCGAATCCGCTTGACTCGATGATCATGTTTTTCGCGATCTCCGCGCGCGAAGCCTTGTAGCCGGTCTCGACGTCCGTCAGATTCAGGTCGGTACAAAGGTTGTTGACAAACGTGAGAAATTTATTTGCCAGGAAGTGTCGAAAATACAAGACACGCCCTGCTCGGCGAACCATAAAGCGCGAACCGAGACAAACGTCTGCGGCTCCCTCTTTGATTGGCGCGATCAGGTCGGAGATCTCGCGCGGGTTGTATTCCAAATCGGCATCTTGGACGACAACAATCGTACCGGTGCATGCTGCGAACCCTGTCTGGAGAGCCGCCGTCTTGCCCAGATTCGTCTTGTGCCGGAAGAGCTTTACCCGCGGGTCTCGAAGCGTGTAGGCGTGACTTACTTCCGTCGTGCGATCTACCGACGCGTCGTCAATCACGATCACTTCGTGCACGTCGGGAAGAAATTCGAATACTCGGTCGAGAACAGCTTCGATTGTGCGTTCTTCGTTAAATGCAGGTACGATGAGGCTGAGTAAATGTTCGTCCATAGGAGGATGAAAATTGGAGAACGGTGTCAGTTCGGGTCAAACCATTGGAAAGTCAAATAAGTGCAGCACAGACGGATACGCCCGCCTGGCCGCCTAGAACCGGATCGTTGCCCGTTCATGTTGAGCGGTCATTCCTATGCGTGATCTCTTCGGAACGCCGTGAGTTAACAAAAAAATTTCCTCGGGCGAAAAATCAACTGGCAAATCGCTCCTTCGTACGATTTTGAGAATCAGGCGAAGTGCCTCCATGACTTGGCAATCCGTGAGATCGGTGCGAGAGGCGAGATCGATTCGCTTGCAGATCCGATCTTCGACCGCCTTGCAGATCGTCATCTTGTTTGGTACTAACCGTTGATTCGAGAGAACATCGACGCCATGAGTGTTGTTCCTTGCCTGAACAATTCTGTCGAGGAGTCGCAACTTGAGGCGGGGCATTTGTGAAACCAGAACTTTCATAAGATCTAGATTTTGTAGATCGACGCCCGAATCGCGCGCTTTAGCAAAAACCTGCGGGTAAAGTAAAAAAAATCCGAGGCGAGGAGGCACGTGTCGGCGAACCTGATGATGCTTTACAAGACGCCGGCACCCCAACACGTTTCCCCCTGCGGTGGGCGATTGAAAAAATTGACTGGCACCACACAGGCAAATACGTCATTAGGCTTTGCTTGAATCATGCGTTGCGGGATATTTGGTTGGATTCTTTTGATGCTCTTGGCCGGTTTCTCCTTGTCAGTGATGGCAGAGGAAGAAGGAGAATGGGTATTTGACTCGGTGGGTTCTGTTCCGGGTGCAGTCAAATCCGATGGCCAGCAGGTCTACGAAGTCTTGCTCAGAATGCTCGCTCGTTGGAATGCTCACGACTTGGAAGGTCATTTGGCGGCCTACTGGAAGTCGCCTGAGTTGTTGGTTGTTGTCGACTCCGAGCAGTTTAACGGCTGGCAGCAACTCCACGATTCCTACGTCAACGGTTATCCGGATCGTGATTCCATGGGCTACATCAGTCCAGCACGGATCCGGATCAAGCTCCTGAAGCCGGATTTGGCTGTTGTCCTCAGCTGGTGGTCGATCTCATTCCCCAACTCCAAACAAAGGGTGGCGGGCAATACCACGATGAACCTTCAAAAATTCGACGACGGTTGGAAGATTGTGGCAGCTCATTCGAGCACCACCGACAGGTGATTTGGGGAAATTGCGAGGTCGATTTCTTAGGCTGATTAGATTTTTCATCTTCGTCTAGAACCTCCGGTAAATTCGTTTGACCTGAATCCCGCTTATCCGCTGGTCGCGCGAGCTCTCCGTTTGATAGAAGGTACTTTGAAAGATGCAGCACAGGGTGATAGCGGCTTCCGTATTTCTTCTCCTCTCTTCTCCGCCGTTTGTGGCGATGGCTGAAAATTTGATCGTCTCACAGGTCGCCTCAGCGGCGACTACCCCAACCGCTCCGGCTGCCACGACGGACGCCCGACTGGTGTACGAGGTGTTGGTCAAGATGCTCGATCGGTGGAACGCTCGCGACATCGACGGGCTGATGTCCGTCTATTGGAATTCGCCTGGCCTGCTGGCCGTGATTGATTCGGAGCAGTTCGACGGTTGGGAGAACCTGTACCGTTCGTACAAGAACCAATGCGAAAATCCGACCAACATGGGGATTGTGAGTCCGACGCGAGTGCAGGTTAAGCTTTTAAAGCCTGATCTGGCATTTGGCGTAGTCTCCTGGACGATGAGGTATCCCGAAAACGTACACGCATCGGAAATCGTCGGCACCACGACGATGGATCTTCAAAAATTTGGCTCTGCCTGGAAGATTGTTGTGCTACACACCTCCTTTGCAGAGATTTGATCGTCCCGCTTCGCTTTTTCAAAGCCAGGCAAATGCGGCTTCGTGTATTTGGATTGCTCTCAGTGCTGCTAGTCTGCGCCTGCTCGAGGGCCCCAGAGGCGACTGCTCCTCTGCCCGACCTGAGTGATGCGTCGGGTTCACATGAAGGGGAGAGGATCTTTCAGACGCGTTGTTTTGTGTGTCACGGACGCGAAGGAAAAGGGAACGGACCCTCCTCAACCGGTCTGGGCGCAACCGTGCGCGACTTGACAAGCTCGTCCTGGCAAGACTCAACGGAGGACGAAACGATCCGGTCGGTCGTTCGAAACGGCGCACAGGCGGTTGGGGGCAGCGCTGCGATGATGCCCAACCGAGACTTGTCCGACGCCCAAATTCAATCCTTGGTGCGATACATTCGCGAATTTCGCCGATGACTGGACCAGTCGCTTCTGCCCCTTGTGCCTGCCGCTGTTCTCGGCCATGAGTAACCTCAGTACCGATCCTCCACATGATTACCCGACTCAGTCTTTTGTTCCTTTGCTGCGTTTCGAGAACCGTCTTTGCGGACGGGATTCCGATCAAGGTTGAAAATGCGTGGGTGCAAGCAGTTCCACCGATTGCGGAAGCGACAGCCGCGTATATGAAAATTAGAAATATCGGTTCATCACCGCTCAAACTGATCGGTGCGTCCTCACCGATCGCGGCGAAAATTGAGCCGATGATCACGACAAGGAGCGAACGAAACGGTCAGGAGGTCATGGGTATGGAGAGCGTAGAAAGCCTTGAAATCCTGCCGGGAGGCGTCCTGGAGCTGAAGCCCGGAGGAAGTCATCTGATGATCATGGGACTAACTTCTCACCCAAAAGAGGGCGACCGTGTGAAATTGAGGGTGCGATTTGCGCCCGGCGATCAACGGCTCGATGTTGAAGTTCCGGTTTTAAAACAGGAGCCAAAATGAGCGAGACGGTCTCGGAGCCCGAAAAAAATCTAGTGCCAATCGGTTCTCCGCCGGCCGTCACCCGACGGATGTTTGTAGCGGCTATCGCGCTTGGTCTGGCCATGCTCGTGAGCTTCCTTTTTACCCGGTACTTTACTTATCGAACCGTTCAGGAAAATTTTTACGGGCAGGCCCTCGTACCTGCTAAGCAAGGATTTGATTTTCATCTCGTGGATCAGGACGGAAAACCGTTTCAACTGAGCCAGATGCGAGGGAAAGCCGTGTTGTTCTCCTTTGGGTTTACTCATTGTCCGAATGTCTGCCCGACCACATTAAGCGATCTGGCGACGGTTTATCAGGCGCTGCCCGCGAAAGACCGCGGAAGAGTGCGGGTGCTCTTCGTGACCATCGATCCGCACCGCGACAAGCCTGAAACGCTGAAGAACTACATTCCGTACTTCAACGAGTCTTTTATCGGACTAACCGGGACGGACGCTCAAGTTGCCGAGGCCGCAAAAGCATACGGCGCCTACTACGAGATCGTCCGCGATTCGGCCGCAGATCCGGAGGTCTACACAATGAATCATTCGGCCCTGACTTATCTGATTAGTCCGGACGGGAATTGGAGACTGCTGTACAATTTCGACCAACTCCGTGACTCGAAAAAGATGGTCGAGGACATCGAACAGGTACTGGCCGGAGCGTAGTCCTATTGCCCAAAGATCTCGTCGAAAAATATCTTCATTTGGTTCCACGACCGGGTGGCAGCTTCCGCATTGTAACCGACGCCATCCAAACCTGCCGCATGCGCTTTATCGGCGTTGGGATTTGAGAATGCGTGCATCGCACCGGAGTAGGCGATGAATTGATAGTCTAATTTCTCTTCGTTCATCGATTTCAAAAATTTATCGACCGCCTCCTTGTTGACAAGCGGGTCCAAAGCGCCGTGAAGAATCAGAAACTTCGCGTTTGTCTTTTGCGCGACATCCGCTGGCGCCGGGATCAAACCGCCGTGAAACGTTACAACACCGGCGAGCGGCGCCCCGCTGTAGGCGAGGGCAAGTGCGGTTGAGCCTCCAAAACAGAATCCGATGGCGGCGACCTTTTTTTTATCCACCAGGCCGGTCTCTGACAACTGATCGAGGGCGGCTTGAGCGCGTTCCGCCATCAACGGCTTGCCGTAAAACTGGCCGGAAAGCTCCTTCGCTTTTGCCACTTCGGTGGTCGACTGGCCGCCACCGTACATATCCGCTGCAAATGCGACGAACCCCAGCTTAGCCAATTGGTCCGCACGCCCTTTCACATAATCGTTCAACCCCCACCATTCTGGAAAAACAAGGATTCCGGGAACCTTGCCTTTATTGGTGATCGAATCGTCATAGGCAAGGTAGCCTTCCAGTTTGGTTCCGTTCTGCTCGTAATTAACCATTTTCGTCACCAGTTTCGCGTGGACAGTCATTCCGGAAGCCAAAATAAACAGGCTGAGAGAGATTGCTTTCATAGAGATTGCTTGGTGTTTGCTCGGGGGAGAGTAGTCACTTGCCGGCCATACCGGCCATACCGGCCAAACCGGCCTGGCGCCCTATTTTACCATGTTCATCCGCCAGAAGAATGGCTCTTTTCAAGAATTTTGGCATAACTCTGGAAAAGGGGCACATTCTCAGATTGCCGGACTGGGTTAATCTTTCAGAAAGAAAGCGGGAACTTGGTCACAGAAGCCCTGAAGCCAGATTGATCGAAAGCGCCAGGATGACCGTATTGAAAACGAACGATAGCAAACCGTGCACCAAAGCAAGGCGGCGCATCCCTTGCGAACTGACCTGCACATCGGAAACCTGGCATGTCATTCCAATCACGAACGAGAAATAGGCGAAATCGAGAAAATCCGGCTCTTTTTCATTGGGAAATTCGAGTCCCCCGGCGCTGGAAAACTCCGGACCGTCATCTTCGTCGCGATAATATCCGTGCGCGTAGTGCATCGCAAACACGGTATGGATCAGGCACCAGGAGGAAACCACGGTGGCGCCGGCGAGCAAAAGATGTTCGGTCAGGGCTTTCCGACCCAACCCCTTGGCGCCACCGATCAGAATCGCGACCGAAGCCAAGCTCGCCACGGCAGCGAAAACCACGAACAGGAAGATTGCGAAGCGCGCTGTATCCTGAAGTTTAGCCGTCTGCACACTGGTCCTGGCGCTTGCCAAGAGAATTCGTGACCACGCAAGGACGGTCAAGGTCCAGGCAAAAACATTCCATACAGCGATGGCTTGGACCGACAATTGGAGGCGACCAAACGTCAGAATGAAAACGATGAACGAAACGACGAGGGCGATGAATAACCGCGAGTGAGCATCCAGCTTCAAGAGGATCGTTTTCATGGCCAGGCAGTAGGGGATTTGAACGTATGAGCCGGGATGAAGTCAACCCGTTCGTACAATTCAAACCGCGCAATGTAACGGAATTGTAACGTAGCGTCGGTTGCGTCGGAGGTCAGCAACTGGTCTTTGTCGTTTGCTTAAAACCCCGACCAAACTATGGAAATATTCGGAGAAACTCTCGGCGTGGCGACTGCTCTGTTTCTGCTGCTTGCCCTGCTCATGGCACTCAGCTTTGAATTCGTAAACGGTTTTCACGATACCGCCAACGCGGTAGCAACGGTTATTTACACTCACAGTCTCAAGCCATGGATCGCTGTGACGTGGTCAGGGTTGTGGAACCTGATCGGGGTGCTGACTTCGAGCGGTGCGGTCGCTTTCGGCATTGTCGCCTTGCTGCCTGTCGAATTGGTGCTCAACGTCGGGTCAGGGGCAGGATTTGCCATGGTCTTCGCGCTGTTGATTTCCGCGATCATCTGGAACGTTGGAACCTGGTATTTGGGGCTGCCCGTTTCCAGTTCGCATACCTTGATCGGGTCGATCATGGGGGTCGGCCTCGCCAACTCGGTGATTTCCGGACATGTTTTCGGGGAAGGCGTTAACTGGGCCAAGGCGACAGAGGTGTTCAGCTCCTTGATCGTCTCACCAATCGTCGGATTTGTTTGTTCGGCGATCTTGTTTCTGCTAGTCAAATTTCTTGTTCGGAGACCGGAACTTTATCAGGCTCCAGACCCGACCAAAGCGCCACCATGGTGGATTCGCAGCGTTTTACTCTTAACCTGCACGGGCGTCAGTTTCGCCCACGGCTCGAATGACGGCCAAAAGGGGATGGGTCTGATTATGTTGATTCTCATTGGAATCATTCCGGCCGTCTACGCGGTTAACCTCGACGCTGACCCAAAGTCGATCGCGGACCTCGAGCTTGCCAGCCGGAAAACGATGGCAATGCTCGACCTAGCCGGAAACGGCAAGGGCCTGGAAGATAAAGCCGCGGCTGATGTGCTCTCAGCGTTCCTGAAAACAACAGGTCAGTTCAATGAAGATATTTACCCGGCGCTTGCAGCGAAAGATCGGGACATCGTGAATCGTCTGAACGGCAAGAACAGTTTTGCCGAAGTCCCTAAGGAAGATCGCGCTGTGCTGCGGAGCGACATGTACCTCGTATCGGAGTCTCTCAATAAACTAAACAAGCAGGGTAAGCTGACTGACCCTCAGCAGAAGATGATTCTCCGCGACTTTCGATCAAAACTTCTCCCCATGACACAATTTATCCCTGTGTGGGTGAAGGTTGCCGTCGCGTTCGCTCTTGGCTGCGGAACGATGATCGGTTGGAAACGGATTGTCGTTACCGTGGGTGAAAAGATTGGAAAGTCGCATCTGACGTACGCCCAGGGGGCTTCGGCCGAACTCGTTGCCATGGCAACAATTATGGCAGCCGATTCATTTGGTTTACCAGTCAGTACAACTCACGTTCTCTCTTCGGGAATCGCCGGCACGATGGCGGCGAACCGATCAGGACTCCAGGCAGCAACACTTAGAAATATCGCACTTGCCTGGATTCTCACGCTGCCGGCCTGCGTACTGATTGGAGCGGCAACCTTCTCTGGAGCATTGTATATCGTTTTCAATGTGCTCCATGTGGGCTGAGTTGGAGCATTGGAGCATTGGAGCATTGGAGCATTGGAGCATTGGAGCATTGGAGCATTGGAGCATTGGAGCATTGGAGTGTTGGAGGATTGGAGTGTTGGAGGATTGGAGTGTTGGAGTGTTGGAGTGTTGGAGCATTGGAGTGTTGGAGGATTCGTATATGTTTAGGGTCACACGGTCCCAAGGAGTTTGGGCGTTTTCACTCCGTGGCCCGAAGTGGCCAGGAAAGCATAGCCGAGGGTTTGTATGTGTTTAGCGTGGTTCTCTGCGGCCCGAAGGGCCAAGAAAGCGTAGCCCAGGGTTTACCCCATAGGCATTAAGATAACGTGCCATCACTCCATCACTCCATCACTCCATCACTCCATCACTCCAGTACTTCGATGCTCCAGAACTCCTGTCTCACTGTTGATCGGTCAACTTCGACCATTCCTCATCCGATTCGATCGAAACCGCCCCCTTTTGAAGCGCCCAGCTGGTAAAATCAGCCGGCGAATTTTTCACGCCGAATATATTGGCCAATTTGAGATTGGCGATCATCTGCCATCGGATGTTGCGAAGATCCGCATATCTCAGGTCCGCTTTGCTCAGGTCTGCTCTTTCAAGGTCCGCGTCCCCCAGATTGGCGTTCTGCAAATCGGCATCCTGCAACGTCGCATCTCGCAAGTCGGCATTTTGAAAGTTTCCATTTCGAATATTTGCTGAAGCGAGATTGGCAAACTCCAATCGGGCGGCCTTAAAGCCGCCTCCTCTGACGTCTGCTGAACTAAAATTGGAACGACCCAATTCCCCTCGCTCCAAGTCAACGCCTTGAAGAAATGCGTCGCTAACGTCCACCCCGATCAGTGGTACTCCATCTTTGTTCAACTCCTCCAGGGCGTCTATTCTGCCTCCGGCGCCTCCTTTACCTTGAGCGGTATTAATGACTTGCCACGCCTGATAATGCTTCTGCTTCGTCCGATCGCCGCTTTCGGCGAAGTAGGAGACCACCGCAAAAAAAATGGAAAGGGTCCCGACGTATTCGAGCACTTCCAGAAAAGCCCATCCACTCAGCCAGTACACCAACCATCGACAGGCCCACTCCACCCAATGAAGCGGAATGAGAATTGGTTGCCTGGCTTCCCGCTGAGAGTGCGACCACGGCTCCGGACGTTTTCGCTCTGTGTAAATGAACATTTCGGAAATCTGGACAATTTAGGAGGCCGAGTGAAGCTCGTCCTTTCGATTCGTGCGAATTCCTCGGCATCCCGCCAAGAGAGTGGTAGCATGGAGTGACAATGAGGTCGGCCGGTCTACTTGTGGCTTGTTGGCTCGGCGCATTCGCGAGAGTCGCGAGCGGGGAGAAAGTTTGCCTGAGCAACGTGGACGGCACAATCGGCCCGGCAACTGCTGACTACATTTCCCGGAGCGTCGACAAAGCGCAATCCGAAGGCGTTCAGTGCCTTATCATCGAGCTGAACACGCCCGGCGGTCTGCTCGACTCGACCAGGGTGATTGTTCAGAAATTGCTCGGGTCGCCGGTTCCGGTGGTTGTCTACGTCGCACCGACGGGCGCGACGGCAGCCAGCGCTGGTTGTTTTATTACCCTCGCCGCAAATGTCGCCGCAATGGCGCCTGCGACAACCATCGGCGCCGCCCATCCCGTCGCACTCGGCGGATTCTCCGGCGCCAACGAATCGAAACCGGACCAGACGATGACACAGAAGTTGGAGAACTTCGCCGTCAGTTACATGGAAGCAATAGCGACCCGACGGAGTCGAAACGTGGATTGGGCTAAATCGGCCGTCCGGGAAAGCGCATCGATTACCGCGGAAAAGGCCAAGGAATTGCAGGTGATCGAGATCGTCGCACGCGACCTCAACGATCTGCTCGCCCAACTCAATGGCCGGATGGTCAATGGCAGGCCGCTCAGAACAGCCGACGCCCAAGTCGTGGAAATCAAAATGTCCTGGACAGAACAGATTTTCCAAATGTTTTGGCGCCCCGAGGTCATGTTCGTTCTAATGCTGATCGCAATTTACGGCCTGATCGGTGAGATGACCACGCCAGGCGCAATCCTGCCCGGCGTGACCGGCGCAATCGCACTGGTTCTTGCCCTGTACATGGCAGCGATTCTGCCGGTCAACGTTGCAGGATTGCTGTTGATCGGATTGGCCGTCGCACTTTTCCTGGTCGACGTGTTCGCGCCGACGCACGGCGTCCTCACCGCCGGAGGAATGGTGGCGTTTCTCGTCGGTTCTCTGATGCTGTTCGATCGTCGGGACCCGCTCTTCCGTCTTTCGCTCTCTTACATTCTCCCAAGTGTTCTTGTGACTTCCGCGTTTTTCGTGCTGATTGTCGGCAAGGGACTCCGGGCACAGCGTCTCCCTGTAAAAGTCGGCAAAGAGACAATGATCGGAAAGCTCGTCCACGCCCTGACACCGATCGATTCAATCCGCGGAAGGGTCTTCGTCGAAGGGGAATCCTGGAGCGCGAGAAGCGCTATCCCGATCAATGAGGGAGACAAGGTCCAAATTATCGCTGTCGAAGGATTGACGGTGACAGTCGTGCCCAAGCCCTGAGGGAATGTTTTATGTTAGAAGAAGCCGCAAGATTGGTGAGTTGGTTAATCCCGATCATTCTCCTTGCTGTGATCATTTTCCCGCAAACGGCTCGCATCTTGCGCGAGTACGAGCGCGGTGTCATTTTCCGGCTTGGCAAACTGTCCGGGACCAAAGGCCCGGGACTGATCTTCCTGATTCCGCTCGTGGACCGTATGGTAAAAATGGACCTGCGAGTGGTGACGATCGACGTCGCCCGCCAAGAGCTCATGACCCGTGATAATGTCCCCGTAACAGTCGACGCGGTCGTTTATTTTCGCGTGGTCGATCCGGACGCGGCAGTCATTCGGGTGGAAAATTATCTGAAAGCAACTTCGCTTATTTCTCAAACGACTTTGCGCAGTGTTCTTGGTCAGGCCGAGCTCGACGAACTTTTGGCGCAACGCGAGAAAATCAACCTCACGTTGCAGGAGATCATCGATCGGCAGACTGGTCCGTGGGGAATTAAGGTAACTTCCGTGGAGGTGAAAGACGTCGTCTTACCAGATGGCATGAAGCGCGCGATGGCTCGTCAAGCGGAGACTGAACGTGAACGGCGCGCAAAAATCATTAATGCGGAGGGAGAGTTTCAGGCGGCGGAAAAACTAGTCCAGGCGGCAAGGATGATCTCCGAGCAACCGATTGCTCTTCAACTCCGGTTCCTGCAGACGATGAAAGAGATTTCCAGCGAACACAACACCACGACGTTTCTGCCGGTGCCGATCGATTTGTTCATGCCATTCCTGAAAAAGCGAGAACGCCCACCGGCCAAAAAAAGTTGAGACCGAAGTTCCGAACTTGGGCCGATGTAGCATGCATCCCAGAAACAGGGACACCATTCCATGCTTACGCTTGACGTGCCAGCGTCGGAGGCAGTGGCGGCGGGCGCTTGGAACTGGCGAACGCTGAGACGAGCCCTAAGATTCCAAGGAGGATGCCCAGTCCCATTGCCAGAATCCCGGCCCAAAGAAGAAGGCTGTTGTTCGCGGCGCTTTCCGGCATTTGATAAACCAGTTGCTGAGCCGCAGTCCCTGGCGAGTCAATACGCGCATTCATTGCCTGCGGAGGCAGAATGATTCGAAACGTTTGCGCGAGAATCGGCGCGTCCGGCGACGCCTGAGACGCAGACTCGAAAACCCATTCAAGCGGGGTGTTTGAGACGAGTCTGAACTCCTTCGACATGTCTATAGCGCGGCTCCCGTCATCGCGGACTGTGGTGAGTGCCCGCGCTTCGATGTCCGCCGTCGCCGTCCGGTCAATGTCGTTCCTCTGCAAATCGAGTTTATCGAGGGCGGCCTTCGCGAATTTTTGCTTGAGGTCACGCCACAGGACGTCTGGATGATCTCCGTACTGTTGTCTCCAGGTTTCCCATCGGCTGGCCGATAAATGGAAGATGACTTTCATCGAAGCATCTCCGAACGGGTCGACACGGATGACGGCATCCTGATTCACTGTATCCGTCGCAAACCCATTGTGGGTTGTCGCCACGGAAGTCAGTATCAGCAACATTAAACAAAAGATTGGTTTCTTCATGGAAAACGTACCGTGTCCAACAACTTTAAGAGAGCTTGGCGGTTGGCTTGAAAATTAGCTGTCGGAGAGCCGGCCGCCACACCTATTACCCCTCCGCGCACGGGCCGAAAGACCCCAAACCATTCGTTATTTCCCGCCGTACCGGTCGTGTGCCCCAACACGACGGTGAGTTCACCTTGCCTCTTGGAATCATCCACCTGAATCCGGCTGCCCGCGCGGGCGAAAGCCCTTCCGACAGCCTTTAACGCCTCGCTCGCCGAATTCGCATTTGGAACTTCCAGCACATCCATGCCCATGAGTGTGGACGGATCGTAGACGTGGAACGTTATCCCCAGTTGGGTGGCTGGCGACGTGACTTTCCACGAATCCGGATAAGAGAATGAAACCAGGCCCGCGCTGTGTTCGTAGTGCGCCATCCCTTCCTGAGCCGGGGGAGGCTGATTCTGTGCCGCTGTCCCCTCTTGCGTCTCCTGGGCCGGAGGTTGGTTCTGGTTCTGAACCTGCGCGACATTTTTAGCTTCATCCGCCGCCTCACGCTCGCGAGAAGCTAGCATGCCTTTGATCTTGTCAACGTCCACGTCAGGTAGCTCCGGCGACGCATACCCGTCACCCCGAAACTTCTGGACCGGAAAGAAGATCTTATATTGCTGTTTCTGTAGATCCTCTGCAGCCATTTCCATCGCCTTCTCGAAAGGGACGTCGGCGGTTGCGCCGACGGCCTTCGGGGTGATCGCGGTACATTCCACCGGATAATATTTGTCACCCGCCATCACAATCGTGAAGGCGTGCCCAGGACGCATGACAATGCAGGTCTGACAACCAAGTTGATCGAGAATCGACGCCCAGAGAATCGCTAGCTCAATGCAAAGGCCGTTGTTCGTAGTGATCACGTCCCTCGGCAAACGGACCGTCTGGACCAGAGTCCTTGCGTCGCCAATGCTGACAGGAACACCTTCGGCGCTCGCATAGCGCATTCCCGTCTCGCGCATGTAATCGTACGTCGCCTTCATCAACTCGACGACCTGGTCCGGATCCTGCGTCGCTCCCGCTAACGTACCCCCCATCCGTTTGGTAATCGCGGCAGCATACTCCTTAACGACCGGATCGTTCGGCGTCACCATGCAGACGACAAATTGCGCCAAGTTCCATTGATCGTACCATGTTAGAATGTCGTCCGCCGGAAGGTCGCTGTACTGCACCTCGTTGACACCGTAAATAGTGAAATCATCTCTGAGAACCTGTTCCTTCGTCGAGCCACCTTCTTCTCGCCATTGGAGTTTGATTTCGAGGGAGGCGGTCGTCTGGTTGGCCAAGTGGGTAATCCTTTCCGGAAACTTCGGATAGTAAAGCTTAACAACCGAGGTCCCAGGCGGGAGCTCGCCGGCCACTTCCGGCGTCGTCCAGGGGATATAATCCGGGACCTGGTAGCTGACTGTCAGATCGCGGATCGGACGACCGCCGGTATTTTTCAGTACGACCTTACTAAGGAAGTATCTGCCCTCCTGAACTTGCGGGTTGGCGTACACCTTGTAGCCAAAGCTCATGATCGATTTGCGAAACGTCGGTTGATCCCAGGAAAGCTGGCCAGGCTTGGCGCCCGTCAGCGCCCAAGTCGCCAGAAGGCCTGCGCCGCAAGCAAAGAGGACTACACCGCATGCGAAAAATGCGAGGACTCGGCGATTTCTAAACATAATGAAGTACAGTTCAACCAAATGTCACATTAACATCCTTGAGTTTCGCTACCAGACCCCGAGTGTGACCCTCGCCGGTCCGCCTACACCTATCGCCGGAATCGTGTTCATAACGAACAGGCAGGTTTCGGTCAACTATCAAATCGGCACAGTTCGCTCCAACTGTAGTCTCTTTTTTAGGCCGATTATTTTGCAAAATTCGGGCATGCCGGCGCAGGGGAAACCACTGCTCCCGGCTGGCGTAGGCAGTTGCAATTCAAACGTCGAGCCAAGCGGATCGGTATCCAGTTTCAATAGTGCAAACCTGACTTCAAAACAACGACGCAATCTCGCGAAATGCGGATCTGGACGGAGTCTCAGCTTCGCTCCAGCTCGCCGAGCTCTTGCAGTTCGTGTCTGAGCAAATCCGCTTTCTCCACGCATCCCACGTTTTCCAGGGCCGCAATTGCCTCTCGCAGCGCACTCACGAGTTTCGGGTAGCCGTTATGTCGATGCACTAATTCCTTCGCCATCTCGGGATCCAGGCGGACATCGTACTCGTCCATCGAATCGGCGATGTACCAATTCAATGGGTCGTTCAGATCAACTTCGTTTTTGCTCATTCCTCGGCTCCAAATTAACCAGGCACCCTTGGACTTTCGGTCTGGCGCAGCATCTGCGGCAGACCCCGGCAAATCTTACTTATATCCAGCCCAAGAGGTCCGGCGACAAGAAATTCCATCGGACCGGTCTCCGAATATTGGTGATCGACTTGACAGAATCCTGTACATCTCCTGGTAAGACCTTATGGCGGATAGTCAACTTGTCGGGTTTTTTCTTCACAACTCCGTACCCGTGGTCTACCATCGGCAGCTCGATGAGGAACTTAGCATTGCTTGCTTTGTGCCTTGCGCTGTTCTTGCTTGGCGGTTTTAGCGCGAGTGCATTGGATCTGGGGAAGTTCGAGAAAGTGGTTGTCTTTGGGGACAGTCTCTCGGATACAGGGAACTTGTTCGCGCTCACGCAAGGAGAAGATCCGCCTCCTCCGTACGGGGACACATTCGACGGAACGAACAAATCTTATCCCGGGCGTTTTACGGACGGCCAGAACTGGGCGGATTATTTTCCGTCGGTCGCCCGGCATTTTCCACCGCTCAGCGCATATTTCAAGGATCCCCTTAGTAAGAACGCGACGAACTTTGCGGTCGGCGGCTCGCTTTCGACAGATCTTCTCACATCAGACGCCGCAGGGCTTCCGGCTCAGATCCCCACCTACCTGACAGCCGCGGGAAAAAAAGCGTCTCCGGAAGACTTATATGTGATTTGGATCGGCGCGAACGATTTCGCTGCGGGCATTAGCCCCGAAGTCACTGTCGAGAACATTCGGGAGGGGATCGCGCGGCTTGCGGAAGCAGGCGCAAAGACCATCATAGTCATCACTGTCCCCGACATATCGCTCACGCCTGACGTGAGGGCGCTCGGACCAGCAACGATCCTGGCAGCCAAGGAATTTGTCGTCGGCGCGAATGTCTTGCTCGGGATCGAGTTACCGGTCACTGCCTTCTCTTACCGAGTCGCCGTGGATCTTGTCGACATCAACCAAATTTTCCTTCCTGTGGTTCTAAGTCCGGGCAGGTTCGGATTCACAAACAGCGTCGGCGCGGCGTTTAACCCCACCACCGGCAAACTCGTGCCGGACCCGAACGATTATGTCTTCTGGGACGGTTTTCATCCAACGACGAATGTGCACCTCATTTCGGCCGAATTCATTTACAGAGCGCTTGCTTCCAAACCTGCCTGCCCCGCCTATGCGATTCCCTGAGCTCGTGGAAAAAAGAGATCTCTTTTACGGTTTCAGCATCCATTCCGAATCGTCCGAACCCTACTCCGGCGATTGAACCTTAAAGGGGCGCAACGAAATCGCAGATGCATTCTCTTTTCGGACGACTCAAACCTGGTTAGATCACGCGCAAGCCGTTTGGGCCCAGTCGGATTCGAACCGGCGACCAATGGATTATGAGTTCTTCAGGAGGCTTTTTCGCCATTTTTCAATGATGTGCAATCGCCCGTCCACCGAGGGAAATAGCCCTTCGGGTGACTTCATGCCTTTTCACGTTTTCGCGCACAAAACACCATTGGGTGTAGGCATAGGGTGTAGGCATACGCTGATTGCACAAGAGCGAAATTTTGTCTAACTGAAGCCGGAATCATAAACGCTGCAATGGCACCCTTGCCTGGCTTCATATGCTGGGGCCTGCGCAGGCAGACCGGAGCTTTTCCACGCACGGCCGGAAAGAAAAACCCCACGAGAAAGCAGCTGTGGTTCTCCCGCTTTGCCGTTTAGTTTCATCCTAGATTCAAAAGAGCAGCGAGTTTAAAACGGCGCTCCAGTCTTTCCGACCCTCGGCTTTCATTCCAAAAAACCTGGAACGAAAGACCAAAAAAAAGATGATTTCTATTCGGAATCGTCTTCTCGGGTTACTCGGCAGCAATTGGTGGGAGGCTCGTTCTCACCGTTATGGCACAAGTACGCTCCAAACCTTCCGTCGTGGAGCCTTATGGGTTCACTCGCAGGCAATTCTATTGTCAGTTGCACCTTTTCGTTTCAGATGAAATCTCGCGCGTATCTTCAATAAATCGCTCCAGCTCTTTTTAGAGATCCGCAGAAGTCCGATTCCTTTAATTGGACGCAGGTCTCCTCTTCTAAAAGCGCGCCAGAGTGTCGTGTAGCTTACACCGACAAGCTGCGAAGCTTCTGAGACGCTGTACGCAATGCGGCCTTCTAACGGCAGCACATATTGTTGGTTTTGGTTTCTGACAATTGTCTTTTCATTCATATTTGCGTGTTCTCCGTCCTTCGATATCCGTAACATGTTCAACGCGTGCCTGTTCCGTTCACGAGGGGCCGATTCTGATTAGCGCACGGTGTTTGCGTTGGTCGCACAAACTTTAGCAGCGGCTGAATACCCACTCAGATCGGCTCATATCCGTCCAAATGGAACTCCCGTGCGCTGAGCTCAAAAGCCCGAGATCAGCCACCAGAGCGGATCGAGCGGGAAAAAAACCTGTACGATCGTGCGCGACTGACCTCGCGCGATTCGTCAAATGATTTTTTCTACAATTTTCGCGGAGGTAAGGATGCGTTAAATCGTGTCGAAAGGAGCGCCGCGATGATCTCCGCACGGGCGTTGACTCTGTTCGCGTGTCGGAATGATCGAATGTTCGGCGCTACTCCGAAATGCGAGCGAGACGGCGCCCCTCTCCACCTTAATTTCTCGCTCCCAGCTATATTTTGGTTCGAGCAGCATTGTGATTCATATAGCTCTCGCATGAGAATCTCGCCGTCACCAGCGTACCCTTTCGGATTCTCTCGGCTCGCCAATCATAGAGGCTATTTGAAGAAAATTCGATAGAATGCGCGCTACAATCAAAGGATGGCTAGGCGAAAAGATGACCACCTTGGACTTGTGGCTCAGGCTGGATCGAAAGATTTACAGGAGGGTCAACGATGTTATTTTGACGTCTAGCAACGGAACAACGCAGATCGATCACGTGCTCGTATCAATCTACGGGCTCTTTGTAATCGAGACGAAAACATGGACGGATGGATTTTCGGATCTGCAAATCAAGAGACATGGACACAGCAATTTTTTAGCAAGAAATTTAAGTTTCAGAATCCGCTGCGGCAGAATTACAGACATACAAAATGTCTAGCGGAGACTCTCCGTCTTGCGGACGAAACGTTGCATTGTGTTTTCATCCTCCGATCATGAAATCTCCGTTCGACCTTCTGCCCAGGATCACGGACAATAAGCTCCCATTCGAACCGTACCCAGGCGCAACCAGCGTTATAGGGTCGGTTTTTCAGAACGTCGACACTACCTACAAGTTTTTCTGGTTCCTGAGTGTACTTCATAGAGCCAAGACGGCTCCCTTCCGAACTGATTTGCAGCTCGAAATCAAAGAGCTAGCACGCGAAATGATTGCACAAGCATGGCCGTGCCGGAGGCTATTCAAGCTCTGGTTTGGGCACCAGGATCGGCTTCAGGGACTTATTGATCAACTGGCACAAAGTTCCGGACTGGTGGATGGCGCGCGGTTGGACGAAGTGCGAGACGCAGCTATGAAACTCTCGGAGGCGGACCTAAGTGTTCTCCAAGATTTTGTTCCGTACAGATTTTTGTCGCCGTGGCTTCGCAGCGCGCTGGTCGGGGTTAGCGATCATGCCCGAAACCAGCTGATTCAATTGCTTGCGGAAAGGAGCTCCAAATCGCCGCGTCCCACGCCATACTCTTTTGACTCAGTCATTGGCCGACCCAAGCAAATAATCGTCGACTCAAAATGGCTCACGTTTCTCCGGTCAAGTCATGATCCACTGCGAGCGTTCGCGCAACTGTCGGTTGCCCGGTATTTTGAAACGCGGAATCCTGGAATTCCGGGCATTATCAACAAGCTGGATCGGCCCAGAGTCAGAAAGCTGGAGAAAGCACGCGCATTCTGGGACACGATTCTCTCCAACCAACCGCTGAAGTGTATTTATTCCGGCGAACCCATACGATCGGATTACGACTTAGATCATTTTTTGCCTTGGAGCTTTGTCACCCATGATTTGATTTGGAACCTTACGCCCGCTCCAGGTTCAATCAATCTCGCGAAATCAGACGCGATTCCCAATCTCGGTCGGTATCTTAGCGCGCTCGTCGATCAGCATTATGTGGCGATGCCGGTCTTGAAAAATGCGCTCACGAATGTTCGAGGCGCGCGATTACGGGCACTCGAATCGATCACGCTAGAATATGCAAGTTTCTTTAAAATCCCTTTAACCGAGTTGTTCCTGCTCTCTCACGATCGATTCGAGAATGCGCTCAGCACTGAGCTGCATGCTCAAGCGGATGTCGCCCGTCGCCTCAATTTCGTGAGCGATTGGATCTGGTCAGACTTGGAGTAGATTGCGAGTTGGCTAGGTTTGAATATGCAGAAAGTCGGAAATGGATGGTTTGATTAATCTGATCCAGACCCCTGGAACGGACGATTGGTCGAGCAAGTGCAAGGTTGCATTCAATGAGCTGTACAGCGCAAAGGGTGGCCGTTACCCGGAACGGGCGCAGCGATTCGCGTCTTCAAGAGTGCCAGATTTCAAAGGAGATGTCGCCGTACCATTCGGCGCGCTGATTCATCCTTCGAATCCAGATTCAGGACCCTATGGCGGCATGAGCTTTGTCGTGTTTCCGGCACCAGACGTTCCTGCCCTGGTGGCCCTAGTCGTCGGAACGCAAGGGCTCAGTCCTGACGAAGAGATCCTGGCGCGACCTGGGCACGCGCGGAAAGTCGACGCGATTTGCGCCTGGCTGAACCATTGGCACGGGAAAGGAAAACTGTGTGCCTGGGCCAAACAGGACCCAGTTCGCACAGATCTAGACGCGCCGGCGAGCGTCGCCGAGGCTTTCTCGCCCTACGGCGCAGTTTTCGAGAAATATGGAAAAGTGCTTTACGGCATTTTTTCTCCAACGGATGACGTTCGGGCCACCGCCGACGCAACCAAAGCATTTCTCGATTTGATGTTCAGCGAACGGAAGCAGTTTCCGCTGAAATCTGCGGAGGCCGACGCGGAGCGGATTCGCTCCGGCTATTTCGACCACCTATTTCCTAACGTTCCTGAGACGGACGTCGCAACGCTATTGCAGAGCCGACGTTACGCGATTATCGAGGGCCCGCCCGGAACCGGAAAAACCCGGATGGCGCTCCGCCTTCTGCGGGATCACTACGGAGGACACGGAACTTCAATCCAGTTCCACCCAAACACCACCTACGAAAACTTCGTGGGCGGGTTGGCCCCTCTCGTGTCGGCGGAAGGCATTGGCTTCCGATTCGCGCCACTCAAAGGAGCATTGATGCGCGCAGCGGAAGTAGCGCTCAAGTTGGCTCAGAGGATTTCTTGATTTCTTTCAAGGGGGCCAGCAGGAGCGGGAAAAACGGCATTAATGACTGAAGCGGTGACTGCGATCGAATCTTTATCGGGTAAGCGCGTCATGATCTTGGCGCCATCGTCCCCATCTGTAGAGGTGCTCCGAACTCAAGACGTCGCGCGAGCCAACACTTTGCAACAATTCGAACTCAATTCAGAGCTGCAGAAAGCGGTGAAAGGACAAGTCTTGTGGGTGGACGAAGTCGGCTTTCTGTCCGTCCACCAGATGCTTGAGCTACAGGAATTCGCGGTTGAGCACAATTGCCGGCTAGTCCTTACGGGCGACACCAAACAACATCATAGCATTCAGCGGGGCGATGCTCTCCGGATCTTAGAGGGATCGGGCGCTGTCGCGCAGGCCGTGCTCACCAAGATCCATCGTCAGCAGATTCCGCAGCTACGTGAAGCGATCCAAGATTTAAGCAAGGGCCGGACAGGAGAAGGGTTCGACAACCTGGACAAGTTTGGAGCTATCCAAGAGATACCGGACGACCCCGGCCGGTTGGCAGCGATCGCCGAGAAGCAAATTGAGTCCTTAAAAGCTCAGAGATCGTCTTTGATCATCGCGCCCACCCATGGTGAGTGCCGGGCAATAGCCGGCGCTGTGCGCAAGGCGATGAAAGAGCAGGGCCTATTGTCAGACTCGGAACATTCCGTCACGCGCCTTCAGCCACCGAACCTGACCGACTCCCAACAACGTGATGCAATCACTTATGAGCCAGGGCAGATCGTTGAGTTTCACAGGATGGCCAAGGGAGTTGTTCGTAGCGGAGTCCAAGAAAAACGATTTAGGAGCGGTGAACAGTGGGAAGTCCTTCGCCGGGAGGAGGGAGCCGTCATTGTCGGAAAAAACGGCGTCGAGAAGCAATTGCCACTCGACCAGACAGGAAAATTCAGTGTGTTCGAGCGAGAGAAGATCACGCTGCCGTCGGCGATCGGATCCGATTCACGAAAAACGTCAAACACCGCGGGCAAAAGTTCCTCAATAACGAGCTCCGGATCGTGGTCAGCATTGATGATGACAGGATCATATTCGATAAACGCGAGATTGTTCGCACTGGGGCCGCCTTGCATCTCGACCAGGGAATAGCTGTCACCAGTCACGCCAGCCAGGCGAAAACTGTCGACCAGGTCATTGTCAGTGTGCCGGTTCGGGCGTTCAGCCAGGCGAACGAAGCACAATTTTACGTCTCGATGTCCCGCGCTCGTTTGGCGATGCGTGTCTTTACTGACAGCAAGTTAGCACTGCGAGATGCCGTCACCAGGCCGAGCAAGCGGCTTTCCTCCTGGGAGCTCCTCAACCTGGCCGAGAAAGACAAAGCTTTACAGGCCGAGCTAGATAGGCAACGGGCGAAATCAAAGAAACAGCAACAAGAGGTTGCTTATGAACGATAGTGTGATTCGGGTGCCGGCACGGTCACTGAAGGAACAATTCTCAAGAAGCTCAGAAGCATGGAAAGAGCAGTCCGATCCGGTCTTTCGGTTTTGGGCAGAGGGAGACTGGTGGGGCTTCCCGTTCTTTAGTCTCAACGCCGGCCGGTATTTCGGCGACAAAGGAACACTCTGTCTTTATTGGCCGCTCGGGACCGTCGTCATCACAGGTCCGAAGGTGCTGGATTTCTACTTCGGGTTTTGCGCCCATAGGGCGACGTGTCTCAAGGCCGATGGAAAAGACATCAAAGTCTTGAATCTGATACTCAGTGGCGATTCGGCTCCGTTTAGCCAACTAAACGATTGACAGAGTTCCAGAAGTTCGCTGAAAAAGGAATCCTATGCCACCTGCGGAGAACAAAACAGTGATCACCCGCTTTGTTGAGGAAGTCATTAATCAAGGTCAGCTTGAACGGGCGGACGATCTTGTGGCCGTTGATTTCGTGGAGCTTGATCCGCTTCCTGGCCAGCAACAGGGACGCGAAGGTCTTAAACAGGTGATTGGCGCGTTTCGCACCGCCTTTCCCGACATCCATTGGGTAATCGAGGAGATGGTAGGAGAAGGGGAAAAGGTATTTAGCCGCTTTACCTGGCATGGCACTCATCGCGGGGAATTCTTCGGCGTTCCTGCCACAGGTAAGCAGATAAAAGTGAAGGGTACGGTTGTCGATCGAGTCGTGGCCGGCAGGATGGCAGAGAGTCGAATCCTGATGGATGGCCTGAGCATGATGAGACAGCTTGGTGTCATTCCCGAGTGACAAAGCATTATCCTAAATGACTTTCTTATCGGAACCGCACTATGGTAGCCCACTACTCGCCACGATGCTCGGAGAACTCCCTCGCTTATTTCCGTCGCATCCGTAGTAACGTTGTCCCTGTCGAATGCAGCTAGCAGCTCTTAAATTGTCATCGTCATGCGTTCCGTGAATGGCTCATAGCCCCTGAAGCTGAAGCGGGCCAACTTTGCCGATCTACCCCATCGACGGTACTCTTCCGTAATGCGACCCCTTCGGTATTCCATCAACGTCACATTGGACGGGTGCTGTGATCATCGTGAAATGTTCGCAGACGAAGACTTACATCGTCACGCGGCAGAGAACCTTGACCAGGCCGATGCTCTCCTATTTGGCCGGGTGACTTACGAAATGATGGAGGCAGCGTGGCGGCCGCCGGCGCGGACAGGAGCGAGGCCTGATTGGATGGAACCCTTCGCCCGGACGATCGACGTGGCAAAGAAGTACGTCGTGTCGAGCACCCTGGACCGGGTTGATTGGAACGCGGAGCTCGTGCGCGGGGATCTAGGGACGGCCGTTCAGCAGCTCAAGCGGGAGTCGGGTAAGGGACTGTTCGTGGGAGGCGTAAAGCTTCCGCTGGCGTTGGCGGAGCTGGGATTGATCGATGAGTACGAGTTCGTGGTGCACCCCAGGCTAGCGGGCCACGGGCCGACGTTGTTCGCGGGGCTATCGAAGCGTATCGACTTGAGGCTCGTGAGCCGGCTGGAGTTCGGCTCGGGGGCGGTGGCGATGCGGTATGTGCCAAGAAGGTAGCCATTGGGCTTGTTAGCCTGAGTCGGCCGCATCATGGAGGAGACTTTGGAAAAAAATTCAACAGGCGCGAGGCTCTGAAAGCGGCGATTCGATAATTTGCAAAAAATGTTAATTGCGCTGACACGGCAAACGTGTTTACATCCTATTCGTTTTCACATGAAGCACCGCTTCCATAGTCTCACCACAATAGCGACATTCTCCCGTTCGGGAAGATTAGCCGATTGGTGTGATTATGTCGGTATGATCGAACCGAAACCCAATCAAGGGAGGACGCCAGCCGAGTAGGCAAACTGCTTTCAGATAAAAACCCGATTTCAGTTTAACCCTACTCGATCAAAAGAGTGGGGTTTTTTATTTTAAGGATACAGGACTCCTGAAGTTCTGAAATACCGCCAGCGAAAATTGTCCTGCGGTACGGAGTTGGACTCTGTAGGTGTTTGTTCTTTTTGGTTTTGTGCGGTCATAGCTCAAGCAGTAGAGCTCGGCGTTGCCAACGCCAGGATCCGGGCGCACGTCCCGGTGACCGCTCCAATGCGGCGTTAACTTAATAGCGAAAGCCACGGTTTCCAAACCCGTTAGATGAGGGTGCAACTCCTTCACGCCGCGCCATCCCTGCGTAGTCCAATAGCAGAGACACCGCGCTTAGAACGCGGTCAGTGAGGGTGCAACTCCTTCCGCAGGGACCATTTTAATTGCCATTGGCGCAGAGCAAAAGCGGTCCTGTAAATCGCTTATTTCGGTGCAAATCCGAACGATGGCTCCAATTCCAAGTGCAGGAAGGATGAGTATCCCGACGAGTCTCATAAGCTTGTTTCCGGTGGCGCGACTCCACCTCCTGCAACCATTTCGCGGCGTTAGATCAGTAAAGAGCTGAGGCAGCCAGTAAATCTGTCGGCCTCTGTGCCCAGCCTGGAGCGTTACCAGGACGCCGCACCATGCATCGCAAGGTAAAGAAGCCGAAACCGTCTGGCTGCAACCCAGATCCTACTCAGTGCGAGTCTGAGGCGATGCTCCATGCCCTCGTAGCTCAAATCACAAGAGCGCCGCACTTCTGATGTGGAAGATCCGGGTGGGAGACCTGGCGGGGGTGCCACTTTTGGGGATGACAGTCATAGCGACGGCCAATCCTTGCAAGATTGAGCGAGTGGGTGCGATTCCCTCCATCTCCACCAATTTCCTTCGTGGGGGAAAGCGCCTGTCACATTGGATTCGTCCGATGATCCGGCAGGCGTACCCTTTGCTCTATTCCTGCGTAGCTAGAGGAGAAAGCTGAAGGCCGCTAGTGCATCGTCTCATAAGTGGGAGGCATACCGCCGTCGGCGATTTGGCCGATTTTCAGGGCGCCGAGCGACGAGCATACTGAGATCCGTACGTGAGGAGCGAGCAACGCAGAAAATCGGCCAAAGCGCCATCGGCCCTCCGGGTTGACTTGAAAAGGGTCCGTCTGCGTCGTTGCTCGCTCGTCACGTATCACAGCGGATACGCTCCTCACTCGCGCCTAGCATCCAGACCCTTTTGAAGCCAACGGTTGCCTCCTACTTATGAGACGATGCACCAAATGAGGGCCGAATGTCGGAGCGTTACCGACCGGGAGCACCAATTTTTAACAAACACCAAAAAGAACAGACCAGAAGAAACCTTATAGGAAGGAACGACTAAAATAAGATTTTTAAACGAGCCGCAGTGAGAGACACGGATAGTTCTTCCAGAATAGAAAAATTACCGTCCTCGATTTTCTCGGCTCACCTTTTTAAATGCGACGCAGTGAGGAAACGGTTACTTCGGATGTTAACCGAGAGGTTACAGGTTCGACTCCTGTCGATGGCTTCGGCCATGGTAGCTCAATTGGTAGAGCGCTAAAAATACCGTCCCAATTTTCTCGTCGCACCTTTTTATGAGCAAGTGGAATCAAGTCATTAGCCCGAGCAAGCCTGACACGGTAAACCGAGCCGGAGGCGAGGCGTTTACTGAGACACCCGAAGTAGCGCTCGTCAATCTTGTCCTAACTTCGTTCATGAAGGACAAGTTTTACGAGGCGACCAAAGACGAGCAAGCGCGTCTAACCGGCTTGCTAACACAGGTCGATCCACAATTTGCCGCCAAGGTTGCTATTTATGCTCGCAAGAAGTTTGGAATGCGTTCCATAACGCATTTCACTGCAGCTTGGATCGCCAAGAACGTCCATGGATCGACGTGGGCTCGGAAGTTCTTCGAGAATGTCGTCCACCGAGTGGATGACGTGACCGAGATCCTGTCGTGTTACGCCGCGCTCAACGGCTCGCTTCACCCTATTCCAATGGCGCTGAAGCGCGGTCTGGCGGCGGCCTTGAGTGGCTTTTCGGAATACGCCCTGGCGAAGTACAGAGGCGAAGCCAAAGCGCTCAAGCTAGTTGACGCAGTTAATTTGCTTCATCCTCGCCACAGCGAGGCTCTCAAGGCGCTTGTGGCTGGCACGCTTAAATCAGCTGACACGTGCGAGAGTGCCATCTCGGCGGCGGGTAAGACTGAAGGAGGGGAGCAAGCGGTTGACGCCAAAAAGAAAGAAGAATGGGCTCGGCTTATCAAAGAGCGGAAGCTTGGGTATTTTGCCTTGATTCGCAATATTCGGAACATTGCCGAGGCCGGGATTGACGATGGAGCTTTCGCGGAATTGCTGAAACAGCTTCAGAACCCTGAGGCAATAAAAAAGAGCTTGGTCATGCCGTTCAGGATTCTTGTCGCCTACAAGGTTGCCCAAAGTTTGGGACGCAGCTACAGGCAGCGAACTCAAGGCAAGGTTGTGGTTTCGGAGACGACGCTTCTAGCCGAGGCTCTTTCCGCCGCGCTCGATCTTGCGTTGGTTAATGTTCCTGAACTTCCTGGCCGCACCTTAGTTGCCTTGGATCGCTCAGCCTCAATGAGGTGTGCCATCAATCGCCGGTCATTTGGGGAAACCCCTGTGCCGATATTGGTTAGCGATGTGGGGGCGATCTTTGCCGCCGCGCTTGGCAAGAAAGGGGCCGATGTGATGACGTTTCATGATCGGGCAAGGTACGAACGATTCAATCGGAAAGATTCAATTGTCTCGATTGCCGAAGGTATCACCAACGAGAGCGGTGGAACGAATTTCCATTCAATGTTTGAGTGTGCGCAAGCGGCGTATGACCGAATCATCATTTTGAGCGATATGCAGGCTTGGGTCGGCCATGCGACTCCTGCGGACGCGTTGAAGCGATACTGCCAGAAGCACCGTTGCAACCCTCACGTCTATTGCTTCAATTTGGTGAGCTACGGCGACACGCAGTTTCCAGCGAACAAGGTTTACCAACTGGCTGGATTCAGCGACAAGGTGTTTGAGACGATGGCGCTTTTGGAAACAGATCGGCTTGCGCTAGTCAAAGAGATAAAGGCTATTGAACTTGGGCAAAAATGACGGTACTCGAACAGCAAGTATTGGTTTTGAACCGGCAGTGGCAGGCGATAAACGTCATTACGGTACAGGCCGCTCTGTCCATGATGGCCGCCGACGCTGCCACCGGGATGAACTTTGAAGAAGGAAACTTCGTTCCCGTAAGGTGGACTGATTGGCTTGCGCTGGACATACGCGACGGGGACGATTGCATAGGGACGCCGAGTCGAAAGGTTCGCGTCCCAAGGGTTATCATAGCGGTCAAGTTCAACAAGGTTCCACTGAAGCGTCCACGGCTTACGATGAGACATTTGAGGGAGCGGGACGGCGGGCGTTGTGCTTATACTGAGCGGCTGTTAAAACCCGAGGAATGCTCAATGGAGCACGTCGTCCCGAGATCAAAAGGCGGGATCACCGAATGGAAAAACGTGGTCCTGGTTAATAACCTTCGCGGCAACCGTTCACTGAAAGAGGCCGGACTCACGCTGAAGATTCAGCCGACCATGCCGATTTGCAAAATCCGGGCTCCCCTGAAAGCTGGGACATCCCATTGTTTGCGAGAGGGTGGCGCGTTTATTCCAGAATAGCTAACTGTTCTCTGAGGGCGTGAAATTGCTGTTTGTACTCGCTGTCGAAAGGACAGTTTATGAATACATCGCGACCAGTCGATGTACGAGCATTCGGCATAGAGGACCGAGATCAATCCGCCGGAGATAGGAGTAACGGGGCCTCAGGAACGTCATCGATGGTCTCTTCCTCGTCGCCCTCTTGCTCCTTGAGCTTTTCTGCAAATTTGCGAGCCGCTTCGACTAACTTAGACCCATCTTCTACAGTTAAAAAAGTTAAGATACTTGTGCTGAACGACTTAGAAAAGGGAAAAATCGCCTTGGCACTACATTTCCGGGCTTATTTGCTGATCATTTACAGCTCGCGTAACGTCGGCGGAAGCGCCACGCCGCAGGCGCGGATCGCTGCGGAAGCATGTGCCTGGAGTTGACTGC
>Ga0302325_10002232_pt1 | contig 47357 bp, 36 predicted proteins | sample Palsa_T0_2_FD_201948 | JGI IMG/M metagenome (GOLD analysis project Ga0302325, IMG submission 201948) | Peat permafrost microbial communities from Stordalen Mire near Abisko, Sweden - Palsa_T0_2 | ecosystem: Environmental > Terrestrial > Soil > Palsa > Peat permafrost | place: Sweden: Abisko...
GACCTTGTCTACGAGTTTCCTCATCCGACCCCGGCCGGTTTTGCAGCCGTCGCACGCGCCTACGCCGACGTCGGAATGCGTGCCGTGCTGGCGCCGATGATCGCCGACCTGTCTTTGTTTCATGCCATTCCGGGCCTGCTTGCCGCAATGCCCGAAGACCTTCGCGACACAGTCGGCCGCTTCGCATTGGATGGCGATCGCACGATCGCGGCAGTCGAGGAGATCGCGGCTGAACGCCACAAGCTTCCGGCAGGGATAAGCCTCGCCATCGCACCGACGATTCCGCATCACTGTACCGACCGTTTTTTGCATCAGTGCGTGGCGATTGCCGATCGCTACGGACTTCCGATCCACATGCATATCGCCGAATCGCGGCTGCAGCTCATCGCCGCGCATAAGCTTTGGGGCATATCTCCTGTCAGGTATCTCGCCGAGCGCGGCGTTTTACGGCGCGGCTTCGTCGCAGCTCACGCGATCTGGCTGACCGATGACGATCTCGACATTCTGGCTGGAGCCGATGCCGCGGTCGCACACGTTCCGGCAAGCAATCTGCGCCTGGGTTCGGGCGTAGCACAGGTTCGCTCGATGCTCGAACGCGGCCTGACGGTGGGTCTGGCCACCGACGGATCCAATTCGTCGGATTCCTTGAACATGCTCCGGGCGATGCGGCTTGCCTCCTATCTCTCGCGCGCCTTTGCCGGCTCGCGCGAGCGTTGGCTGACCGCCGCTGAAACGATCCGGCTTGGCACGCGAGGCGGTGCAGATCTTCTTGGCCTGCCGGACGCGGGCCGCATCGAACACGGTGCCGACGCCGATCTCGTTTTTCTGTCGCTCGACAGCATCGATTTTGTGCCGTTGAACGATCCCGTCAATCAGATCGTCACCTGTGCCGATTCCGCAAGCATCAAAGACGTGATGATCGGCGGCCGGTTCGTCTTGCGCGATAGCCGTGTCGTGCCGGTCGACATGCGGAACCTGCGGCAGCAGGTGAACGCCGCCGTCGATCGTTTGCGCCGCGCTACGGCCGACGCCAAAGCCCTTGCGGCACGGATTGAACCGCATGTCGTCGCGTTTGCCGATTCCCTATTTGGCGAACCGCTGGGCATCGAACGGCTTTTAGCGCCGAGCTGCGGTTAGGTGCTGCATCATGAAAAGCATCCACGGATCCACGGCAGCGCAACGGTACGTCGAGATGCATCCCAGGAGGTTTTGGTGACCTCGGCTTCCGCCAAAAATCTCGAAGAGCTTGAACGGCGCGTCGCCTTCGAGCTGGAAAGCCTTGCTTATCCGTCACGCTCCTGGATCGCGCCGCAGTACCACAACGGGTATCAGGTCTATGACGCGCTCGTTGTCGGCGGCGGCCAGAACGGCACGACCATCGCCTTCCGCCTGTTGCGCGAGCGTGTGACGAATATCTGCGTGCTCGACCGAAGTGTCGAAGGCCGCGACGGGCCCTGGATCAATTTCGCACGCATGCACACGCTGCGCACCTCCAAGGAAGTCATCGGCCCGGAGCTCGGCATACCGAGCCTGTCGGCGCGCGCCTGGTACGAAGCCCACTTTGGCGAACAGGCATGGACTGCTCTCGACAAGATCCCTCGCGAGCTTTGGCATGACTACATAGCCTGGCTGCGTCGGATGGTCGGCGTCAGCGTTACGCATGAGGCAGAGGTGACGGACATCGAGCCGCTCGCCGACGGCCTCCTTGCCGTTACAGCAACAATTGGCGGCAAAGTGCACACGCTATTTGCCCGCAATGTCATTCTCGCCACCGGTATCGAAGGTACAGGACGATGGATCATACCCGGCTTCATCGCTGACAACTTGCCCAGCGACCGCTATGCCCATACCTCAGAGCAAATCGACTTTGACGCGCTCGGAGGCAGACGCATCGCCGTGATTGGCGCCAGCGCGTCTGCTTTCGACAACGCCGCGACCGCTCTCGAACACGGTGCCGCAGCGGTTGACCTTTACTGTCGGCGGCCCGGGCTTCCTGTCGTCAATCCAAACCGCTGGAGCGAGTTCGCCGGATTTCTTCGCCATTTTGGCGATCTCGACGACGCCAGGAAGTGGCGTTTTATGAAGTTTATCTTCGACATGAAACAGCCGCCGCCGCAGGATGGCTTCCAGCGCTGCGTCCGCCACCGCAATTTTACATTGCACCTCGGCAGCCCGGTCGAACGGGTGAAACTCGAAAACGGCGCCATTCAGCTGACGGTACCGGCTGCGACCATTACAGCCGACTTCATCATTGCGGGAACTGGGTTCGAGATCGATTTTTCGGCGCGTCCGGAGCTCGGCCGTCTGGCGCCTTACATCGCCCGCTGGTCCGACCGTTATCAGCCGCCGCCGGGCGAGGAGCATCCGACTCTCGGCGGTTTCCCATACCTTTCCGGTACCTTCCAGTTCACCGAAAAGGAAACGGGATCAGCGCCGTATCTTAAAAACGTATTTTGCTACACCTACGCAGCAATGCCCAGCCTCGCGTGCAGCGCAGGCATCTCGCAGCTGAAATTCGGCGTTGAACGGATCGGCTACGGCATCACGCGCGAACTTTTTCTCGCCGACGCCGATCGCCATCTGGCGAACTTGTGTGACTACAGCTACGTCGAGCTCGACACATCTGCCTATGAAACCGCGGGCCACACGCTGGCGCAGCTCAAATCCGGATAGAACCCATGGTCACCGTCACGGATCGCGCACAGCGCGTACTCGAATCCAAGCAGAAGATCGAAAGTCCGTTCCTTCTCGACGAGACGCTGTGTCTTTACAGTCCGCAGGACAACGTGGATGCGCTGGCCCATCCGCGTATCGCCGACTGGCTGCGTTTCATCCGGAATGATTACACGCCGGTTCTGCCGCCATCGTTGCGACGCATCCTGCTGTTGATGCCGTGTACCAAAACCAAGCCATACCCCTTCTCTTCCGAGCACAAGCATATCAATCAGTATCTCCTCGACGCCGGTTATCGGCCGACCGGCGACATTGCACTGCCAGGCGAACTGCGCGAACGGCTTGATGAAAAATTCTCGGCCGATGTGCTTAACCTCTCTCCGCTTATGAACGATCATGGCACGGTGATTCACCGCGTGGTGATCTCCGAGCCCATGGCGCTCGTTCCTTACGAATGTATTGCCAGTTATGAGGGTAAGCCGTCGCCTGCCACCGCGTATGATGATCCTGGTCTCTTCGAGAACCGGGGCAATGCGGTGTCGCCTTGGCGGCCGGATTTTACCGCCGAGGCGGTATCACCAACGCGCTGGCGCTGGGGCGACGAAGAACGCCGCCATTACGTCTTCATGCATAATGTCATGGCGGAGGCGATGGCAACCGCCATAGCGCGCACCGCACATTATTATTCCGACATCGTCGCCTGGGTCGCCCCAGGCTTAACCCACCGTAGTTTCATCCTTGAATGGAGCGAACGCGCCGCCAACAAAGTCGCCGCCTGGCGAAAGGTCGGCTCGGCACGGATGCGGCTGGTCGGCGCCAACGACCATCTGCCAGCCGAGCGCCAGATCGAGTGTCTGCCAACACCGGCACAATGCGCGGATGCCATCAGGCGGCTGTCGCGCCGTCTTGATGTCAGCATCTCCCATGCAAGAGGCATCTACGCCCGCGGCGGCGCCGACGCGACACCGCTTGCTCTGCCGGAATTACTCGATGTGCTGGTGACGCGGCTCGCAGGCGCACAGGCGCGCGAAGCCTTCGCTGCCCGCCGAACCGCCACACACTCATCTCTGACGGAATATCGCAAAAGAAAAGATACTGCATGAACGCGGTTCCTTTGCGCATCGGCGTGAGTGACAGCGACCGTATGCGCCCATTGCTCGACCGCCAGGTGACGATCGCAGGCGTCGATCCCTCGATCGAAGTGATGGGTGTTCAAGCCTTGTTTAATCGGCAACTGACCGAACATGTGTTCGATTGCTGTGAGTTCCCCCTGACCAGCTATCTGCGAACGCTTGAAAGCACCGCCAAGCCTTATCTGGCGATACCGGTATTTCCATCGCGGCATTTTCGGCTGTCCTGCGTCTTCGTGCACGCACGCAGCGGCATCACCAAGCCGGCGGATCTCGCCGGCAAACGCGTCGGCGTTCCGGTCTTCGACATGGCGGCCGCAGTGTGGCTCCGCGGCATATTCGCGGATTACTTCGACCTCGATTCCACCGCGCCGATCTATGTCAGCGGCGGCCTTGAAGAGGCCCGGCGCGGCGACGAACATCCGCAATTTTATCCCAGCAAATTCGGCATCGAGCACGTCTCCCACGGCAGCCTTGCCGAGCTTCTCGCGGCAGGTGAGATCGATGCGCTGTACACGGCGCGGGCGCCAAGCACGTGGCCGTCGCCAGATGTCGTTCGCCTGTTCGATGATCCGGTCGCGGCCGAACTCGATTACTTCAAGAAATCGGGGATCTTTCCGCCGATGCACCTTGTTGCCGTCAAGCGGCCGCTCGCCGAACGGCATCCTTGGCTGGCCAAGAGCCTGTTCGACGCCTTTGCTGCCGCGCAACGGCTTGCGCAAGACAGGATCGCAGATTCGGTTGCGCTCAGCACGATGCTGCCGTGGCTGCTCGAACACCTCCTGTTCACTGAGAAGCATCTGGGCCGCGATTTCTGGTCGATCGGCCTCGCCGCAAACCGTACGATGCTCGAGACGATTATCCGCTACATGCGGGAGGATGAGTTGATAAAGACCGCGTTTACGCCGGACGATCTGTTCGCCGGCGCGGACATTCTGTCGACCTGATCAAACGCCTAAGGTAAAGCGATGCGCACCTGGATCCGCGATCCTCTTGCAATCTTGGCACCGAACGCGCCGCGCGGTCTTGTCGTCGAAGATGACCGCATTGTGGAGCTAGTCGAGACAGCGGGCCCAAAAACTCCCTGTGATGCCACTTTCGACGCCAGCCGCTACGTGATCATTCCGGGCCTGATCAACACCCATCATCATTTCTTCCAGACGCTCACCCGCGCCCATCCAGCGGCCATCAACAAGCCGCTGTTTCCATGGCTGCAGGCGCTCTATCCGATTTGGGGAGCAAAACTCGACCGCGATAACTTTCGCCTCGGCGTGAGGCTCGCCTTGACCGAGCTTCTGATGTCGGGTTGTACGACAGCATCGGATCACCTCTATGCTTTTACCCACGACATGTCGGACGCCGTGGACATCGAGGTCGACGAAGCATCACGGCTCGGTATCAGGATTGCGATCGCACGCGGCGCCATCAACTTGCGCTCCCCCGGGGATCTGCTCGCAGACGAACGGCTGATGCAGGATCACGACGTCGTCATCGCTGACTGCGAGCGCGTGCTGACAAAGTATCACAATCCGGCTCCGGGATCAGTGTGCACAATTGCGCTTGCCCCCTGTGCGCCGTTCAACGTCACCAGAGAGCTGATGGTCGATACTGCAAAGCTCGCCGCGCAATACGACTGCCGCCTCCACACCCATCTTGGCGAGACTATCGACGAGAACGAGTACTGCCTGCATCACTACGGTTGCCGGCCTCTCGATTATATCGAACAGCTCGGCTGGCTGACGGACCGGGTCTGGGTCGCGCACGGCATCCACTTCAGCGACGATGAAGTTGCCCGGCTCGGGCGTCACCGGGTCGGCGTTTGCCATTGTCCGACGTCGAACACCGTTCTGGCTTCCGGTATTTGCCGGACCAAGGAGCTTGAGGCCGCAGGCGCTATTGTCGGTCTGGGCGTTGACGGTTCTGCCTCCAACGACAGCTCCAATATGATGGAAGCAGTCCGACACGCGATGATGATCGGGCGGTTACGCTACGAAGCCTCCGAGGTCACGCACCTTGACGCGCTGCGCTGGGCGACCGAAGGCTCCGCACACTGCATCGGGCGCAGCGACATCGGCGCGATCGAGGTAGGGAACCAGGCTGATCTCGCTTTTTTCAATCTTGACGAACTGCGCTTTTCCGGCGCCGGCGATCCGATTGCCGCGCTGGTGCTGTGCGGTGCCCATCGCGCCGAGCGCGTCATGGTCGGCGGCGCCTGGCGAATTGTCGACGGCGCCCCACCGGGGATGGATCTTGCACAGCTTCGCGACGAACACGGCGCAGCCGCCCGACGCTTTCTCGCCGCGCAGTGAAGATCAATCATCGACGATGACACTCGAGCGCAAGCGCCCAAATCCGGTCGTGCTGGTTCACGGCGCATGGGCCGACGCAAGGGTGTGGGATCGCCTTCTGCCTATCTGAAAACCACGGCCGTCGCATATCAACTCGCCACGCCCTTCACCGTCCTGTTAGCTTGGCCGCTGCTTGCGGAGAGGCCGTCTCTAACTGCGTCCGCCGTAGTGGTGCTTGCATTCGTCGGCGTGGTCGTTGGCAGCGGGGCCTGGCCTGTCGGCACACGCGCTTCCGCTGCTGCTTGTGATCTGGGCAGCCTTCGCGTTCGCGGTGTCCAACGTCTTGACGAAGCGCTACGGCCCTTTTGACCCTTTGATGTTGATGGGGTGGTCGTCTCTGCTCACGGTGCCGCAGGTGGTGTTGATGTCGTTGCTCCTTGAACATGGACAACTGGCGAGCCTTATCACGGCGGATGAACGTGGTTGGCCGGCACTTGCTTACACAATTTTCATCGGAGGAATTGGCCTTTGGTTCTGGCTGATCGCCCGTTGCTCCGTGGGCCGCGTCGCACCATTCGGCCTGCTGCTTCCAGTGTTCGCCTTGATTTCGAGCGTGTTGTTCCTTGGCGACCGTATGACCCCAAAGTTGATTGTCGGTGGGCTGCTCGCGATCTCCGGCGTCGCCATTACACAAGTAAGATCGACCGCTCGACCAATTTGAACTTAGAAGGCGCGTCGTGGCGACTTCCGAGTTTGGCCCTTCGCGACATTTCGCGGCGACGAGATAATCAGGTCGCTATCGGGGGCATAACGGACATTGCGTGACCGGCTGCCGACTTAGTCTCGGTCGAAATTGGCCCTTCTGAGACATTGACCCCACCGTCCAACGTCCTCGTGGTCGCCGATCGTCAAAAGCACCGGCATTAGCTTCGAATAGCCGATCAAGGCTTTTCCGCTGAACAGAGAACGCCTCAACTAAAGCTCCTGCTTGGTCTTCCTCTCTGCCTGATGCGTGGGCGGTTGCCTGTTGGATGGCCGACCCAACGGCTATGTCCGCCGGTTTTACCATCAAAACTGGCTGGCACGCATTTTGCTCATCTATATTCCGCTTCCCATTGTTTATTTCCGCGGAGTGCTAGTCATGCAGCTCGGTGTCTTCATCCCGATCGGCAACAACGGCTGGCTGATCTCTACGACCTCTCCGCAATACATGCCCTCGTTCGACCTCAACCGCACCATCGTGGAAAAAGCGGAGCGGTTCGGTTTCGAATTTGCCTTGTCCATGATCAAGCTGCACGGTTTCGGAGGCCCGTCGCAATACTGGGATCACAATCTGGAATCCTTCACCCTGATGGCGGGCCTCGCTGCGGTGACCAGCCGCATCCAGCTGTTCGCCTCGGTCGCGGTGCTGACCATGCCGCCCCCGCTCGCCGCTCGCATGGCCATGACGATCGACTCGATCTCCCACGGTCGCTTCGGCGTGAACATCGTCTCGGGATGGCAGCGGGCTGAGTACACCCAGATGGGCATTTGGCCAGGCCCTGAACACTACAAGCGGCGCTATGAATATTGCGCCGAGTACGTGACCATCATGCGCGAGCTGTGGGCGACCGGCCACTCGAACTTCAAGGGCAACTTCTTCCAGATGGACGATTGCCGCGTGAGCCCGTTGCCGCAAGCGCCGATCAAGGTCATCGGAGCGGCGCAGAGCGACAACGGCACCAGATTCGCCGCCGAATATTGCGACTACAATTTCTGCGCCAGCTTCGGCCTCAACGAACCAACCAAGTTCGCAGCCAGTGTTGCGCGGCTGGTCGAGGCGACCAAGAAGACCGGACGCGATGTGGGCGCCATAATTCTCATGATGATTATTGCCGACGAGACCGACCAAGCCGCTATGGCGAAGTGGGAGCATTACAAAGCTGGCACCGATCTGGAAGCGATCGCCTGGCGGGACGCGCAAGCGGAGGACGATCCCAACAAGGATCCTTTGGCCCAGCCCAATCGCTATAAGCTCAGCGCCAACCTGCCGACCAACCAAGGCGTTCTCATCGGGTCCTATGCGTCGGTCGCCCGCATGCTCGATCAGGTCGCGGAGATTCCTGGCGTCCGCGGCGTCATGCTGACCTTCGACGACTTCGTGATCGGCATGGAGCAGTTCGGAATACGCATCCAACCACTCATGTCAAGCCGCAGCAAGATTGGGAAAGCCGCGTAGAGTCCTCGGCCGAAATCTCCGAGGAAAGCAAAACCGCTTGGACATTCACCGTTCACCGTGAGGAGATCAAGGCCATGGTAGCGAACAGGAAAGCAAGTTACGCGGGCCGCAAGCGCCTTATCACGCGCCGCAGCCTACTCAAGGGCGCTTCCGCTACGGCCGGCCTTGCGGCCATCAACGGCTTTCCAACGGTCTGGGCGCAAAATATTAAGGACGTTACGCTTCTTCACGCCGGACCGCCGGTCTCCGCTCTTCAGCAGATCGCCGATCAGGCAACGAAGGATCTCGGCTTCACGGTCAAGATGCAGATGACCCAGAGCGCCGACATGCTCAACCGCCTGCTCTCTCAATCGAGCTCGATGGATATCGCCGACATCAGCATCCCGTACATGAAGTATCTGGTCGGCCGCAATATCATGCAGGCGATCCCCATCAGCAAATACAAATACTGGGATCAGACCATCCCGCTGTTCACCGAGGGCGAATATCCGGATGGCCGTAAGGCGTCCCTGCAAGGAGTGGCTCCATTCTCGGTTCTGTTCGCGACGGGCTCGGACGGACAGAAGTTTGCCGACGGTCCAACCGAATGGCTGACCGGAATTCCCACAATCACCAATGCCGATACGCTTGGGATCCGGCCTGACCTGACCGGCCGCCCGGTATCGAGCTGGGCGGATCTGATCAGTCCGGACTTCAAGGGTAAGGCCGCCTTGCAGGACAATCCGACCATCGGGATCATCGACGTCGCGATGGCGGTCGAAGCGCGCGGTGACCTGAAATATGCCAACAAAGGCAACATGACCCGGGACGAAATCGACAAGACCATCGCCCTGATGATGGAGATCAAGAAATCGGGCCAGTTCCGGTCATTCTGGGCGAGCTTCGATCAGTCGGTGAATCTCATGGCGTCGGGCGAGGTGGTGATCCAGTCGATGTGGTCGCCGGCAGTTACCGCGGTGCGCACGCGCGGTATTCCGTGCACGTTCCAGCCGCTGAAGGAGGGCTACCGCGGCTGGGGCTATGCGCTCTCGCCGATGAAGCATCTTGCGGGGCTCAAACTCGATTGCTTCTACGAATACATGAATTGGTACACGTCGGGTTTCGCGGGGGCTTTCATCGCCCGCGAAGGCTATTACGCGGGCGTGCCCGAAAACGCCAAAAAATTCCTGACGCCGGCGGAGTGGGACTATTGGTACGGCGGCAAGCCTGCTGCGACCGATATCGTTGATCCTTTCGGAAAGGTAATGGAGAAAGCGGGTGGCTCACGCGACGGTGGCGCATTCTGGGAACGCATGGGCAATATTGCGGTGTGGAACTCGGTGATGGACGAGGACCGTTATCTGACCCGCCGCTGGAACGAATTCATCACATCGTGACGACATCCGATAGCGCTGCTGAGGTCGGGCGCGAGCGGCGGCAATTGAAGCTGCCGGCGTTCCGCTTGGCGCCCTACGCGGTGTCTTGGCTTCAGGTAAGTCCGCTCGCTCTCGTGCTGGTAGTCCTGTTTGCCCTGCCGACAATTCTTTTTCTTGTCGTCAGCTTCTTCGACTATGACCGGACTGGAATCTATCCCGCATTCATCTTCGACAATTATCGCGATTTGCTGACCACGCCGGCGACGATCCGCGTCTATCTGAGTTCGCTGCGCTTCGCCGTCATCGTCTGGGCAATCACGCTGGTGCTCGGTTTCTTTATCGCTCATTTCCTCATATTCCATGTTCGCACCGGCATGATGCGCACCGTGTTGTTCCTCCTCTGTGCAATTCCGTTCTTGACCTCAGGGATTATTCGCACAATCGCATGGGTTCCATTCCTTGGACGTAACGGGGCCTTCAATCAGATATTGGTCAAACTCAACGTCATCTCGCATCCTCTGGATTTCCTACTGTTCTCCGACTTTGCCGTCATCGTCACCTACGTACACCTGTTCACGCTCCTGATGGTTGGGCCGATCGCCAACGCGATGGCGAAGATCGATCCGGCGCTACTCGAGGCAGCCCGCGACGCCGGCGCTAGCCGGTGGCGCACGATGGTGGATGTGATCATCCCGCTGTCCAAGACCGGGATCGCGCTTGGCTCGCTGCTCGTCTTCACCCAGGTGATGGGCGATTATTTCGTGGTGAAGACGATGAGCGGCGGTCAGAGCGCCTCTATCGTGTCCGCGCTATCGACCGAGATCCAGGCCATGCAGTTCCCGCCGGCGTCAGCGAACGCCATGGTGCTCATCGTCTTCGTCGCCATCTTGGTGGGGTGCATCATGCGCGTCGTCGATGTCCGCAAAGAACTCGTGAGTTAGGAGACGCGCAGTGGCAACGGCACTGGGAGGGCACGCTCCGGGTTCTGATAAGGCGCGGCCGTGGACCTTTTATGCTCTGGCAACGCTGTTCGGCGTTTATCTGCTCTTTCTCTACGGCCCCATGATCGTGATCTATATCCTGTCATTCCAGGGCGAGAATGGCGGCGTCACCTTTCCGATGGTTGGGACGTCGCTCGTCTGGTTCAAGAATGTTTTTCGGCCGGACCAGATGGCCAATATTCCGGCATCCTTTGAACGGTCGCTGGCGCTTGCGTCAGTGGTGAGTGTGCTTACGGTAGTGATTTCGGTTGCCGCTGGCCTCGGCTTTCGGCGGCGGTTTCCCGGCGCCGCGGCGCTGTTTTATCTGGCCGTCGCCAGCCTCGTCATGCCGAGCCTGCTGGTGGGTTTCGGCATCGGGCTTGGTTTCCAGGTACTCGGAATCCAGGCCGGCCTCTTCACGTCGGCGCTCGGCGCGCAACTCACCTGGACCTTGCCGTTCGGCCTTTTCGCGATGTTTGCCGTCGTCAACCGCTTCAATCGCGCTTATGAGGAAGCCGCGAACGATCTTGGAGCCAGCGCCGCGCAGCGACTCGTCTACGTCACATTGCCAATCCTGCTCCCGGGCATTCTCGGGGTCGCCATGGGCGCCTTCACGCTATCGTATGATGAATACGCGCGCACGACTCTTGCGGTGGGCAGCGAGAACACGTTGCCGCTCGAGATTTACGCGCTCATCTCAAGCCAAACCTCTCCCGTCTTATTCGCCGTCGGGACGCTGACCACAGGGCTTTCCTTCGCGATCATTGGCGTGACGCTGTTGGGGATTCGTCATATCCAGCGCCGTCGCGCCGCGGGGACCCTCGGGCCGTACATCACATCATGAAGTTTGCCGCACAGGAGGTGATGTGGTTACCGGCCACGATGTAGAACTTGTTGCTGTCACAAAGCGCTATGGCGCGACCCTGGCGGTGGATCAAATCTCGTTGCGTGTTGCGCGAGCAAGCTACTGCTGCCTGCTCGGGCCGAGCGGCTGCGGCAAGACCAGCATCCTGCGGATGATCGCCGGACATGAGCCGGTCAGTGAAGGGGACATTTTGATCGGCAACAAGAACGTCACGGACTTTCCGCCGGTAAAGCGGGGGACGGCCATGATGTTCCAAAGCTATGCTCTATTCCCGCATCTGAGTTGCCTCGACAATGTAGCTTTCAGTTTGAAGATGCGTGGCGTTGCCAAAGCTGAGCGGCGGGTGCGAGCGCTCGAGTTTCTGGCGCTTGTGCGGATGGAGGCGTTCGCCGAGAGGCTGCCGTCACAGCTTTCCGGTGGACAACAGCAGCGCGTAGCCCTGGCGCGGTCGCTTATCACAAAGCCGCGGGTTCTCCTGCTCGACGAGCCGCTGTCAGCGCTCGATCCGTTCCTGCGCGGCCGGATGCGTGAGGAGCTGAAAAAGCTGCAGCGCGACCTTGCCATCAGCTTCATCCATGTCACCCACAGTCAGGAAGAGGCGATGGCCCTCGCCGATCTCATGGTGGTGATGGAGGATGGGCACATTCGCCAGGCTGGCGCGCCCCGGCAGGTGTTCGAGCGTCCGAAGAGCCCCTTCGTCGCCCGCTTCATTGGCGGACACAATGTCTTGTCGGGCGAGCATGGACCCATCGCGGTTCGGGCGGACCGCTGCAGGCTCGCGAAAGCCACCAATGGTGAGCCGCATCTCTCGGGCCGTGTCGCAGCGGTTGAATACCAGGGCTCTCTCGTGCGGGTCGTGCTGGAGACCGATCACGGGGAAGGTGCGACAGCCCTGGTGGCGGACAACACTTTCTACGCAAGTCCGGTGGGGCCCGGCGATCCGGCAACGTTGGTCTGGTCCGCAGACGATGCCCATGATCTCACCGATGTTTGACGGTGTAAGGAGATAAAGGAATGTCCCATGCGACCGCTGACGATGGCGTCAAGCTGTACTTCGAGGAAACGGGATCGGGCAAACTCGTCGTATTTGTGCACGAATTTGCCGCCAACTACCAGAGCTGGGAACACCAAATGCGGCATTTTGGTCGGCGCTATCGCTGCGTCGCCTTCGCTGCCCGTGGCTATCCCCCATCTGATGTTCCCGAACGGCCGAGCTCCTATTCACAGCACCGCGCCGCCGATGACATTGCCGCAATCATCAAACATCTCGGAGAGAGCAAGGGACATATCGTTGGGCTCTCGATGGGTGGTTTTGCAACGCTACATTTCGGATTTCGCCATCCCGACAAGGCCCGTTCGTTGTGCATCGGCGGATGCGGCTATGGCGCTGAGCCCAATCAACGGGAGCGATTTCGAGGAGAAGCGGAGGCTATCGCCTCAACCATCAAGACAGAGGGCATGGAGGCCTTCGCGGCGCGCTATGCCTTTGGTCCGACACGCGTTCAATTTCAGAACAAGGATCCGCGCGGCTTTGACGAATTCCGGCAACTGCTGGCCCGGAATTCGGCGCTCGGCTCCGCAAATACGCAGCTTGGTGTTCAGAAGGAGCGGCCCTCGCTCTACGAGCTCGTCCATGAGATGAAGAAACTGACCATACCGACCCTCGTGATCATGGGAGATGAAGACTGGCCCTGCCTTCTCCCCGGCATTCTCATGAAGCAGAACATTCCTACCGCCGCCCTATCCGTGATCCCCAATTCCGGTCATGCCATAAACATCGAGGAGCCCGACGAATTTAACCACATCGTCGGCGGCTTCTTAGCGCAGGTGGATAGCGGACGCTGGCCGACGCGCGACCCGCGCTCGCAAAGCATCTCGATCACGGGGATGAAATCGTGAGGCCTCTAGACGCTCCTGCTTCTCGCGGTTTGGCCCTTCTCGGCCGCGTCGCTCAGCCACTTTCGAATCCGCACTCAGGAGTACAGCAGCCGCGCCTCGCGTGAGTTGGCGCGGCAGCTAATGGCCCTTCGCTACCAAACGCGGCGCTGCAATATTTTGATCGCTGTTGGGGGAATAGCGGACATCGGGCGGCGCTAACGGCGGCTCGTCTCGGTCGAGACCGTGCGGTATGACCGGCGCACCGTCACCCTGCCGTTACCCTAGACGTAGAAGGCAAGGGCGAAATGATCGCGCACCGCTAGCTTTGTAATTAAATTCTGTGAGCCGGCCAGCTAACTCTTAATTAGCGGGTCCAAGGTTCGAATCCTTGTGCACCCACCAGCCTTTCGATGTGGCGGCCAGCTCCACACTGGATTGAACGACACGCTGCGCGCTAATTTTCGGCGTGGCCGGCCAGCCAATCACAGTATACCACTCGTTAACCTGCCGGCTTTATCCATTGCTTAACCATTGATGAGCCGCCGGAGCGGGCGTGGTGATCTTGTCCGGCGGGCGCAGCCGCCTTGAACCGGACTAAGGATCGTCGGCGTGGCAGAGACTCACTCTTATTATTGGCAGCAGCCGCTCGCGGCGCGGCCTGCGGGCACTGCCGGCAGCGCCAATGACAGCGCCTTGGGCATGGCTTTCCGCAGCGTGCTGTTCGTTGCGGTGCTGCTGTGCGTGTGGACGTCGTTCAATCCGTTTGCCAGCGCCGATCAGGTTTTCATCGTTTCCGATGCCGGCAGCAACATTACCCAGACCGGCTATTCGGTCATGTTCGTCATTCTCGCCGCATGGTGTTTTGGCCATCAGCCGCTGCGGATGCTGGTCCTGGTCCGGCCAATCCTCATTCTAGCGCTCCTCTGGTGCGTGGTCTCCGTTGTCACTTCGTGGGAGCCGGCGTTGTCGGGGCGCCGCTTCCTCTATGCGCTGGTCATGGTCGGTATCGCCGGAATGATGCTGTTGGTGCCGAAGGACAAGCGTCATTTCGCGGATTTGATGGGGATCGTCGCGCTGCTGCTGATGGCAGCGTCTTACGTCGGCGTTGCGTTGTTGCCCTCGTTATCGATTCACCAGGCCTCGGATATTATCGAGCCGGAACTGGCCGGCGCCTGGCGCGGCATATTCGGCCACAAGAACGGTGCCAGCGCCGCGATGGTCGTTTTTGTCTTCAGCGGCCTGATGCTTCGCAGCCTCGGCCGCCGGGCGGTCGGTTTGCTGATCATCGCGCTGGCGTTGCCGTTTCTGTGGTTCACACATTCGCGAACCGCGCTCGCCGAGCTGCCGTTGGTCGTGGTGATTTCTATATTTGCCAAAGCGACCCGCAATCCGGTTATCGGAATTGCGCTGACACTGGCGACGATACTGGGACTCAATCTGGTCGCGATCGGATCGATTTACTCCCCCACGCTGCACAGCTTGCTGCAGGACCTTTACATCGATCCTACATTTACCGGCCGCACCGACATCTGGCGTTTCATAATCGCCCACATCGCCGAGCGACCGACCACCGGATATGGCTTCTCTACATTCTGGATGACTGAGCACGTGGTGTATGGCTTCAAGGACATGGGTTGGGTCAGCTCAGTCAGCTCAGGGCACAACGGATATCTCGATATTGCGCTCCAGGTCGGTATTCCTGGCGCATTCCTCATGATCCTCTGGCTGGTTGTCGCTCCGCTCGTCGACTTTTACCGGGTGTCATATGTGCCGGCGAATGACCCAGTCAAATTATTCTTCTTTCGGCTTCTGCTATTTGCGGCACTTGAATCCTGCTTTGAATCGAGCTTCCTGCTCGTCAACGCCTTCCTGGTGTTTCTGGTCTGGGCGGGCTTCAGCTTGCGATATATGTCCCGGCTGCCGCTCGCAGCGTAAATGCCCGGCACGTTCTGAAGCTTTCGCCTAAACAGTCCTGTTGCAGAAATAATCGATCACGCTCCAAAGCGGTTTCGGTCGATAATTCTCGTCCAGAGGAAGCGGCCGATTCGGCAAACCGTCTGCACGTTTATTATAGATCGGCACCCAGGTGTGCCGGTCGGTAATGCCCCAGGTCGCAATGATTTCGGGCCGAGCGGCAGCGAATATCGAATCCAGAAAATCGTAAGCGCGCGTGGCGACTATGCCATCACGGGCATCAATCGGCCCGGGCAGGTCACGATCTATGACGTCAAGCTCGGTAACATCAACAGACAAGCCGAGGGATTTGATTTCTGAAACAAAGCTTGACACGCCTTCACGATCGATCTGATCCTGGCCCATGATATGCCCCTGAAGGCCGACGCCGTGTAACGGCACGCCGCGGTCGACTAGATCACGAATGAGTTGAAGAAAGGCCTGGCGTTTCTTTGGCGCGGTTCCATTGACGCTTTCGAGATCATATTCGTTAATCAAAAGCTTCGCCGTTGGGTCGACGCGATGGGCTATTTGAAAAGCCATGTCGATGTATCGGTCGCCCAGGTATTGCAGCCAGATACTAGGGCGCAAGCCGGGTACATCGCCTTTAGGATCGTCGATCGGCTCATTGACGACATGCCAGGTTTTGATCTTCCCACGATAGCGAGACACGACCCGTTCGATATGGATCGTCATTTCGCGCTCCGCATCGTGTGCGCTTGATATATCCTTCGTCCATTCTGGCATGGCGCCGTACCAAACTAGCGTGTGTCCACGCATGGTCATGTTGTTTGCCTCGGCAAAGGCAAGTACGGCGTCAGCATCGGCAAAATTGAATTGGTCGGGCGACGGGCGCAGAACAATCCAGAATAAACCGCCCTCGGGCGTCAGCTGCTGGCAATAGGTCCTGAGCGCGGCCTGGTAACTGGGATCTTTTTGTAACGGATCGGGCCGAGTGCACGCACCGTACGGAATGCGGCCGGCCGTCCAAAAGCCGCCCGTCCCGAAAGCGGCCTTGGCCGGCTTTTGCCGCAGAGCGTCAGTAGCCAATCCGCTGGCGACGCTCGCGGCCATCGTTAATACGTTTCGGCGCGACACCATCGCCTCGGCTCCAATCGGCATTCTGACCACGACCTACTCGTGAAGTAATCACTAATCATGACAACACTTAGCGCCAAAATCGCAGCAACAATGAAAAGAGAATTTACCCTTAATGGCATACAACCACGGTCGCCTGCCAACGCGCCTAAAGCATTGTCGTGACAGAGTGGGAGATAACCTTAATCCTCGGTTCGTCCCGTTTTGCCAATAACCTTTATCCAAACAAATGCGCCCGCATCGCGCAGATAACATGGACGTTAGACTGGTCGCCCATTAAGCCATGATTTTGCGAAGATCCGCTAGATGAAATATCGCTCCGACATCGACGGGCTGAGAGCAACGGCTATTGTGCCAGTCGTCTGCTATCATGCTGGCATAACGTTGGTGCCCGGAGGCTATGTCGGCGTCGACGTGTTTTTCGTGATCTCGGGTTATCTGATCTGCCGGCTGATTAACGATGAAATCCAAGGCGGTAGCTTCACCGTCGCGGGTTTTTATAAGCGCCGCGTCCTGCGTCTATTTCCGGCATTATTCGCCATGTTCCTGGCGACGATCGCATTGGCTTATCTTTATTTGATGCCCGTCGAGCTAAAGGAGTTCTCCGATAGCCTGATCAGCGCAGTTACCTACGTCTCGAGTTTGTTTTTTGCGCTAACCACTGGATACTTCGACGCGCCGGCTGAAACGAAGCCGCTGCTGCATACTTGGTCTCTTTCGGTCGAGGAGCAGTTCTACATCGTTTGTCCGCTTTTCATGATGTTCTGCTATCGTTTTTTTCCCAAACGACTGAATGCGACGCTTGCGATCGGCGCGCTATTGTCATTCGTCGCCGCAGTTCTAGCCTACTACCGTAATCCAACATTCGCGTTTTTCCTGACGCCGTTTCGTGCCTGGGAACTCCTGTTGGGCGCTCTCGTCGGGCTTGGATTTTTTCCAGCGCCGGTGACGCCGAGCTTGAAGAACGTTGTCGGCGTCCTTGGGCTGGCGCTTGTCTCCATTGCGATATTCTTTTGTTCGAGTGTTACGCCTTTGCCTTTGGCGACATCGGCTGCGTGCGTCGGAAGCGCGTTGATCATCTATTCAAGCGAGACTGGAATTTCCGCGGTCGGTCGCCTGTTGTCGTGGCGGCCAGCGGTTTTTATCGGCCTGATATCCTATTCGCTGTACCTCTGGCATTGGCCGATCATGGTGTTTGAGCGCTCCGACGGAGTTCTTTTTGGGCAACCATCCGAAATGGCCAAAATCGGGCTGGTGCTCGTCTCGATCGGAGTAGCTTATCTTTCCTGGAAATTCATCGAGACACCGTTCCGGGCCGGAACGAAAACGATATCGGTCCGCACTGCCTTGGCCGGAGCTCTCGCGAGCATGGCGGTCGTGTGCGCATTGGCTGTTACCGCGATTAAGCTTGACGGCGCCCCGTACCGCTTCCCGCAGTCGATCGTCGCCATCAGCTCTTATCTAGGCTACAACCCCGCTGCCGCATTCCGCGAGGGTAGTTGCTATCTCGCGGCGAACCGCCAATCGTTCGACGCCAAAACCTGCCTGGCCAAGGACGACGCGAAGCCGAATTATCTGCTGGTCGGCGATAGCGCAGCGGCGCATTTGTGGCTTGGCCTCTCTTCGGTCATGCCCGAAATCAATCTGATGCAGGCGACAGCATCGACATGCCGGCCCGTCCGCGTCGAGATCGCCGCCTTTGATAAGCGCAAATGCCCGCAACTGATGAGATTCGTCTTTGACGATTACTTGGTGAGGGAGAAAGTCGACAAAGTCATGTTAGCGGCGGCCTGGAAGGAAGAAGACGTGCCCAAGCTTGCTGCCACCCTCGACTATCTGAGGGACCGCGGCATCGCCACCGTCGTGTTCGGTCCGATCGTTCAATATGACTACGCGCTGCCTCGTCTGCTGGTCGACGCCATCCGCTATGATGATCCGGAACTCACCGATAGGGAGCGAACCGCGGGAGTTGCTTCGCTCGACCGCCAGATTCGCGCTCTCGTCGCCGCCAAAGGCGTACCCTACATCTCGACCTATCAGGCGATGTGCGGGACCGGTTCGTGTGTGAAGTTCGCTACGGGCAATATTCCGTATCAGTTCGACGTCGGGCACTTGACGGCCGAGGGTTCGATCGCGCTCGCGGAGAAATTACGCGAAGATCACGACGTGCCCTGATACGCGGCGTGTTGTCGGCCTGCGCACGGTGGCTTGACTGGCAAACTTTTAAGTCCGAGTCCTCGTGCGCCTGCCAAAGCAAATACCGTCTTATGCCCAAAAAGGGTCGGACAACTGTCCGACCCTTTTTGCTCCGTCAGGTAAAGCTTAATCAGTGATCAAGCGAACCCGGCTGCTGCGTGCTGTTAGACCCGCCGGTATTCGACTTGTTCGGCATGCGCTGCGTGACCGGAGGCGGGCTCCCCTTGTCACTTGTCGGACCCGGGTTGCTTTCACCCATCGTTGCGGACGTGCCGTTGGTCGGGACTCCGCCGGAGCCCGAGCTTGTTTGAGCGCTTGCCGCCATGGCCGTGGCCACGATAGCGACTGACGCTGCAGCAAGTAATTTAGCAATGCGCATTGGTGTTTTTCTCCTTGAGTTTCCGTTCTGGTTCCAAGACTGGCGGCCTTGTTCATTTATTCATCCATCTGAAGAACAACGCTCAAGGAGTTAGCTGGTTGTCGGAACTCACCAAATATTTTTTGTCGCGAAGGGTCCTCGCCGACTATCTGATGGCGAATGAGATTTTAAAGGTTGTATTTGTAAGAAACTTAACCTTTTAAGTTGTATTAGGATTAAATGCCCGATATGGTCTTAGCCGCGCTTATCTCGATTGAACGGTTGTGCCGTGCCCGTACCTGCCACCCAGTCCCAGATTGCTTCGATCGATCAGCGGCTTGCCGCCATCGAGCGGCAGGTCCAGGCTGGCGCGTTGCCGCTTTGGGTGTTCCACGATCAGACGCTGTACGACCTGGAGCTCGAACGCATCTTCGGACGCAGCTGGGTCTTCCTGGCGCATGAGACCGAAATTCCGAATCCAGGAGACTATGTCGCCCGCTCGATCGGCAACGACCCATTTATTGTGGTGCGCGGCCACGACAACATCGTCCGCGTGCTGTTCGATAGCTGCCGGCACCGCGGCGCGCGGTTGTGCCTTGCCGACAAGGGCAACACCAAATCGTTTTTCTGTTCGTATCACGGCTGGACGTACCGAAACACCGGCGACCTCACGGGCGTGCCGAACATTCATACCGCCTACAAGGCGCTCGACCTCAAGCAGTGGGGATTGCTGCCCGCGCCGCGCGCCGAAACCTATCGCGGCCTGATCTTCGCTTCGCTGAATCCCAACATCTGCCCACTGCTCGACTATCTGGGCGACTATCGCTGGTACCTTGATCTCCATCTTGCGCTGTCGCCGAGCGGCATGGAGGTGGTCGGCGAGCCGCATCGCTGGCACATCGAAGCCGACTGGAAATCCGGCTCTGACAATTTTGCCGGCGACAGCTATCACACCCAGACACTGCACCAGTCGATTGTGCGGCTGGGTCTTTCGAATGCCGCCGGCGCCAGCGGCGGAAAAAACGACATCCATGTCACGGAATGCAGCGGCCATTCGACCAGCATCCGGCGGCGGGATGCCGGCGAAACATATTTCTGGGGTTATCCGGAAGACGTGTACCGAGAGTTTTTCAATGGCAGCGAACTCTCTCCAGAACAATTTGAAGTGGCGAAGCGATCCGTCGTCTATACCGGTACGATCTTTCCCAACGTTTCAATGATCCACATCTTTGCGAAAGACGCGCCCGACAATGAAGGCGCGGCGTTTTTCAGCCTGCGGCAATGGAAGCCGCGCGGTCCGGGTAAAATGGAAGCGTGGAGCTGGGTGCTCGTGCCGAAAAGCGCACCCGCCAAATACAAGGAACTTGCTTACCGCGCCGCGGTGGCAAGCTTCAGTCCTTCGGGCAACTTCGAACAGGATGATTCGATCGCCTGGGCCGGCGTATCACGGGCGGCGAGGGGACAGTTCGCCAAGCAGCAAAATATCACGCTGAATTATCAGATGGGACTTGAAGGCATGAGCGATGCAAAAGTCATGACGGACTGGCCCGGCCCCGGCATCGTCTACGATTCCAATCTCGAAGAAGGCGTGCAGCGAACCTTCTGGCGGCACTGGAGCCGCACCATGGCGGGCGGTGTTTACGGATCGGTATCGGATGAGCGCTGATGATTTTGCGCTGCAGATCCGCGACCAGTTCTTGGTCGAACAATTCCTGTTTCAGGAAGCCGAATTGCTCGACGACTTCAGGCTGCTGGACTGGCTCTCGTTGCTGGATCGCGAGATCGACTATCGCATTCCCGTTCGCAGCACCCGACCGCAGGATGAGCTCGACAAATCCTTCAGCGCGACGACATTTCATATGATCGAACACTTCGGCTCGCTTGAAGCGCGGATGAAGCGTTTCGGCGCTGGCGGCTGGTCCGAATTTCCGCCATCGCGGACGCGGCGCAACCTCTCGAACATCCGCGTCGGCCGTGCTGCGTCAGACAGGCTCTCGGTGAAAAGCAATCTGCTCTACTTCTGGGCCCGCGACGAGCAGAGCGTCATCGTCTCGGCAGAACGTCATGACGAGCTCCGCGAGACCGATGGCCTATTAAAGCTCGCGCGCCGTGTCGTACTGGTAGATCACACGACTTTGCCGTTGCCCAATCTCTCGGTCGTTCTCTGATTTCTGCTGGCCCACTTTATTGCGGCGGCGAGCTGGCACAGACCGCCACCACCGGACCTTCGTTGGTACCGGCTTCAACTCCGCACGAGACGCTGCGCTCGCCGAGGAAAGTCGCTGCGTGGCGATTGGGTCCACAATAGGCGCTGACCAGAACTTCATTGTCGCGGCATGTGAGCGTGCAACTGCCCTGCAGGCAATTCGATCGCACGACGCGCACGCCCTCGCCGGGCGGTCCGTTTTCGCCTTGCGGTCCTTGTGGTCCGGGCGATCCGTGGGGACCTACCGGACCGACTGGGCCGGTGTCGCCTTTCGGTCCTTGCGGGCCGGGAGGACCCTGATCGCCTGGAGGACCCTTACCGCAGCTTGCCAAACCGGTCAGGAGTGCGGCCATCAATAGAACCAGCCGCGCGAACGTCAATAAACTATGTGCTGGGCGCATCGATCGGTCTCAAATTGACGCCCCCGCATCTGAAACGAGTTCCCCGATTTAACAGCCGACCGCGCCGGTCGTTCCTTCACAATGTCCTGCGGCGAATTTCCTCAATGATGATGCAATTGTCGGCTTCACCTTCTCCGTGACGAACGCAGGCTTCCAGCGCATCGGCATGAACTTCGAGCAGCGGCAGCTTCTGGCCGACTTTCTGCGCCTGATCGAGCATCAGGTGCACGTCCTTCAAATGCTGCTTTACATAGCCCTGCGGTGAGAAGTCGCCGTTGATCATCTTTTGGCCCTTGGTATCCATCACCTGCGCGTAGGCGGCCGACGCTCGCGCGACTTTCAGGAACGCCGCCAGATCGAGTCCAACGCGCTCCGCGAAAACCATGCCTTCGGCAAGCGCCATCCGGTTGAGCCCGAGAATGAGGTTGACCGCGAGCTTGGTGCGGCCGCCATCGCCGACCTTGCCGATGTGAAACCGCTTCGGAAACAGCACGTCGAGCACCGGCTTGGTCTCGGTCGCGATTTTCTCATCGCCGCCAATCAGGCCGACGCCGTCACCGTCGCGCACCTGTTCGCTCGTGCCCGACACCGGAGTCTCGAGGAAGCGGAGCTTGCCCTCGACCCGCGCGCCAAGCGCCGCGATTCGGTCCGGATCGCACGTTGAGGTGCACAGTACGATCTTGCCGGCTGCAGCCTGGAGCAGTGTGTGCTCGACCACATCCTCGACTTGGTCGGTGTTGAAAACCGCAAGCACGATCGGTTCGCAGTCGCGCGCGATATCGGCAAGAGAGCCGGCGCGCCCCCCAAGTTGCACGACACGTTTGGTCTTTTCAGCATCGACATCGAAGCCCACGACGCTAAAACCCGCTGCGATTAAGCGGCGGGTATACACTTGGCCCATAAGGCCTAGGCCGATGACACCGATCGGCACTTTCTTGTCCATGGCTTACTCCAGCGGCGCGACGTTGAGATCGCGTGCGACGGCATCGAGGTTGTCGCGCAGCGATTTCGGAACCGGCACGCCGTGAGCGCGGCGATCCTGTAATTTGGTGTGGCTCTGTTCACCCGGCAGCCAGATGCGCTCGACACCGGGCAGCTTTTGTGAATTTCGAATGTCACGAATAACCTGATCGACATAGCGCTTGAAGTCGGTCGCCGGCAGGAACGCGTCGATGGAAATCGCCGCGATCGCTTGCCCGGTATTGGTTGCGCTGCTGATCTCCTTGGTAAAATCGATCACGTCGCGGCCCAGCGCGGCGCGATTGAGTGCGCCGGCGAGCAGCCCGACGATCAGGCTCAATCCCGAGCCCTTGTAGTCGCCAATCGGCAGCAAATGGCCTTCGTCCATGCGCTTCGGGTCGGTCAGCGGCTTGCCGTCCTTACCGATCATCCAGCCGACCGGCATCTGCTCGCCGCGCTGCGCCGCGAGCCGCACCTTGCCGAAGGCGACGACCGTCGGCGACATGTCGAGCACGATTGCAGGTTCGTCCTGCGCCGGCACTGCGAAGGCCATCGGGTTGGTGCCGAGCAGGGTTTCGCTCGATCCCCAGGCCGGCAGGTGGTTGCTGCTGCCGACCGCGAAGTAGAGCCCGATCATGTCGTGCTTGAGCGGCATTGTGACATAAAGCGCCGCCGGCCCGGCATGGTTGCTCATGCGGGCGCCGACCCAGCCAACGCCGGTGGCCTTGGCCTTCTCGATGGCAAGATGGGCGGCGCGGCGCATCACCAGATGCCCCATGGCGTTGTCGCCATCGATCAGCGCCGCCGAAGGCCGTTCGCTGACGACGCGGATATTCGGTTTGACGTTGATGCCGCCGGCGCGGATGCGGCGGATATAGAGCGGCAGGCGGATCACGCCGTGAGTATCGCTGCCGCGCAAATCGGCCTCGACCATCAGGCCGGCGAGGATTTCGGCATCCTGCGCCGGCACACCGGCCTGGTTGAAGGCGCGGACGACGAAGGCCGCGAGTCGGTCGGCCGGAACGCAATTGTCTGAATTCATCGTGGGCATGCTCCCAAAGTTTCTAAGACTGGTTTAATGCCGAGCCTCACCGTAAAATCAAGTCAATGCGTGAATTAAGGAGATGAGCGCCATGGATACGATGACCGCGGAAAAACTCAAAACGGTGAGCGGTTGCTTCGGCAATTACCCGCAGACCCAGGCGCTGAAAAGCGGGCAGATCAAATCCGACCGCATCGCGTTGCAGCTCACTGAAGTAAACCCGGTCTACAAAGCCTTCTTCATGATGGTGCGGGAGCTAAGGTTTGACGTCAGCGAGATGGCGCTGGTCACCTATCTACAGGCCAAGGCCTATGGCGTGCCGATCGTGCTGATGCCGGCGACCATGATGGGGCGCTTTCAGCACGGCACCATGCTTTACAACTCCGAGCGCGGTACGCTGACGCCGGACCAGCTCGAAGGTCGTCGCGTCGGTGTGCGGTCCTTTGCGCAAACGACCGGTTGCTGGGTGCGCGGCATCCTGTGGAAGGATTACGGCGTCGATTTGAGCAATGTGAAGTGGGTTACATTCGAGGACGCCCACATGGCCGAGTTCAAGGATCCGCCCGGCGTGGAACGCGCCGCCGACGGCAAGGATATGGCCAAGATGGTGCTCGACGGCGAGCTTGATGCCGCGATCTTCGGTACAGTGTTGCCATCCGATCCGCGTTTCAAAAGCGTCATCCCGGATCCCGATGTAGCGGCGAAGGAATGGTACAAAAAATACGGCACGGTACCGATCAACCACGCGGTGGTGGTGAAGTCTGCGCTGTCTAAGTCCGATCCGGGCGTGGTGAGCGAAGTCTTTCGCATGCTGCATGAAAGCAAGAAGGCCGCCGGCCTGCCGAAGCCGGGCGCCGTCGATACGCTGCCGTTCGGGTTCGACGCCTGCAAACCCGCGCTCGATCTGATGTCGAGCTATGCGCTGGAGATGAAAATCATCCCGCGGCGTTATTCGGTCGAGGAATTGTTCGACGACGTGACGCGAGCGGTATAGGAGAGCGGCCCGCCATAAACAATTGTGGCGAGCACCCTCACAAAACCTCAGATTCGGTCACAATGGGTCCATGCTAATGCCCCGGCGGTCGGCTGAATTCATACGGCCGTTTGAATGGGGATGTGGGTGCAATGCGTTGCCGGTCGGCAGCCGTTTCCGCTATTTTGCTGTTGCTCCTCGGCTTTCTGGCCATCGCCGGGGGCAGAAGCGCATTTGCGGCCAGCGCCACCGATTCCCCGATCATGGTTACCGGCAATCGCCAGATCGGCACCGAGATGATCCGGTCGCATTTCCATGTCGATAAGGACGGGCAACTTTCTGCCGCCGTCCTCGATGCCGGCTTGAAGAGTCTCTACGCCACCGGTTTGTTCTCGGACGTCAGGATTTCTCATGACGGCGGCAAGGTCTCCGTCAAGGTAGTCGAGAACCCCGCGATTTTTCGCGTCGCCTTTGAAGGCAACAAGAAGATCAAGGACGAAGATCTGAAAAAGCTGGATTTGCTGTCCAAGGCCAACGGTCCGCTCTGGCGCGCCTATGTGCAGCGCGACGTCGGGCACATGCTCGATCTCTATCGCGAGCGCGGCTATTTCCAGGTGCGAATCACGCCGAAAACAATCAGTCAGAAGAACGCGCGGGACGATCTCGTCTTCGAGATCGACGAAGGCGACAAGCTCGCGGTCCGGCATGTTGCCTTCGCCGGCAACAACGCTTTTCCGGCCAACAAGCTCGAGGGCGCGGTCAAGTCCGGCGAAACCAATCTGCTGAGCTTTCTGCTCAACAACGACAATTACGATTCAGATCGTATCGAGAATGACCGCGATCTGCTGCGGCAGTTCTATCTGGCCCACGGCTATGCCGATGTTCGGGTGACGTCGTCTGCAAATTACGACGCCGCAAAAAAGGGCGTGGTGTTGACGTTCTCCATCAACGAAGGGCCGCAATACCGTGTGGGCGCGGTCGACATCCAGTCGAGCCTGAAAGCGGTCGATGCAACGACATTGCGGTCGGGCCTGCGCACGCAGCTGGGTGACGTCTACAATGCGGACGCGGTGAACAAGACCCTCGACGATCTAGCCATGCGGCTCGCCAGGGACGGCCAGCCGTTCGCTGCCGTCGCTGTGCGTGACGAGCGAGTCCCGGCGGCTCACCTGATCAATCTCATCTACACCGTCGAGCAGGGCAAACGAATCTATGTCGAACGCATCGACATTCACGGCAACAACAAGACCCATGACGATGTGATCCGCCGCGAATTCGATTTCAACGAAGGTGACGCCTATAATCGCGCGCTACTCGACCGCGCCGAGCGCCGCCTCAAGGCGCTGGGTTACTTCAAGTCGGTAAAGATCGAGCCGCACCAGGGTTCCGCGCCGGATCGCGTCGTGCTGGACGTGGACGTGCAAGAGCAGGGGACGGGCGACTTCACGGTTGGCGGGGGCTATTCCACCACGATGGGGCCGATGGTGCAGGTTGCCGTCGGTGACAGGAATTTCCTCGGTACCGGCGATATCGTGAAGGCGTCAGTGACATACGGCGAATACGCCCGTTCTTTCGATCTCGCTTTCACCGACCCCTACACATTTGGCCAGCGGGTCTCGACCGGCATCGATTTTTTCGGCAATGAAGCCCTCTCCAGTCCCAATCAGTCGTTCGATAGCGCGATCTATGGCGTAAAATTCCTGGTGGGCACGCCAATCACCGACCAGCTCAATGTTACCTGGAACTACTCGATCTCTAATCAAACCGTGATGCTCGATCCCGCTAACGGCGTCTCATCGTTACCGGTGCAGCAGGCCGCAGCTCAAGGGCCGATGTGGGTGTCGTCAATCGGCAACAGCGTCGTTTATTCGACGCTCGATTCAGCCAAAGACCCAACCACCGGAATCCGTGTGCAAACCAACAACGACTTCGCCGGCCTCGGGGGCGCGGTGAATTTCGCCCGAACCACCGAAGACGTCCGTTACTATCATCCGATTATCGGGGATGTTGTTGGCATGGTGCGCGCGCAGGACGGTTACGTTATGCCTTGGGGCGGCCAGCAATTGCCGCTGCTCGACGGCTTCTTCGGCGGACCGCAATTGATCCGTGGGTTTGCGCCCAATGGTTTCGGGCCGCGCGACATCACGCCGGGTACGACCATGGATAACCTCGGCGGCAATGTTTACTGGACCGGCTCGGCGGAGCTGCTATCGCCGGTGCCGGGCGTGCCCGCGGATGCCAATCTGAAAGCGGCGCTGTTTTCCGACGTCGGCAGCCTGTGGGCAAACAGCGCGTCGAGCGTTTCCAGTCTCGCGTCACTGTCGCCGTCGCAGCAGATTTCCAATTCGACCGCGCTTCGCGCTTCCGTGGGCGCAGCGCTGATCTGGAACTCGCCGTTCGGACCGCTTCAGGTCAATTATGCTTATCCGATCGCGAAACAGCCCTATGACGTGACGCAGCGTTTCAATTTCAGCGCCGGCGGATTTTAAATTCATTGTCGTTTCGTGTGCAGTTTTTGGCATCAAGCTCGCGCAGGTCGGTCTTGAGAATCTTGCCGTAATTGTTTTTCGGCAGCGCAGACACGAACACATAATCTTTCGGTCGCTTGAAGCGCGCGATGCCGTTGAGGCATATCGCGTCAAGCTGGTTGCGGTCGGCGTCACCGACGATGTAAGCGACGACGACTTCACCCCATTCCGGATCGGGCCGGCCGATCACCGAAACTTCGCGAACGCGCTCGTGCTCGAGCAAAATCTCCTCGACTTCGCGCGGATAGATGTTGGAGCCGCCGGAAATAATCACGTCCTTGGAGCGGTCCTTGAGCGTCAGGTAGCCGTCTGCATCGAACGCACCGACATCGCCGGTGTGCAGCCAGCCGCCGCGCAATGTCGCGGCAGTCGCGTCGGGATTGGCCCAGTAGCCCGGCATAACGACGTCGCCGCGGCACAGAATTTCGCCGGTTTCTCCGGCCGGTAGTGCCTGGTCGTCGGGGTCGGCGACCAAGACTTCGACGCCGGCAAAAGGCCGGCCGGCGGAGGCAAGCCGCCCGGTCCAGCGCGGATGGTTGCGGTCGGCGATCTCCTGCTTTGAAAGCACCGAGATCGTCATCGGGCTTTCGCCCTGGCCGTAGATTTGCGCGAAGCGGGGACCGAACCGCTCGATCGCTTGCAGCGCATCGGCAACATACATCGGCGCGCCGCCCCAGATGATGGTCCTGATATTGGTCGGATTGCATGACGCCGGACATTCGACCAGGCGCTTGACCATGGTCGGGGCGGCGAACATCGACGTTCCAGGCCAGGCATCGAACAGCGCCAGAACCTCGTCGGCCTCGAACGATTTCGATTCGGGCACGACATTGACGCCAAGGCGCATGACATTGCCCATCATGTAAAGACCGGAGCCGTGACTCATCGGCGCGGCGTGCAGCAGCACATCACCCGGCAAAGTCAAATCGACTTCGCCGGCGTAGGCAAAGCTCGCTGCTGCCAGTACGCGATGGGTGAGCATGGCACCTTTCGGCCGGCCGGTCGTGCCCGAGGTGTAGAACAGCCAGGCCAGATCGTCGCCGCTGCGCGGCAACACTGTGATCGGATCGACGGCAAATAGTGAATCGTAGTCGCGGCTGCCGACGGTGACGAGATGTTGCAGCGTTTTCGGCGCATGCGGCGCGATTTCGGCGTCGAGACCTTCGGATACGAAACAGGTCTTCGCGCCCGAATGTTCGAGAATATAGCCCAGCTCCTTGCCATGAAGCTTGGCGTTTGCCGGTACCGCGGCAAGCCCGGCGTGCCAGATGCCAAATAACAGCTCGACATAGTCCGGGCAATTCTTCGCGACGACGGCGACGCGCTCGCCGGGTTCCATCCCGAGTCTTTGCCGCAGCGACGCAGCGAGCCGCGCCGCACGGCTCGCTACTTCATTATAATTCCGGAGAACTTTCTTGCCGTATCCCAGAGCCGGCCGGTCGCCGTGGCTTAGTCCCGCGCGTTGCAGCCACAGCGCAAGGTTCATCCGGACTAGGCCTTCCAGTACTGCGCGTACTGTGTCGCGACGATCTGCTCATAGGGCACGTCGCCGCTCAACACGCCCTGGTTGCGCAGGAATGCGGTCATGCCGGCGATGAAATCGCGCGGCAGGCTTGCGTCGTAATAGGGCAAGTCGCGGCGGACCAGTTCGACGATCAGCTCGGCCTCCATCGGCGGAAACAGCTTCCGCCCGACTTCGCCGGTGCGGTTCACGTCGGCTTTCAGCGCCGCTTGGGTCTTGGCGATGGCGCGCACTGCGGCGGCGATCTTGTCAGGTGAGCTCGCGATCAGCGCGTCCGATGTGGTGATGGCCGGACAGGTGTAGTTGAAACATTCTTTCGGTCCGTCGCCGCGTCGCGCATCCGCGACAACGACGCCGTAACCGCCGCGCACGGCGATTTCGGCTCCCATGCCGTTCGCCCAGAAGCCGTCGAGCTTGCCGTCTTGCAACGCCTTCGATGCCATGACGCCGAAGTTCGGAACCGAGTCGCCGATCAGGCCTGGCACCGGCGCGATATTCACCTTGTCGCGCTCAAGATCGATGCCCGCCGCCATCAAGAGACCGCGCAAGCCGGTATTGACCCAAGGTGCCGCGCCGATGGTCTTGCCCTTGACGACGCTCAGATCGCCACGCTTGGCGCCTATATCGGAGCGCATCACCAGGAACCAGTACATGCCCTGCGCTTGCGCCGCGATCACCTTCGCGCCCTTGAAGCCAGGAAATGCCGAAGGCACCGCGTGCGCAGCGCCGCCGACGAAATCGATCTTGCCGTCGCGCAAAGCCTCGTAAGCCTTGTCGACCGGATAGACCAGCTCAAGCGAAACATCGAGCCCCTCGGCCTTGAAGAAGCCAAGCTCGACGGCGGCCTCGGCAACGAAATATGACGGTGAAATCTTGTCAGGTACGGCGAGTTTCATGCGTTACTTCTTTCCATCTAATAGCCAGCCAAATTTCTCTTTTGCCTTACGTGCAACTTCCGCGCTCGGCGCGTTGCTTGGCGGAAACTTTTCACGCCAATGCCACGGCTTGCAAGCATTGATCAGCGCCACCGAATGGGTCATGTCGCCGGCCGCGCGGCGCTCCGGTGGTATCGCGGGATCGGCGCTGGAATCCCAGGCGCCGGTGATGAATTGGATCGAATCCTTGGGATCCGTACGGGTCAACATCGCCCACAGCGTCTGTTCGAGGTTGGTGACGTCGATGTCATCGTCACAGACGACGACATATTTCGACGCGTAAGCGGAAGCGCCGCACTGCGCGCCGATATGCAGCGCCTGCACCGCGTGGCCGGGATAGCGCTGGGTGAGGGAGATCGCATGAAACATTCGCGCGCCGCCGACTTCGTGGCACCAGACTTGTTGCACGCCCGGCACGCCGGCGTTTGTCATGTTCTGCTTGATCATCGCCGAGCGCATCACGGCGCGATAGCGCGCCATCTCGTCAGGTCCGCCGCCCATTGGCGGCACACCGACCAGGATCGGATCGTTGCGGTGATAGATCGCGTGCACATCAAGCACGGGAATCGGCCGCCGGCCGCCGGCATAATGGCCGCTCCATTCGCCGAACGGACCTTCGTCCCTGCGATTGTCGGGCGCGACATACCCTTCGAGCACGATCTCGGCATTGGCCGGGAAGGGCAGGCCGGTGACTTTGCCACGCACCATCTTGGTCGCTCGCCCGCGCATGCCGCCGACAATGTCGAGTTCGAAGGTGCCGTACGGCGCTTCGACGCCGCCGTAGAAAAACGCGAGCGGATCGCCGCCAAGCACCATCACCACCGGCATCGCCTCGCCGCGCGCCCAGTATTTCTCGCGATGAATAAAGCCGTGATGGCCGCGCGCGGTGACGAAGCCGACCGATTTCTTGTCGTGCACCATGGCGCGATAGGCGCCGGCGTTGAGCCAGTTCTCTTCCGGATCGCGGGTGATGCTGTAAGTGCCGGTGCCGATATAGCGGCCGCCGTCTTTCTCGTGCCAGATCGGGGAGGGGAACTTCGTTACATCGACGTCGTCGCCCATCAGCACGTTTTCAAGGACCGGCCCGTCTTCGACGATCTCGTGCGGGACCAGCTTCGGGTCGGCCAGATAGGCCTCGCGATAGTTGTCGCTCAATTCCCATTTTGTAAGATGGTCAGGGAAGCCGAGCGTCATGTTGCGGCGCGTACCGGCAAACATGTTGAGCAGCACGCGAAAGCCTTTCGGTGAGCCCGGCACTTCGTCGAATACCACGCAAGGCCCGTTTTCTTCGCGAAGGATCGCTTCCGCGGCGAGACCGATATCTTGCTCCCAGTTTGCGCCCTTGACGTGTTTGACCTCGCCGAGCGCTTCTGCAGCCGACAACCATTCACGCAAATCGTCGTAGGCGATTGCGGCTTTGATATTGCTGTGTTTGTTCATGCATTACTCCCGGCAGTCATGATGCGCTTCACTCTGGTTTAACGCCTGCCGCAACTACGACCTTGGCCCACTTCGCGGTTTCGTCGGCGATGAATTTTCCGAATTCGGCGGGCGAGACGATAAAGGGTGTGCCGCCGAATTCGGCGATCCGCGCCGCATTGGCGGGGACGGCGAGCGCGTCGTTTACCGCGGTATTGATTTTGCCGATGGCCTCGGGCGGCGTGTTGGCCGGCGCGCTCAGTCCGAACCACGCGGTGACTTCGTAACCTGGAACCGTGTCGGCGACCGCCGGAACGTCCGGTAGCGCGCCCGATCGCTCTTTGGACGTCACTGCGAGCGCGCGGAGCTTGCCGGCCTTGATGTAACCGATCGACGACGCCATGGCATCGAACATGACGTGGCCGCGGCCAGCCATGAGATCGGTCAGCGCCGGCGCCGAGCCGCGATACGGCACGTGCTGTATGTCGATGCCGGTCATCATCTTGAGCAACTCGCCCGACATATGCATCGAGGTGCCAATGCCCGACGACACCATGATGACGCGGTTATTCTTCGCGTACGCGATGAACTCGGCGACGGTTTTGACTGGAATGTCCGGGTTGACCTCCATCACGTCCGGCGAGCGCGCAATGCCCGCCACGGGCGCCGTGTCGCGGATATAATTGAACTGCAGGTTGTCGTAGAGCGTGGCGTTGATCGCGTTGGGAAAGCTCGCCAGGAAAAGCGTGTAGCCGTCCGGCGCGGCGTGCACGAGATAATCGGCTGCGACGTTGCTGGCGGCGCCGGGACGGTTCTCGACAATGACCGGCTGGCCGAGCCGCTCCGTTATCCATTGCCCGGTGAGACGCCCCCAGATGTCGTTCGGGCCGCCGGGTGGAAAGCCCACAATCAACCGGATCGGCCGTGACGGAAAAGTGTCGGCGAACGCGTTTGGGGCAATGACGGCGGCGCTGCCGACGCTGGCCGCGGTCTTGAGAAGTCGGCGCCGGGAAAATTTCACGTCGTGCTCCATGTGCTTGGAATATCGTCTGAGCTTTTTTCCTTGCCCGGCACAAGTAGCTCGATGGAATTCGCTTATAGCAACAGCCGGCCCTTCCAAGAAGTCAATTCGCCGTATCGGTGAGCCGTTGACAAGACGCGGCTCGCAGCGCCGATAATGCCGCGACAAGCCCGCCGGAGGATGCTCATGAACCGCCCAACCCAAGGTTTTCCGCCGATAATGGACAAGCGCGGCGAACCGCACGTGCGCCGGTTCGATGAACAGCGCTGGCTCATCGACAACATCATCCGCGCCAACGGCATCGATTGGGACCAGCCGCGCTCGCTTTACATCCATCTGCCCTGCGGCATCGAAGCCAACGCCGACTTTGCCGGCATTCGCGAGCGGGTGAAGAAGATGGCCGATATCGGTCCAGCCTTTGCCGCCGTGGCGCGGCGCCGCGAGGCCAAGGCCAATGCCGCGGCGCTTGCCGATCGCAAAGTTACAGCGCGCGACAATTTCTTCATGGCTGCCGTTCATTGGGGCGCGGCGCAATGGCCGTATGACGAGAACGACGAAACCAACATCGTCTGCAACAATAAAAAGCGCGAATGTTACGCCAAATATGCTGCGCTCGCCGATCACCATGTCGAGGCGGTGTGGATGCCGTTTAAGGACAAGGCGATCCCCGGCTGGCTGCATTTGCCGCCGGGCCACACCGGCGGCAAATTGCCGGTCGTGATCGCGGTACCGGGCATGGACAGCTACAAGGAAATCCAGGTTGCGCTTTACGGCGACAAATATCTCAACCGCGGTTTGGCGGTATTGGCGATCGACGGGCCGGGCCAATACGAAGCCCCGATGATCGGGGTGCACTTCACCATGGAAAACTGGATGGCGGCCGGTCCGGCGCTGGTCGACTGGATCGCGGCGCGGCCCGAGCTCGATGCAACGCGCATTGCGGTTGCCGGCACGAGCTTCGGCTCGTTGTTCGGTACGGTACTCACGGCCAACGAACCGCGTATCAAGGCCTGCGCGGTGATGTCGGTTTGCCATGAGCCGGGCTGTCACACGATTTTCCAGGAAGCGTCGCCGACCTTCAAAAAACGCTTCATGTATATGTCCGGCATCGTCGACGAAGATGAATTCGACGAATTCAGGAAGAAGATCACCTGGCAATGTCACGCCGAAAAAATAAAAGTGCCGTATCTCTGCATCGCCGGCGAAGCGGAGGAGCTGAGCCCTCTTGAGCATTCCGAACGCTTGCTGGCGGCGCTGGGTGGCCCGAAGCAGATGGTCGTCTATCAGGAATCGCGCCATTCGGTCGGCAACGTGCCCGCGGCCAATCTCGGACCATTCCCGCCGATCCTGATGGCCGACTGGATTGTCGACCGTCTGGCCGGCAAGCCATTCATCAATGAGCGGTGGTATGTCACCGGGTCCGGCGAGATCAACAAGACACCGTACTGACGCGTGCCATTTCAGCGCCGAGAATTTTTGCGCTTCGCGGCGAGTGCCGCTGCGGTCTCCGCTTTGCCGGGCGCTGCGGTAGCGGACGCTTATCCGTAGCGTTCGGTGCGGATCGTTGTCGGCCTGCCGGCCGGAAACTCGCCGGATATCGTTTCCCGGCTGATCAGCCAGATGCTGTCGGAACGGCTCGGCCAACCGTTCGTGGTCGAGAACCGCCCGGGCCCCAACACCAACATCGCCACCGAGCTTGTGGTGCGCGCGCCTGCCGATGGCTACACGCTGTTGTTCGTGGTCGCGGGCAACGCCATCAACAGCTCGGTCTACAAAAATCTCAACTACGACTTCGATCGCGACATCGCGCCGGTCGCGAGCGTCGGCGGAATTCCTCTGGTCATGGTGATCACGCCGGGGCTGCCGGTCAAAACCGTTCCGGAATTCATCGCCTACGTCAAAGCCAACCCCGGCAAGGTCTACATGGGCTCTTCGGGCACCGGCAGTACGCTCCATGTCGCCGGCGCTTTGTTCGCGATGATGACCGGCATCGAGCTCCCGCACGTGCCTTACAAGGAGAGCATCTTTCCCGATTTGCTGGGCGGGCAGGTGCAACTCGCGTTCGAGCCGGCGCCTGCGGTGCTCGGCTATATTCAGTCCGGCAAGTTGCGAGCGCTCGGCGTCTCAATGTCGCGCCGTCTCGATGTGTTGCCCGATGTCCCGGCGATTGCCGAATTCGTGCCGGGCTATCGGGCAAACGGCTGGCTCGGCCTTGGGGCGCCGAAGGACACGCCGCCCGATGTCGTCGATGCGCTTAACAAGGCGGTCAACGGCGGCTTGGCCGATCCGAAATTCAGCGCGAGATTGAACGCCTTGGCGTCGTCATCGATCCGATGAGTCCCTCGGGCTTTGCAGATTTCATTGGCGCCGAAACCCGGAAATGGGCAAAGGTCGCGCAATTCGCTCACATCACCGGTGAATGAACAATGGACGTTTTTGAAGCCGTTGCCTCCCGCATTGCCTGCCGCTGGTTTCTCGATAGACCGGTCGATCCGAAAATCGTGCGCGAGCTGATTGCGAAAGCAGCGCGCGCGGCGTCCGGCGGCAATCTGCAATCGTGGCAGATCTATGCGCTTACCGGCGCGCCGCTCCAAGAGCTCAAGCAAAAAGTCGCGGCGCATATTGCGGGTCATGATCCGCGCCACGACGCCGCTGAATATCCGATCTATCCGGAAAAGATGTGGGAGCCGTACAAGTCGCGCCGCGAGGAGCATGGTGTGCAGCTTTATGGTGCGCTCGAGATCGGTCGCGATGACACCGAAGGCCGGCTCGGGCAGTACAAACGCAACTTCGAGTTCTTCAACGCACCGGTCGCGCTGTTTGTCGCTATCGACCGCAAGCTCGGGCCCGGCCAGTGGTCCGATCTTGGCGGCTACATCGCGACCCTCATGTATCTCGCTTGCGGCTACGGCCTCGATACCTGTCCGCAGGAATCCTGGGCGCGCATGCACCGCCTTGTCGGAGACTTCGTGAAAATGCCGCCGGAGCAGATGTTGTTCTGCGCGATCGCGATCGGCTACGGCGATCGCGCGCACGCGGCCAACAGCTTTCATTCGCCGCGCGCTCCGGTCGATGAGTTCTGCAAGTTCTTCGGGTTCTAGTGATTCCCTCCCCCCGCACGCGGGGAGAAGGAACCTTGAGGCGCGTTCCGGAACTGGCGCGCCCAAAGTATACTGATGACAATGCGAGCGAGAAACTCGCCGGTGCGATCCAGTTCGGGAGATGTTTGATGAGAGCAAATCAATGCATCGCGGCCCTTGTGGCCGGCGTTGGCACCGTCATGGTGTCGATGGCGGTCTTCGTACAAGATCCGCCCTGGCGGCACGAAATCCGACGGCGGGATGTGCCGGGCGCGCCCGACAAGCAGATCGTCGTCGAACTGAACGAGTTCAAGCCGGGTGAAGGGCTGGATCGTCATTCTCATCCGGGGATCGAACAGGGCTATGTCATTCAGGGCGCCATGGTGCAGCAGCCGGGCAAGGATCCGGTCATGTTTCCGACCGGCACGCTGCTGTCGAACCTGCCCGATGTCGTCCACGGCGGCTTCAAGGTCGTCGGGGACACGTCCTTGAAGGCATTCTCGGTCTACGTCGTCGATCGCAACAAGCCGCTTTACGAGTGGGCGAAGTAGTTCCGGCGCAGCGCGGGGTCGGAGCAAAGACCGTGACAGACAAGCGCCGACGCATCGTCACCGCCGGAGCCGCTTATGTCTTCGAGTCCTCAGCCGCTGAAAAACGGACGTGAGGCGGACGCTACACCATGTCCGCGAAATAATGATGGAGCCATGCTAATCGGCGTCCACCTGCGTGCAGACGGTTGCGCGTCACGGCTTCCAGGGCATCGTCTGAAAGGATGGAACTAAATGTCCCTCATCCGGCTTGGTATGCGTGCGATCCAGTGATCGCGTAGGAGGCCAAAAATGCCAATTATTCTTTGGTTGATGGGCGTTCCTGCGATCGTCGTCATCGCGCTCGTGCTCACCCACGTTATCTGACAATTCGGTCTTCGCGGCGCGGTCGTCGCAGCACGTGGATTGTCAAAAAGTACGCCATTCAAATCCTGCACATTGGAGTTTGTCATGGAATTGATTTTGATCGTTGTAGTACTGGTTCTGCTTTTTGGCGGCGGAGGCTATTACGGTCGCCGCATGGGACATTGGTAGGCGGCGTATCGCGCTGCTCGCTTTGCCGGTGAAGGCGGCCTTTACCTTAGAGGGGACCGCCAGAGCGACGGTCAAGCCCTATGGTTTCCAGTCGTAATTCAGTTTGCCCAGCTACGGGAGGAATCGGGAAGCAGCTCGCGTCGGCGAAGTTTTCGGCACCGCTGAGCGCGATCATTAAAACCTTCCTGCGCCTCTCGATTTGGGCTATCATGCCCTATGACCGAGACTTCAGCCGACTTACTCCGAAAAGCCGAAGCATGCCGCCGCTTGGCTGATATAGCCGACGATCTTGAGCGGAAGACCCTTTGGATTGAGCGGGCCACGGAATGGGACCGGCTCGCCCACAAGACAACGAAACAGCCAAGGCCAAAGTAGCGCGCGCCTGCGCCCGTCCTTCCCGGCAGGGACCTCCGTCAATCTTGGCTAATGTCCGCCCCCCGCCTTGGATTTAACTCGCCGCTTGTCCTCATGGCTCATGCGCACAGTGGGACGCGCCCGCTGGAGCCAGGGAGGCGCCCTAACTCTCAAGCAACTCGCTTTATTGGATGGGGTGCTTCCCCTATTCGCGAGGACGCAGGCATGTGTTCCTGTGTGCCGTGCATCAAGTGCAGTCGGTCGAGCGAAGCGCCATTAGCGATATCATGACCCTCCACGCGCCAAGGGAATTCGTGTAAGGTTCCGTCGTTTGTGAGGGGCACATGATGAAACTTTCCCGCCGCAGAGTGCTGCATCTGGCAGCTGTTACCGCCACGCTTCCGTCTGTGTCTCGCGCCGCATTGGCAGAGACTTATCCGGCGCGGCCCGTGCATTTGATCGTCTACTTTGCCGCGGGCGGCGGTAATGACATTACGGCCCGCCTCATAGGTCAATGGTTGTCGGTCCGGCTCGGACAAGGTTTCGTCGTTGAGAACCGGCCGGGCGGTGGCGGCAATGTCGGGACCGAGGCCGTCGTCCGGGCCGCGCCCGATGGCTACACCCTGCTGCTGGTCTCTGCGCCGAATACGACCAATGCGACGCTCTACGACAATCTCGATTATGACTTCATTCGCGATATCGCTCCGGTCGCGTGCATAAGCCGCGAACCCAACGTGATGGTGGTCAATCCGACCGTGCCGGCAAATTCGGTCCCCGAATTCATTGCCTACGCCAAGGCCAATCCGGGCAAGATCAATTACGCCTCGGCGGGCATCGGATCGTCGCAACACATGACCAGTGAGATGTTCAAGATGATGGCAGGCATCAGCATGGTTCATGTTCCGCATCGTGGCTCGGCGCCCGCGCTGCAAAGTGTGCTTGGCGGACAAGTGCAGGTCATGTTTGCCAGCATGCCTTCGGCGATCGGCTACATCCGGGGCGGACAGCTGCGGGCGCTGGCGGTAAGCACGGCAACGCGCTCGCACGTATTGCCGGACCTCCCGACGGTGGGTGAATTTCTGCCGGGCTTTGAAGCCAGCGTGTTTTACGGCATTGGCGCGCCCAGGAACACACCGCCCGGGATCATCGAAACGCTCAACAAGGAAATCAATGCGGGCCTGGTGGATCCCGACCTGAAAGCGCGGCTTACCGATCTCGGCGGCGCCGAGCTGCCGGGGTCTCCCGCCGACTTCGGAAAGCTCATCGCCGACGAAACTGAAAAGTGGGCGAAGGTCATCAAATTCGCGAATATCAAGGCTGAGTAGTCCAGTCGTCACTCACGGACAAGAATCAGCCGCTCGCCGCGACGCCTTAGTGCGTGACCTGACGGTCGCCCGGTTGGCATGGGCCTAGTCTGCGCGATGTGGTCACCATGTCCATATCCGGCATCGCGGTCGCCTGCCCGTTAGGCATCTTCATTATGCCGCCGTGGCTGTGCACCTTGCCGGTATAAGAGTCCGGACCCGTCACGGTAATCGTTCCGCTGGATGTCATCTGGCTGCCGCCTATCATGCACTGCATCGAATAGGAGGTTACACTCCCGGCGGTACTCAAGCTGTTCACCGTACAACTGGCGCCAGGAATCTTGGACATCGACTGCATCACGTAGTTTTGGTCGAGAGTCGCGTCGGTGGGATAACAGAAACGAATCGGCTTTCCGTTATCGATGGTTGTTTCCCATTCCCCGGCGTGTCTGACAGGCGGTTCGGCCCAGGCGGTGGTCGCGGACATGGCACAGAGTACGACGGCCAATGTAGCAAACTTCAGCATTACGAAAATCTCCAATCGTAAACGGTGCGACGCTAGCACTCTCAGACGCTCGGCCGGAAGCTCATAAACCTATTGCACGTGCATCAAATGCAGCCGCTCCAGCACCGCGCCCCATTTCTCGGCCTCTGCCTTCATGGCGGCGCTGGCTTCTTCGGGTCCAAGCGGCGGATTGACGACGGTGAGGTTCATCGCCGTGATCCGTTCCGGCACATCGGGGCTCTTGAACACGGCAACGAGGCTGTCGTGGAGCTTGTCGATTACCGCCTTCGGCGTTTTTGCCGGCGCGGCGATCACATGAGAGGACACCGCCTCAAAATCGGATGCGTGGATGAGTTCAGCGATGGTCGGCAGGTCCGGCAGTTGCGGCATGCGGGTGAGCGAACTCACGCCGAAGGCTTTCAATTTGCCGGCCTTGATGAGCGGCACGGCGATGGAGGGGTCGGAGAAAATGCAGTTGACGGTCCCGGTCATGACATCGCTGGTGGCCTGCGCCATGCTGCCTTTGTAGGGCACGTGGGTGAGCTCGATGCCAAGCTTGATCTTGAAAAGCTCAGCCGCCAGGTGCGGCACACTGCCGACACCCGTTGAGCTGACTGTCAGCTTTCCCGGGTCCTGCTTCGCCGCGTTCACCAGATCGTCGATGGAGTTGATCGGGGAGTCTGCTGCTGTCACGAGAACGAACGGAATTTTCAGATAGAGCGCAATCGGCGCGAAGTCGGCTACCACATCGAACGGTAGCTTCTTGTAATAGTTCGGGTTGATGGCGAAGAGGCCGCTGGATGTGACGAGCAGCGTGTAGCCGTCCGGATTGGCGCGGGCCACGTCTTCGGCGGCGAGATTGCCGCCCGCGCCGCCGCGATTTTCCACGACGAACGGCTGGCCGAAAGCTTGCGACAATTTCTGCCCGTAGAGACGAGTAACGACGTCCATCGCGCCGCCGGCGTCCAGCGAAACGATCGCCGTGATGCGGCTCGTGGGATAGTCGGCCGCCATGGCGACGGAGTTGCAGCACGCCGCCGCGGCGGCGCCCGTCGCCAGCATGTGGGTAAATTGTCGGCGATCGTAGATCATGCGTTCTCCCTCATGGCGCTTATTGTTGTTGCGTCGCTAATTCGAGCTGGGCGGGACTATACCCGCGAGGGCGTGGCTCTGCACCGCCTTGCGGCGCCGGTTTTGCGAATACGTCCGGCGTGCCCGGTCATTCAATCGCGATTGGAGCTTCCGCTTCGGGTGCGAGATTATTTTGACTTGGCCCGCGAAGAAAGAACGTCTGCAGCGCCGGCACGATGACCAGCAGCATGATCGGGCCGATCAGCATGCCGCCGACAATGACAGTCGCGAGCGGCCGTTGCACCTGGCTGCCGATGCCCGTGGAAACGGCGGCCGGCAGCAGCCCGATACAGGCCGAAAGCGTCATCATCAGAATCGGGCGCAACTGCTCGCTCACGGCATGAAACATCGCCTCGATCGGGTCCATGCCGCCCGCCGCTACGCGATAATATCCATTGAGAATGAGGATGCCGCTCATGACCGAAACACCCATGAGCGAAATGAAACCGATCGCTGCCGAAATGCTGAAATCCAGGCCGCCAATATAAAGCGCAACAAGACCGCCGGAGATCGCAAAGGGCAGACCGAGCAGAGCCAGCATGCTGTCGCGCCACGAATTGAACATGCCATAAAGCAGGATGACGATCATGACGAACGTGATCGGCAGAATGATTGCAAGCCGTTTTTTGGCAGCCTGCAACCACTCGAATTCGCCGGCCCACGAAATGCGGTAGCCTGTCGGCAACTTGATGCTGGCGGCAATGCGCTCCTGCGCTTCGGTCACGGCGCCGGAGAGATCGCGGCCGCGCACGCTGAATTTGATCGGCACGTAGCGCTGGTTGCGCTCGCGGAATATATAGGAGGCGCCGGTGTCGAGCGAAATATCGGCAAGCTCGCTCAAGCGAACGTAAGCATTGACTCCGCCCGGTGTCTGATAGCCAACCTTGATTTTGCCGATATCCTCCAAAGTGTCGCGATATTCGGGGGCAAGCCGGACGACCACGCTGAACTCGCGCTCGGCTTCCAGAAGCGTGGTCGCAGTAGCCCCGCCTAATGCTGCCTGAATGACGGTGTTGACGTCGGCAACAGCCAATCCGTAACGCGCCGCTTTTTGACGATCGATTGTTATATTCAGATTGGGTTGGCCGAGCACCCAGAACGCACCGAGGTCGGTAATTCCCTGCACGTGCGTCATTTCGGCCATCACCTTGCGGGCGATATCTTCCAGAACCGCAAGGTCGGGGCCGATGATTTTGACCGAGTTGGCGCCCTTGACGCCCGACAGGCCTTCTTCGACATTATCCTGGATGTACTGCGAGAAATTGAAGTCGACGCCAATCAGCTGGCTGTCAAACTCGGCCTGCAAATCAGCGATGAGCTTGTCTTTGGTGTAGCCGGCCCGCCATTGATCGAAAGGCTTCAACGGCACAAAGAATTCGGCATTGAAAAAACCGGCTGCGTCGCTGCCGTCATCCGGCCGGCCATGCTGCGAAACCACCGTGATCACTTCGGGATGCTTGAGAAGAGTTTCCCGAATTTTGTCCACGATCGGCATGCCGGCGTCGAGCGACAGCGTCGGCGGCATTGTTGCGCGAATCCATAAATTGCCTTCCTCCAGCGTCGGGAGGAATTCGCTGCCGAGCCGCGAACCGACGAAGATGCTGAAGAGCAGAAAAACCGCGCCGATTGCAATCGTGAGCTTGCGGTTATGCAGTGACCAACGCAGCACCGGCGTATAGACCGACCGCAAACCGCGCACCAGGAAGGTCTCGACTTCGCTGACGTGTTCGGGAAGCAGGAGCGATGCGAGGCAAGGCGTCACGGTAAAGGTCGCGAGCAGCGCGCCCACCAGCGCGTAAGCATAGGTTCGCGCCATCGGGCTGAAGATCTGGCCCTCGACGCCCTGCATGGTGAATAGCGGGATAAAAGCTGCGATGATGATCGCGGTCGAGAAGAACACCGCTTTGTCGATCTGGCGGGCGCTGATGAAGATGAGGCGCAAACGGTCGGTCCAGGTCGCGCTTTTCAGCAAATCGCTTCTGCGCGTTGGATCGAACCCCCAGCGGTTTGCAGCGAGGTCCTGCAACAACCGTTGCTGTACTTCGGGCGAGGCTTGAAAGTTCCGGTAAACGTTCTCGACGAGAATGACGGCGGCGTCGACGATAATCCCGAAGTCTACGGCGCCGACGGACAGCAGGTTTGCATCCTCGCCGCGCAAGACAAGGATAATGACGCTGAAGCCGAGCGCGAACGGGATGTTCGCGCCAACGATGAAGGCACTCCGCAAGTCGCCGAGAAAAATCCACTGGATGAGAAAAATCAGGACGCATCCGAACACAAGATTGTGCAGAACGGTGGCCGTCGTCACGTTCACCAGATTGGTGCGGTCGTAGAACGGCACCAGCTTCACGCCCGGCGGGAGCGAGCCATCGGTGTTGATTTTCTGTATTTCATCCCTTACGCGCGGCACGACGTCGTTCGTATGTAAGGTGCGGTTCATCACGACGATCGCCGCAACCACGTCGTCTTGGTTGTCGCGGCCGGCCTTGCCAAGCCGGGGAACGTAACCGACCGACACCTTGGCAACGTCCTTGACGTAAACCGGGACGCCGTTCGTCTGGCTCAAGACGACATTCTCGATGTCTTCGACGTGGTAACCCTGCGTCAGGTCAACGGCCCCGCCGCTGTTCATCAGGCCGACGCCGCGAATGTTGATGGACTGCTGGCCGACGTTGATGGTACGTCCGCCGACATTGACGTTGGCGTTGCCGATCGCCGTAATGACCTGGGGAATGGTCACGTTGTAAGCGTCGAGTTTATTCAAATCGACGTCGACATCGTACGCCTTGGTTGTCCCGCCCCAGGTGTTGACTTGAACGACACCGGGGACCGACAGCAGGCGGCGCTGGACGATCCAGTCCTGGATCGTTCGCAGATTGGTCAATCCGAAATGCGGGGGCCCGACGACCTGATAGCGATAGATCTCCCCGACCAGACTGGTGGCCTGGATCTGCGGCGTGACATTGTTCGGAAGACTGACATTCTGTTGCAGGTTGATTGCGGTCTGCGTCAACGCAAAATAATAATCGACGCCGTAATAGAACGTCACGCGGACAAACGAGAGCCCGTAAAAAGAAGTCGACCTGATAATGTCGACTCCGGGGGTGGCGGCGAGACCGACTTCAATGGGAACGGTGAAATACCGTTCCATTTCTTCGGCTGACAGGCCGGGCGCTTGCGCGGTTATTTCGAGGATGACCGGAGCCGGGTTCGGATAGGCCTCGATATTCAACCGGCTGAACGCGAACAGCCCGGCGCCCATGAATATCAGCAGACCCAGCAAAACGAGCGGCCGTTTCGTCAGACCGAATGTCAACAGCCCTGTGAGCAAGGTTACTGGTCCTACTGGGATTAATTGCAGCGTTCCCCTCGTATTAATAACAGTACGGGCGTGAATGACCTAGTACGTGAAGCGATATGCGCACACGATTGTTCTGCTGCGAAATATCTTTTGGCTATTTCCTGTCTAGGGATAAATCGCGCCACCGCATCTTTGTAAGAACGGTTTCAATATGCGTGTTAGCCGCGAGCCATAGCGAAAACATGTCGCGAGTGGCTTCGGGTGATGCAAAATTGTGCGGGCGTTGAGCAGCGCGTGAGCGCCGCCATTGCGATTAATGACAGTTTACGCAACCGGATTTTTTCTGCTTTGCATCGCAGCATCACGCCCGATGTCGTCATCTTTTGCGGGGCGTGCGATGGGTTGGAGCGCTGTGGCGCGATATGCCAAACAGGCGCAAAATACTTCTCATTGAGGATGACCGCGAAGCGGGCACCTTGATCGCGGAAGAGCTTACCCAAAGAGGCTTTGACGTTGAAGCGGCGCACAGCGGCAGAGACGGGCTGCTCTCCGTCATGCGGGCCGCGCCGGATACGATCTTGTGCGATCTCAGTATGCCTTCAATGAGCGGTTTCGAGGTCCTGCAGAGGTTGAATGGAATCGCCGTGCACACCGCGAAGATTCCCTTTATATTTATCACCGGCATGTCGGACCGGGACAATGAACTCAAGGCACGCCGGCTCGGTGCGGACGATTACGTCACCAAGCCGATCGATTTCGATCGATTGGTTTTGATCATTAATGCTCGCCTCAACGCCGGCAGCAGCAGAGGCGATACCAGAGTAAGCCTCAGCCAGCGCCAGATTGAGATTCTCTCCCTCGTTGCCAATGGCCTGACATCGGCAGCGATCGCGGACGAACTGCAGCTGTCCAGACGGACGGTCGATTTTCATATCGATTCCGCACGCACCAGGCTTAATGCCACGACGCGTTCTGAGGCTGTGATCAAGGCTGCCGCCAGCGGCCTGATCAAACCTCAGGGTTGATCAGGCCTCGCAACAGTGATCGGACGGCCACAAGTACGCTCCTTGAAGCGCCGGTTTTACGCATTAGCTTCAATGTGATAGAATTGTGCTGCGTCTTGCAGGAGTCGCTAAGGACTAAGCCAATGCAACTCAATTCCCTCGGTTATGTCGGCATCCGCACCAAGCATCTCGACGATTGGGCGGGCTACAGCACCAATTTTCTCGGCATGCAGCTGGTCGACAAGAGCCGCGGCACGCTAGCGCTGCGCATGGACGATCGCAAGCAGCGGGTCATTATTCATACCGACGAGGACGAGGGGCCGTCGTTCTACGGTTGGGAAGTCACGGATGCCCGCGCGCTCGACGAACTCGCCGCGCACCTTGAGCGAAACGGCGTGAAGGTCGCGCGCGGCTCCCGCGCGCTCGCCGACGAGCGCCGGGTGCGAGACCTGATCGTTTTCTCCGATCCGGTCGGCAACCGGCTGGAAGCCTTTTACGGCGCCGAGGTCGCTTCCGATCCGTTCAAGCCCGCCCGCTCAATCTCGGGTTTCCGCACCGGGCCGCTCGGCATGGGCCATGCGGTGCTCACGGCGGAACGGGTCGAGGACGTGCTGCCGTTCTACACGGAAATCCTCAACTTCAAGCTGACCGATTATTTCACGGAACCGTTCTCGGCGTATTTCTTTCATCTCAATCCGCGCCACCACAGCCTCGCCTTTATCGGCAGCGGCAAGAACGGCATCCATCACCTGATGGTGGAGCTGTGCTATCTCGACGACGTCGGCCAGGGCTACGACATCGCACTGCGTAAGCCGGAGATGATCGGCACCACGCTCGGCCGCCACGTCAACGATCACGTCACCTCGTTCTATTCGTGGTCGCCGTCGAAATTCCTGTTCGAATACGGCTGGGGCGGGCGCACCATCGATACCGCGAACTGGACGCCTGAAATTCGCACCGAAGGCCCGAGCCTGTGGGGCCACGATCGCAAATGGTTGACGCCGGAAGCGCTTGAACAATCGCGCGATCTGCGCGCCAAGGTCGCGGCTGACGGCGTTCGCGTCCCCGTCAATGTGATGGACGGCAATTATCTGCGCGCAGCCGACGTGTGCCCGTGGTGGAACGCCAACGTGCCGGTGCGCAAGACTGGGTAGGGCGAAGACCTTTCATCCGCTCGTCCCCGCGAACGCGGGGACCCAGTCTGCTTTTTCAAAAAATGGATTCCTGCTCGCGCAGGAATGAGCGGTATACGAGCCCGGAGAAATATGCCCGTCAGCTACGCCGCTGGGCCGCCCAGGTGCCGCTGCATTGCCCGCTCGCGGCGAGCCATGTGCCCCCGCCACGGGTACGAGTGAGACGGCCGCGGCCGATGGCGCTTTGTCCGCTCTGGCTCACGGTCACGATGATGCCGCCGGTGTTGTAGACCGCGCCGGAAATGTCATAGCCGAACTCGCCGTCGGCCTTTGTTACAAGTCCGTTGGAAATGACCGCCGGATAGCGCAAGCTCGCCGGGCACGATCCGTTGACGGTTGAAATTGCTACGCTCCATACGCCGTCAAACGCCCGGGTCAGCGTAATTTTCGGTTTTGCTGGCGCAGTCACCGCATCCGTCTGCGCCGCGGCCGGCGGTATTGATGAAACCCCTGCTAACGAAACTGCGATAGCGATTGCGGCGATAGTGCCCCCCAGCTTCTCCATCACTTCGCTCCTGCCTTGTCTGGCTCTTGCGATTGTAACATAGGACTGCCCGGATAGGACGGCGGTTGATTGGCGAACGGCGTCGCGCTCTTACCCAGATTCTCGCCGGCCTGGTATAGCGCTCCCATGTAGATCGGATCGAACGGGCCCCGGCTCGGCGCGTTGAAGTCGGGCGGAATGGTCGCGACATTGAAACCGACGTCGCTCCGCTTGGCGGCGGCATAAACGCGATCGATCATCAGACGGGTGTCGACCTTCACGGCGGCGCCGACGGTGCTGGTGAGGATCGACGCGGTGTTGCGATCGACTTCCTGGAATTGCGGCTCGAGCCCACTGTTGATTACCAGATAAAGCTGCGTCGCCGGCAGGCGATAGTCGCCGGTAGCCGCCAGTGCAGCGGGCGGCGCTACAAAAAATTGCCCGCCGACGCCGCCGTCGACGTGCATTTCCTGAAAATGCTTGCCGTTGGCCTCAACGTCGATCAGCACCGGCGGAAAGCCGCCCGGAATTGCGCTCGACGCCAAAAGGACGCTGCGGAAAAGCTTGAGCGCGGCATCGCCACCAGTCTTGTCGGAAGCGTGCGCAGCGATTGCCCCCATGTTCCAGACCACGGAGCGCTCGGCATCGATGTCGGTCGTCACCACGAACAGCCGGCGCCCGCTGTTGTGGGCAGCGGCGATATCGGCGAGCACGCTCGAGGTGATCTGTTTCGCGATCAGGTCTTTTAGCGGCCAGGAATCGACGAAGCTTTCGCCGGTGCCGCCGATCTCGAAAATATCGGCTGCGGAGATTTTTGTATAAGCGTCACGCAGCGCGTCATCGTATTTCGGGCCGGCAAATACAAACGGCGCCATCAACGCGCCGGTGCTCACGCCGGTAACGACCGAATAATCCGGCCTTTTGCCGGACTCGGTTAAGCCGTTGATCAGGCCTGCGCCGAAAGCGCCGTCGGCGCCGCCGCTGGAAAGCGCGATCCACGGGCCCGGTTGCGACGGCAGGGCGGCGTTGAAGTCGGAAACGGAGTCCGCCCAAAAACGAGCATCGGGCATGCCGGGAATTGTGGCAGCGGCTTGATCGGCGGCGGTGAAAGGAATCCGCGGCGGAAGCTGTTTCGGTTGTACCGCTGCAACCGGAGGATTAGCCGCGTTCGCCTTGGTCTGGGATCGTGTGCTTTTGGTTTGAGCAGCAACCGGATAGGCCGAGAGCGAAATAAGAAATTGCGCTGCCAGCAGGGCCACAGCCGTAGAGACGTACCATCGCGGACTGCTTGTCATGCTGTACTTGGTCTGCCGAATTCAACGAAAGGTTCGGAGCCCGCTTTTTCCCAATCAAGAACACGACTTCTAAACAGCCCACAGCAAATAAGACCGCCTCTAATGAACTTCAATCGGCCCGAGCCAGCGCGAACGTCGCACCCTAGAAATTGGCCGGTGAACCGGCAATCCCCGGAAGTGCTCTGTCCACGGTTATGGAGCCGTCATTATGCACGCCGTTCGGCGACAAATTTCGCCGCCTCGATAAGGGTTGCCGCCCCGGACCCGAATGGCGCGAGGGCTTGTTCGGCTTCGGCGACAAGTTGTTGCAACCGCGCCTTAGCGGCATCGACGCCGAGCACGCTCACCATCGTGGCCTTGCCGGCGGCGGCGTCTTTGCCGGTCGCTTTGCCGACGAGGGCAGAATCGCCTTCGAGATCGAGCAAATCGTCGGCGATCTGGAACGCTTTTCCGACCGCCGAGCCATAACGCGATAACGCCTGCCGTTGCGTCGGCGCGGCGGCGGCGAGAATGCCGCCGGCCTCACAGCCGAAGCGCAACAGCGCACCAGTCTTCATTGCCTGCAATGTCAGCACTTCATTCTCGCTGAATTGGGTGGCGCGCTTTTGCACAAAGCGGCCCTCCG
>Ga0302325_10002234_pt1 | contig 47341 bp, 50 predicted proteins | sample Palsa_T0_2_FD_201948 | JGI IMG/M metagenome (GOLD analysis project Ga0302325, IMG submission 201948) | Peat permafrost microbial communities from Stordalen Mire near Abisko, Sweden - Palsa_T0_2 | ecosystem: Environmental > Terrestrial > Soil > Palsa > Peat permafrost | place: Sweden: Abisko...
CGCAGCCGATGTCCAGGACGCTCATGGCGCCGAACTCGCCGGCCATGGCGACGTAGGCATCGAGATCGCGGCGGTCAGGGTCCAGCGGATCGTAGATTTCCGCCAGCCGGCGTTCCTCGAAGATCGCGTCAGCCACGGGAAGGACCCTACGACAGGGGGAGTGCGCGGTCATAGCGAGTCGCAGGCACCCGGTCGGCGGCAGAGTGAGCGGCTTCGTCTGAGCGCCAGATCTGCCGGTCAGGGTTCGCAGGACCGCGAGCCCCGTCCCAGGGCTCCCGGCTGGAGCACCGGCGTGCAGGCTCTCGTCAGCGAGCTGCGGCGGGCCTGCAGGTGGGCCTGCTGGTATGCCTAGCGAGCTGGCCGGGCGTCTGCAGCCCGGGGAAAATATTCTGCGCCTTTTTCTGCCGGGCGCCCCGGCCGGGCCGGTTTTGTCAGAGGCAGTCGCTAATTTTATCGAAGAAGGTAATTTCAGCAGCTAGCACTGACGCGGGAGGTGAGCCGGTGCCCGACGAGCAGGATGCCCCGCGCGACGTCCCAGCCGCCCCACGGGACGTCCCCGGGCCGCAGGAGATTCCTGCGCCGCAGGACGTCCCGCCCGGGCCGCGCGACGTCCCCGGGCCGCGCGACGTCCCCGGGCCGCGCGACGCCTCCGTGCCGCAGGAGAGCCCGGCGCCGGAGGACGTCTCTAATGGGCAACCAGGCGTCCTGTCGGCGCCGGAGGACGTCCCGGGCCCGCGGGGCGTCCCATCCACGCGGGGGGATGTCCCGCCCGTGGTCGTGCCGTCCGGCCAGCCCGGCACCCCGCCGCCACCGCCGGCGGCGCGGGAGGTGCTGGCGGCGGGGTTCGCCCACCGTGACCGCGAGGAAGGCGCGCGGGGGTTCGCCGCCGGCGGCCCGCTGGACACCATGGAACCCGGGTCGGCGCTGGCCGCCGCCGCGGTCGCCGCCACTGCGGCGGGGCTGGCCGCGCTCGATGATGATGAGCTGGTCGGGCTGCTGTGCGCGGCGCGGCGGCTGACGTCGTGGGCCGCGTCGGTGGAGCTGCGGGCCGTCAGCGGCCTCGCCGGGCGTCGCACCGCCCATGCCGCCGCCACCGGCAGCAGCCGCCAGGCCGAGCACGTCGCCGATGAGGTCGCCGCCGCGCTGACGCTAACGTGCCGGTCTGCGGACCGGCTGCTGAACCTGGCCGCCGCGCTCGCCCGGCTGCCTGCCGCCTCCGCCGCCCTTGCGGCGGGGCGGATCGACATGCCGAAGGCGATCGCGTTCACCGAGGAGCTCGCCGGGCTCGGCGACGTCCCGGCTGCGGCGGTCGCGGCGGTCGCCGCGCCGGACGCCGCGGGGCTGACGACCAGCGAGCTGCGGCGGCTGCTGCGCCGCACGGTGCTGGCGCTCGACCCGGACGCCGCGGTGAAGCGGCGGGAGAAGGCGCAGAAGGAAGCGCGGGTGGAGTGCTGGGCCGATCCGTCCGGGGCCTGGTCGCTGGCCGGGCGGGACCTGCCGCCCGCCGAGGTCCTCGCCGCCGACCAGAAGATCGACGCCGACGCCCGCGACCTGAAGGCGGCCGGCGCCGAGGGGACCCTGGAGTACCTGCGCTCCCGGGTGTTCCTCGCCCGGCTGAATGAACAGCCGCTGTCCACCTTGCTGCCCGGCCAGGACCAGGATGGCGGCCCCGGCGGAGCTGGCCGGGACGGAGATGACCGGGACGGGGATGATCCCTGGCAGGGGCCCGGCGGGAGCCCGCGGCCGGGCCCGGCCGGCCCGCGCGGCGGGCCCGGACTCACGGCCGGGCTGACCGGGTCGGTGAACCTGACGATCCCGCTCACGGCCTGGCTCGGGCTGACCGGGCAGCCCGGCGAGGCCGCCGGGTACGGGCCGCTGGACGCCGCCGCCTGCCGCGACCTCACCGCCGCCCTCGCCAGCGTTCCCGGCAGCCGCTGGTGCGTGACCATCACCAGCCCCCGCGGCGCCGCCCTCGGCCACGGCTGCGCAAAAGCCGGAAATCACCCACCCCTCGGCAGCACAGCACCACCCGGCGGCCCGGCCTCATCAGGTGCAAGGCCACCGGGTACCGGGCCACCGGGTACCGGCCCACCCGGCGCGAGATCACCTGGCGCGAGATCACCTGGCGAGCGCGCCAGACCCGGCAGCACCGGGCCACCCGGTGCTCCCGGCCAGATCCCCTGGCTCGCCGGGATCACGATCCGGTGGCTGGAGACCGGGGCCTGCGGCCACGCCAGGGAAACCCTCGCTTACCAGCCGTCACCATCACTGCGGCACCTGATCAAGACCCGCGACCAGACCTGCTCGTTCCCCGGCTGCCGCCGCCCGGCCCGCCGGTGTGATGACGACCACACACAGCCCTTTGACCAGGGCGGACGCACGTGTGAGTGTAATTTGACCCCGCTCTGCAGACGACACCACGCCGCCAAGCAAGCACCAGGCTGGCACCTCCATCAGCCAGCACCAGGCACACTGACCTGGAACTTCCCGAGCGGCCGGACACGCACCGTCACCCCCCCGCCCTACGCCGCGTAACCGGCCCCGGCCTGGCGGCCCCAGCCTCAGCCGCCTGAGCCCCATGGCCGTTCAGCGTGCCCGCGAGCTCGAACCGCAGCGGCGGGACAAGAGGCGGACCGGGTTTACCCGGCTTCTCTCCCCTGGCCGGTGCCATCCAGCACGTCCAGGGCTTCGCGGTAGTAGGGGGAGTTCAGCCGGCAAAGCCTGACCACGACGTTGGCGAGATAGCGATCGGCCCACGCCCGCTGATCCGGCGACCCCTGGGCTTGGAGGGCGATGCGGGCGATGGCCACCAGGTGGTCGCCGCTTCGCCGCTGCTCTCCCAACTGGCTCAGGACCCGGGCGCAGGCGAACTCGATGTCGGCCCCGTCGCGGGGCGTGTTGCCTCACCGCTTCTGACCGGAGATGATCCCCCACGGAATGGGACGGCGGCCGACGAGAAGCTCGGCGCAGACGCTGCAGCTGATGGCGTCACCCCACTCGACCACGTCCATGAGCCCGGGGGGCGATCTCGTCGAAGGTGCAGGTTTCGTCGTCCAGTCGGTGGTACGGGCCGCCGACCAGGCGGTCGTGGCGGTCGCGGGTCTCCTGCCTGCTCCAGGCGTCGATCCTCGGGTTTCGGTGCCTGGCCGGCGGGCGAACCTGACCCGGGGCGAGATGGGTCACACCGGCGCCGGCCAGCATCGCCTGGATCGGGTCGCCCCCGCCGTCCAGCCACATGAGCTCGGCGCCAGGGCCGTGGGCGACCTCGATCCCCCCGATGCCCTGATCCGGTGCTGGTGTCCTGGCAGCCGCCCATCAGGCGGTCGGGATTCCCGACGTGTTCATCTTCGATGGCCGGGGAGCCGAGATCGACGACCATGGCGGCAACTGGGCGGCCATGACGTTCCCGGGCGGCGGCCGGGCCGTGTTCTTCGGCTTCGACCATGAGTACTGCCAGACACCGGAAGCCGACCGCCAGTCGATCTCCTGGCGGCGCCGCCGACATACAGGCCGAGATGGCGACCCGGGATCCGGCCTGGCGGCCGTCGTGGGCCGGACTTCTCCAACCGACGTGAGCTGAGAAGATCTGAACCCCCAGAACTTCGCCGGCAGGCTCGGCCGGGCCGCTGGCCCTGGCGGGAACGGGCGGCGTCCTGGTCACTTGCCGGCGTCCGCGGTGGGGGCCGGGCTTGTCGGTCCCGCTAGCGGATGCCGTCCCAGCAGGCGCGCTCGGCGGCCACCGGGTCGTCGACGGCGCTGAAGGTGCCGGAGAGCAGGCCGGTGGTGCGGCTGGTGGTGTCGTAGGCGGCCCAGCCGGGATCTCCGCTGGTGATGAAGTCGACCCATACCTTGTGGGCCTGGTCGGCGACGGCCTGCGATGGGGTGTCACCGATGCGGGGACGGACGTCAGCGCGGGTGATGGTGTCGAACACGAACGGAATCTCCGCCCCGTGGCAGGCGCCGAGCCGGTGGTTGTCCCCGGGTGCGGGGTGGTCGAACCGGTACGCCCAGGTGCCGGCGCTGCCCCGTCCGGCGCTGCCCCGTCCGGCGCGCGCCTCGGCGACCCGGATGGCCGGGATGGCGAAGAACCAGTCGGTGACGACGGCGGCGAGGACGTCACCCGCGCTGGCGCCTGGCCGGTTCGCCCGGTACACGGCGAGAGAATCGGCTGACAGGCCGTACGCGCCGGCCACGGCCTGCAGCGTCGCGTCGTCGATCAGGTCGATGGTGCCGGGCGCGATGAAGAACAGCCGCGCCTCGTCACGGTTCGACCCGATCAGCAGCCGAACCTCGCTGCCCTGCCCGGCGGCGATCGCCGGCAGCGGTGCCTGCGGCAGGACCACGCCGTCGAGGGCCGGCGCGAACGGCAGCAGGCTCAGTGCGAGCTGCCCCCAGCGGGCCGGGTCGGGCGCGGTCTGTACCTCCACGACCAGGTCCGATGCGGCCCGGACCAGCCTGGCCAGCGGAATCGCCCTGATCGCGTCGCGGTCTGCGGGCACGCCGAGCGCGTCGGCGAGGTAGCCGCCGACCATGCGGGCCTCGTCCCGGCCGAGCGTGTGGGCCGCGGCGCCGCTTTGCGCGATGGCCTGGCTGAACAGTCCCCCAGACAGCGGCATCGACAGCAGCGTCGTCACGCTCATGGCCCCTGCCGACTCGCCGGCGACCGTGACGCGGGCCGGATCGCCCCCGAACGCCGCGATGTTGGCCTGCACCCATCGCAGGGCCGCCAGCTGGTCGAGCAGGCCGAGATTGGCGATGCCGTCGTCGAGGAACAGGAAGCCCTCGGCGGCCAGCCGGTAGTTGATGGTCACGCACACGACGCCGTCACGGGCAAACGCCGTGCCGTCGTACTCGCCGACCGACCCGGATCCGTTCATGAACGAGCCGCCGTGGATCCAGACCAGCACCGGCAGCCCGGTGGCGTCCGTGCCGGGCGTCCAGACGTTGAGGTTCAGGCAGTCCTCGCCGGGAATCACCACCTCAGGGAACAGCGTGGCGTACTGCGGCGGGTAGTTGCCCTTCGGCACGGTCGGCCCGTAGGCGGCCGCGTCACGCTCGCCGTCCCACGCCCGGACGGGCTGCGGCGGCCGCATCCGGTTCGCGCCGAACGGAGGCGCCGCGTACGGAATGCCGAGAAAAGCCGACACCCCGGATTCGGTCCTGCCGCGGACGACCCCGTCCTTGAGCTGAACCAGCGGACGCTGCGTCATGTCGCTCATTTGCATCTCCGTTGCGACGCCTGCGTGATCTGTCGCGAACTGTCTCTCAGGACCCGCGCCGTGTCAAGGTAGTCCGTTCGTCGTCACGGCAGCCCGTTCGTCGTCACGGCAGCCCGATCACCGCAGGGCACGCCTGGCAGTACCTGGCCTGCGGCAGCTCGGCCAGCCGCGCCGCGATGATGCCGGCGCCGCACTGCTCGCACCAGCCGAACCGTCCCGCTGCCAGCCGTGCCAGCGCGGCCTCGATCTCGGCCAGCGCGAGCCGCTGCGCGACGGCCTGGTGCAGGGCGGCCCCCGCCCGCTGCCGCGCCGCCTGGCGTGCGCCGGCCTCGCGGCCGGGGTCCGCGGCGGCTCCCCGGGCGTCGTGGTAGGCAAGGGAAAGCTCGATGACCTGCTCCAGGCACTCCTGCCAGCGCACGCCGAGCAGCGCGCGCCACCGGGGCAGCGCCGACGGGTGCAGGTGCCGTGCCTCGGCCGCCGGGCCCCGCCGTGGCGCGGCCTGCGGCGGGACGATGGCTAGGTCGGCTGTCATCTCCGGTTCCCCTCCTTCTGTGCTCACGCCTCCGGTCACCTGGCCGGCTGCGGTAGATCCAGCAGACCGCTGTTTCCTGCAGGTCAGCATGAGATGGCGTGGCAGGGTGCTATGAATCTGGCAGGCCGCTGTGACTACCGGTGTGAACCGGGCTATCGGAGCAGCAGGCAGCTATCCCCGAATTCGTGCCACAGGTAGCGATGCCGGATGGCCTCGGCGTAGGCGTCGCTGACCAGATCCGGCCCGGCGACGGCCGCCAGCAAGGACAGGTGCGACGCGCCCGGGGCATGCCATCCGGTGACGATCCCGTCCACGGCCCGGGCCGGCCGGCCGGTGCCCAGCACCAGATCGGTCCAGCCCTGGCCTGCGGTCACGGTGCCGTCGGGTGCGGCCCGCGTCTCCAGCGCCCTGGTCACGGTGGTCCCGACGGCGATGATCCGGTGGCCGGCCGCGCGCGCATGGGAGACAAGCCCCGCCGTCGGCCCGGGTACCCGGCACCATTCCCGCAGCGGGGGCTCGCCTGCCTCCAGCGATGACACGCCGGTATGCAGGGTCACCGGCGCGATGACGACGCCGCCGACTGCCAGCCGCGTGACCAGTTCAGTGCTGAACGGACGTCCGGCGCTGGGCATCTCCGCACTGCCCGGATCCCGGGCGAACACCGTTTGGTACGCCGTCAGCGGCCACGATCCCGCCAGATAGGCATAGCTGATGGGGCGCCCGCTGGCGGACAGGAACTCTCGCACGTCACCCTCGGCGGCTACCTGGGCCCGCCAGAGCCGGCCGCCGGCCGCCGCTTGCAGGGTCAGCACGGCGCCGGCCGGAAGCGCGACTCGCTCCCCGGCGCTGGCGTCCCTGACCGGGCCGGTCGCGCGCCCGGGCGGCCTCAGCTCGACCAGCCAGCTGCCGTCGTCCAGCGAGGTCGAGAAGTGCACGGTCACCGGCGCCCCGCCGGGCCGGCGGCCGTCGACGGCCGCGGCGATCGTCGCCGAGGTGTTGACCACCAGGACGTCGCCGGGGGAAAGGAACTGCCCGAGGTCCCGGAACCGGGCGTGCCGGAACCGGGTGTGATGGGACTGGGCGGGACGGTACTGGGCGTGACTGGACGGCGCGTGACGGGACGGGGCGTGACGGGACGGGGCGTGACGCAGGCCCGCGCCGTCCGCGACCAGCAGCCGGACGCCGTCGCGCGCGAGGCCGCGGGACTCGGGCGGCTGGCCGGCCTCAAGGTCATGCGGCAGGTCGAAGTCGGCGACGGCGGTCATCGGAGCACCGCCGCCAGCAGGTCCGCGGCCCGGTACCGGCCGCTGGGCGGCCGCTCGTCGAGCAGCCGCAGCAGCGCAGGCACCACCGTGGCGGCTTCCGGGCGATCGGAGATGTCCTCGCCGGGAAACGCCTGCTGGTGGAGCTCGGTGCGCATGTCGCCAGGGTCGAACGCGTACACCCGCAGTGACGGCTGCTCGGCGCCGAGGATCGCCGACACCTGGTCGAGCGCGGCCTTCGACGAGCCGTAACCGCCCCAGCCGCCGTACGCCTCGACGGCCGCGTCGGAGCTCACGTTGACTACCGTTCCGCCCGTGCCGAGCAGATCCGCGATCACCAGCCGGGTCAGCGCGACCGGCGCCAGCACGTTGACGGCGTAGACCGCCGCGAGCTCGGCGGCCGGGTAGTCGGCGAGGGCCGGCTGCGGGCTGGGTCCGAGGCGGCTCGCGTTGTTCAGCAGCAGCGCGATCGGCCCGAGTGCCCGGCCGGCGGCGGCGAGCCCGGCCCGGTGCCGCGCGTCGGCGACGTCCCCGGGTACCGCGATGATCCGGCCGGCGGGTGCCCCGGCCGACGCCCCGTCCGGCGCCCCGGCCAGCGCCGCGCGGAGGCGCGCGGCCCCGCGGGCGTCGGCGGCGACCGACCAGCCGCGCTCCGCGAGGGCCCGTGCCGTGGCGAGCCCCAGGCCGCTGGACGCCCCGGTGATGATGGCTACCGGCATGATTCCTCCTTGCCGTCGATGACTCCTTGTATTAGGTGGCTGCTGCGCCCATACTTCATGTTGAAGTTAACTTGAAGTCAATGCTCAGGCAGCCGCTGGGTGGCCGGGCCGGGCGGATGGCTGGCTGGGTGGCCGGGCCCGGGGTCGGATAAGCCGGGCGGGTGGCCGGGGCGCTGGCCGCGAGCCCAGCGAACCGCATGGTTGGGACTCCAGTGCTGAAACAGCGACAGCGGAGTCCCAACGACGCGGTTGCGGCAGGCCTCCGGCCGGGCAGCGGGCAGCACGATGGGAGCGGGCAATGCGGCCGACGGACGCGCTGACGGTCAGCGACGTGGCGAGACGGAGCGGGTTCGCGCCGTCAGCGCTGCGGTTTTACGAGGCACGGGGCCTGGTGTCCGCGTCACGTACATCCGGCGGCCAGCGCCGGTACCAGCGCAGCGTGCTGCGGCGGCTGGCGTTCATCCGCGCCGCGCGCAATATCGGGCTGTCGCTCGACGAGATCGCCGGGGCACTCGCCAGCCTGCCGCAGACACCGGCACCGACCAGGGCCGACTGGACGCGGCTCTCCCGCGGCTGGCGCAAGCGGCTTGACGACCAGATACTCGCGCTTACCGCGCTGCGTGACGGCCTCGATTCGTGCATCGGCTGCGGCTGCCTGTCGCTGCGCCGGTGCGCGCTGTCCAATCCGGCCGACGTGGCCGCAGGCGGTGGGCCCGGAGCCGCGTACCTGCCCTGGCGGCTGCGGCGCCCGGAGGTCGCGAGGCACCGGTAACACCGATCGTGTGCCACTGTTGGAGGACGCCGCGACGCCGCGACGGTGAGCCGGGAGATGACGCTGGATGGATGCGCCGCACGTTTGGGTGTGCAAGGACGACGGCAGCGACATCGTCAGGGCTGACGCGATCGTGGGGGTGGGCATGGACTACAACGGCCATGTCACGGCGCGGCTCGCGGGCGGCGAGAGCGCGACGGTCACTCTCGTGGCGCCCGGCTCGCACGATCGCCCGCTGCCGCCGGATGACTTCCATCGCCAGCTCATCCGGGTGGTGACGCAGCTTTCCGATACGGCCGAGGCATTCGTGGTGCGGCCGGAATGTGACGAGCCGCACGGCTGGCGCTGGATCAGCGAGCCGCTCTAGCAGGCTCAAACCGGCCGAAAACCGGCGCCGCGATTTGCCCTGCCCTGGTTATGGTGTTAAATGGTGGGTGGTTGTAGTCGAAGTTCGTGCACGTGTAACAGCGCCTGCGGAATTCTGACCGCGGGCATGGGGAAAATCTCAGAGCCCAGCCTTCGAAGGCAGGCGGTCGCGGCAACCCGGGAAACACGTCCGTGGATCCCGAGGATCGTCTTGTAGGAGTAAGCAGTATGGCTCAGGGCACCGTGAAGTGGTTTAACGCCGACAAGGGTTATGGCTTCATTTCACCCGACGACGGCACCGCCGACGTCTTCGTTCACCACTCCGCGATCCAGGCTGACGGTTTCCGCAGCCTGTCGGAGAACCAGCGGGTGGACTTCACCGCCGGCCAGGGCCCCAAGGGGCCGCAGGCCGAGCAGGTCCGTCCGCTCTAAGCAGGCCACATCGACCGCCCGGACAGGGCCAGCCACGCTAGGTGGCCCTGTCCGGGCGGTGACGTGCTTTCAGCGAACTATCGGTCCGGGACGCCGCTATGTCAGCTGACCGTTCGGCCAGCCGGATGGTCGCCATCTGGGAACTGGTGGCAGAGCAGGCGGCCCGCCGGCAGGCGCGCGCGTCGGTCGTGGACGTCTGCGCCGCGGTGGTAGCCACCGCGACGGTCAGCGGCGCCGCCCTGACGGCCGTGACGCCGGCCGGGGGTGTCCACCTCATCTGCGCGACCGACGAGATCAGCGAGCGGCTCGCCGACATTGAGCTGACCCTCGGGGAAGGGCCGCGCGCCGACGCGGTCGCCTTCGGCGGGCCGGTGCTGACATCAGATCTCGCCGATGGCGACGCCGTGGCCCAGTGGCCCGTGTTCGCCGCGGCCGCGCGCGAGGCAGGCGCGGCGGCGGTCTTCGCGTTCCCGCTCCAGGTCGGGGCGATCCGGGCGGGAGTGCTGCAGATGTACCGGCGGCAGCCGGGCCCGCTCGGCGCGAGCGCGCTTGGCGACGCGCTGCTCTTCGCCGACACCGCCACGCTGATGCTGCTCGACGCGGCCGCCGAGGGCGCCGCGGCGGGAACAGGCCCGGGCGGGCAGCCTATCGAGATAGGGGTGCACCGGGCCGAGATCGACCAGGCCACCGGCATGCTCACCGAGCAGCTAGTTACCGGTGTCGAGCAGGCATTCGCCCGGCTGCGCGCTTACGCTTATGTCCATGACCGGCCGCTCAGTGATGTCGCCCGCGACATCGTCGAGCGCCGGCTGCGGCTGCTCCCTGACGACGAGATGCCTCGCAGCGGTGCCAGATGAGGCTCTGCCGCCGGCCTGGGGCCCTACGGCCGCGTTCGTTTTTGACTGAGTTGTGCTTGTTCCTGAAAAGGTGACCGAAATGGATGGGCGACTGCTATCCGACACGTTCGTCGAGCTGGCGGACACCATGGTCGTCGGATTCGACGTCATCGAGTTCCTGCACGTGCTGACCGATCGCAGCGCCCGGCTGCTCGACGCGGCGGCGGCCGGGCTGCTGCTGGCTGACCCCCGCGGCGAGCTGCGCGTGGTGGCCGCGTCCAGCGAGCGGGCCAGGCTGCTCGAGCTCTTCCAGATCCAGCACGATCAGGGCCCGTGCCTGGACTGCTTCCGCAGCGGTCAGCCCGTCGTGGTGACCGACCTGAGCGCCGCGGCTGGCCGCTGGCCGCGATTCGCCGCCGCCGCGGGCGAGGCGGGGTTCGCCGCCGTGCAGGCGCTGCCGATGCGGCTGCGCACGCAGACGATCGGGGCGCTGAACCTCTTCCGCGCCTCCACGGGGTCCTTCGACCAGGCCGACACGAGGGTCGGCCAGGCGCTGGCCGACGTGGCCACGATCAGCCTGCTGAACGAGCGCAGCCTTCGCCGCAGCGAGACCCTCAACGAGCAGCTGCAGGCCGCCCTGAACAGCCGCGTCGCCATCGAGCAGGCCAAGGGGAAGCTCGCCGAGCGGCTCGGCGTGGACATGGACGAGGCTTTTGAGGTGCTGCGCAAGCACGCCAGGGCCAGCAACCGCCGGCTGTCCGAGCTGGCCCTGGCCTTCGTCGATGGCTCGGAAAAACTCCCCGGTCTCAGCGCTGGGCAGCCGCCGGAATCGCCGCGGCGCGGCGAGAAGCCCGGCCGACCGCATTGAGGTGCCGCAGCGCCTGCGCGTACGACCCCACCAGGCTGCTCTCGCAGTAAGGCACATCGCGCTGCCGGCAGAACGCCGCGACCAGCGCCTGTGAGCGCCGCAGGTTAGGGCGGGGCATGGACGGGAACAGGTGATGCTCGATCTGGTAATTCAGGCCGCCCAGCGCGAAATCGGTCAGCAGGCCGCCGCGGACATTGCGCGAGGTCAGCACCTGGCGGCGGAGGAAATCGGTCTGGTCGTCGGCCGAGAGCATCGGCATGCCCTTGTGGTTGGGTGCGAACGAGCAGCCCAGGTAGAGCCCGAACAGCCCCTGCTGCACGACGACGAAGACAACGGCCTTAACGGGCGGCAGCACCAGCAGCACGATGGCCAGGTAAAAGACGACATGGGCGGCGAACAGCGCCATCTCGGCCGGCCGGCGCCGTGAGGCCCGCCTGGTCAGTGCGCGGATGCTCGCGGCATGCAGGTTGAGCGCCTCCAGCAGCAGGATCGGGAAGAACAGGTACGCCTGGTAACGGAACACCAGCCGCGCCGCGCGCCCGGCCCCGGCCGCCTGGGCCTCACTGAACGCCAGCGCGCCGACCGAGACGTCGGGGTCGGCGCCCTCGGTGTTGGGGTGCGCGTGATGGCGATTGTGCTTGTCCACCCACCAGCCGTAACTCAGCCCGATGCCGAGATTGCCGAGCAGGATGCCGAGGACGTAGTTCGCTCGCCGGGAGCCGAAGATCTGACGGTGCCCGGCATCGTGGCCGAGGAAGCCGACCTGGGTGAATATCACCGCCTGGAATGCCGCCACGGCCAGCTGCCACCACGAGTTCCCGACCAGGACGAAGATCACCCACCCGCCGACCAGCGGTATGGCGGTGGCCGCGATCTTCCAGGCGTAGTAGCCGGACCGCCGCTCGAGCAGCCCCGCCTGCTTGATCTGCCGGGACAGCTGGGCGTACTCGCTGCCGCGCCGTGGCGCGGCCAGTCCCGTGCCGCCGGGAGCCGCGGCAGATTCGGTTCGTTGGGATTGCACCGTAGGACTCCTGGGCGTACATCGTCGCGAGCTGGGGATGTACCGCCGGGGTCCTGGGCGGAGGGAGCCAGCGCCAGCCCGGCCATTAATGGTCATGGCCCGCCTGGACCAGCATGGTGCGTTTCTACCCCTGACGCTACCTCCCTGGGCAGGCCCGCGGCGACCCTCGCCGGCCGGCTCCCGGCAGCTTTCTCCGCACGGCTCCCGGCAGCTTTCTCCGCACGGCTCCCGGCAGCTTTCTCCGTACGGCTCCCGGTTACGTTTCCGGCTGGCCCGCGACGACCCGCCGGGACTCAGCGGCGATATCCTCCGTCCTCGTGAACAGCACCCAGCTCCCCCTGGCCGGCTTGCGCGTCGTCGAGGTCGGGAGCTTCATCGCCGTCCCGGCAGCGGGTCTCGCGCTGCGCCAGCTCGGGGCCCGCGTCATCCGCGTCGATCCGGTCGGCGGGGCGCCCGACATCGCGCGCTGGCCGCTCGGCCGGGACGGGCGCAGCCTCTACTGGGCCGGCCTCAACCGGGGCAAGGAATCGGTCGAGCTCGACCTCGCCGCCGCGGCCGGGCAATCGACGCTGCGGCGGCTGGTGACGGCAGGCGGCCCGGTGGGCGGAATCCTGCTCTCGAACGTCGCGGGGAAGCCGTGGCTGTCCGACGAGCTGCTGCGGCAGGATCGGCCCGATCTCATCTACGTTCAGGTCGTCGGGCAGGCCGGCGGCGGCTCCGCCGTCGACTACACGATCAACGCGGCATCCGGGCTGGCCTACGCGACCGGGCCCGAGGACGGGCGGGGTCCGCTGAACCAGGCGCTGCCGGTCTGGGACCTGCTCGCCGCGGCTCATACGGCGCTCACGGTGCTGGCGGCCCTGCGGCAGCGGGAGGCCACCGGCCAGGGCAGCTGCCTGCGGGTGGCACTCGAGGATGTCGCGATGTCCACCCTGACGACGCTCGGCTACCTGCCCGACGCGCACCTGCGGCTGCGTAGCCGCCCGCCGCACGGCAACTATCTCTACGGCACCTTCGGCGCCGACATGCCGCTGGCGGACGGCGACCGGATCATGGTCGTGGCGCTGACGGCCCGGCAGTGGGATGCGCTCCTCGAGCTGACGGGCACCGGCCGGGCCGTCGCAGCGCTCGAAGCGGCGCTGGAGGCCGATTTCCGCCAGGAAGGCGACCGCTACCGCCACCGGCACGTCCTCGCCGCGCTGATGCGGCCGTGGTTCGAGGCGCGGAATCGGGGCGAGGCCACCGCGGCGCTCGGCGGAACGCGGGTCCTGTGGGCCCCGTTCCGCCGCTTCACCGATGTAGCCGGCGATCTCAGCAGCGGCGGGTCGGCCGTCGTCTCGCCGCTGGCCGAGGAGGGATTCGGCGAGACGCTCGCCACGACCGGCCCGGTGCGGCTTGACGCGGCCGGGCCGCCCGTCCCGGCGCCCCGGCTCGGCGAGCATACCGAGTCCGTGCTCGCGGAGCTGCTGGGCAGCGCCGACGGATGAGGCCATCTGTCCGGGCTAAGACCTATGCGGGAAAGCGAACTGTGTGTGACACTATGACTACGCAACAATCCCGGGGGGGATCCGGCCATGAGTGTGCCTCGGCGCCCGGCTTTCTACGTTCGTGTCGTCTCGCACCGCGGCGCTTCGCGGCGAGCGGACGAGACTGCCGAGGTTCTCACGCGTGCCGGGGTAGAGGCCCTGTCCGGGTTATTCCCCGACTGGCTGATCTGGGCCGATGAACACGGACTGCATGCCCGCCGGCGGGGCTGCGTTTACGTGCAGGGTTACGACCTCGGCGCGCCCGCCTTCTGCGTGCATGCGGTTACCCCGGTTGACCTCGCCGCCCAGCTGCGCTGGCAGGCGGCGGCCGATGTGCACGCGCCCGCCGGATGCTCCCGCGGCTGACGCCAGCTGAGCGCCGGGCCGGCGCTCCGGCGCCGCCGGCCCGGGCCGGCGCTGTCCGCGACACGCCGGGAGCCGCGGGATAGCCAGGATTGTCGCACCCGCCCGGCATCATGAGGGCGTCACGATGCCCCGATCGGAGCGGCCGGTCCCGGCTTTTCACGGAAACCCCTGGCGCGGCGATGAGACTGGTTCACACCTCAGACTGGCACCTGGGGCGCACCCTGCACGGCGAGAGCCTGCTGGAGCACCAGGCCGCCTTCCTGGAGTGGCTGCTCGCCGAGGCGGTCGCCCGCCAGGCGGACGCCGTCCTGGTGGCCGGTGACATCTACGACCGGGCGGTGCCGCCGGTGGATGCGGTCGCCCTGCTTGACCGGGCCCTGCGGGACTTCGCCGTCGCGCGCATCCCGGTGGTCATCACCAGCGGCAACCACGACTCCGCCGTGCGGCTCGGGTTCGGCGCACGGCTGAGCGAGCTGGCCGGCATTCACTTGCGCACCTGCGTCGCGGACATCACCCGCCCGATCGTGCTCGGCGACGCCGATGGCGACGTCGCGATCTACGGCATTCCCTACCTGCTGCCGGACGCTGTCATGGACGAGCTGGGCGCGGCGCGCTCACACGAGTCGGTGCTGGCCGCGGCCGTCGCGCGGATCCGGGCTGATGCCGCCGGACGCGGCATCAGCCGCGTCGTCGTCGCGGCGCACGCGTTCGTCACCGGCGCGCTGCCCTCAGATTCCGAACGGGATATCCGGGTCGGCGGCATCGGTGACGCGCCGGCGTCCGTTTTCGACGGTGTTACCTACGCGGCCCTCGGCCACCTGCACGGCCAGCAGGCCATCTCCGCCGGGGCGGCCGGGAAGCAGGGCCCGGTGGTCCGGTACTCCGGGTCACCGCTGGCGTTCTCCTTCTCCGAGCGCTGCCAGGTCAAGTCCGTCACGCTCACCGAGATCGACGCCGCCGGGCGGGTGCGCGCGACCCAGCTGCCCGCACCGGTGCCGCGGCCGCTGCGCGAAGTCCGGGGGAAGCTCGATGACCTGCTCGCCCGGGCCGGCGGCGATCTCGCCGCCCTGGCGGGCGCCTGGGTGAAGGTCGTGCTCACGGACACGGTCCGCCCCGCCGCGCCGATGGAGCGGCTGCGGGAGAAATGGCCGCACACCCTGGTGCTCGACTTCGCCCCTGAGGGCGGGCTGATCGCCGCCGAGGCCGACCTGGCGCGGCTGGCCGAGACCGCCGACCCGGTCACGATCTGCGGGATGTTCGTCGAGTTCACCAGCGGCGGCCCGCCGGACGAGGCCCAGCGCGCCGTCCTGCGGGACGCGGTCGAGGCCTGCAGCCGCGCCGAGGCGGCCGCCTGATGCGGCTGCACAGCCTGGACCTGCAGGCGTTCGGGCCGTACGTGACAGCGCAGCATGTCGACTTCGACCGGCTTGCCCGCAGCGGGCTGTTCCTGCTGGAGGGACCGACCGGCGCGGGGAAGACCACCATCCTCGACGCGATCACGTTCGCGCTGTACGGCGGCCTCGCCGGGGAGGAATCCGGCACCGACCGGCTGCACTCGGATTTCGCGGCACCCGGCGTCGAGCCGTCGGTGACGCTGGAGTTCTCGATCCGCGCCGTCCGCTACCGGATCTCGCGGGTGCCGGAGCACCAGCGGCCGAAAAAACGCGGCCAGGGATACACGACCCAGCCGGCGCAGGTCCACCTGCAGCGCCGCGGCGAGGGCAGCTGGGCCAGCCTCTCGTCGAACAAGGCCGAGGCCGGCGATCAGGTCACCGAGATCGTCGGGCTCAACCGCGCGCAGTTCACCCAGGTCATGCTGCTGCCGCAGGGTGAGTTCGCGAGGTTCCTGCGCTGCGACGACGATGCCAGGCGCGTCCTGCTCAGCAGGCTGTTCGGCACGCAGCTCTACGACCGGATCACCGCCGAGCTTGACCGCCGCCGGGCCGAGGCCGCCCGCGCGCGGCAGGCCGCCGAGACCGCCATCATGACCGCGGCGTCGGCGGCGGTGGAGGCGGCGGGCCTGGATACCGAGGCCCGCGACGAGGTGCTGGGCCTGACCCGGGCGGAGCGGGAGATCCGGCTGAAGGAGACCGCGGAGGAGCTGGCGTCCCGCGCCGCCGTCACCAGCGCGGGACTTGAGGTGGCGGCGGCCGCGGCGGCGGCGGCGCTGCGATCAGGCGAGCAGGCGAAGCTGCGGGCGAGCCTGATGTCCCGGCTCACCCGCGCGCTGGCGCGGCTGCGCGAGCACGAGGACACCCGGGCGGCACACGACGGGCGGGCCGGCCGGCTGGTCCTGGCCCGGCAGGCGGATCCGGTCCGGCCGCTGCTGCTGGCGCTAGCCGACGCCGAGGCGAGCGTCGGCGCGGTCAGAGACGACCTCCGCGGCCTCGTCGCCGAGCCGGGCGACGACATGCTGGCCGGCCGGGGCGCCGCCGAGGCGGCCGCCCGGGCTGACGCCGCCGAGCACGCGGCCGTGTCGCTGCAGCACCTCGCCGACGACGAGGCATCGGTTCCCGGCCGGGAGTCGGCCGCTCGGGAGCTGCTGCGCTCGGCCGACGAGGCCTCCGCGCGAGCGGGCGCGCTTGAGGATTCCCGGCAGCAGCTGCCGGACCTCATGGACGGCCTGGACCGGGAGCTGGCTGCCGCCCGCGCCGCTGCAGCGGCCCTGGACGGGGCCGCCGCGCAGCAGCAGGTGGTCGCGGCGCAGCTCACGGCGGCCGTCCGGCTCGGCGAGCTCGGGCCGCTGCTGGCGCAGGCCGGCGCGGCGCTGCGGGACGCGGTCGACGTCCAGCAGGCGCTGGTGGACGCGCACCAGCGGAAGGTGGCGGCGCGGCTGACCGGGATGGCCGCCGAGCTGGCCGCCCAGCTGGCCGACGGCGCCGCCTGCCCGGTCTGCGGCTCGGCAGATCATCCGGCTCCGGCGCCGGCCGGGGACGACGCCGTATCCGCCGCGGACGTCGCCGGGGCCGAAGCCCGGCGAGATGCCGCGCTCGCCGCCCGCGAGCAGGCCGAGGGCCGCCGCGGTGAGCTGGCCAACCAGGAGGCGGGCCTGCTGGCGGCGGCCGGCGGCCACGCCGCCGCCGAGCTCGCCGCCGAGGCCGGTGCGCTCGCCGCCGTCATCGCGGCGGCGCAGGAAGCGGAGCAGGACGCGGCGCGGCTGACGCAGCAGCTGGCAGCCAGGCGAGCCGAGCACGAGCGCCTCGCGGAGGATCTGCTCACGGCCGCCACCGAGGCGACGATCGCCCGCGAGCAGCTGCTCGCGGCGCGATCCGATCTTGACAATCTCCGCGCGAAGCTAGCGGCGGCCGCCGCGGATCACCCGTCCGTCGCGGCCAGGCAGGGCGCCCTGCGCGAGTCCGCCGGGCGGGACCGCGCCCTGGCCGCCGCCGTAGGCAAGCTGGACGGCGTCATCGCCGCGGCGGACGAGGCTCGCGCCCGGGCCGAGCGCGAGGCGCTGGCCAGCGGGTTCTCCGCGCTGGACGAGGCGCGACCGGCCGTGCTCAGCGGAGCCGCGCTGGCCGAGCTCGGCGAGCAGGTGGCGTCCTGGGATGCGGCGCTCATCCGGCTCAGGGCCGATGCGGAGGCAGCCGACCTGGCCGGCCTCGACCCGGGCCAGGCGCAGGACGTGCAGGCGGCGGCGCTGGCCGCGGCAGCGGTCCTGGCCCGCGCCGAGGAGGCCGAGCAGGAGGTGCGGGCCGCCCACGGCGCGGCGGTGGCGAAGGCCGGGCGATTCAGCCAGCGCCTCGACGAGGTGCGCGCCGCCGAGGAGGCCTGCGACCGGCTCTTCGAGGCGACGGAGACCGTGATCGGGCTGGCAGGCCTGGCCAGGGGGATGGAAGGTCACCGTCGGGTGGCACTGACCACGTATGTCCTGCGGCACTGGTTCGGGCAGGTTGTCGCCGCGGCCAATGTGCGGCTGTCGGCGATGTCGTCGGGCCGGTATGAGCTCAAGCGCATCGACGAGGGCGAGAACAAGCGCCAGCGCGCCGGGCTCACGCTGTCGGTGATCGACCGGCACACCGGCGAGGAGCGCAGTCCCAAGTCGCTGTCGGGCGGCGAGACGTTCTATACCTCGCTGGCGCTCGCGCTCGGCCTGGCCGACGTGGTCAAGGCCGAGGCCGGGGGAGTGGACCTGGACACCCTGTTCATCGACGAGGGCTTCGGGTCGCTGGACGCCGACACGCTGGATCAGGTGCTGGGGGTCATTGACGACCTGCGGGATCGCGGCCGGGTGGTCGGCATCGTCAGCCACGTGGCCGACCTGAAGGACCGGGTGGCCGAGCGCCTCGAGGTCCGCCGCATCGCCGACGGCTCCTCCACGGTCCGCGTCGTCGCCTGACGGGCCCTCCGTTCGCCCCGCCCCCGCCGGCCCCGCCCGCCCCGGTTGCCCCGTGCTGCCAGCGGAATCGCGCTGGTGACAGGGGGCGGCCCGGCGATCCGGCTGCGCCCGGCGGGATCCGTCCGTGCTGTAGCATGTAGTAACTGACTGACTACTTTAAGTGGTTTTAGGATGGATAGTGAGATCAGGCGACGGGAGTTCCGCGTGGCCGGTCGCACACCAAACGCGATGGCTGCGGCGGTGGTGGCTCGACCGGTCGGTGCGGACGAAGGGCCTGATCGTGATCGCGGTCCCGCTGATCGCGCTGGCCGGCACCGCCTCCGCAGGCCTGGTCTTGCAGTACAACGAGAGCCAGGAACGCCAGGTCGTGGTGACTGCGCGTGATCTGAGCGCGGCCGCCGATCAGATCCTGGCCGACGCCGTCAATGCGGAAACGGGCATCCGCGGGTACGCGGCGACGGGCGACGCGCTCTTCCTTGCCCCGTACAACCTGACGCTGACGCGGATCGGCGCGGACCGAAGGTCGATGCGGGACGCCGCCGTCGCCGAAGGTGACAGCCGCCAGCAGCAGGTCGCCGACGCCACTACCGCCGCGGTGCTGTCCGAGCTGGCGCGGGTGCGCTCTGGCGTCAGCGCGGGCGAGTCCGCCAGGGATCTGCGACCGGCACTGGAGAACGAGAAAAGATCGATGGACCTGCTGCGTCGCCAGATCGCAAGCCTGGCCAGCGATCCCGCGGCCGTGGCGGTGACCCGGAGTGACCAGATTGCCGGCCTGCAAAAGACGATCACTATTGTCGACATCGCCGGGCTCGTCCTCGGGCTGCTCGCCGGGCTGGTCGGCGGCGCTTTGTTTACCTCGGGCATTTCCCGCCGGGTCGCGGCGAACGTGGCGAACGCGGACCGGCTGGGCAGGGGAGAGCCGCTTGAACCGAGGTTCCCGGCGGGTGACGAGATCGGTCGCCTGTCGCAGTCACATGTCCGGGCCCGCAAGCTTCTCGCCAGCCGGGCCGCGGAGCTAACCGCCGCCCGGGACGTGGCGCTGAGAGCGACGCGGGCCAAGAACACGTTCCTGGCGAACACGAGCCACGAGCTGCGGACCCCGCTGCACGCCATTCTCGGCTTCACCCAGCTCCTGGAGTTGTCGGACCTCAGCGAGGAGGACCATGACAGCGCCGCGCGCATCCTCGGCGCCGGCCGCCACCTGCTGATCCTGATCAACGACCTCATCGACATCGCCGGCATCGAATCGGGAGATCTCAGCCTCGTCCTGGAGCCGGTCTGCGTCCCCGCGGCAGTCGAAGAGGCCAGCCGGCTCATGGGGCCGCTCGCCGCTGAACGCTCGATACGGATCATCCATCACTGCGCGTGCCCGGCGCTCGCGGCCCGCGCCGACCGCCAGCGGCTCTCGCAGGTCCTCGTGAACCTGATCTCCAACGCCGTCAAGTACAACCGGCCCGGCGGCACCATCACGATCAGCTGCCAGCCGGAGGGCGCCAGCCAGGCCAGCGTGATCGTCTCCGACACCGGACCAGGCCTGTCGCCCGACGACATCGAGCGCGTTTTCGTGCCGTTCGAGCGGCTGGGCGCCGAGCGGACCGCGACGGAGGGCAGCGGGATCGGGCTGCCGCTTGCGCGGGCCCTCACCGACGCGATGGGCGGCCGGCTCAGCGCGGCGAGCGTTCCCGGCGCGGGATCGGCCTTTACCGTCACCCTCCCGCGCGCCCAGGACGTGATCGGTGATCCGCCCCCGGCGGCGGCGCCGTCATCACCGGCCGCCCGCGGCGCGCGCCCGGCCGGCCCTCCGTACCCCGGGCTGTCCGGGACCTTCCGGTGAACCGCGCCGTGCTGTACATCGAGGACAACGCGGACAACGTCCGCCTGGTCGAACGCCTGCTCAGGCGCCGCCCGCAGATCCTGCTGCGGGTGGCCACGAACGGGGCCGATGGCGTCAGGGCCGCCAGCGCCGAACGGCCCGCCCTCATCCTGCTCGACAACCGCCTCCCCGACGCGACTGGCCGTGATGTCCTGCGCCAGCTCGCCTCCTCGGCGGATACGGCCGGGATCCCGGTCATCGTCATCAGTGGCGACTCAGCCGCAGTCCTCGCCGAGCTCGTTGCGGTCGGCGCGTCGGATTTTCTCCCGAAGCCGTTCGACATTCACGAGCTGATGAGCATGATCGACCGCTACCTCGGCTAGTAGGCGCCGGAGCCGCGGATGACCGCTGACGCGGTCTTCCAGATGATCTGCAGGTCGAGCGCGAACGACCAGTTCTCCACGTACCGCACGTCGAGCCTGACCGCCTCGTCCCACGGCAGGTCGGATCTCCCGCTCACTTGCCACAGGCCGGTGATGCCGGGCGTGACCATGAGCCTGCGCCGCATCAGGTCCCCGTATCTCTCGGTCTCCTGCGGCAGGGCCGGCCGGGGACCGACCAGGGACATGTCACCCAGCAGCACGTTGACCAGCTGGGGGAGCTCGTCAAGCGACCAGCGGCGCAGCCAGGCGCCCGGGCGGGTAATCCGCGGATCCCGGCGGATCTTGAACAGCACCGCGTCCGCCTCGTTACTCGCGGCCAACGACGGCTTACAGCTTTCGGCGTCCGGCACCATGGTCCGGAACTTGTAGAGCGTGAAGGTGCGGCCGCCCTTCCCGACCCTCGTCTGCCGGAAGAACGCCGGCCCGTGATCGCTGAGCCTGATGACCAGCACGACGGCGGCGAACAGGGGCGCGAGCAGGATCAGCGCGGACACGGCCGAAGCCTTGTCGAACACGCTCTTCACGACCTGGCGCGCGCCGGTCAGCTCCGGGTGGTCGAGGTGCAGCAGCGGAAGGCCGGCGACCGGGCGGATGGTCGTGCGCGGGCCGGCCACGTCGAGCAGCGCGGCGGCGACGCAGAGCTCGGTGTCCGTCTTCTCCAGCTCCCAGGCCAGTTCCCGCAGCCGCGGGCCGTCCATCTCGGGGCAGGCGAGCACGGCCACCGTATCCGCGCCGAACCTGCTCACGGCCGTCGCGGCGCTGGTCAGGTCACCGGCGACCGGGACGTCGGCCACCTCAGCCGCGTCGGCCGGCCCGGCCAGGCAGGCCGCGACCACCGACAGGCCGTGGTAGCTGTCCCGGCGCAGGGTGGTCACCAGGTCGGCGACGGCCGCCGCGTGGCCAACCGCGACCACCCGGCGGGTGCAGGAGCCGCGGACGCGCAGTCGGTGCAGGCGCCTGCGCAGGCCGTACCTGCCAGCGAGATCCAGGAGTCCCGCCGACGGCAGGGCGATCACCATGTAGCCGCGGGCCAGGTCGAGCTTCGCCGAGTACGAGAGAAAGGCCACCACGGCTATCAGGCTGACCGCCGCGTTGAGGATCCGGCGGAACTCGTCAGAGCCGAGGCCGATGAACCGGGAGTCGTACCCCCCCGCAAGTAAGACTGACGCCCACCACACGATGGGCAGGCCGCAGCTGCAGGCCAGGTACGCGGTCGGCAGGTGGTCCTGGATCCCGAACCGGATCCAGGCCGCCAGCAGGCCAGCCACCAGGGCGCACACGCAATCGACCAGGGCTGCCCGGCGAAGGTAGCCGATCGTCCACGTCTTCGTGTCCAGCGCGGCCGGGCGCCGCGCGGCCTCGGCCCAGAGATCTCCCTCGACTGTGGTGTTGATCGCGCTCATACCGGCCAGATAATCCTTTCCTGTACCTTAATTTCCGTTCACGAGAGAACGCCAATAACGTGCCTTTTCCCGGATTGGTACCGCTCGCCAGGCGGGCTAGCGGAACCAATGTCCGCTATCGCGCGGTTATCACGCGAAAGTTCTGCATAGTTGTCAAAAAGCAGCGAAGTTTAAAAACCCCGGACGGCAATGCCTGCTGGCTAATCTGGTATAGCAGATCTTAACGATTGCTGGGTATCGGGCACCCTTTTATATCGGAAGTCTCGCCGCGGATGCCAACCACCACGCCGGGACCGCGATCATCCGCCGGCCGCGGTGATGTGCCCGCCACGATCAGGTGTAAGCAAGGGCGCGGCGCCTCCGCAGCGCGATCTGGGCCCGCCAGTGCCGCTCGCCCAGGCTGGCATTCGAGGTGGCGCCCAGTGCGCAGGCCAGCTCCTCCAGTGCCCCCCTTGCCGTCGCCGGGTCGCCGATCGGCCGGTCGTCTCCGGTGGCAGAGGTGAGGAACAGCTCGATATGCAGGCGGTGATCGTCAGTCCGTACCGCGACGTGCGCCCGGGTCGGCGGGTGCGCGGTCACCATGCCCAGCAGCATCAACTCGACGACGTCGGCGATGACGGGAACCTCGCCGGTACTCAGCCGGGCCAGCCGGTCGTCGGTGTCCACGGTGACCTGCCCGGCCAGCCACCCGGTGCGCCGCTGGAGCGTTGCGCCGAGGCGGGTCTCGGGCTCCGTGAAGGGCCAGTCGCCGTCAACCAGCCAGCGCAGCGATCCCGCCGCCGTCTCCAGCTGCCGGAGCACCGCTCCGAACCGCGCGGCGGGAGCCGCGGTGCGGGACATCATCTGCAGTTCCAGGGAGATGGCGGTGAGTTCCTGGATCGGGCCGTCGTGCAGGAAATCGGTCAATTCATGGCGTTCCCGGGAGCGGAGCCTGCGGCTCAGCCGCAGTAGCTGCCAGGCCTGGGGCTCGCCCCCCGGCTGCCCATTCCCGTCGTGATGCGCCGATTCAGGAAAGGGCGGGTCGGTCTCTGCGGTGACCGCGACGGGGTGATCGGGCGAGGTGGCATGCGGCCGTTGAAGTGCGCGCACGGCCTCGATTAGCTCGGCTAGCTGGAATGGCTTAGAGAGAAAGGCGACGCCCGCGGGAAGCGTGTCAAGAGTGCCGCCGGTGATGAGCAGGCACCGATCGGCGGCGGCCGGGTCCCGGGCGCGCAGCGCCTCGATCAGGTCAGCGCCCCGCTCATGGCCGAGACCCGCGTCCACGAGCACCGCGTCATACCCGCCCGGGTCCATCTCGTGCGCCTGCGCCAGCGTGGACGCGACGTCGACCTCGTATCCGTGCGCGCTGAGCGCGCGGCGAATCAGCGTCCGCATCTCGTCGACGTCGTCGACGACGAGCACCCGCTGGGCACCTGAGCTTCCCGCCACTGTGTCAGCCCCTTCACCGCGGCGATGTCGCCGCCGCCGTGCCTGATGCGCCGGCACCGCGCCTGCTGCCGCCGGCCGGCCGCGGAGGGCCGGCTGCCCGGCCTGCCGTGCGGCCGTCCCGGCCCGTGCTGTAACCGAGAGTATATTATCAACTACTTAAAGTAACATGATGACAGACGGTCCGTTAGCGGGCACATTGCCGCTGGGGGCAGGGCCGGCGGCGGCTGCCTCGCCGCGGCGCGCGGGCGCGGGCGGCGCGGGAAGGAACGCTCAGATGAACGAGGTCAGCGGCGTGGATGCCGGCACAGAGCACGGTCGGATCACGGTGTTCCTCCTCGACGATCACGAGATCGTCCGGCGCGGCGTGCGGGATCTCCTGGCGGCCGAACCGGATATCGACGTCATCGGAGAGGCCGGCACGGTGGCGACGGCGCTGGACCGGATGCCGGCCCTCCGGCCCGATGTCGCCGTGCTCGACGTGCGGCTGCCGGACGGCGACGGGGTATCAGTCTGCCGCGAGATCCGCTCCACGCTTCCCGGGACCGCCTGCCTTATGCTCACGTCCTACGGGGATGATCAGGCGCTGCTTGGCGCGATCATGGCCGGCGCCGCGGGCTACGTCATGAAGCAGACCTGCGGCTCAGACCTGGTGAGCGCGGTGCGGACGGTGGCCGCCGGGCAGTCGACGCTTGACGCGCACGCGGCGCAGCGAGTGATGGAGCGGCTGCGCGAGCGGATGGCAGTCGTCGACCCGCTGTCGGCGCTGACCGACCAGGAGAAACGGGTCCTTGAGCTGATCGGCGAGGGGCTGACCAACCGGCAGATCGCCGAGCGCATGTTCCTCGCCGAGAAGACCGCGAAGAACTACGTGTCATCCTTGCTCGGCAAGCTCGGCATGCAGCGGCGCGCGCAGGCGGCCGCCTTCTCCGCGCGGCTCGCGGAGAACCAGAACGACTTAACCGCGCGCGGATCCGGTCAGGGCACGACGACGACCACCGGCGCGTCCGGGCGGCAGGCGAGCCGCCGCCCGGGCGAGCCGGTCAGCCGGTGCAGCATCTTCGCGGATCTGCCGACCACCACGACATCGGCGCCCGCCGAGCGCGCGACGCTGGCCAGGGCACGGGTGACGCCGCCGGTTTCCCTGACGAAACGCAGCGGCACGCCGAGGTCGCGGGCTCGCTGCGCGGCTTCCGCTGCCAGCTGGCTGGCGAATTCCTGCCGGGCACGCTCGGCGGCGGCGTAGTCAAGCGGCACGCAGAACGCCGCGGCGGGTTCCACCGCGGGGGTGGCGTGCACGGCAATCAGCGCGCCGCCCGCGCGCACGGCTTCGCCCGCCGCCCAGGAGAACGCGTCCCAGCTGGCCGGCGAGCCATCCAGTCCGACCACGATCACTGGCGCGGTGGCGCTAGCGGCCCGGCCAGGGAACTCCGGCGAGCGCCTCGCCGCGGCGGCCTCGGTCATGCGATCACCTCCAGCCCGGCGGATGCCGCGGTCAGGATCCGGCCGCGGCGTGCCGTCGCTAGCCATCCGCCGCCGCCGGGTCCGGCGGGCGGCGCGGGCCGTGCTGGCTCTCGGCCGCGAGTTCCAGCAGGCGGCGGAGCGCGGGCAGTGCGGCCGCGAGCATGGCCGCCTCCTGCTCGGGCAGCTTGTCGATCAGGGTCGTGAACACCGAGGCCCCGGCCCGTCGCATCGCGCGCAGGTGGCGCCGTCCGGCCGGGGTAATGGCGACAAGCACCACCCGGCGGTCCGCGGCGTCACGGCGGCGCTCGGCGAGGCCGAGGTCTGCCAGCTGGGTCACCACGGCCGTCATCGACGGCTGGGCCACTCCCTCGTTCACGGCCAGGTCGGTCAGCCGCCGCGGGCCCGTTCGCTCCGCGGTGGCCAGCGTCGACACCGCGGTCAGGCTCAGCTCCTGGCCCCGGTTGCGGATCGCCAGGGTCGCCAGTGCGAACAGCGCCTCGCCGAGGAGGCCGCTATGGTCGGCCACGCCCTAAACATAGTTACGGCTATATAGTTCCGTCAATGGGCTCTGGAGGCCGGAGCACCGCGAAGGCAGCGTTACGAACGAGACATCCCGCGGCGCTCTTCCCCGGTAGTACCGCCCCAGACGCCCTCCGGCATGGTCGCCAGCGCGTAGGCCAGGCAGCTCGCGTGCACGGCGCAGCGCCCGCAGACGGCCTTCGCCGCGCTGATCTGGCGCAGCGCCGGGCCCGCCGCCGTGATGGGGAAGAACAGCTCGGGGTCCTCGCTCTGGCAGGCGCCGCGGGACATCCAGGCCAGGGACGGCGCGCGGGCGTCCGCCGGAAGCACGAGCATTCGGGACATCGGACACCTCCGGTAGGCACCTGGGCTCGCCACCGGGGTCTGGAGCAGCTCGACAACGCGGCCACGGGACCGTCCCGGGTAATCCGGATGATCCATGGACTGCCTTGCCAGCCTAACGAATGCACTGGTCAGCGGCAAACAGTTGCCGTAGCTGGCGTGGCGCAGCTCATCGGGACGCAGCTCATCGGGACGCGGCTCATCGGGATGCGGCTCATCGGGATGCGGCTCAGCGGGATGCGGCTCAGCGGGATGCGGCTCAGCGCTGTCTGGGCAGATCTAGGAAGCGGGGTGCGCTGCGGCCGGACCGAGCGGAAATACGATCAGCCGCTTGCGCAGCCGCCGCCGTAGCTGGTGAATCGGGTCGAGATGCGCCGCCTGGACCAGCCCGCTGCCGCCTTGCCCGCCGGTCGCGAGGATCACCTCGTCATACTCATGAGCGCGGGTCTCAGAGGTCACTGCCCGCACTAGATTCTCATCGCTTATGAGGCCGCTGGCCTGGCACCCGATCGTCGTCAGGTGCTGCACGGCCAGGTTCATGCGGTGCTCCGCGGCCGCACTGGTGTCGTGGTCCGGCCGCGGCGCTATCGGAAACTTTCCGATCTGAGCACCGAGCAGCATCTCCATAGCCGGCAGGCGCGCCTGGCTCGTGCTGACCAGAGACAGCACCACCACCTCGCACGGATGCCGCTCCTGCTGTGCGACGAGATAGTTAATCGGCTCCAGGTCAAGCTGCTCGTCGAGAGCGAGCAGATCCATGTCAAGCACGAGCAGATAGCGCTGCACGTCCATCACTTCCCTGTACATCCCATAGTAGCCGCCGCGGCAGGGAGTAGCCGCCGCGGCAGGGAGTAGCCGCCGCGGCAGGCGGCCGAGCCCGAGCCGACCTGGGACGTCACTTCGTGCCAGCGCCAGCCACGCCATTCAGTGACGCGCCGGGAGGACGGCCGGCCGCCCGCGCTGCGGGCAGTGCTCTGAAGTAGTAGTATTACATAGTAGGAGTAACACGAGTTGCTCGGACGTTGGGCAGGGCGTCATGGTGCTGAACAGCAAGGGTCAGGTGACCATCCCGGCGCAGCTGCGGGCTAAGTACGGCCTGCATGCGGGCGATGATGTCGAGGTCGTCGAGGTGGGTGGTGCCCTGCAGATTGTGCGCGCCGAAGGGGCGGAGAGCAGGGGCCAGCGCTTGGTCCGGCGGCTGCGTAACACGGCTACCGGCCGGGAGGTGGCCGGCCTGAGTACCGACGAGATCATGGCGCTGCTGCGTGGCGAGTGACCCCGCGGCGATCCGGCCCTCGACGCTTATCGATTCCTGCGTGCTTCTCGATGTCATCACTGGCGACGAGCAGTGGGCTGACTGGTCGGCCGAGCAGATCGCGGCGGCCATGGACGCCGGAAGGGTGGTGATCAACCCCCTGATCTACGCCGAGGTCTCGGTCGGCTACGAGACTGTCGAAGAGCTGGATGAGCTGCTCCCGGCCAGCGACTACAAACGCGAGCCGCTGCCTTACGTCGCGGGATTCGGTGCCGGGAAGGCGTTCTTGCGGTACCGGCGTGGCGGCGGCGATAAGCGATCCCCGATGCCCGACTTCTACATCGGCGCGCATGCTGCGGTAGCGGGCTACCGGTTGCTGACCCGCGATTTCCGCCGGTACCGGGCGTACTTCCCGACCGTCGACATCATCGCGCCAGTCGCCGTCGACGACGATACAGCCGAATAAGGCGCTAGAGCCGAGCAACTTGCTTCCCCGGAAGCCCATCCGTGGCGCTCGACGTTCATGACAGTCGCGCTGGCGGAACTCGCGGCGGCGTCACTGGCGTCGTTGGGACTCCGGTGCGGTAACAACGACAGCGGAGTCCCAGCCACGCCATTCAGTGACGCGCCGGGAGGACGGCTGGCCGACCGCCAGGGGCGGCGAGGACGTCAGGCCGGCTGATCGCGCATGCGGTAGCCGACGCCGGGCCTGGTCGCGATCACGGGCGGGTCGCCGAGCTTGCGGCGCAGCCGGCCGATCGTCACCGTCACGGTGTTGGTAAACGGATCGGCCTGCTCGTCCCAGACCTGCTCGAGCAGATCCTCGGCACGCAGGAACGCGGGCGAGGCGACAAGCAGCGCCTCCAGCACGCCGAACTCCTTGACCGACAGGTCGAGCGGCCGTCCGTCCCGCGTCACGGTCCGCCGCATCGGATCGAGCTCGATCCCGGCGGCGCGCAGCGTGCGGGCTCGGGCGCATGGCTGCCGGCGGGCCAGCGCCCGGACCCGAAGGACGAGCTCGGGGAAGTGGAACGGCTTGCCCAGGTAATCGTCGGCGCCCAGGGCCAGACCGGTCACCCGGTCGCCGGGCGCCCCGGCCGCGGTCAGCATGAGGACCATCGCCCGGTCGTCGCGGTCGGTGATCATCTGGCACAGGGCGTCGCCGTGGATGCCGGGCAGGTCGCGGTCGAGCACGATGACGTCGTAGCAGTTGAGGTCGAGCTTTGCGGCTGCCGCCAGCCCGTCGTGAGCGGCGTCCACGGCCATGCCCTGGTCCCGCAGGCCCTCCACCAGGACGTCGGCCAGCGACCGCGAGTCCTCGACGACCAGCACTCTCATGCCGGCACTCCCGCCGGGACGGCTGCCGATGTGGTAGCCGCGGCCGCGGGCAGACCGATGCAGACGCGGAGCCCGCCGCCGGGCCTGGCCCGCAGGTCCAGCGTGCCGCCATGGGCCTCCGCGATCGCCGCGACGATTGACAGGCCGAGGCCCGAGCCTTTGTCCGTGCCGATCCGGTCCGCCTCCAGCCGCCGGAACGGCTGGGAGAGCTCGGCTACCTGCTGCTGGTCGAGCACCTGACCTCCGTTCTCGACGACCAGCCGGGCGTCTCCGCCGCGAGCCCTGGTCGTGATGGCGATCCAGCCGCCCGGGGTGTTGTGGCAGACCGCGTTGTCGATCACGTTCTCCACCATGCGGCTCAGCAGAGCCGGGCTCCCGGCCACCCAGGCGCCGCCCTGGCTGCTGGTGTCCTGCACGGTGAGATCCATGGCCCTGATGGCGGCTGCCTGATCGGCCAGCGCGGAGCCCACGATGTAGTCCAGCGGCAGGACGGCCTGGCCAGGCATCGACCGGTGCTGGGCCCGGGCCAGCACGAGGAATGCCTCCAGCAGCCTCTCGATCCGGTCAAGCTCGGTGCGCAGCCGCCCCGCCAGCGCGACCGTCTGCGGCGGCGCGGGCTCGGGCTTGGCCAGCGCCACGTCGATGGCCGCGCGCATCGTGGTCAGCGGGGTCCGCAGCTCGTGCGAGGCGTTGGCGACGAACCGGCGCTGGGCATTGAAGGCGACCTCCAGCCGCTCCAGCAGGCCGTCGATGGTGTCACCGAGTTCCTTAAGCTCGTCCTGCGGGCCGTGCAGGGCGAGCCGCTCATGCAGGCTGTCCTCCGAGATGCGCTGCGCCGCCGCGGTCATCTCCCGGACCGGCCGCAGCGCCCGCCCGGCCACCAGCCAGCCGAGCGCGACCGATATCACGGTCATGATGGCCAGGGCGATCAGCGAGGCGACCAGCAGCTGATGCGAGAGCCTGCTTTGGCCCGGCGGGCTGACCGCCTGCGCCTGCACGTTCTGGAGCTGGGCCTGCAGCACCTTGATGCGAGCCTGGGCCTGGGCCAGTGCGGAACCAGCCAGGGCCTGACCTGATGCCGGGGAGGCCTGGCTCGACGACGAGCGCGCCACGACGACGCCGCTGGCGAGCGCCAGCAGCACCGCGCCAGATACGACAAACAAGATCCCGTACAGGGCAGTCAGCCGTACTCGCACGGTACGGCCGGGAAACCGCAGCCTTCTCGGCAGCCCGGGCAGGCGCTGAGCCCGCATACGCCTCTCCCTCCCGTCGGCAATGCCCTGATCAGGCGGCTTGCGCCCGGCCATCCACTTCAGCATGCCGCGGCGGGCCTAACAACGGGATAACAACTTGCGTGCGGCCCATGTTATGGCCGTCCCGGTAGAACCAGGTGACGGCAAGTTCGACCCCGACCACAGAAGGAAACGCAAATGCAAGCCACGATCGAAGTGTCCGGACTGCGGAAGCGGTTCGGTCCGACCCTGGCGCTGGACGGCATGTCGTTCACCGTCCAGCCTGGCCAGGTGACCGGATTCGTCGGCCCGAACGGGGCCGGCAAGTCGACCACGATGCGGGTCATCCTCGGCCTGGATGCGGCCGACCAGGGCAAGGCGACCGTCGGCGGCACGTCATACGCGAGCCTGCGGCAGCCGATGCGGGTGATCGGATCGCTGCTCGACGCGGGGGCACTGCAGCCGAGCCGGTCCGCCCGCAACCACCTGCTCTGGCTCGCGCACTCCCAAGGCCTGGACGCCAAGCGGGTGGACGAAGTCATCGAGCAGGCCGGCCTGCAGGGCGTGGCCAGGAGGCGGGCAGGCGGCTACTCGCTCGGCATGCGGCAGCGGCTAGGCATCGCCGCCGCGATGCTGGGCAACCCGGCCGCGATCATGCTGGACGAGCCGTTCAACGGGATGGACCCGGAGGGCATCGTGTGGATGCGCGGGTTCCTGCGCTCGCTGGCCGCCAGCGGCCGGGCGGTGCTGGTGTCGAGCCACCTCATGAGCGAACTGCAGGACACCGCCGATCACCTGGTGGTCGTAGGCCGCGGCAAGGTCATCGCCGACACCACGGTGGCGAGCCTGCTGGCGGCCGCGTCCGGGAATCGGGTGACGCTGCGCACGTCCGCCCGGCCGCAGGCGAAGGCGGTGCTGGAAAACGCGGGGGCCACCGTCGTTGCCAGCGGCCAGGACGTGCTCACGATCTCCGGGCTGGCGGCCGAGCGGGTGGTCGCGCTGCTCAGCGTGGTGGCAGTGCCGTTCTCCGAGGTCTCCGCGCACCGGGCGACCCTGGAGCAGGCCTACCTGGAGCTCACCAAGCAGGCTGCCGAGTTCCGCCCGGCCGTGTTCGACGCCGATGCGGCGCAGGAGGTGCCGCGATGACGGCCCAGGCTCTCTCTATGCCGCGGCCCGAAGCCAGGTCCGGCGACGGACCCCGCGGCGGCGGCTTCGGCTCCCTGCTGCGGGCGGAGTGGATCAAGTTCCGCAGCGTGCGCGGCTGGGTGATCGGCATGATCCTGGCCGCACTGCTGACCGTCTTCCTCGGCGTGTTCGCGGCCGCTAACGCGAGCATCGGCTGCCAGATCAACGGCGGTCCGCCGAAATCGGGCAAGGCATGCCTGCCCTACATCCCGCACGGGCCGGGCGGCGAGATCGTCACCGACAGCTTCTCGTTCGCGCGCCAGCCGCTGACCGGGAACGGCACCATCACCGCGCGCGTCACCTCGCTCACGGGGGAGCACGCCGACCTTAACGGGGGGCCTGCCCGGGTTGGCAGCGGCATGGTGCCCGGCCTGGCGGAGTGGGCCAAGGCGGGAATTATCATCAAGCAGAGCACCCACCAGGGCTCGGCTTACGCGGCGATGATGGTGACGGGCCGCCACGGGGTCCGGATGCAGTACAACTTCACCGGGGATACCGCGGGGATGCCTGGTGCCGTCTCCGCGGCGCACCCGCGCTGGCTGCGGCTGACTCGCTCCGGCAACACGATCACCGGCTACGACTCCGCCGACGGCGCGCACTGGACCCGGGTGGGCACCGTCCAGCTCACCGGGCTGCCGTCGACCGTCCAGGTCGGCATGTTCGCTACCTCGCCGGGCTACACGGTGACCCAGAACTCGTTCGGCGGCGGCGGCAGCAACGGCGGCCCCGCCCAGGCCACCGGCGTCTTCGATCACGTCAGCCTGGCCGGCCGGGCACCCGGCGGCACCTGGACCGGCACCACAGTCGGCGGCGGGGGCCCGGCCGGGGCAGGGCCGGGGCCAGGCGGCGGCGGCTCGGTGCCGTTCACCCGCAACGGCGGCAGCTACACGCTGACGGGCTCTGGCGACATCGCGCCAGTCACGCCGGGGCCAGACAGCCCGCTCCCGACGGTGACGATCGGGCAGAGTCTGGTCGGCGCATTTCTGGGGCTGATCGTGATCGTGGTCGTGGCGGCGATGTTCTTCAGCACCGAGTACCGGCGCGGCCTCATCCGTACCACGCTGGCGGCCACCCCGCGCCGCGGCGCGGTGCTCGCCGCCAAGGCCGTGGTGATCGGCGCGGTGGCGTTCGTCACCGGGCTGGTGGCCGCGGTAGTTTCGGTCGGCGTTGGTGTGCCGAAGGAGGAGAACCAGGGCCAGATACTCCTGGCCGCGCCCGCGGCGACCGAGGTGCGGGTCATCGTCGGCACGGCGGCCATGCTGGCCGTGGCCGCGGTCTTCGCCGTCGCCCTGGGTGCCATCCTGCGGCGCAGCGCCGCCGCGATCACGATCGCGGTCGTCACGGTCGTCATGCCGTTCCTGCTGGCCGTGCTCAATGTCGTGCCCGCCGGGGTCGGCGACTGGCTGCTGCGGCTGACCCCTGCCGCAGGGTTGGCGATCGAGCAGAGCATCCCGCGGTACTCGCAGGTCACCACTGTTATCTCACCCGTGCGGGGCTACTATCCGCTGTCGCCCTATGCCGGGTTTGCCGTGCTGTGCCTGTGGGCGGCGGCGGCCCTTGCCCTCGCGCTGGTCATGCTGCGGCGGCGGGACGCATGAGCACCGCCGTGCAAACGCAGCCAGCACCGGCGATGGCCAGGGCGGCAGCGCGCGGGGCGAGCCTTCGCCACGCGCTGCACGCCGAGTGGACCAAGCTGCGGACGGTCTCCGGACCCGCCTGGCTGCTCCTCGGCGCCGCGGCGCTGACCATAGCGGTCAGCGCCGCGGCCGCCGGGGCCACTCACTGCCCGCGGAACCTGACCTGCCCGGTCGACACGACCAAGCTCAGCCTGACCGGGATTCAGTTTGGTCAGGCAGTGGTCGCGATCCTGGCCGCGGCGACGGTCAGCAACGAGTACAGCTCGGGCATGATGCGCGTCACGCTCGCGGCGATGCCCAGGCGGCAGGAGGTGCTGGCAGCCAAGGCGATCCTGCTGGCCGCACTGGTGCTGGCGGCCGGCGCGGTGGCGGTGTTCGGCTCGGTGCTGGCCGGGCACCTTATCCTGCCCGGCCACGGCTTTACCGTCGCACGCGGCTTCCACCCGGTCTGGCTGAGCTACGGGCCAACGCTGCGGGCCGCCAGCGGGTCGGTCCTGTACCTGGGACTGATCGCGCTGATGAGCCTCGGCGTCGCGGTGATCGTGCGGGACTCGGCCGTATCCATCGGCGTCGTCCTCGCGCTGCTGTACCTGTTCCCGATCATTCTGGCGTTCATCGGGAACGAGCACTGGCAGCACCGGCTTGAGCGGTGGACGCCCACGGTCGCGGGGCTGACCATTCAGGACACCACCGGCCTGCGGAGCCTGGTGATCACGCCGTGGGCCGGGCTGGGCGTGCTGGCGATCTGGGCCGCAGCCGCGATGCTGGCCGGCGGCCTGGTGTTCCGGTTCCGCGACGCCTAGCCGACCAGACCAGAACGTGGCGCCTCAAGATCGCGGATAAGTAAGAAGGACCAGGTCAGAGGCTTAGCAGACGAGTGCGCCGCCAGGGACTTGAACCCCGAACCCGCAGATTAAGAGTCTGCTGCTCTGCCAATTGAGCTAGCGGCGCGTGGTGCCGGGTCAGGCTATAACGTGCCGGGCTGCACGGCAAACCGGTAGAGCGGCCGCTATGGCTTCACTCGTCGATCGCGTTAACGTCGCTGGCCAGGACTGCATGAACTCCGTCCAGCTCAGACAGGCCAGCCGCCAGGTCGGTGACCGAGTGCTTGCCGTGCACATGGAGGGTGACCTCCACGATGCCAGCCTCGGCGGGCCCGTCCTGCCGGGAGGGTGACCGGCGGGGATCGAGCACCTCGGCCTCGACGTTGTCGATGGCGAAGCCGCGTGTGGTGGCCTCCCGCAGCACGTTGCGCAGTATCCCGTGGCCGTCCGGGTAGCGGACTCGAAGCGCCGAGATCGCGGTCGCCGACGTCGGCAGCCGGCGCACTGCAACCGGGAAGGCAATGGCCACCAGGAAGTAGATGGCGGTCGTCAGGACTACCAGGATCGGCAGCCCGGCGCCAGCGGCCGAGCCGACGGCGGCGGTGACCCAGATCGCGGCTGCTGTGGTGAGGCCGCGGACGGAGTCGCGCCGCACGAAGATCAGGCCCGCGCTCAGGAACCCCACGCCGGTCACGATCTGAGCGGCCATCCGGGAGGGATCAAGGACCACCAGCCGCGGCTCCAGCACGTCGGTGAACCCGTACTTACTGATCAGCATGAACAGCCAGTCCATGGCCCCGGCGGCATTGCGGTCTGGCCGGGGCCATGGACTGTCAGGTCGCGGTGATCGCGACGGGACGGATGGCATCGCGCTGCGCGTCTGATCCAGTGCTGGACGGACGGGAGGGCTGCTCCCAGGGCCGACGGGCCCAGCAGGATGCTGCCACAATCTCGCCGATAGCGGGCGGCTGCTTGAACTTGGCGAAACAGCGCCGACGCCGTGCGCGGCCAGCAGCAACACTGCCAGCGCGATCAGCAGCCGGGCAAGGTCGGCATCCACCCGGGTGCCGGCGTGATCATGTGACGACGATGACCTTAACGCCGACTGCGTCATAGGTGCCCCGTGCCCGCGCGTCCCTGGTCGCGAGGGCTACCTCGTGCTCTTTGGCGGCTAGTGCCACGAGCGCGTCATAGACGGCACCGCCTGCGATGCCGAGGCGGCTCAGCGTGTCCGGCAGCTTCCGGGCCCGCGGTTCGCTCAAGAGCAGCGGCGGGGAGAAGCGGGCGTTCAGCAGCCGCGCCGCGTCGGCTGGCGCCAGTCGCGCGTCGCCGGGCAGCCTGGTGAGAACGGAATAGGTCTCCGCGAGAGCGTGACCGCTCAGCGCGACCTCCTGCCCGTTCCACCAGCGCACCACGGCCGCGTGATCATGATGTGAACGGACAATCAGCGGGACGGCGACGCTGGTGTCGACCGCGACCGTCACTTGCGATGGGCATCGGTGATGGCGAAGACGACATCGTCATCGACCGGTGTTTCGCCGACCGAGACGAGCGCGCCGTCCTCCTCGACCAGCCGTGCCGTCCGGCCGGCGGGCACTACTTGCACGCCGGCGCCGTATGGCGAGATGTCAACCCTGGTGCCGGGCAGCAGTCCCAGCGCGTCGCGAATGGGCTTGGGCAAGACGATCCGGCCCGCTTGATCAATGACAGCCTCCATGGGAAAACGATACCATCGAAATCCCATATGTTGCGGCGGGCCGGTCCTGGCACCTACGACACGTCTTCTGGCAGGAGACGGAAGGCGCTGTGCGGGGTAAGGGGACGGACCATGCGGAAGTGCCGGTGGTCGAAGGTGGCTATGACATCGGTGCGGAATTCCCGCGCGAGCGCCACGTTCATTGCGTCGGCCAGTCCGATGGCCGGATAGTCGTCAAGGACGGCGTGCGCGCCGAGCAGGAGGGGCCCGATCGCAGGCACTTCCCATCGGCCGGCCGCTGCCCGGCTGGCGATATACCGGAGGGCGGCAGATGCGGCGGGAGGTCCTTCCCGGGTGGCGATGAGGTAATCGAGTTCGGTGAGAATGCACGGCGAGACGACCAGGTGGCCGGCCTGGGCGATGCCTTTCCGGATCGCGCTGTGATGCTTGTCAGCCTTGTTGAAGAACGCGATCAGGGCGGAGGTGTCAGCAATGGCAACAGGAAGGAAGTCAGCCATCGCTGCCGAAGCCGGCCAGCAGGTCACCCGCCCGCTCCGAGAAGCTGGGATCGCCGCTGAAAGTCGGGACGGCGTCATCCATGCCCATGGGATCTGTCCGGAACGGGTACACGGCAGGATCTTCCTTACCGTAGGGCCGGATCACCGCTACCGCGGCAGATACATCGCCGGCGAGGCCGCGGCCTTTCGCGCCGACCCGGATGAGGCGCTCGCTAGTCGCCGAGATACCGGCCGGCGAACTCCGCGAGTCGTGACGGCCGGCCCGTCCGCGCCTCCTGGTGGTCGGCCAGGCTCATCGCCTGCAGGCCCGCATTGGCCCCGAGCCACCGCAGCGGCTCGGGCTCCCAGCGCGGCGAGCGGTGCCCCACCCAGGGCAGCCGGGTGATGCTGGTGTCCCTGCCGAGGACCAGGTCGGTCAGGGTCCGCCCGGCCAGGTTCGTGGTGGAGACGCCGTCGCCGACGTAGCCGCCGGCCCAGCCGAGACCGGAGATGCGATCCAGGCCGACCGACGCGCACCAGTCCCGCGGCACGCCGATCGGGCCGCCCCAGGCATGCGTCACCGGCACGTCGCGCAGCCCGGGGAAGAGTTCGGCGAGCGTATGGCGCAGCGCCCTGAACACGGCGGGCGCCCGATCGAACGACGGCCGGATCGACGAGCCGAAATGGTAGGGAGCGCCCCGGCCGCCGAACGCGAGGCGCCCGTCGGCGGTCCGCTGCCCGTAGATGATCAGGTGACGGAGATCACCGAACGTGGGCCTGCCCGCGAGGCCGATCTCGTCCCAGGCCGAGTCCGGCAGCGGCGACGTCGCGATCATCAGCGAGTACACCGGCGCGATCGCGCGCCGCTGGCCCGGCAGCTGCGGCGTGTAGCCCTCCGTGGCGCGGATCACGTACCTGGCACGGACCGTGCCCATCGGGGTGACCAGGCGGCCGGGCTCGATCCGCGTCACCGGCGTGCGCTCGAATACCGCGACGCCGCGGCGGCGCGCCGACTCGGCCAGGCCGCGCACCAGCCTGCCCGGGTGGATGGCGGCGCAGTGCGGCGTGTACGTCCCGCCGAGCACGCCGGCGGCGGCGGCCAGGTCGCGGGCCTGCGCCGCGGTCAGCAGCCGCAGGTCGCCGTCGCCGAACCCGAACTCCCTGGCCTCCGCCACCTCCGCCCTGGCCCGCTCGAGCTGCGGGCCGGACCGGGCCAGCTGCACCGTGCCGCCCTTCGCCCAGTGGCAGTCGATGCCCTCGGCGGCTACCGCGGCGGCGACCTCGTCCACGGTCTGCTGCATGGCCCGCCCCATCGCAATCGCCGCGTCCCGCCCGGCCATCCGGGCCAGCTTGCCGAGCGACGCGGGGAACAGCGCCGAGCACCAGCCGCCGTTGCGCCCCGAGGCGCCGAACCCGGCGATCTCACGCTCGCAGACCGCGATCCGCAGGCCGGGCTCCGCGCGGGCCAGGTAGTAGGCCGTCCACAGCCCGGTATATCCCGCCCCGGCGATGGCGACGTCGACGTCGAGGTCACCGGACAGCGGTTCGGCGGGAACGAGGGTTCCGGGGACCGTGTCGAGCCAGAGGGACAGCTTCCTGTAGCTACCGGTCGGGGGCATGCGGTCCATCGTGACAGCCGGCCGCGGCCGGTGCGCACTTGCCCGCGGCCGGCCGGCCTGATGGCAGGGCATCCGGCTGGTCGGGCATCCTGGTGAGATGCCCGCTCATGCAATCGCCTGGGAGCCGCCACCGGCGCCTCGCCATCCGTTCGGCCCCTACCGTGTTTCGCTGGTCTGCCTGGGGAACATCTGCCGCTCACCGACCGCCGAGGTGGTGCTCCGCGCGGCGCTGGCGCGGGCGGGCCTGTCCGGCCGGGTGGAGGTGGACAGCTCGGGGACCGGCGACTGGCACCTGGGTGGGCCGATGGATCCGCGGGCGCGCGCGGAACTGGCCGCCCGCGGGTACGACGGGTCGGGGCACCGGGCCCGGCAGTTCGACCGCTCCTGGTTCGGCCGCTACGACCTCGTGGTCGCGATGGACCGGCAGAATCTGGCCGACCTGCGCCGGATGGCACCGGACCGCGAGACGGCCAGCGACCGGATCCGGCTGCTCAGGTCGTTCGATCCGGCGACTGCCGGTGCCGCCGGTGCCGCGGGCGCGGCTGGCGGCGATCCTTACGACGGCGACGTCCCTGACCCCTATCACGGCGGCGCGGAAGAGTACGCGCTCGCGTTTGACCTGGTGCAGGCCGCGGCCAGCGCGCTGGCCGCCCAGCTGGCCGCCCTCGTCGGGGACAGCCCGGCGGCTGGCGACGGCGACCGCGTGGCCGGGCGGTGATCCGGCCCGCGCCAGCGGATCCGGACGTCGCAGCACGGCTCGGCCGGCTGGCCGGCGCGCCGGTGCGCGAGATCCGCCGTGTCGGCGGGCAGCACCAGTGGGGCCATTACCAGGTCAGGCTGGCCGACGGGCGGCTGGCGTTCGCCAAGGTAGCTGGCCGTGACCTGGGCGGCGTCTTCGAGGCCGAGGCCCGCGGGCTGCGCTGGCTGGCCGACGCGGCGGCGGTGCCGGTTCCCGAGGTGCTGGGCTGGGACGCGAGCGCGCTCGCGGTGTCCTGGGTGCGTGGCGAGGCTGCGGACGCGGTCGCGGCGGCGCGATTCGGCGGGGATCTGGCTCACCTGCACCTGGCCGGATCGGCCAGCTTCGGCGCGCCGTGGCCGGGATTCATCGCGAGCCTGCCGCTCGGGAACGCGGCAGCGGACTCATGGCCCGGGTGGTATGCCCGCGAGCGGCTGCTGCCCTATGTCCGGCGCGCCTTCGACGCGGGCGCCTTCGATGCGGCCGATGTCCGGCTGCTGGAGACAGTCGCCGGCGCGGCGGCTGAGCTGGCCGGCCCGGATGAGCCGCCCAGCCGCATTCACGGCGACTGCTGGTCCGGGAACCTGATCTGGTCAGGCGGCCGGGGATGGCTGGTCGACCCCGCCGCGCACGGCGGCCACCGGGAGTCCGACCTGGCCATGCTGGCGCTGTTCGGCGCGCCGTTCCTGGACCGGATCGTGGCCGGGTACCAGGAAGTCGCGCCGCTGGCGGCCGGCTGGCGGGCCCGGGTGCCGCTGCATCAGCTGCATCCGCTGCTCGTGCATGTCTGCCTGTTCGGCGCCGGCTACCGGGACGCGGCGCTGACCGCGGCCAGGGCAGCGCTCGCCCCGGGCGGGTAAGCGGCCAGGTCCGGCCGCCCGTCTCGCCCGCCCTGGCGCTTTCGGGGGCGCCGCGTCAGCTGGCGGTATGGCCGCGCGCCTCGGGCGCCAGCGGGAGCGCGATGCGGAACGTGGAGCCACCGTCCGGCGAGGTATCGACCCGCACCGTGCCGCCGTGGGCTGTGACCAGGGCGGCCACGATCGCGAGGCCAAGGCCGGTCCCGCCTGCCTGCCTGGTCCTGGCCTGGTCGGCCCGGTAGAACCGCTCGAAGGCGTGTTCTGCCTGATCCGGGGTGAGACCTGGGCCCTTGTCGGCGACCTCGAGCAGGACCGCAGGCGCTGCGGCGGGTGCCGGGCCTGTTCCCGCGGCCGGGCCGGTACCTGGGCCTGCCTCGTCCAGGAATCCTGACCGGATCCGGACCTCGACGGGCGTCCCGTCCGGGGTATGCACGAGCGCGTTGCTCATCAGGTTGCCGATCACCTGCCGGAGCCGGGTCTCGTCACCGATGACGATCATGGCGGCGCCGGCCCCGACCGTCAGGTTGATGCTCCGCCGCGGCGCCATGACCCTGGCGTCATGCACGGCGTCGGCGGCGAGGGTCAGCAGGTCAACGGGCCGGCTCTCCAGCGGTCGCTGCTGGTCGAGCCTGGCCAGCAGCAGCATGTCCTCGACCAGCACGCCCATCCTGGTCGACTCCTGCTCGACCCGGCGCATGATCCGGTCCAGGTCGATCCGGGTCAGCTGGCCCCCGCGGGATGACTCCCCTGCGCCAGCGCCCGCCACGTCAGCCTCCGCCGCCGGCCCGCCCGCCTGCCCCGGCAGGTCCGCCTGCCCCGGCAGGTCCGCCTGGCCCGGCCCGGCGGGCGCGGTGCCGGCGTCCGGGAGGTCGTGCGAGGGACCGGCCAGGTCCCCCGCGCTCCCAGCGCGGCTCCCGCGCCCGCTCCGGCCGCCGCCGTTGAGCCTGGCGTCGTCGAGCCCGCCGCGCTGCCGGTAATACTCGGCGAAGCCCCTGATCGTGGTCAGCGGCGTCCGGAGCTCGTGACTGGCGTCGGCGACGAACTGCCGCATCCGCTGTTCCGAGCCGCGGGCAGCCTCCTCGGACTCGGAGCGGGCACGGAACGCGACCTCGATCTGGCTGAGCATGGCGTTGAGCGAGCGCCCGAGCCGCCCGACCTCGGTCCGCGGATCGCGGTCGGGAACGCGGCGAGTCAGGTCGCCTGCCGCGATCCCCTCTGCGGTTCGCTCGATCTCGGTGAGCGGCCGCAGGCTTGCCCGGACGAGGGCGATCCCGACGAAGGCAAGCGCGAGGATCACGATCGCGCTCACGACCAGGTCGATTGCCGTGAGCCTGCCGATCGTGTTGTAGGCGCTCGACACGTCGATGCCCAGGACCACTGTGCCGTCGGTCCGCGATCCGTCCGAAGTCGGGGCGCTAGCCGGCAGCCCGACGACCCGCCAGCGCCCGCCGCCGCCGGTAGCCGCGACGGTGATCGCGTTCTTTGCCGACGACGGGAGCTGGCCGGGGCTGGCCGGATAGGCAGGCCCGGCGATGACATGCTGGCGGCTGCGCGACCCGATCTCCGAGACGCTAATAGGGGTCACGATCTGCTGTGCGCCGCCGCCGTCGGGGACCCAGATAACCGCCTCGCCGAGCTGGTACGGCTGGGGCACGCTGGTCTGGAAGCTCTGAAACTGCAGTTGATCCGCCAGCTGCTGCAGCTTTTCGTCGGCTTGGCCGAGCAGGTAGCTCCGCAGGAACGAGATACCCGCCAGGCTGATGACCGCGAGCGCGATGGCGACCAGCGTGAGGACAGCGGTGATCAGCTTGACACGCAGCGGGGTGCGGCCGGGCAGCCCCCTGGCCGCCTTCCAGAGGCGAGCGGGTCCTGAGGTCACGGCCATGATCGTCCGGCTAGGACGAGGGAAGCCTGAGCACGTAGCCGACCCCGCGGAGCGTATGCAGCAGATGCGGCTCGGCGGAGTCGACCTTGCGCCGCAGCACGGAGACGTAGGACTCCACGATCCCGGTGTCGCCGCGGAAGTCGTAGTCCCAGACGTGGTCGAGGATCTGCATCTTGGACAGCACCCGGTTGGCGTTGCCCATGAAGTACCTGAGCAGCTTGAACTCCGTCGGCGAGAGCTGGATCTGGGCGCCCGCCCGCCATACCTCGTGACTGTCCTCGTCGAGTTCCAGGTCGGCGAACTTCAGCCGCGGCGGCGGCTCTGTCCCGTCGCCCCTGGTGCGGCGCAGCACGGCGCGAATCCGCGCGATGACCTCCTCCAGGGAGAAGGGCTTCGTCACGTAGTCGTCGCCGCCGAGCGTGAGGCCGTGAATCTTGTCCTCAGTGGAGTCCCGCGCGGTCAGGAACACCACCGGGATCCTGGCCCCGCCGCCGCGCAGGCGCCTGATCACGTCGAAGCCGTCCATGTCCGGCAGCATGACGTCGAGCACGATGAGGTCGGGCCGGTGCCGCTGAGCGGCCTGCACGGCCTCGCCGCCTGCCGCGGCCGTGATGACCTCGAACCCGGCGTAGCGCAGGCTGGCGGACAGCAGCTCCAGGATGTTCGGCTCGTCCTCGACCACGAGCAGCCTGGCGTCGGTCCGCTTGCGGACGTCGTTTGCCATGCTCGTCATGGCCTCCATGCTGCCGTTTCTTCCTGAACGTTACCTGAAGGCGCCCTGCAGTAGCCCTGGATGACGGCAGAGCCGGCCGGTCAGGGGCCTGACGTGCTGGAAGGTCGGCCTGCTAGTCGGGCGTGACCTCGGTCGCCACTGCCGACACCGGTCCCCACTGGGAGATCGCCGCCGACCGCGAGCCGACGCCCAGCTTGGCGTAGATGCGGTTCACATGATTCTTCACGGTCTTCTCCGCGAGGACGAGGCTTGCCGCGATCTCGCCGTTCGAGTGCCCTGCCGCGATGAGCGTCATGATCTGGGACTCGCGCGAGGAAAGGCGGGAGGCGCGCGCGACGTCGGGGAGACTGTAGGTCCTCATCTGACCTCCGGCTGCAGTGATGAGCCACGGGGAGCGGTTGGCATCGTACCGGAGAAATATTCCTGGCGTACGGATGTTCGCATTGTGCGTGACGCGTGTTTGGCGCGAATACTGCCGTCAGGCGGCCGCCTGCCTCGAGCCGGTGATCAGGCTCTTCGGCACGGCACGGTCGTACTTCAGGTCGTCGAACAGCTGCGTCGCCGCGGCGCTGTTCCACTGCACCGCGTCCCCGGCGTTTGGCGTGTAGTAGTTCGCGTTGGCGATCGGGACCGTCGTGGTTTCCGGGTGCCGCAGCGCGAATGCGACCTCGATCAGCTGGTACAGGCTCGTGCCCTGGTCAACGGTAACGGTGTCGGCCACTCCGATGGCGGCCGGGATGGCAGCGAAGGGGTTGAGGATGACGCCAGGGCTCGTCACCTTGCTGAGCAGCGCCCGCAGGAGCAGCCGCTGGTCCTGAACGCGCTGCAGGTCCTGATCGGAGAAATTGTGCCGGGTCCGCACGTAGGCGAGCGCCTGGCCGCCGTTAAGGGTCTGGCAGCCCTTCTTCAGCCGGGCCCCGGACGCCCGGTCGTACAGCGGCGCCCTGAGGCACATGCGCACGCCGCCGACGGCGTTGACCACGCCGACGAAGCCGCCGAAGCCGATCCCCATGTAGTGGTCGATGCGAAGTCCGGTCACGTGCTGCACGGTCTCGGCGAGCAGCCTGGGGCCGCCGAACGAGTACGCGGCGTTGATCTTGTTATACCCGTAGCCGGGAATCGAGACGTAGGAGTCACGGGGGAGGCTGACCAGGACGGAGGGGCCGCCGTTCGAGGGGATATGCAAGATCATGATCGTGTCGGAGCGCCCGCCGCCGATGTCGAAGCCGGTGGCCAGCCGGCGTTCCTGCTTGCGGGTCAGGCCCTGCCGGCTATCCGACCCGGCGATCAGCCAGTTCTGCCCGGCCGAGATGGCGGGCCGGCCGGCGTAGTTCAGCAGCACGTTCTTCCTGATCAGCTGGGAATTCAGGTAGAAGTACCCGCCCGAGGCCGCGACGAGGAGCAGCGCCACGAGCGCGCAGAGGACCGCCGCGATCCGCCTCGGGCGCAGCCACCGGCGGCCCGTGCCGCCGCCAGTGCCGCCGCGCGCACCGGCCGGCGGCGCGCCGCCGGCTGCGCTGCCGGAGCGCGGGCTGCCGGACCGCCGGCTGCGGGCCGGCTTATCAGGCCCGCCGCCGGCTGGCGCGCTCCGCGCGGGCGGCTGCGCGGGCCAGGCTGCGGCCGTGGCGCCCGGCTGCGGCGATCCGCCGGCAGCCGGCCCGCCGCGCGGCTGCTGCCCGTGCTGATAATCACCGGCCGGGCCAGCCTGGCCGGTGCCAGCCGGAAGCTTCACAGTGGGGTCTGACGGGCCGGGCCCGCCCGGCGGCCCGCCCGGCGATCCGCCCGGCGATCCGGCCGCAGGAGAACCCTCCCTGAACCAGCCTTCCGGCCACTCGCTCATGCCTGCCGTCCCGTCCTTACCTTCTAATGTCACGATCGTCCTTACATCCCTAGACGTTCGTCATATCCCTAGACGTTCCTGTGGCCGATGTGGCGATGTCAGATTCATCACGCGCCGCCTGCCCACCAGATCGTGACCACCTCACGGCCGGATGAGCCGAGGTCCGCCGGGTGCCCGGGATCGATCCCGGCCTCGGCGAGCGCGTCGCCGACCTCGTCGGCCCGCTCCGGCGGAAGGCACAGCCGCCGCCTGGTGACGTCGACGAGCTCACCGAAGCTGGCGTAGTCTGGCCCGCCCGGCCTGGTCCAGCGCTCGGACCGGGGCCCCAGGCCCATGGCGGCCAGGATCTCCAGGAGATCCGCCGCCGCAGGCGATTCCGGTCGCCGGAGGCCGTGGAATTTCAGCCAGAACGGATTGAGGGCGGTCAGTGGATGCACCGCGGCTGTCTCGATCACAACCCGGCGATGTGCGTGTGCGGTGAGCTCCGCCAGGAAAGGCACCGGCTCCGGCACGTTGTAGACGACATGATGGCAGGTGACCACGTCGGCCGGCGGCGTCCGCGCGGCGATGTCAGGCCAGCTCCCGGCCATCCGGCACGCCTCGGTGCCCAGGGCCGCGGCCCGCCGCGCGAGCAGCTCGAGCATGCCAGGATCGGCGTCGACGGCCGTCAGCGCGCTGGCCCGGGGCAGCAGCGGCAGGCACGCGGCACCGGCGCCGGAGCCGATGTCAAGTACGCTTCCCGGCGGATCGAGCGCCGCCCAGGCCCGCTCGTAGGACGGGCCGGAGGGGGCGCCGGCCAGCCGGTCCGCGCGGCGGGCGAAGACCTGCCGGGGAAGCACCCAGGGAGACTCGCTGACCGCCGCGGTGATGTGCTCGGGGATCGCCCAGGCGGCGAGGTCAGCTTGCCAGCGCCGGGCCAGCTCGGTCAGGTCAGGCATGAGCCGGAGCCTAATCGGCCCGCCGGACTGGCCAGGCCGCGTCCGCTGGCCCGCGTCAGCCGGGAGCGGCGCGCTCGTTCTCCGGGTTCCCGGCATCATTCTCGCGCCGCGGGAAGACGGGCGGATCTGATTCGCACCCGCGGAGTGAGCGCGGCGGAGGCCCGCTGCGCACCGCGGCGCGGTCCCGCCGTGCGAAGATGTCCACCGTTGTGGGGGGGATCCGGCGCCGGGAGACGGGGAAGCCAGTGCGCATGCGACCGCACGATCCCGCCGGCCCGCGGGACCCCGCGGCCTGTCGATGGTTGTCAAGGACACTTTCTTCATCAAGGTGCCAGGGAAGGGGACCGTCCTCACCGGTTACCTCGAGGGAGATGGCCTGCTGCGGGTCGGCGACAGCCCACGTCGCCGTGCTGGTCGGTTGCTCAGACAGGCGCGCGGTGCCGCGTGCCCGCATCGCCGCGCTCGTCCTCGACGGGCTGACGGTCACGCTGCATGACCAGGACGACTCGACTCTTTTCAGCGCCGCAGGCGCGGCGCTGAGGGTGGAGGCGATCGGCAGCACGCGGCTGGGCGTGGCCGCCCCTGGTCAGGTAACCCGCTACCTCGTCGGGCCCGAGGCGAGGTGGGCTGCCTCGCCGCGGGCCGCCGCCCTGATCGAGAAGTACCGTGCCGATGTGTTCCCGGATCTGCGCCTGGCCGCGCCGCCGCGGTGGTGGCAGCGACTCATGGTCACTCCCGCGACCAGGGCACTTAACCACAAGATCATCTGGCAGGGCGTGCTCCTCGCGATGCTCCGCAGCAGGAACGCCGACGGCCCTGCCCGCCCCGAAGGCTAGCCGCCGAGCGCATGCCGTGCCGCGTCGCCGAGCGGGAGCAGGCCGGTTTTAACGTTGTTCGTCGCTACCGATGGACACGGGATCTACGACTTCGTGCCCTGATTTCGCCGCCGAAGCTGCCTGAGGGCCTTCCGGATGAGCGCGGCGGCGTGGTAGGCGACGACGACGGCGATAGCCAGCGCCACTGCGGGGTCGAGCCAGTACCATCCGCGCGTCGCCAGGATGATCCCGCCCGTCACGGCCACGCCCGCGGCCGCGGCGGCATCGGCGATGGTGTCGAGGAGGACCGCCGCGGCGGACAGGTCCTGCTCCCCGGCCTGGCGCTCCCCATCGTCTCCGCTGCCCAGCAGGACGAGCGCGCCGACGGCCATCCCGAGTGCGGCGATAGCGCTCACCACGAGCACCGGGAGGCCGTCCACCGCAGGCGTGCGCGTGATCAGCCGATCCGCCGCCGCGCCGATCACGAGCAGCTCGAGCACCAGTAGCCATCCGCCGTTGAACAGCGCGGCAAGTTTCGTCGCGTTCGGGTAGCCCTCGGGCCTGCCGCGGCTCGCCGGGCGCGCTGACAGTCGGATCGCCAGCAACGCCAGGCCCACGCCTGCGGCGTCGAGCAGGTAGTCGCCGCCCGCCGCGAGCACCCCGAGCGAATGGGCCGTCGCGCCCACGGTCACCAGGCCTGCCACGAGCGCGAGGTTGAGCCCCAGGACGACGGCCAGGCGCTGCGTCCGGGACAACGGCGGCGGTCCTATGAGCTGCCCGCGCGGGCGGCGGCCTGCTGATCAGCCGCAGCGCCTGGCAGGCGCATCAGGCGGCTTCCACGGGCGGCCCGGGCGCCGGCTCCGGGGCATCGATGAAGATCACTTCATCAGCCGCCAGCGCGAGCTTGGCTGACAGGCCGTGCCGGCGGCTGACCACCGTTACCCTGGCGCCGGCGGCGGCCAGGCCTGCTGCTGCCGTCGCGAACGCGCCGTCGCCCGACCCGATCACGATGTGGGTGAAACGCCCGGCGACGTTCTCGTAATAGAGCACGTCGAGCAGCTCGAGATCGGCGCCGTCCGGCCCGGAGCGAACCCGGTAGCGAGCATCCGGCCAGCCGAGGGCAGCGTTCAGCCAGGCCAGGTGGCTGGAGGCGACCACGACCTGATCGATGTCACCGACGCCGGGGCGCCCGGCATACAGGCAGCGCACCTCGCGGATCCTGCCGAGGCTCGGCAATGCGGCTCCGGCCAGGTTCTCGATGTCGACGAGATGCAGCGTGCGGGCCGGATAACGTCCCCGCCTGCCCGCCGGCCGCCGCGGCCGGCGGTCCCTGCCGCCACTGATCATCGTCAGCACCACGGAGCCTCCTTCGTGACGGCGCGGCGCCCTCGCGCGATACCCACTTTGTCCATGCACAGGATACATGGATCATCCATGCGCTGTCAACATGGAATATCTCGCCCCGCCCCATCGCAACCATGCTGGCATTGCATGGAAACGTGGGTACTATGGGCAGGTGAACTCACCCGCCGTGCGCGAGGAGCTCGTCGCGACGCTGGAGGAAGCCCTGCGCCTCCAGCAGCGGCTGGTGACCGACGCCCGCGACGCTGGAGTGCCCGTTCCCGAGCTGGTGGCTCAGGTATCGGTGCTGGAGCGGCTGGATGACCGGCGCGATGAGCTGATCGGCGAGCTCCGGCGCACGGCCAGCGCCGGAATTCGTGCCGCCCGGCCCGGCCCGTCGATCCGCGAGGTCGTCCTGGCGGCGCTTGCCGAGCTGCGCTGGCCGCAGAACGCCGGATTCCTTGAGGGGTACCTGTGGGCGACGCGCCAGCTGCAGCTGGACAGCCGCGCGTTCGCGCCGCTGCGGCGGGACGAGCAGCGCGCGTGGCAGCGCGCGCCGGGCGCCCGCGATGCCTACATCGCGCCGGCGCTGAACGCGGACGGCTCGCCGAACCCGCGCTGGATCACCAGCTCCGCCTGGGATCTCGGACGGCGGGTCGTGGCGTCAGCGGAGACGGAGCACCTGTTCGACCTGCAGAAGATACTCGCCCTGGCAGGCCGCCCGGGGACAGCCGCAGCGCACGACGCCCGCCCGCGGCGGCCGACGGATGCCATGCTCGAGCGCTACGCGGAGCAGATACTCAAGATCGAGCCGCCGCCGGCGTCCGACGGCCCCGATCAGGCCAGCACATGGCGCACCCTGGTCCGCACCCGCGCCAGCGAGCTCATCGGGGAAATCCGCAGCCACGACGAGCCCCGCCGGAAGCAGATCGCAGCCCGGCTGGCCGGCCGGCCGGAGCGTGATCGCATCTGGGGCCGCGGAGTCAGCCAGGGCGGGGCGTGATGGTCCTGAATCCCCGGAAGTGGCCGTTGAGCACCTGTGCGGCCTTGGCCATCAGGTCGGCCTCGGAGAACGGCTTCTCCACCAGGGCCACGCCGGGTTCAAGCCTGCCCTGGGATGCGAGGACGGGCCGGGCGTAGCCGGACATGAAGAGCACCTCGATGCCGGGCTTGATCTCCAGCATTTTCTCCGCGACTTCCTTGCCGAGCATGAGCGGCATCACGACGTCGGTGACCAGCAGGTGGA
>Ga0302325_10002236_pt1 | contig 47310 bp, 48 predicted proteins | sample Palsa_T0_2_FD_201948 | JGI IMG/M metagenome (GOLD analysis project Ga0302325, IMG submission 201948) | Peat permafrost microbial communities from Stordalen Mire near Abisko, Sweden - Palsa_T0_2 | ecosystem: Environmental > Terrestrial > Soil > Palsa > Peat permafrost | place: Sweden: Abisko...
GGGGGGCCGGCGGGGGGGCCGGCCCCCCCGGGGGCGGCTGGGGTGGCCGGGGTGGCGGCGCCGCTGGGGGCGGCGGTCGGGCTCGGGTCGACGAAGATCACCCACTCGTAGAGGGCGAACTTCACCCCGAAGAGCACGACGTAGGTCATCAGGTAGGCGCCCGACACGAGCGCCACCTTGAGAAGGTGGTCGCTGGTGATGCGGTGGGCTTTATGGTTCATCGCCCCCGTCGCCACCGCCGAGGCCGCGAAGCTGACCACCGACACGACGAGATACAGCACGACCTCGCGGCCGACACGCACCCGGCCGCGGCGCTGCCAGGCCCACTGACGGTTGAGGATGTAGTTGGGGATCGCTCCGGCGACGAAGGCGACGGCCGAACACGCGGTCGTGCCCAGGAGGCCGAACCCGTAGCACGAGGCGAAGGTGATCTCGCTCACGATCGTCGCCACGACCGAGCCGATCAGCGACTTGGTCGCCCGGATGGCCAGGCGGCGCCGGTGGGGGGACAGCCTGCGACTGACGGGGTCCTGGGCTAGCGGCGCGGGGGTCGCGCCGGGGCTCGACACCCGCTCGACGCTACCGCCCGTCCGGCGGCCGGCCAGGGTGGGTGCGAACTGCCGGCCGCCGCTGCCGGTCCGCTGCCGGTCTGCTGCCGGTGTGAAATGACATGAAGAGGGAATCTGTCTCCAACGTTGGAGACAGGGGCCGCCAGAAGCGCGCGGCGACGACGCCCCGCCGGAGCGCAGCGGGCCGCGGCGGGCCGGGCCGGGCCGCGCCGCGCCGGCCGCGCCGCGCCGGGCGCCGCCGCGGGCCGGACGTCAGAGGCCGCGGCGCTCCCGCCAGCGGCTGTAGCGCCACAGATGCGCTAGCGCGGTGACGGCCCGGTCGGCCGACGGGTAGCAGTAGCGGCCGGTCGACCGCACCGTCGCCGGGCCCGGGTTGGCCGGATCGGTGACCGAGAGTTCGGTCGCGGTCAGGACAGGCTTGCCGGTGGCGGCCGACGCCTCCGCGGCCGCCGACGCGAAGCGCCGGTCCTGGCGCTCGTGGAACTCCACGATCCGCGCCAGCCCGTGCTCGGGGTAGAAGTCGCCCGACCGCAGCAGGCGAGCCGTGTTGGATTGCACGCCCAAACCGAGGAAGATCACGGCGTCGACCGACGGGTGCGCCGCCACCAGCGACAAAACCTCGGGCACGGTGTCGCGTGTCTCACCACCCGCCATGTCGATGGGGTTTTGCCTGCTCCACCGCGGGGGCAGGAGTGAGTCGACGGCGGCCAGTAGATCGTCGGGGAGGGCGACGAGCTCCAATGACGATGTGCAGATGGCGTCGGCCGCGGCGACACCCCACCCTCCGACCGTTGTCACGACGGCGACGCGAGGCCCGCCGGGGAGCGGTTGCGTCGCGAAGGTGGCCGCGGCATCGAAGGCTTCCTCGATCGTGGCCGCCCGGCAGACCCCGGCCTGACGCACCGCTCCGTCGAAGACCCGATCAGACGTAGCGAGCGCTCCCGTATGGGAGGCGGCGGCCGCGGCGCCGCCGGAGGTGGCCCCGCCCTTGACGAGCACGACCGGCTTTTGTGACGAGGCGGCGTAGAGGTCGTCGGCGAGGGCGCGACCGTCGGAGACGTTTTCGATGTAGCCCAGGGCGACGGCCGTGGCCGGGTCCGACCCGTACCACCGCAGGTAGTCGCCGACGGAGACGGCGGCGGCGTTGCCGGCGCTGATCGCTCGGGCGATGCCGACGCCGGAGTGGACGGCGTAGTTCATGAGCGATGACACGAAGTTGCCGGATTGGCTGGCGATGGAGATCCGCCCGGCGGGGGGGTACGGACCCACGATCTGGGCGCACAGCGAGACGGGCGTCGAGACGAGCCCTTGGCCATTTGGTCCGGCGAGCAAGATGTCGAGTGACGCGCAGAGCGATGCGAGCTCGGCCTCGGCGGCGGCTCCCGAAGCGCCCGCCTCCCGGTATCCGGCGGAAGCGACAAAAGCAGCCCGCACGCCGCGCGAAGCGCAGGCACGTAGGAGATCGAGGTTGGCTGACGCCGGCGTGCACACCATGACCAGGTCGGCCGAGCCGGGGGGAAGCTGGGCCACGTCGGTCAGGGTGGCGACGCCGAGGACGTCTCCGCCGTCGCGGTTGGTGGCGAACACCCGGCCGCTGTAGCCCCGCGACAGGATGTTGTGCAGGGCGGTAAACCCGAACTTGCCCGGATGCGACGACGCCCCCGCGACCACGACGCCGCGGGGCTCGAAGAGGGCGCGGAAGTGAGCGTCGTCGGGCGCCGTCATGCGAGCGCAGCCTCCGGACCGGACACCTCCACCAGGGCGTCGACGGCGACGGGTAGGCCGTCGGCGATGATCAGCGGGTTGAGGTCGATCGACACCACCGAGGCATCGGCGGTGACGACCGAGCTCAGGCCGACGAGCAGGTCGACGAGCCGGGACCGATCGACCGCGGGCTCGCCTCGCAGCGGGCCGAGCAGCGCCTGGCTGGCAAGGTCGTCGATCAGATCATCGGCGTCCACCCTGGTCAGGGGGGCCACCCGGAAGGCGACATCGCCCAGCGCCTCGGCGAGCACGCCGCCCACGCCGAGCATGACGCACGCCCCGAACTGGGGGTCTCGCACCACCCCGGCGATCAGCTCCCGGCTGCCCGAGACCATGGCGGCGATGAGCACCCCGACCTCGCCGTCCGCCGGTGTCGCCAGCGCCAGCAGCGAGGCGGCGGCGGCTTCGACGGCGGGCCCGTCGCGCAGCCCGAGGCGGACGAGGCCTCGCTCGGTCTTGTGGGCGATACCCGGGCCGCAGAGCTTGGCGACGACGGGAAATCCGACCCGCTCGGCGGCCACCATGGCCTCGGCGGGCGAGCCGACGACCTCCTCGAGCGGCATGGGGATGCCGTGGTCGCGCAGCAAGGCCTTGGAGTCCGCCTCCGAGAGGGTGGGCACGAGGCGGATGGTAGGCGAGTCGGCGAACATGGCCCCTCACGGCCCGGCCCACTCTCCCCGAGGTGGGCGTCTACGCGCTCAGCGCGGCCCGGCGAGCCCGACTGCGTGCGAGGAGGTGCTCGGGGACCCCGCCGGTGCCGGTCCCGGACGGCGCATCATCCGTTGCTGCCACCGCCGACGCCGGCGCCGCCGCGGGACGCAGCAGCGCTTCGGCCTTCTCCCGCTTGTACTCCTCGTAACGGTCGGCGGCCACGATGGCTGAGCCGTCGATCGAGCCGATCCAGTCCCCCGTGTCCCAGGCCACCCAGTAACGGATCCACTCGAACCCGTTGACCAGCTTCACCACACCGAGGCTGCCTTCGGGCACCCGGCCGATCCCTTCAGTGGCGATGACGCGTTGGCCTTTGCGTAGGACGGTGCGGTCGCGAGACTTCCTGGCCATGGGGGAGGAGGTTATCCGCGGCGGTGTGTTCAGCTGGAGTCGGTCGGCAGTCGAGCTGTGCACACGGTGTGGCCTTGGGCGTCGATCACGCGGACAGCGGTGATGTCAGTGGTGTCGCCGACGGTGTGACCGGTGCTCCCCATCCCGTCGAGGAGGTGCAGATTCCCCATCGCCAGGCTGGGCCCGTCGGCCCGGTCGAGCATGACGGTGTACGAGCCGTTGGGGACGTCCCAGCTCATATCGAGGAAGACCCACGAAGTCTGGCCCTCGTAGACGAACGCCTGACCCCACGCCTTGCCGTTGGGTCCTACCAAGGCTCCGGCGCGGATCTGATGACCGCCGAGGTGCGCGAGCGCGGAGGCGGTCTCGTCGGCCAGATACTCGTGACCCGAGCCGTCGCCGGGACGCAGGGCGATGGTCCCGCCGACCAGGATGACCGCGGCCGCTGCCGCCGAGCCGATGATCGCCGCCCGACGCTTCCAGGATCGTCGGCTGGCCACGGGGCCGTCGATGGCCGTCACCGTGCCTGGGGCGATGCGGGCCAGGACCGCTGACTCGAAGCGGGGCGGCGGGTCGACCTCGGGAGCGAGCAGGAGAAGGCTGTCGACGACCGAGGAGAGCTCGCCGACGAGGGCCGAGCATGCCGGGCAGCCGGAGAGGTGCTCGAGCATGATGGCGCGCTCGTCGCCCGACAGGTCCCCGAGGGCCAGATCGGCTGCCGCCTCGCGCGCGGATTCGCAGGTCAAAGGTGCCTTCATGAGTCGACTGCGTCTGCGGCGAGGTCGGCGCGGAGGCGGAGCAACCCCGTGCGGATCCGGGTCTTGGCCGTGCCGAGTGGAATGCCTTCAGTCTGGCTGATCTGCTCCCCGGTCCGGCCCCCGATCGCGGCCAGGACGACGGCTCGCCGCTGCTCCTCGGGAAGTTCGCGCAGCGCCGAGACCAGGCGCCGCCGTACGGCACCGGCGACGGCGGCCTCGGCGGGCTCCGGGCCGCGCCCGGCGCCCAGCATCGACGCCATCACCCATGGGTCGGTCGGGTCGCTGCGCCGCAGGCGGATGGCGTCGATGGCCACGTTGCGGGTGATGGTCAACAGCCACGTCGTGACCGACGCCCGTCGACAGTCGAACGATCCGGCATGGCGCCACGCTTTGGTGAACGCCTCCTGGGCGACGTCCTCGGCGGCTACCCGGTCCCCGACGACGGACAGGGCGAGCCCGAAGACCTGGCGCTGGTGGCGGCGGACGAACACGGCAGCGGCGTCATGGTCCCCGGCGGCCATGGCCGCCATGAGCGCGTCGTCATCCTCGGGCATCACCACCTGGAGAGTACGGGCGAGGCTGCCGCAGGGATTGCGGCGCGGGTCCACGCATGGCCGCCCGGTTTGAGGCAGTGTGTGGGGGCGGAACGCTACACATCTCGCCCCAAGTCGGTACCGCCGAGGTTGATGACGTCAGCGTCGTCCTTCGGAGTGGACCTCGATCCCACAGGAGCCCATGCGTGACTTCGTTCGAGACAGCAACCCGGCCACCGACCGCGACCGCGACGACCGCCATCGTCGTGCTCGACACGTCGGTCCTCGTTGCTGATCCGGGTGCCATCACCGCCTTCGACGGCTGCGCCCTGAAGATTCCGCTCACTGTCATCGAGGAGCTCGACGGTCTCAAAAATCGGCCCGACGGGGTCGGTCAGACCGCCCGAGAGGCCCTCCGGCGCATCGAGGCCCTACGGGTCGAGGCCGGCGGTTCGCTCGTCGATCCGGTGCCGATCACGAGCGGCGGCGTCCCGACCGGCGGCACGCTCGCCATCCTTCTCAACGGCGTCAACCATGTCCTGCTCGACGAGCACTACCTGGACCCGACCAAGCCGGACAACCGGATCATCGGTACGGCACTCGGACTGAAGTCCGACGGCCGCACCGTCGAGGTTGTCTCCAACGACGCCGCTCTGCGCATCAAGGCCGCTCATCTGGGCCTGGCCGCCAAGGAGTACGTGCCGTCCGCTGCCTACCGACGTGAGCCGGACTCGCCCGGTTGGCGCACGATCGCCGTCGCCGACGGCGCTCTGATCGACCAGTTGTTCGGCGATCGCGTCATCGGCGTCGACGAGATGCCCGACGCCGCCGCCCTCGCCGAGAACGAGTTCGCCGTCCTCCGCTCCGGCCAGCAGTCGGCTCTCGCCCGCCGCAAGGGTGAGTCCCTGCACCTGCTCCGTCACAACCTCGAAGCGTTTGACTTGAAGCCGCGAAACATCGAGCAACGTCTCGCCCTCGACCTGCTCCTCGACCCCGACGTTTCGGTTGTCGCCCTCGACGGTCCGGCCGGGACGGGCAAGACCCTCCTCGCCATCGCCGCCGGCCTCGAGCAGGTTTGGAACCACCCGTCGACCCGCCGCTATGAGCGCCTGGCCATCTACCGGCCCATCGTCGCCGTCGGCCGCCAGGATCTCGGCTTCCTCCCCGGCACGATGGAGGAGAAGCTCGACCCGTGGATGGGCGCCATCCACGACGCCGTGGTTGCCCTGAGCGACGGCCGCCGTACCGACGCTGCTGACGAGACGCTCGCCCAGATCGTTGGCGAAGGTCGCCTCACCATGGAGTCGGTCACCTACCTACGGGGCCGCTCCTTGCACTCCAGCTGGGTGCTCCTCGACGAGGCGCAAAATCTCGAGCCGAGCATGGTCAAGACGCTTCTCACCCGCGCCGCCGAAGGGACCAAGGTCGTCTTCACCGGCGACACGAGCCAGATCGACGCGCCGTTCCTCTCGGCTCACAACAACGCCATGGCTGTCCTGACGGCGGCGTTCGGGGGCGGCCGCGGAGGCTCGCTCTTCGGCCACATCCGGCTCACCCAGGGCGAGCGCAGCCCCCTCGCGACGATGGCGGCCGACCTGCTCTAGCAGCTCACCCACAGCTAGCCAGCGGCGACCTTGCGGATCAGCCGATCGCGGACGCTGTCAGGAGCGACCCGGGTCATGATCGCCGCCGCTTTGGCGTCGGCGCCGACCGGATAGCGGGCCTTCGGCCGTGCGCTCGTGAGGGCCCGCTCCACGACCTGGGCAACAGCCAGCGGCGCCACGCCTCTGGTCTCCTGGGTGCCGATGGCCCGTCGCATGGTCGCGAGGGCGTCGGCGTACTGGGCGAGGGCCTCGGGCGGGAGGAGGGCCTCGATCTCGTCGGTCGTCGTGCGTCCCTTGGCCCAGATAGGCGTTTTGACGGCGCCCGGCTCGATGAGCACCACCTTGATCCCGGATCCGAGCAGCTCGTGGCGCATCGTCTCGGCGACGGCTTCGAGCGCATACTTCGATGCGCTGTACGGCCCCATCATCGGAGCGGCGATCCGACCGCTGACCGAGCCCATGAACACGATTCGCCCCCCGCTCGCCGTCTTGCGGATCAGTGGCATCACGGCCTGTGTGACCCGAAGCTGGCCGATGACGTTGACCTCCAACTGACGTTGCCAGAAGTCGAGGGGCAGGTACTCGACAGGGCCGCCCAAGGCGATCCCGGCGTTGTTGACGACCGCGGTCAGCCCACCGGGGGTGAGCGCGGCGTCAATCTCTTTGGCCGCGCTCGCGACGGACTCGTCGTCGACGACGTCCATGAGTATCGGGCGGAGCCGGTTGGACGCCTGACCGCGAAGCGCGGCCCCGTCCTCGTCCCGGCGCACGCCGGCAAACACCTGCCATCCCTGGGCGTCAAGGTGCAGGGCGCACGCGGCGCCGATGCCGCTGGAGGCGCCCGTGATGAGGACGGAGCGAGAGGTCATGGCTGAACGATGCCACGGACTCGCCCCCGCGGGCGACGGCGCTGCCCGTAGTTACGGCCGGCGACCGTTCCAAGCCACGAGGCGGTCGATGAGCGGCGCGGCGTCGGCGACCGGCACGGCGTCGGCAAAAGGAGGCGGCCCGACGGGCACGCCGGCAGGGACATTGGCGGCCGCGGCCGCAAGCGCGGCGGCTCGCCCGTCGGCCGGCAGGGCGTGGCGGATAGCGGCGAACGCCACTCCCAGGACCTCGTCATCCCACACGGGCTGCTGGCCCGTCGCCGTGGCGATGTCCCACGTGTGGACGGTGATCTCGTTGAGGTAGCCGCCCAACGTTGCGGCGCCGGGGAGCTCGGACCACGGAACGCGGACGATGCGGGTGAGGGAGGCGTCATCGGCCCAGGCGTCGATCGCCTCGCCGGCACGCAACGACCACGCGGTGAGCCAGCCGTCATCGGCGATGCCGGTCACCGGCGCGACGCCGAAGGGGTTGTCCCCGCGCCCGATGGCGGCGATGCGATCGAGGACGGTCACGAGGTGCCCGAGGAGCCCGCGCACGTCGTACTGGTCGCAAGGGGTGGGGTCGCCCATCTGGCCTGGGCTGACGCCGGCGATCACCGTTGCACCGGTGACGACCGCCTTGGCCAAGAGCTCTCGGGGGTCCGGAGCGGGGGCTGGGATGGATGTCGGGTTGGTCTGGCTTGAGGTGATGGTCATGGACACAGGATGCGCTCACAAACAGGCCACCTACTGACCGGTTTGCATGGGAGGATCTGACTGTGCGCGCTGACCGTTTGGTAGCCATCTTGCTCATGCTCCAGTCGCGTGGACAGGTGACGGCGGCCGAGGTCGCAGCTGAGCTGGAGATATCCGAGCGGACCGCTCGGCGAGATCTCGATGCTCTGGGCACGGCCGGATTGCCGATCTATTCGCGTCAGGGCCGCCATGGTGGGTGGCAACTCCTCGGCGGTGGGCGCACCGACTTGAGCGGTCTGAATGCGGCGGAAGCGCGCGCATTGTTTCTCGTGGCCGGGCCCTCATCTGCCACACCCGAGGTGAAGGCTGCGTTGCGGAAGTTGGTGCGTGCCCTACCGGAGTCATTTCGCGATGCCGCCGAGGCGGCATCGACCGCTGTCGTCGTGGACCCCGCCGGATGGGACCGGCCTGTCGTGCCTCAGCGCACGCCCGTGCACCTTGACGCCGTGCAACTGGCGGTGATCGAGGGCCGCCAGATCAACCTCGGCTACGTCGCCCGCGACCGGGCGATCAGCACACGCGTCGTGCACCCGCTCGGCCTCGCGGCCAAGGGGCCCGTCTGGTATCTCGTGGCGGATACCGACGCCGGCCTCCGGACGTTTCGCGTCGATCGCATGACCTCTGTCGAGGAGACGGGTGAGGCGATCGTGCGACCCGACGGCTTCGACCTGGCCGAGGCCTGGCGGCTCATCATCGACGAGGTCGAGGCCCGGCGAGCACCGACCGAGGCTCACGCCGCCGTGGCGCCCGACCGCGTGTGGGTCTGTCGGCAGGTGCTGGGCAATCGCGTTCGCATCGGACCTTCACGTCCCGATGGTTGGGTCGATGTCATGTTGCGCGGCCACAGCCCCCGCCGGCTGGCCGCGGAGATCGCTGGGGTTGGGGGCGGCGTCGTCGTCCTTGGTCCGCCCGAGGTTCGTGCGGAGTTGGCGCGCATCGGGGCTGAGCTTTGCGAGCTGTATGGGAGCGACGCGGCCACGTTCCCAGAAGTCGGTTAGTCCGACGCAGGAGGCTCGACTTCCGACGCATTTTTGGCGGCCATCTGACGGGGGCGGAGGCCGGCCCGGCTGGCCATGAACGCTTGGACATCCGACGCGCTCGTCGCAATGGTGAGAAGGTCGGTGCTGCCCTGGAGATGCGTGCGCATACCCATGTGCTCCCACGCTCGCTTGATGCCCTGCTTGATCACCATGATGGTGGTGAGGGGCATCAGGGCGATCTTGGCCGCCATCTCCTCGACCGTCGCGTCGAGATCCTCGCGGGCCACGACGGTGTTGACGAGGCCCCATTCCTTGGCGTCGGCGGCGGTCAGCGTCGGGGCGAGATAGAGATACTCGGCCGTGCGCTTCCAGTTCATCAGGATCCACGGCTCGATCATCGTCTGGGCGCCGGGAAGAGCGAAGCCTTGCGGCAACGGCATCTGGAAGTAGGCGTCATCGGATGCCACCGTGAGGTCGGTGAGGTAGGCGTAGACGGTCCCGCCGCCGAGGCAGTAGCCGTGGACCTGCGAGATGGTCGCCTTCGGAAATTCGAAGAGGTGCAGCGGCGGCCAGAGGAAGAGGTCGTAGTTGTGGCGGCGCCAGGTGCGCTCGGACGTCGGTCCGGTCGTCGGGTAGACCGAGGCCATCTCCTCCGGGCTGACGATGGCGTGGCCTGCGCAAAACCCGTTGCCGTTGGCCTTCAGGATCAACACCTTGATGTTGTCATCGTCTTCGGCCCAGCGAAGGCAGGTCTCCATATCGTTGACCTGTTGCGCACTCTGGATGTTGGCTTTGCCGGGCACGTTGAGGACGATGCGCGCGATGGCTCCGTCGGTCTCGTATCTGATCGTCTCCAGATCGGTGTGGGGCACGGGGGTGGACTCTAGCGAGGTCGTTTCTCCGCGATGACGGCCGGTATGCTCCCGGCGCTCAATCGAGGAGACAGCCAGGAGAGTGCTCGTGCCCAGACGGCTCATGACGTTCGTGATCCTTGCGGTGGTCGGTCTAGCCGCATGCGGCGGGGGTGGGTCCGGAGCGAAGTCGGCGTCGGGAGTGTCGGGGACATCTGGCGCGACGGGGTGACGAGGGTGACGGGCGCGTCGGGGGGGTCGGGCGCTGCCGGTGCCTCCGGTGGTACGGCGAGTGCCGGACCGCCCGACGCGTCGTCATCCCGACATGCCCGACCGACGCCGCCGTTGCCGTCGCCATGGGCGTGCCGTCGACGACGGGACCGACGGTGCAGACCGACAAGAGCGCACAACAGATCACACCCGACGAGCTGTGCTCCTACGGTTACGGGAGCGGCGGCTCGGCGGTCGACGACCTCCAGATCGTCTTTTACCCAAGCGGCCTGACCTTCGGTGAGTTCAGCCCGTTGACGGAGGGGAGCAGCACGACCTCGATGCAGGGAGAGCCCGGACGGCACCCATGCCTTCCTCTACCGTCCGACCCCTGGCTCCACGAGCGGGGCTTCGTTCCTCGTCTACCGCTCGTCGGGCCCCAGCTTCTTGGTGCAAGGAATGGGACCGGGCGGCGCCGTCTTGACGACGGTGCAGTTGGAGGCCGTGGCCAAGGTGGTTTTGGGCAGCTAGGGCGAGCGTCTACCAGGTGTCGATGCAGGGTCGCTTCTTGCCCGTCCGCGGTGCGGGCTGGGGAGCGGATGCCAGCGCCATGGTGATCCATCGTCGCGAGTCGGCCGGATCGATGACATCGTCGAACTCGAAGTAGGTGGCGGCATTGACGGCTTTGCCCTGCTCGTACATCCGGCCGACCAGGTCGCCGAAGAGCGCGTCGGGGTCGTCGGCCGCCTCGAGCTCCTTGCGGTAACCGAGGCGCACGGCTCCCTCGAGGCCCATGCCACCGAACTCGCCGGTCGGCCACGACACGAGGAAGAGGGGGGCTTTGAAGCTGCCACCGGCCATCGCCTGAGCGCCCAACCCATATCCCTTGCGCAACACGATCGTGAAAAACGGCACGGTCAAGCTGGCGCCGGTCACGAAGAGTCGACTGACGTGACGGACCAACGCAGTCTTTTCGACCTCGGGACCGACCATGATCCCCGGCGTGTCGCACAGCATCAGCAGCGGGATGTCGTGGGCGTCGCAGAGCTGCATGAAGCGGGCGGCTTTGTCAGCGCCGTCAGCATCGATCGCACCGGCGAGATAGGTGGGGTTGTTGGCGATGATGCCAAGCGGGTGTCCCTCGACACGGGCCAGAGCGGTGACCATCCCCAAGCCAAATTGCGGGCGGAGCTCCAGGACGGAGTCGGTGTCGGCGAGCGTGTCGATGACGCGCCGCACGTCGTAGACGCGGAGCCGATCACTCGGGATCACATCACGGAGGCCGAGCTGATCAGGGCAGGACCAGGCGTCGACCCGACCATGGAAGTACGACAAGTAGCGCCGGGCGACCTCAACGGCCTCTGCCTCGTCGGCGACGGCCACGTCGACGACCCCGTTGGGGACCTGCACATCCATGGGCCCGACCGCTTCGGGCGGGAAGACGCCAAGGCCGCCCCCCTCGATCATGGCCGGTCCGCCCATCCCGATGTTGGAGCCGGCCGCCGCGATGATGACGTCGCAGCAGCCGAGGAGGGCGGCGTTGCCGGCGAAGCAACGACCCGAGGTGATACCGACGAGCGGGACCAATCCCGAGAGCTCAGCGAACAACTGGAAGGCCAGGCAGTCGAGCCCCGATATCCCACTCCCGTCGGTATCGCCGGGCCGACCGCCCCCGCCCTCTGTGAAGAAGACAAGGGGGAGTCGGAGGCGCTCGGCCAGCGCAAAGAGGCGGTCCTTCTTGCGATGGTTTTGCAACCCCTGGGTCCCGGCCAACACGGTGTAGTCGTAGGACATCACGATGGTCTGGTGGCCGGCGACGCGGCCGACGCCACCCACGAGTCCGTCAGCCGGCGTGCGACGCATGAGGTCGTCAACGGAGCGGCGGCGACGCTGAGCGGCAATGGCCAACGGGCCGTATTCGACAAAGCTGTCGTCGTCGCAGAGGTCGGCGACGTTTTCGCGCGTGGTCCGCTGACCGGTGCGTCGTCGGCGCTCGACGGCGTCCGGTCGAGCAGCGTCGAGACCGAGGTCGTGACGAGACGCCACCTCCAGTCGGTCGGCCCTGTCCCCGCTGGCTGCCTCGCTCCCTGCCGCAGCCGCGGTGGCGGACGCAGTCTCCGCCTCGCGTTCGTCGATGAGGGCGAGCGGGCTGCCGGGATGCACGGTGTCGCCGATCGCGGCCCGGATCTCGGCGACGACGCCAGCATGCTCGGCCATGATCGGATGCTCCATCTTCATGGACTCCAAGACGACCAATTGTTGGCCGGGCCGGACGGCGTCCCCGGCGATCACGTCGACGCGCACGACCGTGCCCTGGAGTGGTGACTCGATCGTCCGCCGCACATCCGTCACGCCGCAGTGTCTACCGCAGAGCGGGCCGGGTGACAGGCCGGTCCGCTGTGCGCCATTGTTGAGCTAACGCAGAGGGGGCGCTCATGGCTGCAGATATCGACCTGCTCATCCGAGGGGGATCGGTGGTCGACGGGACCGGCGCACCGGCCCGCACCGCTGACATCGCCATCAGCGACGGTCACATCGTGGCCATCGGGAAGGTGGAGGCTGCCGCTACCCGGGTGATCGACGCTGACGGTGCCATGGTCACGCCCGGCTTCGTCGACGTCCACACCCACTACGACGGCCAGGCCACGTGGGACGAGCGCCTTCAGCCTTCGGCCCAACACGGCGTGACCACGGTGGTGATGAGCAACTGCGGTGTGGGCTTCGCCCCTGTCCGTCGAGACCACCATGAGCAGTTGATCGAGCTCATGGAAGGGGTAGAGGACATACCTGGAGCCGCCCTCCACGAAGGCCTGGCGTGGGACTGGGAGAGCTTTCCCGAGTATCTCGACGCTCTCGAGCGGCGACCCCATGACATCGACTTCGGCACCCAGGTCCCCCATGGCGCGCTTCGCCTTTTTGTGATGGGGGAGCGCGGCGCCAACCGCCTGCCGGCGACGGCCGAGGAGATCGCCGAGATGGGTCGCCTGGCGGCAGAAGCGATCGAAGCCGGCGCCCTGGGGTTCACCACCTCTCGCACCCTCAACCACCGCACCAGCCGGGGTGAACCGACGCCCACCTTGACCGCCTCACGGGACGAGCTGGTAGGCATCGCCGCCGCTATCGGGCGCACCGGAGCCGGCGTGCTCCAGGTCATCTCCGACTTCCCGGACTTCGACGATGAGTGGACGACCCTACGGGCGATGATGCGGACCTCCGACCGACCGTTGTCCGTCTCGCTGTCGCAAGTAGCGCACTCACCGACGGCGTATCGCACCCTTCTCGACCTGGTGAGCGCCGCCAACGACGAGGGCCTCACCATGCGGGCCCAGGTTGGGAGCCGGGCCATCGGCGTCCTGGTCGGTCTCACCAGCTCCGTCAACCCCGTACAGCCTTGTCCGTCCTACCAGGCCATCTCCCACCTTCCCCTCGATGCCCGAGTCCAGCGGATGGCCGAGCCGCGGACGCGGTCAGCCATCTTGGCCGAGCTGATCGGCGACCCGCGGTCGTTGGCTACCCGCCTGCACCGGCTCTACGTCCTGGGCGACCCGCCCAACTACGAGCCGGGGCCCGAGGACAGCGTCGGCTCGGCAGCCGCCCGCGCCGGCCGGGCCGATGCGCCTCACGAGACGCTGTACGACCTCCTCCTCGCCGGCGGGGGGACCAACCTGCTCTACCTCCCGATCTTCAACTACGTCGATGGCAACCTCGACGCCGTCGCCGAGATGCTCGCCCATCCGCACACCATCCCGGGCCTGGGCGACGGGGGCGCGCACGTCGGTGCTATCTGCGACGGCAGCTTCCCGACCACGCTCATCGCCCACTGGGGCCGGGATCGCACCCGCGGCCCCCGCTTCGAGGTGCCGTGGCTGGTGCGACGCCAGACCCACGATACGGCCGAGGCTCTCGGCCTCCACGACCGCGGCGTCCTGGCCGCCGGCTTCAAGGCCGATCTCAACGTGATCGACATGGACCATCTCGGGCTCGGGCTACCTCGCATGGTCTACGACCTCCCCGCCGGCGGCAAGCGGCTCGTCCAAGGCGCTACGGGGTACCTGCACACCATCGTTGCCGGCACCGAGATCTACCGAGACGGGGCAGCCACGGGCCAGCTCCCCGGCCGTCTCGTCCGCGGACCGCAGCAGCCGAAGGAGCAGGCATGACCGTCATCTCCGCCGACTCGCACATCACCGAGCCGCCCGGCACCTACATCGACCACATCGACCCGGCGTTCGCCGATCGAGCACCGAAGATCGTTGACCTTGGGCCGAAAGTCGGTGATGCCTTTGTCGTCGACGGCTTCCCGCGGCCGGTCGTCCTGGGCACCGTCGCCGCCGCCGGTAAGCCCGCGGAGGAGATCAACCTGCTCGGGTCTCGCTTCGACGACCTGCATCGGGGTGGCTGGGATCCGGAAGCTCGCATGGCCGACCAGGACCGCGACGGTGTCGCGGCCGAGGTGATCTACCCCACGGTCGGCATGGTCCTGTGCAACCATCCTGATCTGGACTTCAAGCGGGCGTGCTTCGACGCGTACAACCTCTGGTTGGCCGCCTACTGCGCGGCCCACCCGACCCGGCTGCTCGGGCTCGGTCAGACCGCAATGCGCACCCCCGACGAAGGGATCGCCGATCTCGAGCGGATCAAGGGCCTCGGCCTGCGGGGTGTGACCATGCCGGGCTCGCCCGGGGTCGAGGACTACGACTCGCCGTTGTACGACGAGTTTTGGGAGGCGTCGATCCAGCTCGGGCTGCCGCTGTCGTTCCACATCTTGACCATGCGATCGGGCCAGACGCGCGGCCCGAAGCTGAATGGCTTCCTGTCCATCGTCCGCGGCTGCCAGGACATCATGGGGATGATGGTCCTGGGTGGAGTGTTCGAGCGCCACCCGGATCTTCGCATCGTGTGCGCCGAGGCGGACGCCGGGTGGGTCCCCCACTTCATGTACCGGATGGACCACGCCTATAGCCGGCATCGCAACTGGCTCCCGCCCGGCCAGGAGTTGAGCCGACCGCCGTCGGAGTACTTCGCCGACAACATCTATGTGACGTTCCAGGACGACTGGACGGCGTTTCGCTTCGCCTCTGACATGAACTGGCGGCACCTGCTCTGGGCCAACGACTTCCCGCACTCGGACTCTACGTGGCCCTGGAGCCAGGAGATGCTCGCCCAGCACACCCTCGATCTCAGCGCCGATCAGAAGCAGGCGATCCTGTGCGACAACACGGCCGAGCTGTACGGGATCGACGTCGCCGCTCTCCAGCCGGTGCCGGGCTAGCCGGTGCCGGGCTAGCCGGTGGCGGGCTGGCCGTCGGCCGAGCGGACGGGTCCGGCGACAAGTCGGGCGGCCAGAGCGGCGAGGGCGCGGCGATCGGCCTTCATGCTGGGTAACCAGGGCACGTCGGCGTCGCCGATCACGAAGGTGTGTCGTGGCACCTTGTAGGACGAGAGTTGCTCCTTGACCCGACGCCGGAGCTCGGCGGGATCAACCTCCGTGCTCGCCCATGGCACCACGAGGGCAACGACATCCTCGCCCCGCTCGAGATGGGGCACACCGACGACGAAGGCCAGCTTGACGTCGGCCATCCCGACGAGGCAGGCCTCGACTTCGGCGGGGGCCACGTTGGAGCCCCCCGTCTTGATCATGTCGGATTGGCGACCGGTGAAGAAAAACCAGCCGTCGCGAAAGAGGCCTCGATCGTCGGTGTGATACCAACCGTCGGCGTCGAACACGTCGGCTCGTTCGCGCTTGTACATGCCCAGCATCAGGCTGTAGCCGCGCACCAGGACTTCACCTTCTTCACCCTCGGCGACGTCACGACCTGTCTCCGGGTTGACGATGCGATGGGCCACGCCCGGCACCTCATGGCCGAACGTGCCTCGGTACTCCTCCGGGGCGCCGACGGCCTCTTCGGCGATCGTGTAGAAGGTGTGGGGGCCGCACGTCTCCGTCATGCCGAGCGCGCCGATGGCGAGAGTCGGATCGCTCGGGTGGCTGCCGTCGGGGAGGATCTCGTGAAGCGTGCCTCTCGTCACCGAGCTCAGGTCGGTGGTCGCGAAATCAGGATGGTCGATGAGCGCCTTGCTGGCCCCGGGCCAGGCTCCGACCGTGGTTGCCCGTTCGCGTGAGATGAGTCGAAGCGCGGCGCCTGGTTCGAAGACCTCCTGGGTGATCAGCGTGCCGCCGACGTGCAGGAGGCGGAGCAGGGTGAAGACCAAGCCGCCGACCCAAAAGAGCGGCATCGGCGTCCACGTGCGCGTACCCTCCTCCAGGGCCGACATCCGGGCCAGATTGTGGGAGTGGCGGACGAGCGCTCCGTGACTCAGCACCACCCCCTTGGGGTCGCCGGTCGAGCCGGACGTGTAGATCACGACGGCAGTATCGCCCGGTGTCACGTCCTCCTCGAGCCCGGTCAGCACCTCGGTGGGCGGGCCCGACAGGGCTGCGTCGAGTCCAACGCCGAGGTCACCGACGGCCCAGGGTCGACTCGACTCCCCCCAGAGGAGGACGCGACGAAGCTGGGGGAGCGACGGAGCGAAGAGCGGGCCGTCGGCCCGGGGCGGGACATGCGCCAACTCAGGAGCGATGAGCTCGAGGCGGGCCAGATAGTCGTGGTGCAGAAAGTGGTCGACGCCGACGATCACCTGCACGTCGGCGTGGCGGAGAAATCGGCCGAGCTCGGGCGCCGTGTAGAACGTGTTGATCGGGATCACCACGGCGCCGATGCGCGCCGCCGCCGCCCAGGCGACGACCCAGGCCACACCGTTTGGGAACAGGATCCCGACCCTGCCACCCTTGCCTACTCCGAGGGAGACGAGCCTGGCGGCCAGGGCCCGCGAGTGGGCATCGAGCTGGCCGTAGCTGAGGCGGCAATCAGGCGTGACGATGCAATCGGCATCGGCGAAGCGGGTGGTGGCGGCATGGACCAACCCGGGAATGGTGGCGACGAACTCAGGCTCCGACGGGCAGGTTTCCGCGCGATCGGGCATGGACGTAGATTGAAGCATGATCATCCGCTCTGGGGCTGTGGCGGCACTCGCGTCATTGGCGCTCGCCCTCGCCGGCGTGGCGCTCTCCGCGTCAGCGGCGTCCGGTGCGGGATCCGGTTCGGCGGCGGCACCAGCCCCCAACAGCGCAACGCCGTTCGGCTCTGCGCAAGCCGTCGATGCGGCCTCGACGACGCCGGCCGGTCAGAGCCTGGACACGCCCGTCGTCGCCATCGCCTCAACCGCCGACGCCGGCGGGTACTGGTTGGCCACGGCCAGCGGGCAGGTGGCCAGTAGCGGCGATGCCGCTAATCAGGGTTCGCTGTCCGGAGTCAGCCTCAACGCGCCTATCGTGGCCATCGCGGCCGACGCCGCCAGCGGCGGGTATTGGTTGGCCAGCGGAGCAGGAGGGGTGTTTTCTTTTGGGGCGCCCTTCCATGGATCGGTTGGCGCCACCCCGCTCCACTCTCCCATCGTCGGGATGGCGGCGACGCCTGGCGGCGGTGGCTATTGGCTGGTCGGGTCGGACGGTGGCATCTTCAGCTATGGGGACGCCGCCTTCCATGGTTCGGCGGGAGCCACGCCGCTCAATGCGCCGATCGTCGGGATGGCGGCGACGCCAGATGGCGGTGGGTATTGGTTGGTCGCGTCCGACGGTGGGATCTTCACCTACGGCGATGCCGCGTTCGAAGGCTCGGCCGGCGGGATGCAGATCAATTCGCCCATCGTCGGGATGGCCCCCACGCCCGACGGCGGAGGCTATTGGCTGGTCGCCGCCGACGGCGCGGTGTACTCCTTCGGCGACGCGCCCTTCGAAGGCGCGGCGACATCGGCCACCAACCCGCCGACGGTCGGCATAGCGCCGCGCAGCGCCGGCTACTGGTTGGCCACCGGTCAGTACTCGGACACGTCAACCACCCACCTCCAACAGCTGCTGGCCGCCCTCGGCTACCTCCCCGTGGATTGGACGGCACCGGGTCAGACGCCGGGTAGCCCCACCAATGCCGAGTTGGCGCTGGACGAGCCGGCGTCATCGGGCACGTTCTCCTGGCAATGGGCCAACCCGCCGCCGTCCCTCAGCGCCCTGTGGCAGCCGGGCGTGTACAACGTCATGGTGTCCGGCGCGGTGATGGCTTTCGAGGCGCAGCAGGGCCTCCCCCTGGACGGCCAGGCCAGCCCGACCGTGTGGGCCCATTTGGACCAGGCCGCCGAGTCGCCGTCGACCGGTTCCAACACGGCCGGCTACACCTACGCGCTGGCGACCAAGGCACTCCCCGAGACACTGACCGTCTGGCACAACGGGACCCAGGTCGACTCGGCGGGGACCAACACCGGGATCCCGTCATCACCGACTGCGGACGGGACGTTCCCGGTCTACGAGCGGTTGCGCTCGCAGATCATGCGGGGCACCAACCCCAACGGCTCCTCGTACGCCGACCCCGTCCAGTGGGTCGCCTACTTCAACGGCGGCGACGCCGTGCACTACATCGCCCGCAGCTACTACGGGTCGCCGCAAAGCCTCGGCTGCCTCGAGGTGTCCTACGACACGGGCGAGACGGTCTGGCCCTACCTGACCTACGGCTCGCTGGTCACCGTCAGCGGCTGACGCCGCCGCGGCCGCTCAGCCGGCGATCAAGCAACGTCATCATCACCACGCTGACACCCGAGTCGGCCAGGACACGCCACGCCCGACCCCAGTCGGCGGCGCCGGCGCCGCCATCGTCGATCGCCTGGCGCAACGTGCGACGGCGGTGCTCCAGCCAGCGGTCGAACCGACGCCCGCCGGGCGCCGTCGCAAGGGGGGAGAGGAGGCGGGAAATCTCTTCGGGCTGGAGCGGGTCCCCGTGGGCCAGTCCGGCGTCGACGAGGTGGCGCACCACCCACACGAGACATTCGTCGGGCGTGGAGGGCACGGCATCGTCCACCGCGGCGGTGGGCCCAGGGTCAGCGGGCCCGGGGTCGGTGAGCGCAGGACCCGACGGACCTGCCTCGCCGATGCGGCCGCGCACCGTCTCCCACGCGTCGTTGAGGGCGCGCATAGCTCGGTGGGCCTCGGCGAGGACGTCCGCCGGCGCTCCCTCGTGGCGGTCGGGATGGAGAAGTTGGGCCCGCAGCAGATACGCATGCCGGGCCTCGTCATAGGTGGCCGACGAGTCGATGCCTAAGACCGACCAGGGGTCATCGCCCGCGGTCACTGGCGCGCTCGGCAACGTTCCCCACGAGTTCCACGGTAGCCAGGCGGTCGAGATAGCGTACGAGGACCTCTGGGGGGGGTCACATCCGCCATGCGCTTCGACCGTATCCTGATTGTTGCCGGCGCCGTCCTGCTCATCGCCGTGGGACTTGTCGTCGTGGCGCGGGCCGACCATTCGTCCGGGAGATCGGCCGGGTCGTCGGCCGGCTTCAGCTCGCTCGTCACCACGCCCTCGCAAACGACGGTCGTCCCAGTCGGGGACATCAACAGCACGGTCAACTATGGCGACCTGTCGAGCAACCCGTTGCCGGCCATCATCGGCGGCCTCGACTACTCGTCAACGCTGGCAACGGCGCCCCAATCGGTCGTGGCGACGGTGGGGCCGTCCTACACCGAGATCACCGTCACGTGGAAGCCGCCCACGTCCACCGGTACGTCGTCCATCACCAAGTACATCGTGCAGGCGTTTGTGGTGGGTACGACCGTGGTGCCCGTGGGCTACGCCTATACCCCTTGCGGACCGTGCACGAAGGTGACGCTCGGCCCGGTCCCGCCCGGTGGTCACTTTCGATTCGTCATCTACGCGGTCAACGCTTCGGGCCCTGGCGTCCCGGGCGGATCCAATGTGGTCATTGCCCCCGGCCTACCTTCGGCACCCCTCGATGTCACCGCCCTTGACGGCAGCGCGAAGGGGACGGCTGTCCTGTCGTGGTCCGCTCCGACGGCCAACGGCGGCGCGCCCGTCGACCGTTACCTCGTGCAGACCTATGACGTCACCGGGCCCAAGCCGATCTACAGCGGCGGTGAGTACACCTCGTGCGGAGCGTGCACCAACGCGACCGTGACGGGCCTCCAGCTCGACCACAAGTACGAGTTCGCCGTGTGGGCTCACAACGGCGCCGGCTTCGGGCGCACGCCCGCCGCCAGCGGGACGATCGTGGCGACATAGAAGGCGACGGGTCCGACGGTGAGCGAAGCGGACGACCCGACAGCCGCCCTGCTTTGGGCCGCGTGCCGTCCCGAGCCCGACGTCGCCGCCTGCGAGGAGGCTCGATCCTCGGGAGCCGACCTCGGCGTCGCCGCCCAACTCGCCGTGGCCCAGCGCATCTCGGGCTTGCTGTGGCGGGTCGTTCGCTCGTGGTCAGCCGACGACGAGCAGTCATGGGACGGTCTGCGTCGCGACGTGAAGCGCTGCGAGGCCCAGGCAACGCTGCTGCGGCCGCGACTGGCCGACGAGCTCCTACGCCCACTCAACGCCGCCGGGTTGATGCCGCTCGTGTTCAAGGGCCCGGCGATCGCCGCCCGCTATCCCAAACCGGGCCTGCGCCCGATGGACGACATCGACCTCGTGCTGCCCGCCGATCAACGCCAAGCGGCGATCGACGCGCTGTCTCGCGTGGGCTGGGACGTGCTCGCACGGACTGGCGAGCACTACGAGGTCGTGCTCGTGCATCCGGCGTTGCCGGGCCTGCCGGTTGAGCTGCACGTCGAATTGGACGTGCCGAAGCACCAAGCTTTCAGGCTCCGCGCCGTCGACCTTTGGCACGCTCGACAGCCGACCACGATCTTCGGCGTCCCGGCTTACGGTATGGCGCCGGAGACCGAGTTGGTGGCGCTCGCCACCCATGCCGCCAAGCCGTTCCACGTCTTCCAGCGCCTCTTGTGGTCGGTCGACATTGCCGTCCTCATCGGAGCTGTCAACGCCATCGGAGGATCCCTTGACTGGGACCGGGTGGACCGCTTGGCCCGCCAGGCGCGAGCTCGCGCCGCGGTCGCTGTCGCTCTCAATCAGGCGGCGCGACTGGGGGCTGAGTCGCCCGAGCGGCTTCGCCACCTCGAGACCTCAACGGCCAGACGTAGGGCGCTCGGCGCCGTGCTCGACCTCAATTGGCCGACGGTCCCACGGGATGTCGCGACGACGAGCCGACTGCCGTATGCCCTCGTCGACGACCCGCTCTTGCGAGTACGCCTCGCCACCTCCAACATCTTCGCGGCCGGCCCCGCTCACGCACCCGAACGCGTCGTCAACCTGACGTGGCGGGCCGGGCGTCGGTGGTGGACGCTTCGGCGCTGACGGCGGCGGCGAGTTGGTCGAGCCAATCGGGGGTCCTCGGGAAGCTGATCGCCGCGGCAGGGATGCGGACGGCAGCGGCGGCGGTACCGGCGAACGTAGCCCGGCTGCGCCCGGCCGGGTCGCCCAGCCAGACCGCGTGCGTCGCCAGCGCGCGCAGGACCGCGGAGTGCTCCAACGGGGTTCGCCGCGGCTCCGACCCGACCGGGGGATCGAGGACGAAGATGCCGGCCACGGTCTTCGGTCCGGTCGCCATCCACGGGGTGAGATCCCACGCCGTCTTCGGTCCGGCCCGAAAGCGACGGCCGGCGGTGGCGGGGCCACGTTCGCCGGAGAGTCGGCGCACCCATGGTGGTCCCGGCCACACCTGTGGGGGAGACGCGGCGAGGTCGATGACGCAGACGTCCTCGCTCATCGCAGCCCACCCGGCGTCGACCAAGCCGACCAGCGCGCTCGACTTGCCGGCGCCGGTCGGACCAACGATGACGATGGCGTCGTCGCCCCGGGCTGCGGCTGCGCCGTGCAGGATGAGGACCGGTAGCCCGTCGAGCACGAGGGGCAGACCGAACGACGCGACGAGTTGAGCCTGCACGGCGCCAACGGCGCCAACGGCGCCAACGGGCGCATCGACGGTGATGACGCGGTGATCGGCCGACAGCGCCAGCTGAGGCGCGTCGTTGACCCAGATCGTGAGGTGGCCGTCGACGTCGCGGTAGAGACGTTGGGAAGCAGCCTCGACGCCGCGACCCTGGAGCGTCCAGATGAGCGTGCTCGCGTCGGGCGGTACGGGACCGACTTGCACCTCGACGTCGGCGAGTGGCTCGCCGCGGCAGCGTCCGATGCCGAGGTCGACCTCGCTCCGCACTCGGACGCCGTGACATCCCGGTGCGTCGCCGTCGGCGCCCTGTCTCACCGGTCGCCGGGGTTATCGCCTTGGTTGCTTTGTTGCTCGGCCCGCTGCTTCACCAGACCAGCAGCCGAGAGGGAGGCGAGCAGCCGTTGGGTGTCGGCCCGGCAGTCATGTTCGGCGGCGTCGGGCCACTTCCGCCGTAGCGCGGTGACCGGATCTTCGCCAGCGGTGAGTGCCTGCCAGACGGTGAGCCCGGTGGCGTTGAGCCCGAAGTACCGACCGCTGGGCACGTGGAGGAGGAACGCCTCGCCCGACTCCTCATGACACAAGATGTCATCCGCGGCCACGATGTAACCCACACCGGCTAGGCTAGCCACGCACCGTGCGTCGGCGCGGCCCGGATGCGCCGGCGACCCGACGCGTTGACGATTGGGCAGATCGCGGCTATTCTGGCCCTACACGAGGCGACGGTCGGAGGTCACGATGGGCAGCGGTGACGAGCGGGGCCAAGAGTCGGCGGTCGGAGCCTACGAGGCGCCGGCCCTGACTGACTTCGGCACCATCGAAGACTGGACGCTCGGTCGTATGAGCGACAGCGCCATCAAAATCAGCGTCATCGTCCCTTAGTTTCCCCTTCAGGCCCGTCCTGGGACCTAGCTGGTACCTGGGCCGATCCGCCAGTCGTTCGCGGCGCGCAATCGCGCAAGTTCGGCGTGTTCGGGTTGGCTGACCGGGTCCAATCGGGCCCCATCCACCTCGACCCACGCGTGAGCGCCCCAGTCGCGAGCACCGTAGCGGCGACAGCCGAGGACAAGAGTCGGCTCGTGCCCGCCTCGTTGGAGCACGGCGGCCAGCGCAACCGATTGGGCGAGGCAGTCTGCGTGCGCTCGGTTGCCGGCGCGCTGAACGGCGCGCAGGGCCAGTTGGGGGTCGAGGTCGGGTTGTCGCTGCCGCCGGGTCGCGCCTGTGCGGCCGGCGAGCACCCGCAGGGCGGTCGATGTCTGGACCAGCTCGAGGGTGACGCGGGCCGAGCCGACCAGCAGGAGCGACTCCACGGCGAGCCAGGTGGCGCGCCACGGCGGACGACTTCGCTCCGGCACGCTCGCAGGGTAGCTTGACCGCCCCTTCGCCAGCGCCGGCGGCGCTTGTCGTCACTGAGGGGCTGGTCAAGTCCTTCCCGATTCGCGGCGGGTGGGCGCGCCGCCGACGGGCGAGCGTCGAGGCCCTGCGGGGAGTCGACCTGGCCGTGACGCGCGGCTCCATCCACGCCATCGTCGGGGTCAACGGGTCAGGGAAGAGCACGCTCTTGCGGGTCCTGTCGACGATGGTGCTTCCCGACGATGGCATGGCGAAGATCGACGGTCACGACGTGGTCCGCTCCGCCGGGTCGGTCCGTCGGCTGATCGGCCTCAGTACCGGGGAGGAGCGCAGCCTGTACTGGCGACTCACGGCCCGCCACAACCTGGAGTTTGCCGCGGCGCTCTACGGCATCGATGAGCCGGGCCAGACGATTGTCACCACCCTCGGACTGGTCGGGCTCGAAGAGGATGCCGACCGCCCCGTGTCCGGCTTTTCGCAGGGGATGGCCCGCCGACTGGGACTGGCGCGGGCCCTCCTGCACGACCCGCCGTTGCTGCTCCTCGACGAGCCGACGCGCAGCCTGGACCCGGCGGCGACCACCCACTTCCACGAGGTCTTGCGGCGGATCCAACGAGACCACGGCGTGACGACCCTCCTGACGACCCACGACCTGACCGAGGCCGCCGAGTCTTGCGACGACGTCAGCGCGCTGGACGCCGGGCGGATCACCGGACACGTCCGTCCGGGAGACGAATCCGATCCCGTCCAGGCGATCAGGGCGCTGTTGCCATGAGTCTTGGCACGCGCGGCTCGGCACCCGGGAGGCAGCGACGGCTCCTGCGCGCGTTCGTGCAACGAGACTTCCGGATCGAGAAGAGCTACCGGTTCGCGTTCGTCGCCCAGTTCGGGGGGGCGCTGACCACGTTGTTGTCAGCAGGCTTCTTGAGTCGTCTGGTGCCGGGCGGTCAGGCCTCGTTGGTGCGCTACGGCGGTGACTACTTCACGTTTGTGTTGATCGGGTCGGCGACCCTTGGCTACTTCACCGTGGCGCTCGGCGGATTCTCCGACAGCCTGGCGCAGGAGCAGCAGTACGGGACGCTCGAGGCGCTCCTTGCGTCGCCCAATGACCCTCGGGTGCTGTTGTTGTACGGGGCGGCGTGGCCCCTCGTGTTCTCAACCGTGCAACTCGCCCTCTACCTCGTCGCCGGCGGGCTGCTCTTCCACGCCAAGATCTCCTCGACCCATCTGCTCCTCGCGGGCGCCATGGTGTTGCTCACGGTCATCGCGTTCAGCGCGGTCGGTCTGGCTGCGGCGGCGCTGCTCATCCTGACCAAGCGGACAGGGCCGCTTGTCGGCCTGATCGGGTCGGCGTTCGCCCTTCTCGGCGGCGTCCTCTACCCCATCTCGGTGCTGCCGCGACCGCTCCAGCTGCTCGCCGAGGCGTTGCCGATGAGCCATGGCCTCGACGGCGTCCGCCGGGCGCTCGTCGCCCATCCGGACTTGGGCGCGATCAGACTCGACGCGGCCATCCTCGTCGCGTTCAGCGTCGTGCTCGTACCGGTGGCGCTACAGACCTTCAGCTGGGCCGTCGACCGAGCGCGTCGGCAAGGATCGCTCTCCCACTACTGACGGCGCTGCCGCACTACTGACGGCGCCGCCGGATCAGATGCAGGTCCAGGGGATGTTGAGCGGGACGATCGACAAGCAGATCGAGATCCCACCCGGAAGCGTGGCCGCATCCGCCTTTGTCGTGAGGAACGGCATCATGCCGCCAATCGTCGCCACGACCGCGATTGCGGTACCCGCGGCAGCCAACCGAATCCGACGTGTCAATTTCACAGGACCCCACCTTTCGATTTCACGATCGGTCATCTCGGTTAGATCGTCACGCATGTGTGCGGGACGCCGAGCGGAACCACAGTCAGGCACAGCGTCAGCAACGAGTCGCTGGGAGCCGGCGCTGCATCCGCCTTCGTGACCAGGAACGGAACCATGCCGCCGACGCTCGTGACGACCGCAATCGTCGTCGCGACAGCCGCCAAACGAACCCTACGCGTGAGCTTCATAATGCCCCTTTGTCGTCGCCGTGCCTCAAACCGTACCAAATGTCCGGGCGTCTCGCGCTGGTGGGCCCAGATCTGGCTCAGCAGCGGTAGATGCGCTCGGCGGTGGTCGCAAAAATCTGATCCCGGGCGCCATTGTCGAGACCGGAGGTGACCGCGTTGAACGTCGAGCACAGCTCGTCGAAGGTGCCGTGGATCCCGTCGACGGGGAAGTTGCTCGCGAACAGGCAACGACCAGCGCCGAATGCGTCGATGGCGTGCTCGAGCCAGGGGGCGAAGGCATCAGCCCGCATCGAGCCGAGTGGCATCGCCAGCCCGGAGAGCTTGCAAACGATGTTGTCGCCGAGCCCGGCGAGCGCGTCGATCCCGACCTTCCAGAGGGCGAACTCCTCGTCCGAGGCCGATCTCGGCCATCCGGTGTGCTCGACGACGACGACCAGGTCGTCGAAGGACTCCAACCCGCGAGCCGCCTCCTGGAGCCGATCGGGGTGGGTCATCAACTCAAACACCAGGCTGCGCTCCGCCAAGGCGCGCAGGATCTCATCGGTCGGGAGTGGCCCCTCGAAGACGCCCATCGGACGGACGCCGCGGAAGCGTGGCGCGGCCATCTGCCGGTCGATGAGCTCCACGGCCTCGCTGACGGAGCCTGTCGGTGGCAGACCACCGACGATCGCGTCCGGGTGGCCCTCGGTCGCGCCACGCTGGTCCAGCTCGAGCGTCTCGTCGATCGAGTGGCGGCCGGTCGCCGCGGCCACGTTGACCAGCTTTTGGACGTTCCACCCGGCGGACTCGTTCAGATACGTCGGTACGTCGAAGCGGCGCGACATCCCTGACACGTCGCCCATGTTGAGCTGTCGGCCACCCGAGAGATACGGGTACCAGTCGGAGCGGGCCGGATCCCACAGGTGCACGTGGGCGTCGACGATGCGGCTCGGCTTGTCGGTGGGTGGCCGGGTCATGGGTGGGCCTCGGTCATGGGTGGGCCTCGGTCATGGGTGGGCCTCGGTCATGGGTGGGCCTCGGGCGTGCCGACGATGCTCCGCAGGGTCGAGTCAAACCACTCGGGGATCTCAGGTCGGCCGAGCGTGATGCTCGCGCTGGGCCGCGGATGGCTTCGTAGCCCGAGCCAGCTCGACGTGGCCACGAGCTCGGCCCCGCACAAGGGCGTGGCCTCCGGGCTGCAAACCAGGTAGGCGGCGACCTCGCCGATCGACCGCATCCCCGGCGCGTCGTGGGCGCCGTCGGTCTCGAGGCTGACCGCGAACGCGGCGACGCGTTCACCGGTCGCGCCGCGGGCGGCTCGGGCCAGCTGCGCCGACGCCTGCGCCCGGCTCCGCCCCCCGGAGGTGCGCCCATCGGTGAGCGTCACGAGGCGGACGGAACGGTCGGCGCCCGCCGCGTAGTCGGTGGCCGCTCTCGCCCAGGCCGCGTCGGCGTGGATCTGCCCGGCGAGACCACGGTGCTCTGCCAGGATGCGCTCCCATCCCTCCAGGGCACCCGCCGCTCCGGGGCTCCCAGCCAGCGCCACGACGACGGCGTCGATCGGTCCGGCTGCCTCCACCGCCGAAGCGAGCGCGTCCGCCGCCCCCTGGAAGCCGGCGCCCGGGTCGATCGTGATGCAGGACACGCCCCGTCCTTCGAGTGAAGCGACCACGGCGGCCGCCAGCCCGCCAGGGTCGGTCGCCCCCAGCCCGCCACGGTCGGTCGCCCCCAGCCCGCCTCGGTCGGTCACCACTAGGCACCTCGCCACGGCGGAATTCGGAAGCGCATTGGTCGGCGTCTCGAAGACGTCGCCGAAACGAGGGTTGCCGCCGCCTCCACTGGCTTGCTTGGCCTCGGCGGGAGCGAGGGCTCCCGACGCCACAGCTTCGAGCAGATGGGCCAGCGACATCGCGGTGTCGGTGCGCACAAGCTCGAGGAGGCTGGGTCGGTGGACGACCGCCACCTCCGACCCGCCGGCGAAGATCACCTCGCCGTTGCAGGCCGTGAACTCCTCGCCGACGAGATGGGCGCCCAGCGGCCCGAGCTCCTCAGGTTGGGGCATGGAGCCAAGCGACAGCCCGCCGGATGCAGCCGTCTGGCCGGCACCTGTCTTGGATGCGCCCGGCTTGGGTGCCTCTGAGCGGCCCGCTCGTGCCATCGCCGCGGTGACCATGCGGGTGACGGCGATCGGCGAGATGGCGTTGACGATGACGCCTGTCGGCAACGTGGGACCGAGCTGCCAGGTCAGGGCCGCGACCGCCCGCTTGGCACAGCTGTACCCGCCGGCGTCGGCCGGTCGCCATCCGGAGCCGGACGTGACTCCCACTATCCGTCCCTGCCCGGCGGCGGACATGATCGGCAGGGCGGCACCGAGCACGTTGAGGTACCCGTCCAGATGCACGGAGAGCACGCGGACCCAGTCCTCCTCGCTGCCTCCGGCAAAGCGGGTGGGCCGGGTGATCCCGGCGACGTTGATCACTCCGTCCAACCGGCCGTGCTCGTCGACGAGCTCTTGGAATAGGTCCCGTACTCCCTCGGCATCGGTCACCGACGCCGACGACGCGCGGGCGGCACCGCCCGCGGCGATGATGCGCCCGGCGGTCGTCTCCTCCGGGGCCGGCAGCTTCTCGGAGCCGTCGAGGGAGACCAGCGGGTCGAGCGTGACGACGAACGCACCCCGCCGTCCGATCTCCTCAGCGATGGCCGCGCCTATCCCGCCCCCTCCGCCGGTAACCACCACGACACGGCGCCCGCCGCTCGGGCGATGCTGGCTTGCCTCGCTCACTGGTCGAGCTCGAGGCCGCCGAAGCTGCCGTCGGCAAGCCAGGTCCTCAGGATCTCGCGGTAGCCGAAGTAGTCACCCAGTCCGCGGCCGTAATTGCCGTTGCGGGGGTTGAGCCCTTGCGGGTTGCCTTCGTTGTTGATGCGCGATGGGGTGCAGGCGGCCATCACGCGACTGCTGTCGACGTGGGAGTCGATCACCTTCTGCGTCCAGTCGCTCTCGGCCTCGGCGCTCACATCGAAGGCCCGGACGTTTTTCTTCTCGAGGAGGGCGACAGCGCCGGCGATGAATTCGGCGCCGAGGACGGCGAGCTGGGTGTAGTTGACGGTGACGACCGCCTGCTGCCCCGGGGCGGGCATGACGAAGAGGTTGGGGAAGCCCCGGCTCATCATTCCAAAAAGGCTCGCGGCCCCATCGGCCCACTTCTCGGCCAATGAGACGCCCCCGCGGCCGACGATGTCGTGGCCGGCACGACGGAAAAGCGGGGTCAGCTCTGGCTCGAACCCGGTGCCGTAGATCAGGATGTCCGCGTCGTACTGGCGCCCGTCGACGACCGGGCCCCGTGGGGTCACACGCTCGATCCCACCGGGGCAGTCAACGAGGGTCACGTTGGGCTCGTTGAACGCCGCCAGGTACTCGTCGTGGAAGCACGGTCGCTTGCAGAGGTAGCGGTAATAAGGCTTCAGGATCTCCGCGGTCGCCCGGTCCTTGACGATCTCCTCCACGCGCCGGCGGTGCTCCTCCATGATCGAGAAGTCGAGCTCCTCGCCGGCGCGCAGGTACTCCTCGAGAGTCATGCCCTTCCATCGGGGAGGGTGCTGGACAGGGCCGTAGTGATGGGTCCACCCGTCGTCGACGAGGTCCGCCTCGACGCGCTTGCCGAGCATGAGCGCCTGGAAGTTGTCCATCCGGTCCTGCTGCCAGCCAGGCTCCAGTCGTTGGACGAATGCGGGATCGGTTGGACGGTTGCCCCGGACCCCGATCGCCGACGGCGTGCGCTGAAACACGTAGACGTGTTTGGCCCCCTCCGCCAGAGGCGGGAGGCATTGGATGCCGGTCGCGCCGGTCCCGATCAGGGCCACGACTTTGTCGCCGAGCTCGGTCAGCGGCTTGCCGGGGCCGCCGCCGGTGCACTGGTAGTCCCAGCGTGCCGTATGGAACGCCGGCCCTTGGAAGTCCTCCATCCCCGGGATCGCCGGCAGCTTGAGGAGGTTGAGGATCCCGACGGCCAGGACGTACCAACGGCAGCGGAACTCGTCGCCGCGGTTGGTTCGCACCCTCCAGCGGGCCTCCTGCTCGTCCCACTCGGCGCGGTCGACGCCCGTGTGGAAGAGGGCGTCGCGTACCAGATCAAACCTGTCGGCGATCGCCTCGAGGTGCTGGCGGATCTCCTCGCCCGAGGCATACCGGCGCGTCGGCACGTACCCAAGCTCTTCGAGCATCGGCATGTAGATGTAGGACTCGACGTCGCACATGACTCCCGGGTAACGGTTCCAGTACCACGTACCGCCGATGCCACCCGCCGTGTCGACGATGCGGATCCGATCGATGCCGGCCATCCGCAGCCGGGCGCCGGCGACCACGCCGGCGATGCCCCCACCGACGATCACGACGTCCACGTCGTCGGTGACCGGGTCACGCCCGCGAAGCGGGGTGAACGGGTCCTCTCGGAACGAGGCGAAGTGCTCGTCGCGCGTCAGGTCGCGGATGGCGGCACGGCCGGCAACGAGCCGCTTGTCCCGCTCGGCCCGATACTTCGCGCTCACGGCGTCGGGGTCGAAGCCCGCGGCGTCGGTCATCAGGCGGCGACCCACGCTCCGTCGGCCGCTGGGCGCACGTCGGCGCACGCATGGAAGCCCTCGATGATGTGGTCGCGATCGGATCGCCCGGCGACGGCGTACTCGACTTCGTTCAGGGCGACGGCCAAGCCTTCGTCGCGTCGTCCCCCGAGGGATTCGGCGAGGGCCCGCTGCCAGATCTCGCCGACCAGCTCGGCGCCCGGGTGGAGGCGACCCGACTCGCCTCGCACGGTCCGATCGCGCATCTCGCTCAGGGTGGTCTTGAGGTAGAGGACGTGGGGCGTCTCGTCGGCCCGGATGTAGGAGACGATCCGCGCCGCCTCGCCCTCGCCGGCGACCAGATCGGTGTCGGCGAGAACCTCCTCAGCCCAGGCGAAGGTGTGGAAGGCCGAGATCTCGATCAAGAGCAGCCTGACCATGCGCTGGATCAAGAGCTCCAGGTCGAGGTCGATGTCGCCGGGCAGGATGCGGCGAGCTGCCATCTGGGCCCGCATCTGGACGGGGTCTCCTTTGCCGGCGCCCAGCGGCACGATGCCCATCCGCTCGAGCATCAAGGCGGTCTCGTCGGAGGTCACCGGATTGTCAAAGGCCACGTCGCGAGCGGCGAACCACATCTGCTTGTGCCCGCCCTCCTCCTCGTAGCCAGCCTCGTCACGGGCGTGGGCCTCAAACAACCCACCCCCCAGGTGGGCCATGGCCGTCTCGCGGGTGTCCTCCTCAAAGTGGCGGGCCAGGTCCGGGAGGGCGGCGTGACGGATCATCGAGCCGAATCCCTCAACGGTGCCCACCCTCGTCAGGGTCGACACGATGGGCTCGGTCACGCCCTCGTTGATGAGAAACTTGGCCTGGGCGACGTTGGGGTAGTGCCGTGGCCAGGTGTCGAGGGCGATGTCGAGGACCGGGGTCCCGAAGTCGGTCGCCCGCTTGCGCTCCCACGCCTCGATGGCCGGGAGGCGATTGGCGGTGCGGGGGGACACATACCGCCCGTTGGCGTCGAAGCCACCATGGCAGCGGACGCCGCCGATGATGAGGGGCTCGGCGTAAGGGTAGGAGGCCAACAACTCGCCCGAGGTGTAGTCGGTCTGCCCCGTGGTTTCGGCAGCCGGCGTCTGTGCGGTGTCCTGGGTCTGTGCGGTGTCCTGGGTCTGTGCGGTGTCCTGGGTCTGTGCGGCGTCTGGCATGGGCCCCCCTCTGGCGTGCACTGAGCTGAAGTCTTGTCGCGCCGAGGGCGCGCCGCCAACGCCGCCCCCTGCTGTGTTGTCACTGGGGGTGGGGACAATGAGACCATGCTCGTGCTGGTCCTCCTGACGCCGCTCCTTCTGCTTCTGACGGTCCTCGCCGCGGTCTGCGATCGGGTCGGGCCCGCTGACCCGCTCTACCAACTCGGAGAGGAGACAGCCCCCATCGAGTCGTGGTCGAGAGCGGCATGACCCGCCCCGTGGTCCAGCTTGGCCCCGCCGGCCTGCTGGTCGACTGTCGGTCACGCCCCGTAGGCCTCTACCAGGTACCGCCGCCCGAAAAGTTTGATCCTCTGCAGCAGAGGGTTGCCGCTGTCGACGCCGGCTGTTTCGCCAGGTTTGGACGTCCCTGGGAGAAGATCGAGCGCTCGCGCCTCGAGGCGCAGCGCGATGTCGCCGAGCAGGATTCGTGCTCGGAGCCGGCTGGAGGGGTCGGCGTCGCCGACGGGCTCCCAGACCGAGGGATCCAGCCGGAGTTGGGGGAGGAGGAGCAGATCGCCGCCGCCCGCCGGGCTGGGGACGTCGATCGCATCTGGGGTCGTAACCGTGTCGGTCGGCATCTGCTCCTCCTCTCCGAAGGTTGTCTCGATGAAGTCCAGCAGGGGTGCTTTCAAAGACCAAGAGTTTCCGCATACACTCGGTTGTTTAGTACCGTCAGTGTCTGGATACGAAAGGTCTCTAAGTCTGCTGAGTTTCTGAGTTCAATCGGTACTCTAATACCGATGGTATGCTGCTGTCCAACACAAATGTTCTGGATCACCGTTGTGGATCACCGAGGAGGTAGGCAGTGCAGCGTCTGACACGGGTCGAGCAGCGGGCTAGGACACGCCAACTCCTCCTCGATGCGGCCGAGAGCGTGTTCCTTCGCCACGGCTTCCATGCCACGTCCGTCGATGAGGTCGCCCACGAGGCCGGATTCTCCAAGGGCGCCGTCTACTCCAACTTCGAGAGCAAGGACGAGCTCTTTTTGAGCCTCATCGAGCGCAACCTTGACTCCCGCGGCTTGGCCATCGGCGACGAGATCGAGGACAGCCGGCCTCTTGCCGAGCAGGCCGCTGAGGCGGGAAGTCGCTTTTTTGACGTATTCCTGGCCGACCCGTCTTGGGGCCTGTTGCTCATGGAGTACGCCACCCATGCCGCCCGCCATCCCGAGTTGCGCGATCTCTTCGCGGTGAGGAGCAGGCAGATGCGAGGGGACATGACCAAGTTGATCGACGAGCACATGTCGGCCCTCAACCTGGCGACGTCGATACCGACCGATCAGTTGGCGACCATCCTGTTTTCCCTGGGCAACGGGCTCATCCTGGAGAAGCTGATCGATCCGGTGGGCGTGGCCGATGACACCTTCGGCAGCGCCCTTGGCCTGCTTCTGGCCGGGATCATCGCCGGGGGAGACGGTGGCGCCCCGGCAGCAACCGACACCATCGACCTCGACGTCGCCAGCCTCTCGGGCTGACAGACAAAACCAACATCGCGCTGGCGATTGGAATCAGCACGGTTTGGGCGCTGATTCCTATCGCCAGCGCGCACAAGGTCAGCCGGGGAGCGCCGGAGCGCCGGAGCGCCGGACCGCCGCGGCCCTCAGAGGGGCTACCAGGCTTGCTGGGTGTACCGGCAGGCCTCGCGAAAGTCCGTCCCCGGATCCTCGAGCCGGTCGTAGGACGACTGGAGCGCCACCCGACCTGGCCCCCAGAGGCGCAGCCACAGGTAGCGGTTGCCCCACGAACGCCACAACTTCATCCCGGCGTGCGGAAACTCGACGTGCATCTGCAGCCCGACCGACGTGTCCTTGTAGAGCAGGGCCGGCGGCTTGACCATGATCTGCTCACCCTCGGCCAGATCTCGCATGAACGAGTTGCCGCCCGACTGCACGAAGATGGCCCCCGGCTTGTCGGTCGCGCTGAACCGGTCCAGATACTGCCCGAGGGGGTAGTGGTACTCGATCTCTTGGCGTTGGTCCCGTCCGGCGTCGCCGCCCGGAGCCCCGGCGACGTCGAGGCCCATTTTGAGCAGCTTCATGCCTGACGACTGATCGTTGCCTCCGCTCCCGCCGCGGCCGTCGCCCATGGTGGTGAACCACACGCCTGAGTCGACCCAGTCGTAGGTGACCTCGCTGCTGGCGACGACCATCTGGTTTTCGCGGACGTCGACGGCCTGGCCGGGCTGGAGGGGAACGGCGATCATCTCACCGGCAGTGTCGTGGGAGAAGGCGATCCGGCCCGGTCCGCTGGCTGTCAGCATGATGAGCGGCAGGCCGGCCCGCATCCGGGTCCATCCCTTCCTCATCGACATCGAGTCGAGCTTGACCGCTTCTTCTTGCCACAGCATGGACGAGTGCGGGAAGTACACGCTGTCCCCGGCCGCCAGCGCGAACTCGGCCACGGGGACCAGCCGTCCGGAGATCTGGCACGACGTCTGCCCGAGCTGGATCTTGGCCATGTCGGCGACGGGCGGGATCTCGGTCCAGCCCGAGGTGGTCGTGCGCAGCTTGATGTCGACGGGCGCGCCGCAGGTCGGGCAGTTGGCGTCGGTGCCGGCCGATGTTGTCCGGCAGAAAGGGCAGCGGTACGCGGTCGCGGACGCCTCGGTTGTGTCGGTCATGATCAGGCCGTCTCGTGTGGGAAGTACATGGACTGGATGCCAACTCGACCGGGCCCGGTCAGGAGCATGAGCGCCATCGAGTTGGAGCCGGTGAACGCGCCGGCCGCCGTTTGCAGGCTGTTGCCGAGGTCGCCGCCCTTGCTGAGCTGACGGGCGGCTTTGAGGGCGGCGAAGCCGCGGGTGGCGATGCCCTTGACGGCCTGTCCGCCGGCGTTGGCCCCTTCCGGCTTGAGCGAGATGGTGGAGATCGCCATCGTCACCGCGGCGTCTTTGTAGAGGAACCCACCGGGCTCGACCTGGATCGTCTCGCCCTCGCCCAGGGTGCGCTCGAGCACGTTGCCATAGCCGTGTAGGACCAACAGGCCTGTCGCCTCTTGAGCGACGAATCGGTCGAGATACATTCCCGTCCCGGCGGAGAGGATCGCCTTGAGCCCCTGCACCTTTTCGTAGGTGTAGGACAGGTTGCCCGACGCGACGAGCATGGCGTGCTCGCGGGCATCGAGCTCGACGCCCGGATCGATGGGCAAGATGATGAGCTCGCCGGGCGCGTCGCGGGAGAACGACACCCGCCCCGCCCCATGCGCTTCGCTCAAGACAAACGGCATGCCGGCGAGGATCCGATTGGCGCCGCCCGGCGTGTCGCGCACCGTCATGGCAACGGTGAAGTCCTTCCACAACATGGCGTGGTGCTCGAAGAAGGCGCTCTCGCCGGCGCCGAGGTCGGCTTCGGCCACGGGGACGACCGTGCCGTCCAACTGATACGTGCTGGCCCCGACCTGCACGGTGGTGAGGTCGCGGATCTTCGGGGCCTGACGCCACCCGGCGTCGGTGACCACGTTGCGACTGTCGAGGGGGGCACCGCACCGCTCACACGTCGTCGCCGACGCGGGACTCTGGCCCCGACACCACTTGCACTGGATCCGCTCGGAAACGTCGGTCATCGAGCCCGCGCCGTGTCGCCAACCATGTCCGTCACTCTAACGCCGGTACCGATGAGCGGAGTGCAGGCGCACCCCCCCGCTGTCATACGAACGATTGATCCTCCAACAGCAGGTCCTCATAGAACGCCCCAAACTGGCGCTCGGGATGGATGATGGCGATCTCGAGCACCCAGAGCTGGGGCGATGGGCGGAAGTCGATCTCCGCCATCGGCCCGTCGTAATGGGCCGAGTGCGGGAAGTCGGAGAGGCGATGCCCGGAGAGGTCCATATTCAGCTTCCAGCCAAAACCGGCGCTGGTCTCGATGGCGTAGTCGTACAATTCCTTGCCAGTCAGGTTCTCGGCGAACCATTTGGCGCGTACGAGGTCCCAGATGGCCTTGGCATCATGCTTGGCCTTGTGATGCTCGGGATCGGATCCAAACACGAAGGTGTCGCCGGCATCGCCCTCGTGATCCCCGTAGACCGGGCCGATATCGATGAAGAAGATGTCGTTCTCGCCGAGCACGACGCCTTTGTCGGACTGCTCCATGAAGTCCTTGGTGGTATTCGGCCCGAAGCGGGTGATGACGTGATGCCAGCCCCGCCGCATCCCGAGCTCTTCGAGCGTGTCCCTCGCCATGGCCCGGCCGTCCTCCTCGACCATGCCCACGTGGATCTTCGACGCGATGGTGTGGACGGCCTGGCGAGTGCGGGATCGGACGTCGAGGAACTTGTCGATGTCGAAGCTGGCGCCCGTGGCTTCGAGCGAGTTGGTCATGGTCACGATGAAGTCTCCATTTCGCTGAACGGTTGGGAATGTGGCCCGGAGTCGCGCTGGCTTACGCCACCGTGTCGCGGATGAGTGTGGGGGACGCAACCTCGTGGGGGAGATCGGTAACGTCGATGACCGTGGGCTCTTCCGCGTCGATCTCCGGGCCCTTCTCGAGGTCGGCCTCGATCTCGCCCAGGATCCCGGTCCGGCTACGAGTCCGGCTGAAGATCCAGAGTCCGCCGACGATCATGTAGGCGAGGAAGCCGTAGGGGTAGGTCCACACCGGCCACGGCGGCGCCGGATAGAAGCTACCCACCAGTGGCACGAGCAGGCAGATGAAGCCGATCACGGCGATGGCGATGTTGCCGGGCTTCAGCTCGCCGAGCTTGCGGAGGTAGACGGGAGCGGCGATGGCGATGAGGAAGTAGGCGGTCAGGAAGCCGAAGGCGGCAAGCGTGCCGGCATCGCCGAAGATGTTGAGCGGGTTGCTCCAGATCTGGAGGCTCCCGGCGATGGCAAACATGATGATGATGAAGGCGCTGATGGCGACGTGGGGCGTCTGGTGCTTGGCGTGGGCCTTGCCGCTGGTGGCGTGAAAGACCCCGTGCCGGCCCATCGGGTAGATGATCCGGGCGCCGGCATTGAGGCACGACAGCGACAACGAAAAGAAGCTCACCATGGCACCCAGGGAGATCGGCGCCTTGAAGTAGCCGACCTTGTAGAGCGAGGCGATGGTGTTGAGCGGCGTGGCCAGGGTGCCGAGGTTGGACGACGCCGGCGAGTTGCGGGTGGCGAAGACCTCGACGTACGACATGAACACCATGAAGGCCCCCGTCAGCAGCAGGCTGACGATGACGGCACGGGGAATGTTGCGGAGCGCGTCCCTAGCCTCGCCCCCCAAGGTGGTGGCGGCTTCGAATCCGACCAGGCTGAAGATGGTGATGACGATGGCGAAGCTCATCCCGTGGATGCTCGTGCCCTTGAGGGCCAACTGGTGCGTGTCGACCGGCGGGATCCCGTGCTTGAAGAGCACGACGAAGGCCAAGCCGAGTATCAACGTGACCGAGACCGCCTCGAGACCGAGCATCAGGAGCGACGAGAGCCGGATGTCTTTGTAGGCGACGAGCCAACAGAGGCCGGCACTGACGGCGAACAACAGGACAGAGGGTATGTGGCCGTTGATGCCGATGGCGTTGATGAACGAGTTGGAGAAGATCTCAAAGCCGCAGAGCCCGGCGATGCCGATGAACATGTAGCACCACATCAGGGTCCAGCCCGAGAGGACGCCGAACGTCGGGCCGAGCCCTTTGCCGGTGTAGGCGTACATCGAGCCCGGCGAGGTCGACCGGCTGGCAAACTGGTTGAGCCCGAAGACGACGAACAGCAGCATGATCGTCCCGAAGAGGTAGGCGAGCCACGTGCCCTCGCCGGCGTCGGTGAACGCCAACGGGATGATCAGGACCGCGGTCATGGTCGGAGAGATCACCGCGATCGATTGCGCGACGAGCGGTGGAAACCCCAGCGAGTTGGCCCGAAGGCCCCCGTGACGGGTGCCGGATGGTGACGCTGCCGATGATGAGTGAGATTCCTCGGTCTTCATCAGAAGTTGCCCCTTTGTTTGTCGCTATGCCCATCAACAATGGGCGCCGAATATTGCCGGTCAAGATCTGCATTATTAAGGCTGTGTTACTGAGAATGGATGTCACTGGAAACAAGCAAATAGCGCGCCGCGTCAAAGCCGTAACGCGCCCTTGATCAACGTTCTAAACGTCTTGTTTACAGATGTTCCCGACGGATGTTGGTTGAGACATCGGCGCCGACGAGAAGGGCGTGAGTGACGCCCTCGTGTGCGCCGAGACGGTGCGGTCGGTCGGCGTCGAAGTGCGCGGACTGACCGGCGTTGAGAAAGTGCGAGGCGCCGTCGTATTCAAGATGCAAGATGCCGTCGAGCACGTACACCCATTCCTCGCCCCGGTGGCGGGCGAACGCGGGCGGTTGACGGTCGGGTTCGATGCAGATGCGGACGGCTTCCAGACCGCGTGATCCGGCGAAGCCGCTGCACGTCACGATGGTCAGTCCGTTGACCGCGTGGGCGGGATGGTCGTCTCCATACAGAGCGATGCGCCGTCCGTCGCCATCCTCACCCTCACCGAGCAGCACGCTCGTGGGCACCCCCAACTCGCGGCTCAGGGTCAGCAGGGTGGCGATCGATGGTTGACGTTCGCCGGACTCGAGGCGGGACAGATAGGCCTTGGAGAGGCCGCTGCGTTCGGCGAGCTGATCGAGGGTCAGGCCTTGCGCCTCGCGCTGGGTCCGGAATCGCTCCCCCAACGACGACAGCACGGCGACCGATGACATGAAGGAGACGGTACGGCCGTGTTGTCCGTGTGGCAACCCTGTTGCCATGAACGCTTGGTCACTCGGATCTTGCGTGTGTCTGACGTTGTCAGGTCGACGCGTTGGCGTGCGGCCGCACCGCCTGGCTGGCCACGAGGCTGGCAAACCGACTCAGCACCGTGGTGCGGTGTGGCGCCAGGGCGGCCAGCGCGCCGGGTGCCTCGGCGCGGATCGAGTCGGGACCAGCGGCCGCCGCTCCGGCCTCGTCCGCGAAAGCGGTGAGGAATGCCTCGACGGCTTCATGATCGACTTCGAGGTGAAACTGGAGACCCCAGGCGGCGTTGCCGACACGGAAGGCCTGGTGTTGGTAGAGGCGGCTGCCGGCCAGCACCGTGCTGCCGGGCGGTGTGTTGTACGTGTCGCCGTGCCAGTGCAGGACGGTGAGGGGGGAGCGCAGCCCCGCCAGGAGGGCGTCGGTGTCGGCGGCTTGGCTCAGGGTCACCGGGGCCCAACCGATCTCGGGACCGGCCTGCCCGGCGAACGCCGCACCCCCTGTCGCCACCGCAAGCAGCTGGGCTCCGAGGCAGACGCCGAGCGTGGGAATGGAGGCGTCGACGGCGGCCGCGATGAGGTCGACCTCGGCCCGCCTCGTCGGGAAGCCGTCGTCGCTATAGGCCGCCATGGGGCCACCCATGACAACGAGACCGTCGAGGTCCGAGGGGCTGGCCGGTACCGTGTCGCCGGCGAACACTTGGCACACGTCGACCTCGATCCCCTCGGCGCGTAGCGCGACACCGATGGCATACGGCGACTCGGGCACGACGTGCTGGATGACGAGGCAGCGGGCGATCCTGGAGAAGTTACCCGGCTGTGTACCCCGCACCAACCAAGCGTCTGAGCCGGCGTGGCGGCCGTTAAACTTTTGTGAAGCTTGTGTGTCTAAGGCGCCGACTTGGGGGACAATAAGACCGTGGGTTTGATCCTTGTCGTCGGGTTCGTCGCGGCCCTCTGGTGGTCCGTCAGCTATCAGCGCCGCGCCCTCACCATCGTGCGGGGCCATCGCGACACCCTGTCGACGCCGGCGGCGGTGCCGGCGGTGGCAGCACCCGCCGTGGCGGCCGTGGCGGTCGCAGGTCCGACGCCCACCATGCCGACCACGCCGCCCCCCGCCCCGAAGCCCCCGACGGACATGACGAGCAGCCGGCGCAGCGGCCCCATGACGGTGGCGCCATCCTCGGTGCTCGGTTGGGAGTCCTTCGCTCTCATCTCGATACTGGTGCTTGACGGAGCGGTGCTTCTCGGATGCCGCCGCGGTCCGGTCCGGAGCGACGGTCCGGGCGTAGCGGCCATGTTCGGCGAAGAGGATCAGACGATGGTCTTACTCCTCGGCACCGACGACCGAGCCGACGCGGCCGTCGCCTTGTTGGAGCGTTGGCGGGCGCGTGGTACCGAGTTACGGCTTCGCCCGACCCGCGTCGCCGGAGCCATCGAAGTGCTGGACGAGCGGAGCAATGCCGTGCGCGCCGCCCTCCTCGCCTCCTAGATCCGGTCGAGGCGAGCGGGATTGTCAGCTCTCGGGCTACGCGGCGCGGAGCCCGCTCATGTCACGTCGGACCATGTAGTTGCGGTCGCCGACCGTGCCGGCCGTATAGAACGGGAAGAGACCGAAGTACTCCTGGCGGGTGCGCTCGCTCCACTCGCCGGCCAACTCGCCGCGCGACTTGTAGAAGTTGAGGGCATACCCACCTTCGTGGACCCCGCAGCAGGCTGAAGCCGCCCGATACTCCTTGGTGGCGCCGACCTCCTGGAAGGTCACGTTGGGAGCGACGAGCGAGCTCGTGCGGTAGTTGCGATGCGTGTGGCCGGCGTGATGGAAAAACACGCCCGGCGTCTTGGCGTAGAGCTCTCGGATCTCGCGGGCCTGCTGGGGGTTCATGTCGAACACGACGGGCTCGGTGTTGACGATGGTGTCGGCGACAGTCAGCGGATGATGGCCCAGCACCAACGTGGGCTCGTCGGCATGCGCCGCCAATTCGGCCCTGAACCAGCTGAACTGCTCGGCCGACAGGCCACCGTTGTTGCCGCCATTGCCGATCTTGTCGTAGGAGGTTGTCACCCAGGTAGCCGGGAGTCCCCGTGTACCACGTGACGACTGCGCTCGTCTCGGTGAGGGTCACCAGCTCGCAGTTCATCGGGATGGCGGGGAGATCGTCCGACGCGGCCGCGGCGTACGTGCGCTCAGGGTCGATGACGGTCAGCAGGGGAGTCGACGCGACGACCGTCGCCCACTTCAGGAATTGGCGCCGTGTGAAGTGACAGCAGGGCACAGGGCGATCCTACGCCGACCCCTCCCGGCGTCAGGCGAGGAACGGGAGGGTGACGGTGAGGCGCGTCAACGGCTCCTGGATCACCGCGCTGCGGGCCACCGGGTCGGCCCAAACAAGCACGGGAGTGGCGATCGACCGCCATCGTTCTAGGACGATGATCTCCCGCTTGCCGGCCGTGGCCAGATCGAGCAAGAGCGTCGTCACCGTCGCCGCCACCGACGCGATGGGCCGGTAGGCGATGAAAAGAGACGCCGCCTCGCGGGTGACGGCGAGCAGATGGACGGGCGCGCCCGTCATGAGAGGCGGACGATTTTCGAGCGAAGTGATGACGGGCATGTCAGCCAGGGCGATCACGTCGTCGAAGTCGGCACCCGGCACGAGAGCCCCGACCACACGCGTCTGAAACCGCCACACCCAGACCGCCACACTTGGAATCACGACCGCAGCGACGATCACGAGGATGATGGTCGTCATCCATCCATGATGCCCACTTTGGAGGACTACTCGATCCAAACCCCAAAATTCAGGTCTGGCCGGCCTGCCAGATGGCCACCGCCCGGTCCAGATCGATGGGCATCAGCGTCGACGGTGGGCCGCTGATGGCGGAGCGGTTGGCCTGGCGGATGCGGCCGTTGAGCTCGGCCACGACCTCTCGCACGGCGTCCTCCGATGCCATGCTCGGGATGCGCTCGATGATGTCCTCGCGGGCCTTGCGCAGGGCCAGCGTGGGCGGCGTGATGGACAAGTCCTCGCGCTTGAGGAGTTGCTTCACCCACCACAGATCATCACGCGGTTGGTCCAGTCCGGGTAGGGGCTTGCCCCGTCCCGGCAGGTTGTCGAAGTCTCCTCGCTCCTGGCCCTCACGGACCTGGCGATCGATCCACGACTCCCACGTGATGCCTGGGGGTTTGCGAGCGGTCATCTCGGACCCGTCCTTGTGATTCTTTTCACAAAGTACCCCGATCCGGCTCGGCGGTCAACCGTCTCTCGGGTCTGCGGGGTTTGCAGGCCGCTCTGACTACGCCGAGGTGCTGAGCATGTCGGAGACCAGGGCCGCCCAGGGCACGGCGTCCCAGCCGGCCTCGTCGGCCACGTTCGCAGCAACGTGGACGGCCTCGTAGACCCACGTGAGCTCGACCTCGAACTTGGGCGATACCGACACGGTCATGGTCTTGAGCTGGATGAGGTCGGTCAGCTCGCCGCCGATCGTTTTCTCGATCTCCTTGACGACCTCGAGCGCTTTGGTGGCCTCGCCGCGCAGATGGCCGTGCTCGGGCGTGTCGACGGTGTCCTTCGCCCACCGGGCGCAGAGGAAGGCGCGGTGCCACTCGACCGTCGGGTCCGATCCGGCCACTGCCGCCTGCTCCTGATACGGCACGAGGTTGGCCTGCTGGTCAGCCGGCATGGCGTGACCGAGGCCGGTCAACAAGTGGGTGATCATGAAGCTGGCGTTGTCGTCGGCCACGGGCGCACCCTACCCGTCAGCCGCCTGCAACCCGCCCACTCGGGGCCCACACCGGGGTGGCTACAGTCGCCCGGCGTGACCCCAGGCCCGGAGCCGCACGACGACGGGCCGGCCGGTCTCGGGGAGGGCGACGACGCCCGGGCGGGCGCCGCCGTCGAGCTGGCCGGTCGCCTCTTGACCGAGGCCGCTCGCCGCCAGCCCAGGGCCCAACAACGTCGCACCAAGCGCCTCGGTCGCATGGTCGCCGACCCGGCTGGCAAGACGTTCACCCTTGCCCTCACCGACGAGGTGCTACGGATCCGGCGACCCCGGCGCGCCGCCCGCCGGCTCCACGACCTGGTCGTTGACTATGGCGTGCCGGCGTTCCCCGGTCCGCTCGACCGAGCGGCGCTGTGGGTCGGAGCCCGCCTCGCCCCGGTAGTGCCCGGGCTCGTCATGCCCATGGTCGCGGCGCGGCTGCGCCGTGAAGGCGGGGGCGTGGTGATCCCCGCCGAGGACCGCCTCCTGTCCGCCCACATTGCCCGCCGTCGGGCTCAGGGCATCCGACTCAACATCAACGTGCTGGGCGAAGCCATCCTCGGGGACGATGAGGCCCGTCACCGGGTGGCGGCCGTCCTCGCCCAACTTCGCCGGCCGGACGTCGACTACATCTCCGTCAAGATCTCCTCCGTCTACAGCCAGGTGAGCGTGATGGCGTTTGACCACACGGTCGCCGAGGTGGCGGTCCGCCTCCGGCCGCTGTACGCAGAGGCGGCGGCGTGCGTGCCGGCCAAGTTCGTCAACCTCGACATGGAGGAGTACCGCGATCTTCATCTGACGATCGCCGTGTTTCGTCGGGTGCTCGACGATCCCGCCTTCCACCGCCTCGACGCCGGCATCGTCCTGCAGGCCTACCTACCCGACTCCGTGGCGGCGCTGGAGGAGCTGGGGGACTGGTCGGCGGCTCGCCGGGCCGCCGGAGGTGGCGACATCAAGGTCCGCATCGTGAAGGGCGCCAACCTGGCGATGGAGCGCGTCGACGCCGAGCTGCACGGCTGGGAGCAGGCACCCTTCCTCACCAAGGCCGAGGTCGACGCCAATTACAAACGCATGGTCGAGCGGGGGATGGCGCTTGGAGTGCGCCTCGGGGTGGCGAGCCACAATCTGTTCGACGTGGCGTGGGCGCTGGTGCAGCGCGACGCCCGCGGCGTCGCCGACCGCGTCGAGCTCGAGATGTTGGAAGGGATGGCCGAGGGCCAGGCCTTGGTCGTTGCCGAGCGCGCCGGTGGGGTGCTGCTGTACGCGCCGGTGGCAGCCCGCGACGACGTCGAGAGCAGCATCGCCTATCTCGCGCGCCGCCTCGATGAAAACACCGGGCCGGAGAACTATCTGCGTCGCGTCTTCTCCCTACGCGCCGACTCGCCTGACTTCCGAGGCGAACGTGACCGTTTCCTCACCGCCGTCGCCGCCCGTCATCAGCCTGTCGTTGCCGCCCAAAGAAGACAGGACCGCGGTCAGCCCGTCGCGCCCTTTGACGCCGAAGGGACGTGGGGCAATGAAGCCGACACTGACTTCTCATTGGCGGCCAACCGGGCCTGGCTCGAGGGCGTCCTAGCCGCCCCGATCGACGAGGACGTCCCGGCCGTGGTGGCGGGCGAGGAGCACCGGGGCCCCGCCTGGGCCTCCGGGATCGATCCGTCCTCGCCAGACGAAACCCTCTATCGGTTCACGCTCGCCGACGTCGACCTGGTGGAGTCGGCGGTGAGCACGGCCCGTCGGGCCGGGCCGCGGTGGGCCGCGATCTCCGCGCAGGAGCGGCGGGGGATCCTCGCTGGTGTTGCCACAGCCATGGCGCGAGGGAGAGGGGAGGCCATCGCGGCCATGGTTCGCGACGCCGGCAAGACCGTGCCCGAGGCCGACCCCGAGGTGTCGGAGGCCATCGACTTCACCCTGCTTTACGCCGACAGCACCCGGCTCTGTCTGTCGGGAGTGGATGTCGAGCCATTGGGGACGGTGGTGGTGGCGCCGCCGTGGAACTTTCCGTACTCGATCCCCGCGGGCGGGGTCATGGCGGCGCTGGCGGCCGGTAATGCCGTCATCTTGAAGCCGGCGCCTGAGACGGTCCTTACGGCATGGGTCCTGGCCTGTCATTGCTGGGCGGGCGGTGTCCCGCGTGACGTGTTGCAATTCCTGCCGTGCCCGGACAACGAGGTCGGCCAACGATTGGTGACGCACCCGGATGTAGATGCGGTCGTGCTCACGGGATCGTGGGAGACGGCGGCTCTGTTTCGCGGGTGGAAGCCTTCGATGCGCCTGCACGCGGAGACGAGCGGCAAAAACGCCATCATCGTCACCGAGGCCGCCGACATCGACGCCGCCGTGCGCGACATTGTGCGGTCGGCGTTTGGTAGCGCCGGCCAAAAGTGCTCGGCGGCCAGCTTGGCCATCGTGGAGGCGGGCGTCCTGGACGACGACGCGTTCCTGCGCCGCCTGGCCGACGCGACCCGAAGCCTTCGGGTCGGACCGGCGGGGGATCTGGCCACCGGCGTGGGCCCTCTGATCCGGCCGCCGAGCGGTCCTCTCGATCGGGCCCTCAGCACGCTCGACCCCGGCGAGAGCTGGTTGGTGAAGCCGGCCATGGTGGATGGCAATCCCCACCTTTGGTCGCCCGGCGTCAAGATCGGGGTGAGGCCGGGCTCGTGGTTTCATCTCACCGAATGCTTCGGTCCCGTCCTCGGCGTGATGCGCGCCGCCGATTTGGATGAAGCCCTGGCGCTACAGAACGCCACCGACTTCGGTCTGACCGGTGGACTCCACTCGCTCGACCGCCGCGAGATCGATCGGTGGGTGGGCGGTGTCCGCGTGGGCAACGCCTACGTCAATCGCCACATCACCGGGGCCATCGCCGGGCGCCAACCATTCGGGGGTTGGAAGCGGTCGTCCATCGGCGCCGGCGCCAAGACAGGCGGGCCCCATCAGGTCCTGAGCCTCCAGCGGATCACCGACGCCGTCGCGCCGGATGCGACGACGGTGGCCCAGGCGTCGCGCTCGTACGCCGAGTGGCGCGACACCGAGTTCGCCGCCTCGACGGATCCCGCCGGCCTGGCCGCCGAAGCCAATGTCTGGCGTTACCGCGCCGTCGACGGCCCGGTCCTGATCCGAGCCGGCGCCGACGTCTCCGACATCGCGGTGTCGCTCGCCCTGACCGCCGCTCGCGCGGCCGGCGTGGCCGCAGCCGTCAGCTCGCACGCCCCGCGCCCCGCGATCGCCGAGTCCCTAAGGGTCGAGTCGCTCATCGTGGAGGACGAGTCCGAGCTCGCCGGTCGACTGCGCCGAGCGACATGCACCCGGATCCGCTGCCTCGGAGCCATCGCCGATGAGACCCGACGGGCGGCGTGGGCGGTCGGTATCGAGATCGACGATGTGCCCGTCGTGGCCAACGGGCGCGTCGAACTTCTGCGCTGGCATCTCGAGCAGACGGTGACCGTCACCCTCCATCGCTACGGCAACGTCATCCGACGCGATGCACCCGAATCCCCGTCCGTCGTCGCGGGCGCCCACCGGTAGGCTGCGCCGCCGATGGCCAAAGAGATCGTCCAGGTCGAGGGTCACATCATCGACTCGCTGATCTTGGCCAAGGTCCTCGACCTGATCCTGGCCGCCGGGGCCGACTACCAGATGCTCGATGTCGACATCGGCCGCACCAACGTCGACGCCAGCAAAGCTCGTATCGAGATCGAGGCCGTCGACGCGGAGGTCATGACGGCGTTGCTCGAGGAGCTGCACGTTCACGGCGTCAATCGGGTGGACGGTGCCGACGCCCAGACGGTCGTGACCGATCGGGCCGGGGTGTTGCCCGTCGGCTTCTACTCCACGACCAACCTCCCCACGTCGGTCCGCGTCGACGGCCAGTGGCAGGAGGTCCAAAACCCGGAGATGGACTGCGGGCTGGTCGTCCTGCCCGACGGCGGTCTGCGCACCATTCCGATGCACCGGGTGTCGGTTGGGGACAGGATCGTGGTCGGCCGTGACGGAGTCCGGGTGCAGACCCCGGAGCGACCGCGGGGCACCTCACCGTTTGAGTTCATGAACTCCGATGTGTCATCGGAGAAGCCCAAAACCCTGTTGATCGCTCAAGTCGCCGAGCGGGTGAGGCGGAGCCGGGCGGACGGGGGCAAGCTGCTCGCCGTTTGCGGGCCGGCCGTGATCCACACGGGGGCCGGTCCCGACATCGCCCGACTGGTTCGCGGAGGTTGGATCAACCTTCTCTTCGCCGGCAACGGCTTCGCCACCCACGATCTCGAGTCAAACGTGCTCGGCACGTCGCTCGGCGTGTCACTGCAGGAGGGATCGCCAACCGAGGGTGGTCACGCCAACCATCTGCGGGTCATCAACGAGATCCGCCGTCACGGCTCGATCGCCGCTGCCGTCGAGGCCGGGTATGTCACCGGCGGCGTGATGTACGAGTGCGTGCAGCGAGGTGTGCCGTTTGTGCTCGGCGGATCGGTGCGCGACGACGGACCCCTTCCCGACGTGCTGTCCGACGTCGTCGCTGCCGCCGACGCCATGCGCGCCGCGCTGCCCGGTATCACGACCGCGCTCATGCTGGCGTCCACCTTGCATGCCATCGCCACCGGCAACATCCTGCCGGCCTCCGTGGAGAGCTATTGCGTCGACATCAACCAGGCCGTCGTCACCAAGCTCGCCGACCGCGGGAGCCATCAGGTCCTCGGGATAGTGACCGACGTCGGTCTGTTCATTCGCCAGCTCGCCGACCAACTGTGCGAGCCCGCGTGACGGAGCCCGCGTGACGGAGCTGGCCTGGGGGCGGCGGTACCTTATGTGCCCGCCCAAGTTTTTCGGGGTGCTGTATGAGATCAACCCCTGGATGCACACGAGCGTGAGCGCCGATCCGGACGAGGCTCGCGAGCAGTGGGACGGCCTCGTCGCCGCGCTCCGCGCCGCCGGCGCCGCCGTCGAGGTGATGGACGCCGAGCCCGACGTACCCGACCTGGTGTTCACCGCCAACGCCGGCATCGTCAACGGCCGCCAATTTGTCCCCGCCCGCTTCAGGCACCCGCAACGGCAGGGCGAGACCGTCTATGACGTGGCGTGGTTCGCGGCCAAGGGTTACACCGTGGATGATCTCCCGGGCGACGCCCATCACGAAGGCGCGGGCGACGCCCTCCCGTTTGGCAGTGTGCTCGTGTCGGGCTACCGGACGCGTTCGGACGCTGTCTCTCACGCCGACCTTTCCCGACTCACGGGAGCGGCGGTCCGGTCCGTCGAGCTGGTGGACGAACGTCTCTACCATCTCGATCTGACGTTTTGCCCGCTCGACGATCGGAGGGCCATCGTCGCCCCGCTCGGTTGGGATCGGTACGGGTTGAAGCTGCTGGAGTTGTTGGTGCCCCAACCCTTGCTCCTGACCGATGACGAGGCGCTCGCCTTCTGTGCCAACTCCGTGGTCATCGGCACAACGATTGTCATGCCCACATGTCCGCCGCGCGTGGGCCGTCAGTTGGAGGCGTGGGGCTTCGACATCGTCGAGTGCCCGGTCGGCGAGTTTTTGAAAGCGGGCGGTGGGTGCCGCTGCCTCACGCTCGCCCTCGACGTCACCCTGGGGTAGGGGTCAGAGCAGCCCGAGGGTCGCGCCGCCGTCCACCTGAAGAGCGACCCCATTGACGAACTTCGCCGGCTCGGAGCACAGGAAGGCGACCACCTTGCCAAAGTCGCCGGGATCGCCCATCGGGCCCGTCCCGCCGAGCTGCTTCATCCGGTCGGTGGCGTGCGGGCCGGGACAGGCCAGGTTGATGGTGATACCTGTGGGCCCCAGATCCTGCGATGCCGTCTTCACCCACGCCCACAGTCCGGTGCGCGAGAGGTTGGAGAGAGCCAAGGTCGGGACGGGCTACT
>Ga0302325_10002237_pt1 | contig 47306 bp, 40 predicted proteins | sample Palsa_T0_2_FD_201948 | JGI IMG/M metagenome (GOLD analysis project Ga0302325, IMG submission 201948) | Peat permafrost microbial communities from Stordalen Mire near Abisko, Sweden - Palsa_T0_2 | ecosystem: Environmental > Terrestrial > Soil > Palsa > Peat permafrost | place: Sweden: Abisko...
GAAGCCTATGACGAGGCACGATACTTAACCGCGCTCCGCCAGCGTAGATCACCCCTAATCCAGGATTTAGACCTGGCGTTATCCTAATCGAATTATGGTTGATCAGACCACCTCAGGCATCATCTAGTTAGCAGCAGGCCAAGAATGGGCCGGCGCGCCAGACGCCGGAGCGCCTTCGGGGCGGAAATTTGGCGAATCCTCACTTTTCATACATCCCCCACCACGGTGTGCCGAAGGGACCAGACCTGCCTCGCCTGGGCGATCGTCTCCGCGAGCACGGACGGGGTGAGCGCCTGCTTCGGGTCGTCGCCGATGCCCTGGCTGGGGCTCACGTGGGCCTCGATGCAGAGCCCGTCCGCCCCGTAGGCGACCGCCGCGAGGGCGCAGGCGGCCACATAGGAGGCCTTGCCCACCGAATGCGACGGGTCGACGACCACGGGAGCCCACGTCTTCTCCTTCAGCAGCGGCGTGATGCTCTCGTCGGGATGGTTGCGGTACCCGTCGAGGGCGGGCGCCGTGCCCCTTGGGCAGAGGATGACATTGGGGTTTCCGAAGGCCGCGATGTACTCGGCCGCCGAGATGAACTCGTTCAGGGAGCCCATATGGAGGCTTCGTTTGAGCAGCACGACCGTGTCGCGCTTCGCCACCGCGCGGCCGATCGTGCGAAGGAGCGAGTAATTGAGCGCGTTGCGCGCGCCGACCTGCAGCATGTGCACGCCGGCGTCGAGCGCGACGCGGACCTGCTGCTCATCCATCACCTCGGCGTCGACGGGAAGCCCCGTGAGCCGGGACGCCTCCATCAGGATGTCGATCGACTTGGCGTCGCCCTGGAAGGCGTAGGGGTTGGTCCGCGGCTTCCACACGCCCCCGCGCAGCACATGGGCGCCCGCCTCTTTCACGGCCGCGGCCGTTTCCAGGAAGAAGCCGGGGTTCTTCGGGTCGATGGTGCACTGGCCCGCGATGATCGCCAGCTCCTCGCCGAGGGTCACGCCGCCTATGGTGATCCGGTGGCTCGCAAGGTCGGACCGGCGGTCCATGAGCTTGAAGGGGGACTGGATCCGGTCGATCCGGTCCACGTAGGAAAGCCCCTCAAGCCGGTTGATCATCAATTCGTCCCGTTCGTCCCCGACGATCGCATAGATGGTCCTCACCGCGCCGACGATGGGCTGGATCTGGCACCCGAACTCGCCGACGATGGCGGTGATCTCGGCCACCTCTATGGGCGTCAGGCGGTTGGATTTCGGCAGGATCATGGCGGGAATGCCGCAATTCGCGGGGGGGTCGACCCTGCCAAAATCAGCCTCATGCGTCCATTCCGAAGTCAGCCGAGGCTTTCAAACTCCGGAGGCAGGGGGGCCCTGGCCGAAAACGGGTGCTCCCTGCCGCCGAGACTGTATTCAAAGCCGATCTCCAGGGAATGGAGAAACATCCGCTTCGCGCCGCCGCCCTTGGCAAAGCCCCGGTTCGCGGCAAAGTCGCCGTAGGTCCGGTCGCCCACGATCGGGAGCCCCCTGCTGGCGCACTGGACCCGGAGCTGGTGGCTGCGCCCCGTGCTCGGCTCGAGGAGGATCATCGACACGCGGGTCGCGCCGGAGCCCGTCCTTACGAGCGTCATCCGGCTCTCCGCGGGCAGGTTCCCCGCGCCGGCGGCGGCCCTTATCCGGCCACCCTCCTTCCTCACGGCAAGGACGTCCCGCCATGTCTCGGAAGCTTGTCTTGGTTTTCCAAATACAAGGGCCTGGTAGATCTTCCGGACGCCCCGGCGCCTGAACCGCGAGCGGACCTCGCGCGCGAGCGCCTCGTCGGCCGCGGCGAGGATGAGGCCCGAAGTCGCCGAATCCAGCCGGTTGATGAGCCAGAGCCTGCGCGTCTCCCCGTCCGGGCCGGGCCACTCGAAGCACTCGCCCTCCCGGTCGTAGCGGGCCCGCACGAGGGACCGGTCCTCGTCCAGGGGCCCGTTGGGGTGCGAAAGAATCCCCTCCGGCTTATCGAGCGCCGCCAGCCCGTTCGCATCGCAAGCCACCCGCCGGACACCGGGGCCGAACGGGACGTCCGCCCAGAAGCCTTCGGCGGGCGCGCTCACTCGTAATAGAACCTGAAGGTAAGCTCCTGCGAATTGCCGAGGATGGCGATCATGTCGTCCGTCCAGTCACCGTACGGGGCCGTATTGGTGATCGCGCTCACGCAGCTGGCCTTGCCCTGCTCGCTCGACGTGGACTCGACCTCGAGGATCTCGGTGATCTTTCCCTTTGAATCCAGCGTGAACTTCACCGTCACGTAGGTGCCCGACGGGGGTTCCGTCCGGCTGTCGATGAGGATGCGCTCCCACTGGATCTGGATCGCCTCGATCATCTTGTGGAGGTACGCGCCGTAGCTGCTCCACTTGGCGCTGTAGGCGATCGCCCCCATGTTGCTCGTCCCGAACTGGTTGTCCTCGAAAATGGCCGGCCTGGCGTGCGTGGTCTGCAGTTCCGGCCTTGCCCGGGGATGCTTGGGGTCGATCGCCGGCTCGGTGTTCTGCGCATTCTGGACCATCGGCATGTTCACCCCGTCGACCTTGTTCGGCACCGGCTTCGCGTTGTCGGGCACCGTGCCGAGGTTGCTGCCAAACCCGTCGGTGCCGTCCTTGACCTTTTCAAACCCGGAGAGGGGGTTCTGCTGCTGCTTGGGCGCCATCTCCGTCTTCACGGGCTTCTTGGCGACGTCCACGGCAACCGGCACGGGATCCTGGGGCTTGCTCAGCTGCCCGCTCACGACCTGGTTCGACTGGAAGTCCTTTCGACCGTCGGTCTTGGGCTTGTCGTTGTGCTGGTCCAGCTGCGGCTTCTCCTGGGCGAGCTGCTGGTTCTGCGAGCTGAAGTTGGTCGTCTTGTCCGGGACGTTGTCCGGGGCGTTCGGGTTTGCCTCCACGTACTTGTTCGGCGGCGGCGGCTTGGGCGGCGCCTTCGCGAAGGCCTGGGGGGCGATCTCGATGTTGAACTGGTGCGGGGCGGCCTGCTTCCTGGCCGCGGAATGGACCGCGTCGCTGCGGAGCAGGTAGGGGGCCGTCGCGAACAGGAGCAGGTGCACCAGCAGCACGGCCGCGACGCCGATGAGGACGGAACGCGAGTCGGGATCCCCCAGGATGCGCGCAGCCAGCCGCTTCACCGAGGCGGAGGGGGTGGGCGCGGAGAGCGTATGGGTCATCGTGCGGCGGCGGGGCGAATCGTGAAGCTCAAGAGGTTAGCCCAGTAGGACGCTCCCCGTCAAAATTTGTTTCGTCGCCTCCATCGGAAGCCCCATGATGTTGGAGAAGGAGCCGCGGTAACCCGCCACGATCATCTCCGTGTGTTCCTGTATGGAATAGGCCCCGGCCTTGTCGAGGGTGTTGACCAGCCGGACATACTCCTCGATCACCGCCTCGCCGAACGGCTTGAACTCGACCTGGCTTGAGACGCCCTGGTCGATCCTCAGGCCGATGGAGATCCTGCGGACGGCGACGCCGGTGTAGACCGTGTGCTCGCGTCCCGACAGCCTGCGCAGCATCGAGCGGGCCTGCTCAAGGTCGCCCGGCTTGTTGATCGCCATCCCGTCGAGAAAAACGGTCGTATCCGCGCCCAGGACAACCGAATCCGGAAATCGCGCAGCAACCCAGTCCGCCTTGAGCGCGGCGTTGTGGGCGACCATGGCGCGGGGATCGGTGTCAGGGTCCTCATGCTCGGTCACGTCGGCAACCACGACGTCGAACGGGATGCCAAGCTGCCCAAGCAGCTCGCGCCGCCGGGGCGACGCCGATGCAAGTATGAGGCGGCTGCTTCGTGGCACGGAGGATCCCTATCACGCTGCCGAATATGTTGAAAGCAAACCCATTGGCGTCCATGCTGGTCCCTTACACCCACACGCATGCGCCTCGGGCTCGCCCAGATCAACACAACCGTCGGGGACCTCGCCGGCAACCGCCGGATCATTCTCGACGCCTATGCCGAGCTCGTGAGGCGGGGGGCCCAGCTGGTCGTGTTCCCCGAGCTCGCGGTCTGCGGCTACCCGCCGCGCGACCTCCTGTTCAAGCGCCACTTCGTTCCCGACGTGGAGGACTCGCTGAGGGCCATCGCGGCGGCCGTGGGCGACGTTCCCGCGCTCGTGGGCTCCGTGGAGACGAATTCGGGCGGTTCAGGGCGTCCGTTCTACAATGCGGCCGCCTTCTGCCACCGGGGACTGGTCGCCTCGGTCGCGCGCAAGTGCCTGCTTCCCACCTACGACGTGTTCGACGAGGACCGATACTTTGAACCCGCCGCGCAGCCGACGGTCATCGTCCACGCCGGAGCCCGCATCGGCGTCACGATCTGCGAGGACATCTGGACGCACCCAATGATCAGCACGCGCCGCCTCTACAGCGGGCTGGATCCCGTGAGGCAGCTCGCCGCCATGAAGTGCGACCTCATGGTCAACCTCTCCGCCAGCCCGTGGGACCACGGCAAGGGCGGCGTGAGGCAGACGCTTGTCACGGACGCCGCGCGCGCCATCGGCTGCCCGGTGGCCTATGTGAACGCGGTGGGCGGCAACGACGAGCTGATCTTCGACGGGCGCTCGCTCGTGAGCGATGCCGGGGGCCGCGTCCTGAAGGGCATGACCGCGTTCGGCGAGGACCTGACGGTGGCGCAGACCGGGCCGGCCCCGGCCCCGCCCGCGCCCGCGCTTTCGCCAACGTTCGAGCAGCCCGAGATGGCGGACATCCACGCGGCCCTGACGCTCGGGCTCAGGGACTATGCGCACAAATGCGAATTCCGCACCGGGCTCGTCGCCCTCTCCGGGGGGATCGACTCGGCGGTGGTGGGCGCGATCGCCGCGGCGGCCTTCGGCCCGGAAAACGTGATAGGCGTCTCCCTGCCCTCGCTCATCTCGTCCCAGCACTCGCGGGACGACGCCCGGAGGCTCGCGAGCAATCTCGGCATGCGCTTCGAGACCATCGGGATCGCGGAGATCGTGGCCTCGTGCGAGTCGGCGCTCGCCCCGATCTTCGCCGGCCGCGCGCCCGACGTCACCGAGGAGAACATCCAGGCGAGGGTTCGGGGCGTCGCCATGATGGCGATTTCGAACAAGTTCGGCGCCCTCCTTCTCACGACCGGAAACAAGAGCGAGATGGCGGTCGGCTACTGCACGCTCTACGGCGACATGTGCGGCGGACTCGCCGTGATCTCCGACGTCTTCAAGACCCAGGTCTACGCGCTCGCCAACTGGATCAATGCGGACGCCAGGCGCGCGGGCCGCGCGCCCCCGATCCCCCAGTCGAGCATCGACAAGCTCCCAAGCGCCGAGCTGCGCCCCGATCAAACGGACCAGGACAGCCTGCCCCCCTACGACGTGCTCGACGCCGTCCTCAAGGGGTACGTCGAGGAGGGCCTGTCCCGCCGCGACCTGGTTTCGCAGGGCTTTTCCGAGGCGATCGTGGGCGACGTGATCCGGAAGGTCGATTTGAACGAGTACAAGCGGAAGCAGGCGGCCCCGGGGCTGAAGATAACGCCGCTGGCGTTCGGCGTCGGGCGCCGGATCCCCATCGTGCAGAAATACGTGAGCCAGTGAGCGCCTCCGACGAGCTCTTCGCCCGCGCGCTCAGGCGGATTCCCGGCGGCGTGAACTCCCCGGTGCGCGCGTTCAGGTCCGTCGGGGGCGCCCCCTTTTTCGTCAAGTCGGCGCGGGGCGCGACGCTCCTGACGGCGGACGGCCGCGAGCTGATCGACTTCGTGTGCACGTGGGGCCCGGCGATCCACGGTCACAACCACCCGCGGATCAGGAGTGCCATCGCCGCAGCCCTCGAGGACGGAACCAGCTTCGGGACGCCCAACCCGTACGAGGTGCGCATGGCGGAGCTCATCCACGACTTTGTCCCCTCGATCGGGAAGGTCCGGATGTGCAGCAGCGGGACCGAGGCCACGATGTCGGCCATACGCCTGGCGCGCGGCTTCACGGGGCGCGACAAGATCATCAAGTTCTCCGGCTGCTACCACGGCCACTCGGACTCGGTCCTCATCAAGGCCGGGTCAGGCGCGCTGACGCACGGGCACCCGGACAGCGCGGGCATCCCGGAGGCGTTCGCCCGGGAAACCGTCGTGATTCCCTTCAACGACCCCGCCGCCGTGGACGGGGCGTTCGCCGCAAATCCCGGCGCGATCGCCGCCGTGATCGTCGAGCCCTACCCCGCGAATGTCGGGCTGATCCTGCCGGCTTCCGGATTCCTTGCGCACCTCAGGAGGTCCTGCACGGACAACGGCGCCCTCCTGATCTTTGACGAGGTGATGACCGGCTTTCGCCTCGCGAGGGGCGGCGTCCAGGAGATCGAGGGGATCGTCCCGGACCTGACCGCGCTCGGCAAGATCATCGGCGGAGGCCTTCCCGTGGGGGCGTTTGGCGGCAGGGGGGAGATCATGGACCGGATTGCGCCGCTCGGGCCCGTGTACCACGCGGGGACGCTGAGCGGCAACCCGCTCGCCATGGCCGCGGGGATCGCGGCCCTCGAGCTCCTCGGGGAAACGCTGCCCTACTCGCGGCTCGACGCGCTGGGGCGGCAGGTCCGCGACGCGCTTTCCGGCGCCTGCCGGGCGAAGGGCCTGGACTGCCAGGTGCCCCAGGCCGGATCGATGTTCTGCCTTTTCTTCACGCCCACCCCCGTGCGCGACTACGCGGGCGCGCTCACGGGCGACGCGCGGCTGTTCGCGCGCTTTTTCCACGGCTGCCTTGACGCGGGGGTCTACCTGCCCCCCAGCGCCTATGAGACCGCGTTCATCAGCACCGCGCACGAAGGCGCGGCCATAGACCGGGCGTGCGAGACGATGGAGTCGGTCATCCGCGGCCTTTGAAAAACTCGCCAAATCCCCAAGGACGACATAGGTTCGGAAATCTTTCGATGGGCCGCACGCTTTTGACATTCTGCATCCTGGCATCCGCCTCAATCCGGCTGGCCGCCCAGCCCGCGCAGGCGGACGTCCTTCCCCTGGCGGACATAAAGGCCGGGCAGCGCGGCGAGGTGTGGACCGTTTTCCAGGGCACGAAGCCCGAGCCGTTCGCCGTCGAGGTGACCGGCATCATCCAGAACGCCCTGGGTCCCGGCAAATCGATCATTCTGTGCAAGCTCACCGACCCCCGCGTCCAGAACATGGGCGCCGTCGCGGGGATGAGCGGAAGCCCCCTCTACATCGACGGAAGGTTCGCCGGGGCGATGAGCTACCAGATCCAGCGTTTCGAGACCGTCCGCTTCGCGGGCTTCACCCCGGCCGCGGACATGGCGGAGGTCGCGGACCGGGTCGGCTCCCAGGCTTCCGATGCCGATCAGGAGCCGGCGCCCGCCGACGCGGCGCCCTCGCCCGATTCTGCGCGCGATACCGACTCGACATTCAGGGCGATGAACCCCGTGTTTGCGATCGGCGGCGTTTCCCCAAGGACCGCCGCCATCATGGCGCCCCAGTTTGCAGCCTTGGGAATCGGCGTGGTCGCGCTCGGTGGAAGCAGCCAGGGGCAGCAGGAGGCCGGGGCGCCGGCGCGGCCCGCGGGGGGAACCGCCTCCCTCCGGCCCGGCGACGCCGTCTCGGTGGCGCTGTCGACGGGCGACATCTCCCTTGCGGGCACGGGTACGGTGTCCCGCGTCGACGGAAACCGGATCGTCGCGTTCGGCCACCCCATGCTCGGGCTGGGAGACGTGCAGATGCCCATGTGCTCCGCCGAGGTGGTCGCGATCCTGCCTTCCACGCTCGAGTCGATCAAGGTGGCGAACGTGGGCCCCGTGATCGGGTGCATCAGCGAGGACCGGCTGTCCGCCGTCTCCGGGCTGCTCGGCGCGGGGCCCGAGATGACCGACGTGGAGGTGGTCTCGGGCCGCGGCGCCGCGGCAAGGACGATCCGCTTCCAGGTCGTGCGCGACAAGCGCATCGCGCCCATGATCATGCTCACGGGGATCGTCGAGGCCGTCTTCGGGTCAAACGACAGCGAGCCGGGGGAGGGGTTTCGCATCTCGAGCACCGTGACCTTTTCCCCGACGCAGCAGCTTTCGAGGGAGTCGGTCTATGCCGGCCAGCAGGGTTTCAGCGCGGGGATGTTTGAGTTCCTCATGGGCCTGTCCGTCGAGCTGCAGAACCCCTTCGAGAAGGCGCTCCCCAGGAAGGTGGAATTTCGCGTCGAGCGGCTCCAGGCCAACCCGATGGTGACGGTCGACCAGTTCCAGGTGTCGCGCACGGTGGTGCGCGCGGGCGAGACCCTGCAGGCCACGCTGGGCTGGAGGGACTACCAGGGGGCCGAGGAAAGCTCGACGGTCGACATCCCGGTCGACCCCTCCTGGAACGGAAGGACCCTCGAGGTGATCGTCGCCCCCGGGCGCGTGATGGACGAGCTCACCGGGCACGGCCACATGTTCCGTCCGGGACAGCTCCGCAGCTTCGGCGCCTACCTCGACGCGATGCGCGACACGCGGCCGGAGGACGGTCTCTGCATCGCCGTCGTGGAGAAGTCCGCGCTTTTCTTCGACCAGGCCGTCGCGACCCCGGATGCGCCCGCGTCGATAGAGCGGATCGCCGCGGCCGCGGACTCGGCGCGCTACCAGAAGCGCGAGGCGCTCGTCCCGCTTTGGGAGACGCACGTGCTCTCCGGCAAGGTGTCGTTCACGAGTTTTCACCGGACCGTGCGGGTGGTCGAGTGAACGATCCCCGGAGCCCGTTTCCATGTCCAAGCAGAAGAATCCCCGCCCGCGCCTCATTCCGCTAGCGCTGATCCTCGGGGCGGCGTGCACGCTGGGCGCGGACCCGCTCTCGAAGAAGACCGAGATAGATTTCTACCGCGATGTGCCGAGCCGCGACATGCACGGGCTGGCCAGCCGGTCCGACGGCCGCCTCGTCGCGGGTCCCGTCCTCACCGACCTCAAGGGCAAGGCTCCCAGTGAACTGCTCTGGTGCCTGGAGCCCGCGCCGGGCGGAAAATGGCTCGCGGGCTGCGGCCCGGGCGGAAGGATCGTCGAGGTCTCGGCGGACCCGTCCGCGAAGACCTACTCAGCAAGGGAGATCGCCAAGGTCGGGGACCCGCAGGTCTACGCGCTCAAGGCGCTTCCCGACGGATCCATCCTCGCCGGCACGTCCCCGACCGGCGGCCTATACCTGCTGCGCGGCGGCAAGGTCGCCGCGCGGACGGGCCTGCCGGCGGATTCGATCTTCGACTTCGTCCTCCTTGACGGCGGCAAGTCCGTCCTCGCGGCCACGGGCAACCCGGGGTGCATCTATAGGATAGACATCGCCAAGTTCGCCGCCGCCGGCGTCTCGGCGGAGCGGGTCACCGACGCCAAGGCGCTCGCGGGCCGCGGCGTGTCCCTATTCGGGGAGGTCAGCGACCGGAACCTTCGCCGCATCGTGCGGCTTGCCGACGGCCGGATAGCCGCGGGTTCGGCGCCGAAGGGCGACATCTACCTGTTCGCGGCCGACGGGGGCTCACCCTTCATCGCGCAGGAGAACCGCGACGCGGAGGTGACCGACCTGCTCGCCGACCCGAACGGGGGCTATTTCGCGGCGATTGTTTTCTCCGGCGGCGACATTCACCCGGAGTCCGCGAGCATCCAGGTCGCCGGCCCCGGCGAGCCCAGCGTGACCGCGGTGTCGGGCTCGCCCTCGCCCGGCCCGAGCCCGGTGCCGACGCCCGTCCCCAACGCCTCCGGCTCCAAGCCGGCGGACGGCTCGGCCGAGATCATCAACGCGTCCGTCCAGCTCGAGCGGTTCTCCGGGCGGAGCTCGCTCCAGTGGTTCGCCGCCGACGGGTTCCCCGAGACGCTCGTTTCGCGCTTTGGCGTCGCGTTCTACCGCATGTGCCGGTTCGGCGACCTGATCGTGATCTCGGGGGGGGAACAGGGCGAGATGTCGGGATACGACCTTGTGAAAAAGCTGTCGCTCACCTTTGCGGGCAGCTCGTCCTCGCAGGTCAACGCCCTCGAGCCGGTGCCGGGCTCGCCCGGCCGCTTCCTCGCGATCCGCAACAACGCCCCCGGATTCGCGCTGCTGGACTTCAACGCCTCGATGCCGCGGACGGCGGAGACCAGGCGCGTGGACCTGGGCTCCCAGGCCCGCCTCGGCGCGCTCCGGTTCAACAGGATGCGCGACCTCGACCCCGCGCAGCTGTCGATTTCCATTCGCACGACGAACGCCTCGAACGAAACGGACGGCTGGAGCCCGTGGATGCCGATGGCCGACAGCGACGGCTGGAGGGCCGACGCGCCGAACGGCCGCTACGTTGAGCTTAAGCTCGCGCTGCCGGCCGCGTCCAAGCCGACGCTCGAGCTCGACAAGGCCATGATCTACTTTCTCGGCCAGAACCACCGGCCGCAGCTCACCGACTTCCGGATGCTGTCGCCGAACTTCGCGATCGTGGTGCCGCCGGAGATGCCGCCGCCGGTCGTCACCACCGTCGGGCAGCTCATCCAGTCGGGAGACCGGGACGGGAGCGACCGCCGCAAGGCCGGGTTCATGGGAAGCCAGATCGTCGCCTCGCCCGGCACGCGCGTCGCCTTCTGGACCGTGAACGCCCCCGACGGCGACAGCCTGCTGTACACGTTCTCGATACGCCATGACGGGGATGCCTCATGGACGGACATAGCCGTCGAAAGCACGGAATCCTACGTCCAGTTCGACACGCTCCACCTGCAGGAGGGCACGTGGTTCACCCGGCTCGTCGCGAAGCAGACGGCGCCGAGGCCCGAGGCGGACCGCCTGTCCGTCACGTTCGAGACCGACGACCTGGTCGTCGACCACACCCCTCCTGAGATCGAGGAGGCGTCCGTGCGGCGCGAGGGCGGCAAGGTCCTGGTGACGGTCCGGGGCCGCGACGCCCTCTCGCTCCTCGACAGCGCCGAGTTTGACTTCAACAACGGCGTCCGGGAGACGGTGGAGCAGCCCGCCGACGGGATCCTCGACGGCAAGGAGGAAACCTTCGTCCTGGAGCTTCCCCTGGAGCGCCTTGCGGGCGCGACTTCAGTCGAGGTGACCCTCTACGACTCGGCGGGCAACGGGGCGACCCGCAGGCTCAGCCTCTGACAGGGAGGCCCCCCGCCCTTACGCCCGCGGGTGGGCCCTGTCATAGACCTCCTTAAGGCGCGCGATGCTCACGTGGGTGTAGACCTGCGTGGTCACGAGCTGCGCATGACCCAGAAGCTCCTGCACGATGCGCAGGTCCGCCCCCGCGTTGAGGAGGTGGGTCGCGAACGAGTGCCGCAGCTTGTGGGGCGTGAGATCGCGCGGCAGACCAGCAAGAGCGAGGTGCCGCTTCAGCATGAGCTGGACGGCCCGGACGGTCATCCGGCCCCCGCCCGCATTGATCAGCACCGGGTCAGAAGGGCCCGCATTGGGCGCGAATTCATCCCGGAACTTGACGAGAACCGCGCAGGCGACGTTTCCCAGGGGGCAGATGCGCTGCTTGCGGCCCTTGCCCGTGACGCGAGCGACCCCCTCCCCGATCTCGACGGCCCCGTGGCTGAGGCCGACCAGCTCGCTCACCCGCAGGCCAGCCCCGTAGAGCAGCTCCATCGCCAGCCTGTCCCGCCAGGCGGTGAACCGGTCGCAGCCGCCGGCCTCCAGCAGGCGCTGGGGGCTCAGGAGAAGCACCCTCGCCTGGTCCTCGGTCAGGAATTGGGGCAGGCGCTTCTGGAGCTTCGGGAGCGGGGCCCCGGTAAAGGGGTTTCGCCTGAGGCGGCCCTTCGTCATCCAGAATCGGCATAGCGCCCTGAGCCCCGACACATGGTTGTGGAGCGTGCGGCGCCCGTAGCGGCGCTGAGCCTCGATCACGAAATCGCGGATCTCGCGCGTGCCGAGGGCGTCGATGCCGCCGCCCCAGAGCCCGGAGGACGCGAGCCACCGGTAGAAATCCTCGAACGCGGCGCGGTAGTTGCGAACCGTGTAAGGGGAGCACCTGCGCTCGTGCGCGAGGTGGTCGCCGAACGGCGTCCACCATGACGCGAGGACGCCCTCAGGCGTTGGCCGGCGATTTTTGGACGCGTCGCTCGACATGGCGCATCAGGCCGTCCGCATGCCGCCGCAGGGAGCCCTCGGGGTCCAAGTCGCGCGACTGCGCGGCGGCCGCGATCTCAAACAGCATCCTGCCCAGCGATTCCGGGTCGAGGTCGGCCGCAAGGCGCGCCACGCGCTCCGCGTCGACGCCCGACTCGGCCACCAGGCCCTTCTTGCCCATCTGCTTCCAGGCCGCCTCGGCGTACATGAGCGCGGGGAGCCTCGGCGGCTGGTCCTTGAACACGGCGGGCTCGGCGCCCCCCTGCCCCCGCTTCTCGCCGGCCTTTATCTGCTCCCACTGGGTCAGGACCTGCTCCGAAGTCTCGAGCTTGCCGCCGCCGAAAACGTGGGGATGGCGGCGGATCAGCTTCTCGTTCACCTCGCGGGCGACTTCCTCGAGGTCGAAATGCCCCGCCTCCTGCGCGAGCTGGGCGTGAAAGATCACTTGGATGAGCACGTCGCCCAGCTCCTCGCGCATGTGCGGCAGGTCGAGGCGGTCGATCGTGTCGAGCAGCTCGCTGCACTCGTCGATCAGGCAGCGCGCCAGGCTCTGGTGCGTCTGCTCCTGGTCCCATGGGCAGCCGCCGCGGCCACGAAGGCGCGCGATGGTCTGACGCAGCTCGTCGATGGCGCTCATTCGGGGCAGGATGGGGTCCTTTTGCGGGCGGGTGCAAGGATTCTGGTCTGGTTTTCGCGCGCAGGGTATGCTTCGTGTTGGGCGTGCCAGACAAGCTGATCGAAATCATGGAATGGAAGCGCAAGGAGGTCGCCCCCCGCATGCGGACCGTTTCCGCGCGGGAGCTCTCGAAGCTTGACGCGTCCCTGCCCAAGCCGCGGCCGTTCATCCCCGCCCTCACCCGCGATGACGGAAAACTCGCCATCATCGGGGAGATCAAGCGCCGCTCGCCCTCCGCCGGCGAGATTGCAGAAAACGCCTCGGCGGGCGAGCGAGCGCGCATCTATCACGCGGCCGGGGTCGACGCGCTCTCGGTCCTGACCGACGAGAAGTTCTTCGGGGGCTCGCTCGCGGACTTGCGCGAGGTCGCCGCCCAGATGCGCGCGTCCCGGCCGTGCCTGCCCTGCCTGCGCAAGGATTTCATGGTCCACCCGATCCAGGTGCTCGAGGCGCGGGAGTGCGGGGCGAGCGCCATCCTCATCATCGTGAGGGCCCTGAACGACGATGAGATCCGCACGCTCCATGACGCGGCCCTCGCGGCCGGGCTCGCCGCCCTGTTCGAGGTGCACTCCGAGGGCGAAATCGAGCGCGCCATGTCGCACCGGGCCGCGATCATCGGCGTCAACAACCGCGACCTGGCGGTGTTCAGGACCGACCTGGCGCTGAGCGAGCGCCTGATCCCGCGATTTCCGGCCGGCGTCGTCGCCGTCAGCGAGAGCGGGATCAACACGGGGGGCGACGCGGCCCGCGTCCTGAAGGCCGGGGCCCACGCGGTGCTTGTCGGAGAGGCGCTGATGCGATCGGCCGATCCCGCCGCGCTGGTCGCGGCGATTCGCGGCGCCTGAGCGATGGCTCTCACCCCGACCGAAACACGCGAGCTGCTCGCGCGCCTCGGGCATGCGCCCAAGCGATTCCTCGGGCAGAACTTCCTCGTGGACGGCAACATCGTCCGCAAGTCCCTCGAGCTCGCCCGGGTCTCGGCCGGCGACACCGTGGTCGAGGTCGGCCCGGGCCTGGGGACCCTCACGGGCGCCCTTCTCGAGGCCGGCGCCGACGTATGGGCGGTCGAGCGGGACCGGACACTCCACGGGCATCTCGCCGAAGGGCTCGCGCGGCGCTTTCCGGAGACCTTTCACCTCGCCGAGGGGGACGCGGTCGAGCTTCCGCTCGCCGGCCTTCCCGCGGCCCTCGCGCCCGATTTCAAGGTGGTCGCCAATCTTCCCTACGCCATATCAACCCCCTGGATGGACGCCGTCCTCTCCGGTCCGCTGCCCGCGCGAATGGTGCTCATGCTGCAGCGCGAGGCGGCCGACCGCTACTCCGCCGCCCCGGGCACGCGCAGCTTCGGGGCGATCTCGATATTCCTGCAGGCCGCGTACGACATCGCCCCGGGCCACCGCGTAGGCTCCGCCTGCTTCCATCCCCGGCCCGACGTGGATTCGACGCTTCTTCACCTGGTCAGGAAGGCTGCCCCCCATGTCTTCGACGCGTCGCACAAGGCGCTCATCCGCAGCTGTTTTCAGCAGCGGCGGAAGCAGCTGGGCGCCGTGATCAGGGTCCGCCAGCCGGGTCGGGAAGCAGAATGGCGGGAACTCCTCGCCGCAGAAGGCTTCTCATCCTCGGTGAGGGCAGAAGCCATACCCGTTCCGACCTGGATCAGGCTGTTTCCCGGGAAGTCCGGCCCGGCTTGAAAGCGCCGGGCGCCGGGCCAAGCTGTCCCCTTCAGAAAATGCTCCGATACCTTCCTGTCGTCATCCTGGCCATGGCGGCCGTGCCGGGGAAATCCCAGGCGCCGGCGCCGGCGCTTTCGGGCACGCTGGAGACCAGCGTCTACTCCTCTCCCACGGGCGCGTTCAAGATCGCCGTGCCCGTGCTTCCGGAGCTCGGCGGCAAGATCCGCGACACCGAGCACGTCGTCATGTTTCAGGACAGCTTCGGCATCCAGATCAGCGTCGGCGCATTCCCGCAGGATGCCACGCAGCGCTGGGAACTGTCGACGCGCGGGACCAAGGACTACCTGATCTACTTCTTTGGCACCTTCGTCATGGCGGACTTCAAGCGCTACTGCCCGCAGGCCCGAATCGAATCCGCGGGGTTTTCACCCGAGTACCTCGACGGGGCCCTCTTCAGCTACATCCTGCTCCCAGGGGGCTCCATGTTCGGCGACCAGCTCGCGTTCGGTCCGCCCGGCAGCCCACCGGTGGCGAAGCGGGGAAACCTCGTCTTCGTCCGCAACGGGTTCGTCTTCGTCGTGAGCACCGAGCTCGCCGAACGGGTGACCGAGGGATCGACCTACAACAAGACGCCGGAGGAGGAGGACAAGATCCTGCGCAAACGCCTTGTCGACATCGTGGCGAAAATGCAGTTCACAAAGCCGGCCCCCGCGAAATGAAGCGCCGGGCGAACCCCGTCCAATGACCCCGTGACCCTCACCTATCTCATCGTATTCCTGATCATCGGCGGACTCGCTGGCTGGTGCGCCGGCATCATTTCGAAGGGGAGCGGCTTCGGCGTCGCCGGCAACATCATCGTCGGGATCATCGGCTCATTCCTCGGCGGCGTCTGCTTCAGGCTGCTCGGGATCGTCGCCTTCGGCATCATCGGCCAGTTCATCTTCGCGGTCCTCGGCGCCCTTCTCTTCATCTGGCTGCTCCGCTTCGTCCGGAAATGAACCCCGGGGCCGCCGCTTCGCGGCGGGGACCAGGCGAGTCCCTTCACATGTGCGATATGATCGCGTCGCCGAACGCGGAGCACTTGATCTCGGTCGCGCCCTCCATCAGCCGCGCGAAGTCGTAGGTGACCTTCTTCGCGCCTATCGCGCCATTGAGCCCCTTGAGGACAAGGTCCGCGGCCTCGGTCCATCCCATGTAGCGCAGCATCATCTCGCCTGAAAGCACCACGGATCCGGGGTTGACGACATCCTTGCCCGCGTACTTGGGGGCGGTCCCGTGGGTCGCCTCGAAGATGGCATGGCCGGTGACGTAGTTGATGTTGCCGCCGGGGGCGATTCCGATGCCCCCGACCTGCGCCGCAAGGGCGTCGGACAGGTAGTCGCCGTTCAGGTTGAGCGTCGCAATCACGTCGAAGTCCGACGGCCTCGTCAGGACCTGCTGGAGCGTGATGTCGGCGATGGAGTCCTTGATCACGATGCCGGCGCCGGGCTTTCCCTCCGGAATCCTGCACCAGGGACCGCCGTCGATCTCGACCGCGCCGTAGAAGTCCCTGGCGACCTTGTAGCCCCAGTCGCGAAAGGCGCCCTCGGTGAACTTCATGATGTTCCCCTTGTGCACCAGCGTGACGCTCTTGCGCTTGTTCTTGATGGCGTACCCGATCGCGGTGTGCACCAGGCGCACGCTGCCCGAGAAGCTGACCGGCTTGATCCCGATGCCCACCTGGACGTCGGTGGGGAAATCCTTCGCGCCGACTTCCTTCCAGAATTCCTCGGCCTTGGCCTTCGTGCCGAAGCGGATCTTGTCAAATGACTTGGGAAACTCCCTCGCGATGAAATCCAGGACCTTCTGGGCCTCGGGCGATCCGGCGCCGAACTCGATGCCCGCGTAGATGTCCTCGGTGTTCTCGCGGAAGATCACCATGTTGACCAGCTCCGGGCGCTTCACGGGCGACGGGACGCCGGTGAACCATTGGACGGGCCGAAGGCACACGTAGAGGTCCAGCATCTGGCGCAGGGCGACGTTGAGCGACCGGATGCCGCCCCCTACCGGGGTCGTCAGCGGCCCCTTGATCCCCACGACGTATTCCCTGAACGCGTCCACCGTTTCGTCGGGCAGCCAGTTGTTGAAGCGCCTGAAGCTCTCCTCCCCGGCAAACACCTCGAACCATGATATCCTGCGCCGGCCCGCGTAGGCCTTCTCGACGGACGCGTCGAGCACGCGCACCGCCGAGGCCCAGATGTCGGGGCCGGTGCCGTCCCCGCGGATGAACGGGATGACCGGATTTTCGGGGACGTTGAGCTGCGCGCCCGCCCTGGATATTTTCCCGCCTGCGGGCGGAGCGACGTCTTTGTAGGCCATGTTGGGTTTCTCGGGATTGCGGATCGAGCCTCAAGCCTTGAGGCCCCTGCAGAAATTCGCGAGCCTCGCGAGGCCCTTCACTATGGTTTCGTCGCCCGTCGCGTAGCTCATGCGGACGTATCCCTCCGCGCCAAAGGCCGAACCCGGCACGACCGCGACCCGTTCCCTCTCAAGCAGGGCCTCGCAAAACTCGAGCGAGCTCAGTCCGAAGCTTGAGATGTTGGGAAACAGGTAGAATGCGCCCTGGGCCAGGAGGCACGAGACGCCCGGAATATTCGAGAGGCCCGCGTGCATAAGGAGGCGGCGCCGGTCGAATGCGGCGAGCATCCTCTCCAGCGAAGCCCTCGTCTTCTCCTTCTCCTTGAGCGCGGCGAGCGCGCCGTACTGGGCAAACGTCGTCGCGTTCGAGGACATCTGGCTCTGTAGCTCCGCGACGGCCTTTGCGATGGCAGGGGGGCCGACCAGCGTCCCCAGCCGCCACCCCGTCATCGAATAGGTCTTCGAGAAGCCGGAGACGATGATGGTCCTCGCCTCCGCCTCGGGGCCGAGCGTCGCGGTGCAGGTGGTCCTGAGCCCGTCGTAGACCAGGTTCTCGTAGATCTCGTCCGAGAGGATGTAGATGTTGCGGCGCACCGCCACGCCGACGATCGCCTCGAGCTCTGCGCGCGAGTAGACGGCGCCCGTCGGGTTGTTGGGCGAGTTGAGGATGAGGAGCCGCGTGCGCCCGGTGATCGCGGCATCGAGCTGCTCGGGCGTCAGCTTGAATGCCGACCGGTCCGTCGAAAGGACCGGCTTCGGGACGGCGCCCGCGAGCTTCGCCATCTGCGGATAGCTGACCCAGTAGGGCGCCGGGATGACGACCTCGTCCCCCGGCGAGCACGTCGCGAGGACGGCCAGGAAGCACGAGAACTTGCCACCCGGGCTCACGACAACCTGGCCGGGGGCGACCTTGAGGCCGTAGGCGGTCCCGTAGGACTCCGCGACCGCGCTCCGGAGCTCCTCGATGCCGCTCGTCGCGACGTACTTCGTCTTCCCCGACTGGAGCGCCGCCGCGCACGCGTCCTTGATGTGCTGCGGGGTGTCGAAATCGGGCTCGCCCGCCGCGAAGCTGCAGACGTCCTGCCCGGCGGCCGCCAGCGCCTTCGCCTTCGCGTCGACGGCCAGCGTCGGCGACGGGGCTATGTTGCGGGCCCAGGTAGAGAGTGATGGCGGGGGGGCGGGAGGCATCGGGAAAAGGTGCCCACTAAAGAGGCTGCCGGGCCTGGAACGCAAGCGGGTAGCTCCTCAAAAATCCCGGTCCGCCCCGCTCCATCGACCCTTCAGCGGGACTTGGACTTCTTCGCCGGGAGGCCGTCGAGCGCGAACCGCAGCAGCTCACCCACGCTCGCGTTTTTCTTCTTCGCGTAGCGCTTGAGCATCGCGCGCTGGTTCGATCCGAGGCGCACCGACACCTGGCGGTGCGGGTCGCGGGCCGGCTTGCAGTCCTCGAAATCGAATTCATCGATCGCGAGCCGCACGACCTCGCTCGCCGTCTTCAATCCGTACCTGCGGCGGTGGCTCTCGATCTTGGCGATCAGTGAGATCGGCAGATCAAAAGTGAGCGGAGCCGAGGCTGAACGTTTGGCCATGACGTTGAAAGTTTGGAACCTGAACGGGCCATGAGCAGGCACGGGAGACGGCCCCGCCGCAACGAAATTCTTCAGCCGCCGTCACTGCGTGACCCGCGTGATGCTGTCGCCGGGCGGGGGAGCGGCGGCCGCCCCGAGCCGGGACGGATCGAAGGTCGAGGGATCGACGCTGATCCCTATCGCGACCGCCGTGACCGAGAGGCGCGTCTTGTCCCGCGTCGACTCGTTTCGAACGTCCAGGTCCCTCGGTATCCACCGGTCGCCTACCTTTCTTAGCTCCAATAGGGAAAGGGTCTTAGCCACGCGTCCGTCGGCGCCGGTGATCTCGGACTGCATGAGCGCGTCGTACTGGGTGTCCAAGTACGCCTTGACGGACCTGATGCCGGGATTCCTGGACGAGAAGTCCGCGGGCGGGGTGAAAACATAGGTGGTGGAGGGGCGCCCGCGCATTCTCTGCTCGCCAGAAAAGTCGACGTCGAGCCAGTAGAGGTAGGGCATCTGGAGGTCGAAGGGCGTCATTTCCACGCCGGGGACGAGCGGCATGAGGAGCGCGTTCTCGTCGCGGGAGCCTCCGCCCGCCCCGTCGGACACCCATAGGGCGCCATCGGGGCCGCCCTGGACCAGGATGCGGTGCGTAAGGGCCCCCTTCCCTGCATCCAGCTCAAAGCGCGCGACCGGCCCGCGGTCATTTCTGGCGCCCCAGAGGCGCCCGTGGAAGAGATGCTCGTCGCCCCGCCGGGGCATCTCCCGCAGGTCAAACTCCACGTAGATGGGGTCCGCGTAGACCGAGCGCCTGAAATGGTCGAGCAGGGCCGCGACATCGGCCTTGTCGGGCGCCGCAGCAAGGGCATGCCCGCCGCTCGCCGCGACCCAGGCGTAGATGGCGGAGGCAACGGCCGCCGCCCGAAGGCCGCGCAGCCAACCCAAACGCGGCAAGGGCTCGGGTCGGCTCCTCAAGAGCCGGTCAGGGCTTCGTGGCCGGAGCCGGGGTCGGCGCCGGGACGTTGGTGGCCGGGACCTGGACACGGGCTGGGGCCGGCATATTCGTGGCCGCGGGAAGCAGGGGGGCAGAGATGGTGGGCAGCGCGCCGCCGGATGTCGCCGCCGCATGCTTCCTCTCGTAGATCCGCCCAAGGTAAAGGGCGAAGCTCAGCACGAAAAACACGATCGCGCAGTTGATCGTCAGCTTGGTGAGCACATTGCCGGTGTCAGCACCGAACGTCGCCTCCGCCATGCCTCCCCCCAGCGCGGCGCCCATGCCGCCGTCGGATTTCGCCTTCTGCATGAGAACCAGGAAGATAAGGACAACGGAGGTCCCGAGAAGGACCAGGGTGAAAATCGAAAGGAGGATGCTCATGTCGAGGAAGGGTCAGCGAATCATATCGGGCAGGGCCTTGTCAACGCCGGGCAGGCGGCGATACCAGCCGCAGCGGCGGACGATCACGGGAGGTCCGCGCGCTCGACCCCGAGCTTTTCTAGAAGGCGCTGAAGGTCGTCGTTACCGCGGTACTCGATTACAATCCTCCCCTTCCTGGGCGTGTGGATCACGGCAACGCGCGCGCCGAGGTGCGAGGTGAGCCTCTTTTGGATGCTCTCCACCGCCGCGGCGTCGCGCGCCGCCAGGGCACGCCCGCGGGCCGGCGACCTTGGTGCACCCGCCGGGCGGCCCGCCTGCCCCAGCCTCTCGGTCAGGCGGACGCTCAGGCCCTCCTCGATCACCCGCCGCGCGAGGACCGTGCGCCGCGCCGGATCCTCCATCGCCAGGAGCGCCTTTGCGTGGCCGACGCTCAGGAGGCTCTTCGCGATGTATCCCTGGATCTCCGCATCGAGCGAGAGCAGGCGCAGGGAGTTGGCGACCGCGGCGCGGCTCTTGCCCACGCGCTCAGCCGCCGTCTCCTGGGTCAGGTCAAAGTCCCTCACGAGGCTGGCAAAGCCAAGCGCCTCCTCGATCGGATTGAGCCCCTCCCGCTGGAGGTTCTCGATCAGCCCGATCGACGCCGCGGACGCGTCGCTCGCCTCCACGATCCTCGCGGGTATCGACCGGATGTTGAGCAGCTGGAACGCGCGCCAGCGCCGCTCCCCGGCAACCAGCTGGTATCTCTCGCCCTGCCTGCGCACGACGATGGGCTGCAGCAGGCCCTCGCTCCGGATGCTCTCGGCGAGCTCCGCGAGCTGCTCGGCTGCGATCTCGCGGCGCGCCTGGTACGGGCTGGGCTCGACGAGGTGCACCTGGATTTCCTGGTATCCCTGCGCCGGAGGGACGTGCGCGACAGGGGCGGCGGGGGCCGCCGCGGTCGGCTTCGAGGCGGATATGAGGGCGCCGAGTCCGCGGCCCAGTCGGGATTTTTGGGGGGATGCCATGTTGGAAAGGAAGGGGACCCGCAGGCGCTACTTGCCCCCGGGGACGAAGAGGACCTGCCCCGCCTGGATCCGGGATGGATCCATCAGCTTGTTCGCGTCGATGATGTCCTGCGCCTTCGCGCCCGTCTTTTTCGCGATGAGACCGATGGAATCGCCCTTCTGGACCGTGTAGCTCACGCCGTCCTTGGGATAGGCGTCGCTGAATGCGGGCCTGGCGATCGCGGCCTGGGCTGGAGGCCGGGCCTGGGCCGCCGCCGCGGGCCTTGCCATCGAGTCCAGGGCGGCGTTGGTCTGCTTCGCCAGGGCCTCCATCTGCCCGGCGACCTTCTCCAGGATCTCGGTCCGAGACGAGCCCACCGATGACTTGATCGAGGCGTTCAGGTCGGCCACGGCGGCGTTGAACTGCGCGGGCGTCACATAGTCGCCGGTCCGGTCGCTCGCGGCGATCCTCGCCTTCAACTCGGCGTTCTCGTGCTCAAGCTGCTCCACGCGCAGCGAAAGTTCGCCGACGCGCTGCGAAAGGCCGCGCACATCCTCACGCAGGTCCGCGACTTCCGCCTGCGCCGAGGCGCGCGGCGCCCAGACCGACGACGCAAGGGCGGCGCAGACAACCGTCAGGCGGCGTAGGGCGGTCCTGCCAGGCATGGGGCCGGAATCTTGTCCAATCACCGGTTGAAAACAAGCGGCATGTGTCGGCGCGGTCAGCGCCTGAACGGCGATTCCGAGACGAAGGCGGGCATCGGCGCGGAGGGCAGCACGTCGCCCGCGCGAACCGGGAAGCCCCGCAGGAACTCCGGTGCGCCGAGCATCCGGCCGCCCGGCCGCTGGAGCCGGCGCAGCCTCAATGTTCCCGACCCGGTCGCCACGAGGAGGCCATGGGCATCCGAGCCGACCGCGGTGCCGGGAGCCGCCGAGCCCCCTCCCGCGAGCGCGTCCGCGAGGCCGACCTTCACGGGCGTCCCCGCGATGTCCACCGCGACGCAGGGCCATGGATGGAGTCCGTTAACGCGGGCCGCGAGCACCGCGGCCGGCGCCGAGAAGTCCAGGACGCCGTCGGCCTTTCCGAGCCGGCGGCAGTAGCTCGCGCCTGCGCGGTCCTGGGCGCGGAACGAAAGCTCACCCCCGGCAAGCAGGGGAAGCGCCCCCGCGACCAGGGGGACCGCCGCTTCCGCGAGCCTCGCCTCAATCTCCAGGGCGGTGTCCAGTGGCGCAATGGCCACCGTTTCGGCGGCGGCGATCGGGCCGGCGTCGAGCTCGCGGACGATGCGCATGAGGGTCATCCCCGTCTCGCTGTCGCCGGAGGCGATCGCAGCCTGGACGGGGGACGCCCCGCGGTACCTGGGAAGGAGCGACGCATGCAGGTTCAGCGTGGCGAGGCGGGGGATCGAGATCAGGTCGTCGCGAAGGATATGCCCGAACGCCACCACAAGCGTGATGTCCGGGCGCAGCCCGGCGAGCTCCGCCAGCACTCCCGCATCGAGCCGCTCCGGCTGGATGACCGCCAGGCCGCGACCGTCCGCCCAGGCCTTGACGCTGTTCGGCCGGACGGCCTGGCCCCGGCCGGAGGGCCTGTCCGGGCCGGTCACGACCGCGGCGACGCGTGCGATCGCGCTTCCCTTGCCCACCAGCCACTCGAGCAGCGGGAGGCCTATGGCGTCCGAGCCCATGAAGACGAGGCGGAGGGGTTCGGACATGGGTGCCTTCCTGCCCGCGCGTCAGCGGGCGTCGTCGCGCGGCTTGCCGACCAGGTCGAATTCGATCGGGCAGCCGTTGAGCTCGAACTCCTTCACGAGGCCCGCCTCAAGGTAGCGCCGATAGCTTTCCGTGAGCCTCTCCTCCCGGTTGCAGAATATCCTGACGCGAAACGGCCGGTTGCCCGTCTGCGTCGCATAATAGATGCGGAACCTCCGGGCGCCGATCGCCGGGGGCGGAGTGCGCTCCGCGAGCCGCGCAAGGGTCTCGTTCAGGCGCGAAGTCGGAAGCTTCTTGTCCATGGTCCTGTACAGCTTGACCGCCGCGTTCATCATCCGGTCCACCTCGTAGCCGCTCATGGCCGAGACAAAGATGAGGGGAGCCCCGGGCGTGAAGAAGAGCCGGTCGAACAGAGCCTTCTCGTACTTCTCGCGGTAGTCCCGCTCGCTCGTTGCGCCCGGGATGCCGCCATCCCTCCTGAAGGCCGCGTGCACGAGGTCCCATTTGTTGACCACGATCGCGATCGGCTTGCGGTCCTTGATCGCCTCGCCCGCGATCGCCTTGTCCTGCTGGGTCACGCCGTCGACCGCGTCGAGGACGAGGAAGACGACGTCCGAGCGCTGCATGGCGTCAAGCGACCGCAGGCGGGAGAAATACTCCACCGACGACGCCAGCTTCGTGGCCGCCTTGATCCCCGCCGTGTCGATCAGCCTGAAGGCGTGGAGCTTCTTGTCGCGGCCCTTGAAGTCGAAGGGAAGCTCGATCGCGTCCCGGGTTGTTCCCGCGACATCGTTCACGATGAGGCGGTTGCTCTTCAGCAGGCGGTTCGCAAGCGACGACTTCCCGACGTTCGGCCTGCCTATGAAGCTGATGCAGATGGGCCCGCGCTCCCGCCTGTCCTCCGCCGCTTCGCCGCCGTCCGGCTCGGCCGCTTCCGGCGGGCGCCCGATCCTGTCGAGGATGGCCTCGCGAAGCTCCGACTCGCCGCGCCCGTGCTCCGCCGAGACGCAGATGGGCTCGCCCAGGCCCAGGCGCGCGACGCCCTCTAGGTCCGCCTTCTCGTCGCCAAAATCCGCCTTGTTGACGACGAGGATGACGGGCTTGCCCCCGCTCCGGAGGCGCGCGGCGATCCGGTCGTCGAGCGCCGTCACCCGGTCGAGCCCGTCGATGATGAAGAGGATGAGCGCCGCCGTATCGATGGCGAAGCCGACCTGCTTCTCGGATGCCTGGATGATCGCGGCCGAGGAGGATTCGCCCTCCTTCAGCCCCAGCCCGCCGGTGTCCATGAGCGTGTAGCCGTCCCCGACCTCGGCCGAGATGACGTCGCGGGTCACGCCCGGCTGGTCGTGGACGATGGAGATCCTCTTGCGCGCGAGCCGGTTGAAGAGCCTGCTCTTGCCGACATTGGGCCGGCCTACGATGACGACGGAGCGGAACATGGCGTCACGGTGTTCACGAACCGTTCGATCCGGTCGCAGGCCTCCACAAGCTGGTCGTATCCCGTGGCGAAGCTCGCGCGGACAAACCCCCGTCCGTTCTCGCCGAAGGCGGCCCCCGGGACCACGGCCACGCGCTGCGAGTCGAGCAGCCCGTAGGCGAACTCGCGGTCGCCCAGACCCGTCGAGGCCACGCTTGGGAAGACGTAGAACGCCCCTCCGGGCGCGCGGCACTCTAGCCCAGCCGCGTTGAGCCGCCCGACGACCAGGTCGCGGCGCCTGTGGTACTGCTCGCGCATCGATTTGACCCCGTCCTCGCCGCGGGCGAGCGCCTCGATGGCCGCCTCCTGCGAAAGGATCGGGGCGCAGAGCATCGAGTACTGGTGGACCTTCATCATCGCGTCGATCAGCTCGGAGGGCCCGCACGCGTATCCTATCCTGAACCCCGTCATCGCAAAGGCCTTCGAGAAGCCGTGCAGGAAGATCGTGCGCTCCCTGAGCCCCGGGAACACGGCGACGCTCGTGTGGGCTCCGTCGTAGACCAGCTCGGAATAGATCTCGTCGCTCAGGACGATCAGGTCCTTCTCGACGGCGAAGCGGGCGATCTTCTCCAGCCGGGCCCGGTCGCAGGTGCCGCCCGTGGGATTGCACGGCAGGTTCATCATGAGCACCTTGCACCCCGGCTGCCAGGCCCTCTCCAGGTCGGCCGCGTTGAGCGCGAACCCATCGTCCGCGCGCGTCGGCACCGCCACCGCGACGCCGTGCGCAAGCGCCACGCTCGGGTGATAGGAGACGTAGCAGGGCTGGTGGTAGAGGACCTTGTCCCCGGGATTGAGCAGCGCCCGGAGCGCCAGGTCGATCGCCTCGGAAACGCCGACGGTCACGATGATCTCGTCCTCGGGCCGGTAGCCCAGCGCATAGTTGCGCTCGACATACGCCGAGATCGCGCGCCTGAGCTCGAGGAGCCCGAGGTTCGACGTGTAGTGCGTCTTGCCCTTCTCCAGCGCGTAGATCGCGGCCTCGCGGATGTGCCAGGGCGTGTCGAAGTCCGGCTCGCCGATGCCGAGCGAGATGACGTCCTTCATCTTCGAGACGATCTCGAAGAAGTCGCGGATGCCCGACTTGGGGAGCCCGGCGACGTGCCTGGCGATGAAGCGCTTCACGGGGACACCTTCAGCCTCTCGGTCTCCTGGGAGGACGCCCCGATGAGGAACGATCCCTCCTTGTAGGAGCGCAGCATGAAGTGGGTGCTCGTGGAGAGCACCCCCTCCAGCGTCGAGAGCCTTTCCGAGACGAACGCGGCGACCTTCTGGAGGCTGGGGCCGTTGACGAAGATGAGCAGGTCGTAGGCCCCCGACATGAGGTAGCACGACTCGACCTCGTCGAACCGGCTCAGGCGCTCCGCCAGCCGGTTGAAGCCCCCTCCCCTTTCAGGGGTTATCTTCACCTCGATCACCGCGCGGACGGCGGCGGCGGACTCCCGCGACAGGTCGAGGACCGGGCGCCAGCCGAGAAAGATCCTCTCCCTCTTGAGTTCCTCAAGCTGCTGGTTCACCTCGGATTCGGAAATGCCGGCGACCTGCGCCATCTGCGCCGCCGTGAGATGGCCGCCTTCGGTCAGCAGCTTTAGGACTGGGTTCATAGGGGGCGCGATCGTCTCATATTGGCCTCCCGAATGGCGATCCCAAAAAAGCTCGCGGGAGTTGCGTCGGGGCGCCCGTTGATCCATCGGATGGGCTCGCATGTTTGAATCCCTGACAGACAAACTCTCCTCCGCGCTGCGAAACCTGCGCGGGGTGGGCAAGCTTTCCGACGAGAACATGGCGGCTGCGCTGGGCGAGATCCGGACCGCGCTCCTCGCAGCCGACGTCCATTTCAGGGTCGCCCGGGAGTTCGTCGAGCGGGTGCAGGCCCAGTGCGCGGGCCAGGAGGTGCTGAAGGGCGTCACCCCGGGCCAGCAGATCGTAAAGATCATCCATGACGAGCTCGTCCGCCTGCTCGGCGAGGGCGCGACGGCGCTGAGCGCGGCGCGCCCGCTGAAGATCATGCTCGTGGGACTCCACGGCTCGGGAAAGACGACCTCGGCAGCGAAGCTGGGCCGCCTCCTCAAGAAGCGTGGATACCGGCCCTTCGCCGTCGCCTGCGACGTGTACCGGCCCGCCGCCATCGACCAGCTTGAGATCCTGGCCCGCCAGGAGGAGCTCGGCTTCTACGCCGACCGCGCGTCAAGGGACGTCCCGGCGATCGGCCGGGCCGGCCTGGACGCGGCCATGGCGGCGGGAGCCGACGCCATCCTGTTCGACACCGCAGGCCGGCTCCAGATTGACGAGGGGCTCATCGACGAGGTCAGGCGCCTCGGCGACGCGACGAAGCCGGACGAGGTGCTCCTCGTGGCGGACGGCGCGCTGGGACAGGAGGCCGTCAACGTCGCCAAGGTCTTTCATGACGCGCTCCAGCTCACCGGGCTCATCATGACCAAGCTCGACGGTGACGCGCGCGGGGGCGCGGCGCTCTCGATCAAGGCCATAACGGGCACTCCCATCAAGTTCATCGGGACGGGCGAAAAAACCGACGACTTCGACGCCTTCTACCCCGACCGGCTCGCCTCGCGCATCCTGGGGATGGGCGACGTGGTCTCCCTGGTCGAAAAGGCCCAGGAATCAATCGACGGGGCCGAGGCGGAGCGGATGGCCGAGAAGATGCGCAAGGCCGATTTCAACCTCGAGGACTTCCTGGCGCAGATGCAGCAGGTGAAGAAGATGGGCTCGATGCAGAGCATCGTCGGCATGCTGCCGGGTATGAGCGGCGTTCAGCTCGGCGACGACGCGGAGCTTCAGATGGCCCGCACCGAGGCGATCATCCGGTCGATGACGATCCAGGAGCGCCGCAAACCCGAGGTGCTGAATGGGAGCCGCAGGCAGCGAATCGCCAAGGGGGCGGGGGTGAAGATTGCCGATGTCAACCAGGTCGTGAAGCAGTTCCAGCAGATGCAGAAGATGATGAAGATGATGAAGATGATGAAGGGCGGCGGCGGGAAGAAGATGATGCGCCAGATGGAGGCGATGCGGGGCAAGGGCGGCTTCCCGGGGATGTGATCTCGAGGCCCGGTCTTCCCGATGCGCGGAATCACGCGATCCGATTCAGTGCCGGCCGGCCCTCTCGAGCCGTCCGCAGGCTGAGCAACACGATTTCCGCGACCAAGGCCTCGTCGATGAAGGACAGGAGGAGGCGGAGGCTCAGCAGATGCATGAACCGGTGGGCCAGGATTTCATTGACCGGCCGGTCAGGGGTGGACCGCACCGTGAGGGGGAGGGGGTTGCGACAAAGGACGACCTCAAGCCGCTCGGCCTCCTTCCGAAAACGCCGCGCCATCGGTCGCAGCTGGCCGCGGAGCCTGTGCTCGAGGGCCCGCAGTTTCTCCGGGTTGAAGGCCGTCCGGGCGACCTTCGCGATCGCCCGGTAACGATCGGCGCCACGTTCCGGGTCGCCGCCGACCCCGATCCGGATGAACCGATCCCGAAACACCTTCACGGTCTCCGTGGGGCTAAGCGAGAGGCCGGGCCCCAACGCCCTGACGAGTTGGCGCTGCAGAATGACTGCCAGGGCTATCCGCGTCTCCCGGTCTGTCCACCGTGGATCGAGGACGGCCGAGGCCGCCTCGCTCGAGATCCACCAGATGGTTTCGCAGGCAGGAAGGCTCTTTCGTCCAAACTTCTTTACCTGGGGTTCGTAAGGGGCGGAGGACCCATCGCCCAGCACCGATCCCAGGTGCCTTATCAGGCCCTCCCGGGAGCCCCGCCGGACGAGGATGCTCCACTTCAGAACCAGATTTTTCCCTGTGGGGAGAACGAGGTAATGCCACTTTCTCGCGAATCCGCCCGCCAGGGCGCCATGCGACGCCTGCCGCACCGCCTGCAGTCTTTGCACCCAGTCACCGGCGCGGCAGGGAAAATCGAAACGCAACCATTGCGCCTGATTGGGCCGAGGCCGGATATCCCCCAAGGAGTTCGGGTCGGCCGTCTTCACGGAATTGCCTCCGCGAAGCATTCCTCGACACTCCAAGTGCCTTCGTACTAAAGAAATTGGATCTTCAGATTACACCGCGGTTAGGAGGCAACAATGGGCGCTGGTTCCCGGCACCCCTCCCGTGCGGGCGAGATCCGTCTTGATCGATGAATTGAAGACACCCCCAGCCGGGTTCTTCCTTGCCTTTAGGTCCTTTAGTTTCGCAGCGGCTTTGGCTCTCACTGCTTTCTTGGGCTTTGTCATGGTTTTGATCTTACTATCGTACGACGCGGGGTGAATTCTTGGGACGCTCCCGATCGGGCTGTTTTTTCCGACGGCCCAATCGGGAATGAGATCGAAGCTTCGACATTCCTTCGTCCAGGGGAGCTAGCAATCGTTGGTGTAAATATTCACAGGGACGACTTTTTGGAAAACGCTTCCACCAGTAAGGTCCGTCTTGATCGAGGGATTGAAGACACCGCCAGCCGGGTTCTTCCCGGCCTTGAGATCCTTCAGTTTCGCGGCGGCCTTGGCTTTCGGGACTTTCTTGGACTTCGACATAGAATTTGATTCTGCGAGACAGTTGCTGATCTCCAATTGAGGATGGCATCAATAACCTAAGGGGGTCAATCCGCATTTCGCAACTCACTTGAAATATCATAGCTCATTTCCCGTAAATAAGTTATTTTGAAATTACCCTATGCTTTTTCGCTCGCTTACGGGAACGATCGCTGAGGAGGAGCATGGCTTCCGCGATGAGCGATTCATCGAGGTTCCGGATGCGAAGGCGATTGTTGAGCATGTGGATCAGGCTTTGCACGATCCGCGCGGACCACTCCTGATCGGTTTCGTCATCTGACCGAAACCGTGGATGGAGGTGCCGACGGACCCGCTTGAGCTGAATGGCCGCCGCAAGGAATTGCCGGGGCTTCGGTTGGAGCGCCGTCATCAGATCCTTTTCGAAGGCAATCAGCGGGCCGAGATGGAAACCTTCTTGGGCCAGCCTGCGGATCCTCTGCGTGAGGTAATCCAAGCGCTTCAGATCCGTCTTGGCCTCCCGCCGAAGCCAGGATTCACGCACCGTCTCGAGTACGGGCGGCTGACGGAGAGCCAAGCCCCGTGCGAGCTCGCCGAGCATGAAGCGCTGCAGGATGATCGCGAGCACCAGACGCGAAGGGTAGCTCCACTTCCGGATCTCCAGGACTTCCGACGCGATTTCACTCGAGATCCAGAAGATCGACTCGCAGTGAACCAGCGCCTGGCGTCCGCCGTAGCGCTCCGTTTCCGCGACGTAGGACACAGGCCGTCGGATCAGGACTCGGGGTCTCACCGACCGAAGGAACGCGTGGCGTCGGGCCGAGGACACCTGGATGCGCCATCGCAGCATGGTCCCCTGGCCTTCATCGAGGAACACGTAGAACCACTTGCTCGCCAGCCCCTCGGCCAGTGCCTCGTGCGAGGCGGCACGCACGGCGCGGAGCACGCGGCGCCAGGAATTGCCGTCGACTGGGATGTAGTACGACAGCCAGCCCTGGTCGTGACGGGAGAAACGGCTTAGTTTGCGGGCGCGGCCCATGGCGGCATCACTTCCAGTTGAGAACAATCTCGGAGACATGACGACCTGATCTGAAGTCGAGGTTGCCGCCGCAGGAAGGCAACGCTTCGACGATCCGCACGCCGTCGGCAGCCTTGTCCACGATCCGTTCCCATTGGAGGAGGAAGAGGGCGGAATCGAAGCGATGGTAGACTGGCTTGTAATCGTCCCGCCGCCGCTGGCGCGCGGGCCCTCCCACCGCGGGCTGATCCTTGGGGACCGGGTCAGGATTCAGGCGAACAAACACCTCAGAGGGAAGCCCCTCGGCCTGCGCCCAGTCCAGCGTCGCGGCAAAGAACTCCGGCAGCGTCTCGCCCTTGCGGCGGGGTCGCAGGTCGGCCGCGGCAAAGTGCCAGGCCGCGCGGGCAATCACAATCATCTGGTCGAGCACGATCCTCGGCGCGTGGCGGCCGAAGCATTCCTCCGCCAGTTCCGGAACCGAACCGGAGGAGCCGCCCGCATGGCCGAGGCGGGTCAGCAGCTCGTAGACGGGGGAATGCCCGCCGAGCCCCTGGAAACCCATGTCGATTGGGAGGATGAACTTGCCCAGACGCGGGCAGAAGAGCCGGGGCCCGCCTTCTGGTCTCAACCGGAGCTCGAGGTCGGCGATCCGAATCACGCCGCCGCTGAACCCGGCAGGCGCGCGGGGAGAGAGCAGCACGATATTCCGGGTGAAGATCGGGTGGAGGTTCACGTTGGACCCGCTCCAGTCGATGAGCTCCGCATGGAAGGTCTCCCCGTCCGGGTCGGCCAGCGTCTCCCCGATCCAGAGTTGGACGCGGGGCGGCAATAGGCTGCAAAACCGGCTCCACAGCCTGACCGGTCCCCGCGCAACCTCCGAGTTGAGGACGAGGCGGGACCCTTCCCCCTCGCCCACCGGCTGCACGAGACAGGTGTGCCACGGGGGGACTCCGGCCGGGCGGCCCTCCGACGGAGGAAAGTCTCGCGAAGCCAAGTGGAGCTCCCCCCGGCGCCGGGTCGGATCTGAAGCCTGCGCGCCGCGGGCGCGGAGCAGTGCGGCGCGCAGCCACCGCACGCCGGGCGACGTTTCGCGGGCCGCCTTCACGGTGGCCGTCTCCGCCGGCTTCCACTGGCGAAGATACTCGAGGAAGGGAATGCCGCCGGCTTCCGCGCGGGCGCGCACGGCCTCCGAAAGCTCCAGGCTCGGGTCCACTGGGGCCGCCATCGCCGCGCCCAACCGCCCCAGGGCTTGGCAGACCTCCGCATGGCGGCGCAGGAGAATGGGCGCATCGAGGCGCACCCCGAGGTCTTCGAACAGCAGGCTCTCCCGGCGCAGCGGAGCAGGCGGCTTGGACTCCGGCGCAGCGGCGGGCGCCAGCGAAAGCAGGGCGCCGTAGCCATGGGCAATCGCATCCAGCTGGGACCGCCGCCGGCCGGGTTCGACCGACACCGGCTCCGCTTGGGTCGACGCCAGGCACCGGAGCGCATCCTGCAGGCGCGCCAACTCCGCCCCGAGCATGTCCCCGTCCCGATGAAATGAGCCCACAAAGTTGAGCCACGCCCCGATCCAGTCGGCATCCATGGCGTGCGCCGGGGGAAGGCTGACCAGGATGCCCCGCGCCACCAGTTCACTCATCAATCCCGGCACTTCGGCCGCCCGGATCCGGAGCAGGCGCCTTACCAGGGGCGCCGCCTGGTCCGACGCAAATTCGCCGGCCGCCTGGAGGCGCCGGAGCAGCCGCGCCTGTGGGCCGGAAAGCCGCAGGTCCTCGATCGATCCCTTCCCGACGGTCGTGATGTACGAGACGTCTTGCTCTAGCCTCCACACAAACATCGGGTTGACTGCCAGCAGGGTGCCCTGCCCCAACGAAGGGAGGCTCCCCCGCAGCGCCTCGAGATGCTCGAGGATCTGGACATTGAGTCTCGCGACCGAGGCAGGCTCCGAAATGGGACTTAGGGAGACGCCGCCGGGCGCCGGGGTCGCCTCCAGGCAGCACACCCCCGTGAACCGGCTGAAGGGCGAGATCTTCATCGCGAACCGCGTCCAGTAGCGAAGGAAGGCCATGTCGCGCTGCGCGTCGGGCCCTTCCGCTTCGTCCCAGGCCTCGAGCCGGTCGCTGAGCGAGATGCTCGACATCAAGAGCGACAGCCGGAAATCCAAGTTCCCCCGGCACAACTCGCGGAGCGAGTTCCTCCCCTCCGCAAGCGCCGCGAGGAAGGCGGCGGACCGTTGCTCCCCCGCCTCGCGGACTGTCCCCTGGCAGGCGGCAACCCGGTGCGCCTCCGGCGAAGGGTCCGCCGACAGGCCGGACCGGTGCCGGATCACGCGGCGCAGACGGATCAGGCGCCGCCGCATTTCGGGATCCGCCTCGGAGCCGATCCGGCGCTCGAGCGAGCGATCCTCGGTTTCGGCCTGATCGTCGAGCGCCCGAACCGCGGCGCGGTGGGCGCCGCAGGCCGCCACCAGTCCGGGTGAAGCCAGCCGGGCAACGGTCCGTGAGTCTCCCATCGCCACCCGGGCAAGGGCGAAGGTCGGTGGTTCAGGGCTCCGTGTCATCCGGTGGCGAACCCGACGTGAATAGCCGCGCCGACGCCGCTTTAGCGATGATTTCCTTGCGTTACCCACAGCAAATGCCCCCGGCCGGGTGCTCCCGACGAGGGCCGGATCGACCTCGGGTCCGAAGGGCCCAGGCACCGGAGAAACCGCTCCGCTTCCCGGGCGTCAACCGGGACGCCGGGGGGTCCGTGCCGATGGCCGGGTGGCCTTACTCGGAGCGCAGCGCCACGATCGGGTCGACCCCGGACGCGCGCCATGCCGGAATCCAGCAGGCGACCGCGGCCACCGCCGACACCAAGGCTCCGCTGCCGAACAGGTAGAATCCGTTGAGGGGATCGACCCCCCAGACGGCCGCCCGCAACCCGGCGCCCAAGGCCAGCGCCGCGGCCGCGCCGAGCCCCACGCCTCCGCCGACCCACCCCAATCCCTGGCGCAGGACCAGCCGGAGGATGCGGCCCCGCTCGGCGCCCACCGCCACGCGGATGCCGATTTCGCGCGTCCGCTGAAGCACCCAATAGGACAGGGTGCCGTAGAGGCCAACCGCGACCAATCCCAGCGCCGCGGCCATGAAAAAGTCCACGATGTTGGCCACCGCGCGGTCCGGCTGGGCGCCGTCCTCCACGATTCGCCGCAGGGTTCGGAGGCGCGACATCGGCAGGTCGCGGTCGAGCGCCGCCAGTTCGCGGCGCAGGAGAGGGGCCAGCCGGGAGGCCGGTTGCGAGGACCGGACGACCAGGAAGATGGTCTGGCTCCAGGCATGGTCCAGTGTCCAGTACATCTCGGGTGCGGCCGTCTCCTTGGGCCCCCACTGGCGGACATCCTCCACCACGCCGACCACCTGGGCGTGGTAATAGGGCGTGGGAGAGTTGCTCCGAATGACCTTCCCGAGGGGATCCTGACCCGGCCAGCACTTCTCCGCCAGTGCCCGATTGACCACGACGCCGAAGCCATCCTTACCGGCGTCACCCGCCTCAAGCGTGCGCCCGCGGAGGAGGCGGATCCCGGCAGCGGCAAAATACCCGGGGCTTATACTGGAGATCTCGGCCCTCGGGAGGTCGGCCTTGGGGTCGAACACCTCCCGATTGACGAGGAGGGTGGAGTTGGTCCCGCCCTCGAGAGGAAGCTTCGAGGTGATGCCCGCGGCCGTGACGCCCGGGAGGGAGGCGGAACGCTCGGCCAGCTGCGCCGCCAAGCGCAGGCGGTCCTCCAGCTGGTCGTACCGGCCGCCGTGCAGGTCGACCTCGCCCGAGAGCACGAAATCGGAGGCGAGGCCCTGGTTGGCCGCCAGCACCTTCAGGTAGCTGGCCGAGAACAGCACCGCCAGGTTGGCCAGGACGAAGGCGACCGCCGCTTGGGCGATCACGAGGGCGCGGAGGAGCCGCTGGCGGCGCCCGGAACCCGCCACGCTGCGGCTTTCGCCGCGGGAGGCCTCGGCCATCGAGAGGCGGGAAGTGGCGAGGATCGCGGGCAGGCCGGAGAGCAGGGCCGTGGCCAGCGTCGCCGCCACGGCGAAGGCCAGGACGTGGCCGTCAACGGCCATCGCTGACCTTCGGGTGTCCGTGGTCTGCGTCAGGGCCGAAAGTATCCGGGTCCCCGCCACCGCGAGAACGACCCCCGCCGCCGAGCCCCCCAGGGAAAGCGCCAGGCTTTCAGCGAGGATCAGGCGCCCGATCTGGTGGCGCAAGGCGCCAAGCGCCACCCGGAGGCCAAACTCACCCTGGCGCATGGCATTGCGCGCGAGCAGCATGCTGGCGACGTTGGCGCAGGCGACCAGGAGCACCAGGATCACCGCCCCGAAAAGCATCCACATCTGCGCGCCGACAAAGCGGGTCATCTCCCCCTTCATCGAGCGCACGAGGAAAGTCGTGTTGGAATTGGTTTCCGGGAATTCCGCCGCCAGCCGGGCGCTGATCGCCTTCACCTCGGCGTCGGCGGTGGCGATCGCAATCCAGTCCTTCAGGCGGCCGACACACGCCAACCATCCGTCGGCCCGGCTCCCGTCCCGCATCAGACGGAGCGGCGTCCAGATCTCGCAGTCCGTGCCCCGATACCAGGGCGAGGCAAACTCGAATCCGGCCGGCATGACCCCGACGATCGTCGTGCCCACCCCGTCAATCGGGACGACGCGGCCGACGACGCCCGGATCAGCCGCGAAGGCCCGGCGCCACAGGCCGTTGCTGATCACCGCCACCGCGGGCGCACCCGCGGCCTCGTCGGACGTTTCGAGGATGCGGCCCGCCGCCGGGGCGACTCCGAAGGCCCGTAGGACCCCCGCAGTGCAGCGCGCCCCACGCACCGCCTGGGAGTTGTCGCCCCCGAGGTTGGTTTGGTTGGGGGTATAGGCACCCAGTTCCCGGAACGAGGAGGCCTGCTCCTTGATATCCAGGAAATCCAAGGGAGAGGCGGAACGGTCCTCTCCCGGCCACATCTGGACCACCTGGCCTTGGTTGGGATAGGAAAAGGGTTGGAGCACGAGCGCGCGGAGCGCGCTGTACATCAAAAACGTACGCTCCGACCGCTGCCAAAAGTTGCCATTATAAATCTAACTGCCAGCAGCGAATCTCAATAGCGGACTAACGTAACCCGTTAACCTGTGATATTTCGAGCAGATGCAGAAGGTCATGCGTATGATGAAGGGTGGAAACCAAAAGAAGATAATGCGCCAGATGGAGGCGATGAAGGGAAAGGGCGGCTTTCCGGGGATGTGAGCATCCGAATCCGCCTTTTTCGGCGAGTATTGGTACGACGCCGAGAGCAAATTATACACCTTCGCCTCGTCACAAAACGCGAAAGCAGCAACCCTCTACTGGTCCCCACGCACCAGGTACTAATTGCCGGGATGAAGGAGTGCCAGCGGCTTGTTTCCGAACCGACGATAGATCGTAAAATGCTCCGAATCGGTCGTGATCACCGTCGCTCGAGGAAATATTTCGGACAGTCGCACGACTGCCGCATCGCAAAAATCCATCTGCGGATACTTGGCCGAGAGAGCACGTAGGTGGGGCATGTGCTCGGGCAAGAGATCCACCACCCGTAGCGCACCGGCGTCCACCAGGCCGTAAAGCTGATCCACGGCCGAGCGCGACCGGGCCAGTTGCCAAGCAGCCTCAGCAATCACTGCTTCGCAGGTGATCAGCGGCGGTGCAAGCGCCTCCAAGACGCCCGCACTCCAGGCGTGCCACTGGTCGCGCGAGTTAATCCAGCCGACAAGGGGACCCGTGTCCGTTATATGCTCAGCCACCGAAACCTTCCCGCGACGAAAGGTCGCGAGGACCGGCATAAACGCCCTTGGCGTGCGCGGCGAGTTCGCCAAAGGTGTGAGTCGGCTTGGCGGTCAGCAGGAACCGCTCGCCTGACTTGCCGTCGACGATCTCGACGGCCTGTCCCTTTCGGGCCGCGGCCTTGGCCTTGGGAAACTCGCGCATCAGCGAACGTGTAGAAAGTTTCATATCTGACACCCTGTCATACACCCCAAGACTGTCAAGGCGCTGTCCGCACTGCGGCGACGCCGACCGGGCCCAGGAGTTACTAAAATAAGTATGCTCTGACCGTTGCCAAATGTTGCCATTATAAACCTAAATGCCACCCGCGCATCTCAATTGCGGGCTATCATAACCCGTTCGCCTGTGATATCTGCAGCAGATGCAGAAGATGATGCGCCAGCTCGAGGCCATGAAGGGCAAGGGCGGGTTCCCTGGGATGTGATTGGCCTGGTATCTGAAACGGCCGGGATTGGTTGAAGACATCCAATCGGGTGCGTGCGTTTTTGCGGAACACGGTTACACGCAACCAACCCCATCGGAAACCGGAAGCGGGGGCGTGGGCAACGCGCCGATTACTAATTTAAAATGAATGACTTAAGCGGCCAGTCATCTTCGTGGTACGCCGAATGCGGCACGGCGCATGACATTTTGACACGGACACCTTTGTCGCCCCCCTATGAATACCTCCTGTCTAATCCCTGTCCCTGATCTTGGCAGACTAGCGTTAAACCCAAGGCCTTCCCCGCGGTGCCGAGACCTGCTGGTCCTCCTTGCCTCGCTTTGCCTCGCAACCGAGCTCAGGTGCCAAAGCAGCGACGCGAGCGCCTACACATTCACGACGCTCGCGGGCCAGGCGGGCATGGGCGGCGATGTCGACGGAACCGGCGCCTCAGCACGCTTCGCGCGGCCGCAAGGCGTGGCAGTCGACGCGGCGGGAAACCTCTATGTCCTGGACACGGGCAGCGAGACGATCCGGAAGGTGTCTCCAGCCGGCGTGGTCGCGCCTTTTTCGGGTGTACCCCTCGACCTGCAACCGCCGCGTTCCACGGTGATTGGCACGCCGCCGGTGGATGGCGACGCGACAACAGCCGAGTTTAGCGGCCTACAAGGCATATGCATCGACAAGAACGGTAATCTTTACGTGACCGACGGCGTGTTTGTCCGCGAAGTCAGCCCCACCGGGTTGGTCACGACCCTCGCCGGCGGAGCCCAGCCTGGCCCGGGAGGCACGGGCGATGGCTTGGGGAGTGGGGCAAGCTTCAATAGTCCCGAGGGCATCGCGGTGGACTCCAGCGGAAACCTGTACGTCGCCGACGCTTCCGTCGACCTCATCCGAAAGGTAGACACGACGGGGCGTGTCTCAACGATAGCCGGATTCCCGCAGCAGTTCGGTGAAATTGATGGGACGGGGTCGGCGGCCCACTTTGACAATCCCGTCGCAGTGGCCGTTGACGCCAATGGAAACATCTTTGTCGGGGACGCTTCGGGCTACACCGTACGCAAGGTCACGCCCGGCGGCGTTGTGACGACTGTGGCAGGCTCGAAGAACAACGACGGCACGGCTGACGGCTCCGGCTCGGCGGCGCAATTCTACCCGATGAATGGCATGGCCATAGATTCCGGGGGGAACCTCTTCGTTACCGAAGCCAACAACACCATCCGCAAGGTCACAAGTGCAGGGGTGGTCACCACCATAGCAGGAACCTCCAACGTCGGGGGAACCGCCAATGGGACCGGCGCAGCGGCCCTTTTCAACGATCCCTACGGCGTCGCCGTGGACGCGGCCGGCGACTTGTTTGTCGCGGACTACGACAACGAAACCATCCGGGAGAGTTATGCGGCCTCGGACTCAGAGCCCTCAATAACGACGCAGCCCGCGGACCAGTCGGTGGCGATCGGCTCAACGACCACCTTCTCGGTCGCGGCGTCGGGCGTGCCCGTGCCAAACTACCAGTGGCTGTTCAACGGGTCGTTTATAAGCGGAGCGACGGGCCCGACCCTCACGCTGGCAAACGTCCAGGCCGACAACCTGGGAACCTACTCGGTGATCGTGACGAGCAGCTCGGGCACTGTCACCTCGAATTCCGCTGTCCTGTCGAGCCCGGGCGTGGCCCCGGCCACCCCGCCGCCACAGGCAGCATCCAACTTTGCAAACATCTCGACCCGCGCCCAGGTGGGGCCGGGCGCGCAGATCGAGATTGTCGGGTTCGTGATTTCGGGGCCACCCGGAAGCACCGAGCAGGTGCTCGTTCGCGGGGATGGCCCGTCCATTGGGGCTTTCGGCGTATTGGGCGTCCTGGAAAATCCGGTCCTCACCCTATTCGACTCGAACGGGAACCAGATCGACACCAACACCGACTGGTCGTCCAGCCCGAATGCGGCGCAGATCGCGTCGGCGGCCGCCTCGGTCGGGGCATTTGCACTCTTTCCGGGAGAGGCCGGCGTCTCGGCGGACTCGGCGCTGCTCGTCAACCTGACGCCCGGCGCGTACACGGCCCAGGTGACGGGTCTCAACAGCACCTCGGGAATCGCGCTCGCCGAGGTCTACCAGGTGGGCACGGGAAACGCCAATCTCGTCAACATATCCACGAGGGCATTCGTCGGCACGGGGGCCGCCGTCGAGATTGCCGGGTTCGTCGTCCATGGCACGCAGCCGACAACCGTCCTCATTCGGGCGGTTGGCCCCACGTTGTCGACGTTCAGCGTGAGCGGCGTCCTGGCGCAGCCGACGCTGACCGTGCAGGATGCCTCGGCGAACCCTGTTGCGACCAACATGGGATGGTCGACGAACTCGAACGCGGCGGCGATCGCCACCACGGCGGCCGCCGTGGGGGCCTTCGCGCTACCATCGGGGAGCGCCGACTGCGCCCTGCTTCTCACCCTCCAGCCCGGCAACTATACGGCCACAGTGTCAGGCGTAGGAGGCACAAGCGGGATTGCACTCGTGGAGGCCTATCAGGTCCAGTAGCGGCGCCGACGTCCCAAGATAAGCCAAGCGAGAGGATTTACCGTAGGGGTTTTGTCGCCGCGGGCCACGCCGCGTTAGGCGTCGAGAACCATGTCGGCCTTCGGCGTCGCCACGCATGTAAAGCACGTGCCGGGTTCCGGTGGGGATCCGGGCGGCTGCACGTAGGACACTTCGCCCTTCTGGAAGGCAACGACGCATGTGCCGCAATTTCCGGCGCGGCAACCCGAAGGGATGGGAATTCCGGCCTCCTCCGCCAGCTCGAGCAGGTTGGCGCAGGCCCCCGTCCAATCCACCTGCTTGCCCGAACGCTTGAAGGTGATCGCAAATTTCTTATCGATCGGCATCGGGGGCCGGGTGACGGCTCCCAGTCTCTTGACGCTCGACGGGCCGAATGTCTCGAAATGGATCCGACTCTCCGGAACCCCCCAGGCCCCGAGTTCCAGGGTCAGGCCCTCCATCATCGCCCCCGGCCCACACATGTAGAAGTCGAAGTTGTTCGAGGGCAGGTACCCCTTCATGAAATCGGTCGATACGCGACCGGGCGCGTCGTAGTGCTCGCCGACTACGTCGTCGTCCTTGGGCCGGCTGTAGCAGACAACGAGGTGCACGTTCGGATTCTCGAGGCCGATCGTGCGCAGGGTATCGCGCATGATGTGGTCCCCGCTGTTGCGGACTGAGTAGAAGAACCAGATGTCGCGACGGGACCTCCGCTCGACCAGCGTGTGCAGCATGCTCAGCATGGGCGTCACCCCGATTCCGCCGCCAATCAGGACGATCCCGCCCTCGCCCGCCGGATCGAGGAAAAAATGGCCGCCGGGCGCCTTCACGTCGACGATGTCGCCCTCGTGGACGCCATCGTGGAGGTAATTCGACCCCACGCCGGGCGTGGAGCCGTCGGCGGCGGGCACCCGCTTAACCGTTATGCGGTAATAGTCGTTCCTGGGCCTGTCCGAGAGGCTGTAGCAACGAATGACGGGCTTGGATTGTCCCGGCGGGCGCAGCTGGAAGGTGAGGTACTGTCCCGGTATGAATTCCGGAAGCGCCTTTCCATCGTGCGGGATGAGATAGATTGAGCACAGGTCCTCGGCCTCCGTGACCTTGCGCTTTACGACGAACTTCCTGAGCCCGTTCCACGGGAGCGATGACCGGCTTCGCAGCAGCCGCATGTCGCGTTCCCCCTGAAGGCGGTTTCGCAGGAGGGCGAGCTCTAGGTCGTGGCGCTTCCCCTCAAACTTGTCCCGCTTTAGCTGCCGGACGAGCGCTGCCCCCGCTCCCGTGGCGGTGACGGCGATAAGGCATGAACCCAGAATCTCCAGGATCATTGGACCCTCAGAATTTGGCCTCTAGCTCCGAACGCAACCCGTAACTCTTGTCCACGTTTTCCTGGGCCCCGATGAACCCGCCGAAGATCAGGATCAAATGGCGGCCCATGGCCTGCTGCCAGTTGGCGCCCAGCGCCACCGTCGACTCCCCGGGGCCCTTTGTGTCCGTGCGGGCCCCCAGCTCGACGACGAGCTGGTGGCGGCGCTTGGCAAAGTACATCTGGTAGCCGATCGCCGTGCCAATCGTATTGGATGACGCGTTGCTGACAGCCGCCCCGTAACTTCCGACTCCCACGTTCGCAAAGAGAAGTCCCACCTGGCCAAGAGGGCCTCCGACATCGGGGTCGCGCGCGGCTGAGGAGAAACGGTCGATGCCGACGAACGTGTCCAGGTAGACGAGGTTATCGGTGTGCGCCGGCGAGTATGAGAGCTGGTTGAAGAGAAGGGTTCCGGTGCTCACCGCGTCCGACTGCTTGTCGATTGCCTGGGAGGTGACCACCCGCGCCGTGAAGTTAACGAGCTCAAAGCGGCGGGTCATCCCTATGCCGGCATAGAGGCCGTCGCCTCCCGACCGGTCGGGTGCCGTCACATAGAGGACGTCGAAGTCGACCGTGCTGTCGACGTAGTCAAACGACGAATTGAGCCCGAACATGTGCGCGTCGTCGGCCTTGATGTTGTCGCCCCTGTCGATGTTGTTCCATGCGTAGAGGGCGGTCACGTGCGCGGCGTTTGAACCGAACAGGAACAGGGACGAGTGGGTGATGCCGATGGCGTCCATCGTGTCGTTTACCAACAGGCCGTCCTGCAGGAGGAAATTCTGGCGGCCGATGGCGAAGCCGTAGTCCAGGCTCTTCACGTCGTTGGGATCGAGATTCTTGAAAATCTGGCCGAAGTCGCCCTCGAAGAAGCCGGTGGTCAGCTTTCCGTTGAGCCCGTTCACCCAGTTCCCGTCTCCCGGCTTGAACCTGTAGCCGCTGGACACGCCGTCGACTGCCTGTCCCTCAGTGTCGAAGGGCCGGAAGCCGACGAGGATGCGCTCTGTCGGCGTCAAATACAGGTTGCCAAAGAGGTCCATGCGGTTGGCCCACTCGGTCGTCTGGCCCGTGCCCGAGTCGAACGTCTGGAGGGCCGTGAGCACGTCCCCGTAAACGATGAAGACCGGCTGCCAAACGGCCCCGGTCGGCATCACGAATCCCGGCGCGATGTACCCGTTGCCCAGGAACGGGTTTTGCCCGATCTCGATAAGGGGAGCGGGGCGGGCGGGGAACGTCCCGGGGGACAGGGGCGTCGGCTGGTCGGAGTAGCGGCTTGTGTCGACGCTGTTGCTTGTATCGACGCTGCTGTCCGCGCGCGATCCCGTGACCAAGGTGCACGCAATCCCGAGGGCAAGGATTGGCCGCACGCACGCGCCCAGCCATCCCCGTTTCTTCGGCTTAAGCGCGGCGACCCGCGTCCTAGGTGTTCCTCGTGGCATCCGGTAGGCCGGTCAGGGGAGCATCGCCACCTTGTGGTCCAGCGGGACGGCGGCCATTTGCGGGGGATCTTTCGGCAGGACGGGTCGCGGCGTCGGCGGCGCCATGATCTCGGCCTCGGTCGGCTTCCAGTCCAGATGCATCTGCGGGCCATCAAGCGTGACAGTCTTGTCCCAAAGGATCCGGGCCCCGCTGGCGACGCGATAGGCGACCTCGCGCGGCGACAGGCTGTAGTCAAAGCCGACGCCGGAGATGTCCCTCATCAGGTTAACCGGCACCATCTGCGAGATCATCTTCACCTCGACTTTGTACGGGGCAAATCCCGTCAGCTGGTCGGCGTCCACGTGGTATTCCGCCCAGCGCGAGCTGAGCGGCGGAAGGATGCGCGCCTGCTTGCGAGCCGAGAATGTCCGGGCCGCGAGGACGTGCGACCGGGTCTCCGGGCGCACGTAGGGCAGAGGATCGATGGAGTAGTCCGTCGCGAGGACCTGCACGCGCTCGCCCCCCCTGAGGCTTCGGGTGATGAACTCCGATTGGAGCGAGAAGAGCTGGTCGTCGAAGGGCCTCTCCAAATTGTGCACGTAGGCAGAATGAGTGTCCCTCACGTCCCCGTTGGGGTCCCGGTCACCGGATATGAAGACCTTCTTGCCGTTGGCGTCCGTGACGGTGACCTGGAGGAACACCAGGCGCTCGGCGTCAAAGCCGGTAGGCGTCCCATGCCCGTCGGTGTTGTTCGCAACCTCGATGCGGAAGTCCATGCCATGGAAGTCGTTCCTTGTGAGGTCGAACGTATGGAGCTGGTACCCGCGGCGCAGCAGCTGGTGACGCTGGATGTCGAGGTCGTTGAGGAGCTTCTTTTGCTCGTCGATGATCGCCCGGGCATCATAGCGGTCGTCGATCGCCTTCCAGCGCGGCGGGAAGACGTAGTTTGCGGGAACGTGGTTCTCGAAGGCGTCCGTGCCCCAGGCCGCCTGGTCGTCGAACGTGAGCCACTCGCGCATCGTGGCCAGCTTCTGGGCCTTCGTGTTGTGAGGGAAGAGGCCGGGATGGACGATCGAGTAGTCGGGGCCCGCAAACATGTGGTTCGTGCGGGCACGCGTCGGGGTCGGCACCCCGCCAATCAGGGCCGCCGGACCCTGCGCGAAGCCGGACGCGATGCCCGGCGTCACGCCCATGTGGCATTCCTGGCAAGTCGTGCCCTTCTTGTTGGCGGGCGAATTCTTGAACTGCGAGAACGCTTCCTCGAGGCGGAAGCCATTGAGGAGGTTGACGTCGTGGCAGCTCCCGCAGAATCCCGAGGTCGTGATGGGATCAAACTTGAACGCCTCGGTATGGATGGCCCGGCCATTCTGACCCTTGCTCGTCACGACCTTGTACTTATCCGGGTCGCCTAAGACCAGCTTGAGGACCGAGTCGTCCCTAGGCCCGTAGACCGGGGCGAAAAGGTCGCCCTCAGCGATGCTGGTGCGCCCGCTCACCTTTCCATAGTTATGGGTCACGCGATGGCAGACAATGCAGGTGATTCCCTCCCTCGCCGTGGGCGAGCGATCCAGGTTGCTCATATAGACGGACTCCTTGATCTGCATGCCGACCTGGGTATGGCAGCGTATGCAAAAATCCCCGTTTGTCCCGGAGGTCGACTTCACGATGGTCGCCTGCATCGCGTTGAAAACCGGGCTGAGCTGGGCGTAAGCGTGCGAGGAGACCGACCACTCCCGAAATTGGTCAGGATGGCATACCGCGCACGTCGTCGCCGAGGGGAACTTTCCCTCGGTGAACAGACGGGCGTGCTCGTCGGAAGCCTGCTGGGACGTCAGCTTCTTGGGAGCCTCGGCACCAGCGTTGGCCTTTGGGGCGGGGGCGACGGTCGCGTCACCCAGGTCGTCGTCGGATTTCGATGCCGCCGGAGCCGATGCTGCGGGAACGGGGGTGTCACTCAGGTCGTCGTCTGTCTTTGCGGGCTTTGAATTGGTGTCGGCCGCCGCTCGCAATTCCTGGAAAGAGCCGCAGAGGGCAAGGCCCCCGACGACGCCCAAAAAAGGAAGAATATGGGTGCTTTTCATGGCGAACTCCTTAAGCCAATGAATTGCGTGAACCTCTGTAGCAAAAAGACGAACAAATTTTACGGATACGCGAATTTCTGACCGAAACGACTTTGGCCGATTGTGGCAAATATAGGCTTTAGAAACGCCTCCTCGACCAATATTCTTGAAAATACCATGGCGCCCCAATTTCGTAGGATCCAACCCCTGAGGTTTTTCGGAATCCTGGCCGGCGTTGCCGGCGCCAGCGTGACCCTCGGTTCCCCGGACCCGGCAAAGGTGCAAGGCCCCGAGTCGTGCGGCGAATGCCACAAGCAGGAGGTGGAAGCCTGGAAGCTCACGCATCACTTCTCGACATTCAATGACATGCACAGGACGGACGACGCGAAGGCGATTGCCGACAAAATGGGAATCCGGCGCGTCAAATCCGAGAGCTTGTGCTTGGATTGTCACTACACGTCGAAGGTGACGGCCGATGGCCCCGCCGTCATCGCTGGTGTCTCCTGTGAATCCTGCCACGGTGCAGCGCACGACTGGATCAACATCCACAATGACTACGGCAAGGGCTTCACGAAGGCGACGGAGCCCGCGGACCACCGCACGGCCCGCCTCGCGGGTGCGCTCAAGGGCGGGATGCTCCGCCCGGACGACATCTATTCCGTGGCGCAGAACTGCTACCAGTGCCACATCGTCAAGGACGAGAAGCTCGTGAACGTGGGAGGCCACACGGTGGGCACGGCTGACTTCAGCCTCCTCTCATACAGCCAGGGCGAGGTGCGGCACAACTTCCTGGACAGCGGCGGGAAGGTGAACGCCGTCGATACGCCCGAGCGCACTCGGATGCTCTACACCATGGGCACCCTGCTGGACCTTGAATACAGCCTGCGCGCCGTCGCCCGCTCGACGGAGAAGGCGACCTATGCCGTTACCTATGCCCACCGCGTGAAGGCGATCAAGGCGCAGCTCGTGAAGATCAACGAGCTGGCGCCCACGTCCGAGATTACCGATGTGCTCGCAGCCACGGACAAGATCTCGCTCAAGCTCAACAACGCCGACGAGCTGGACGCCGCCGCGGACAAGGTACGGGCCCTCGCCAAGGCCTTCGGCGCCGCGCACAACGGCAGCGACCTCGCCGGCATTGATCCCCTCCTTCCCGGTCCGGACACTTACAAAGGCACCGTCTACCAGCCACCCGCCGCGAAGGGCTGATCATGGCAACACCGGATTCGGCGCCTGCCCGCAATCCCGTGACAACGGGTTCGACGGCGTCGCCTGCGGGCTCCGGGGTTCCTGAGTCCGGGTCCGGGATGCGCATTCCGCGCCCCCAGAGGTGGTCGGTCCCCTTCAGTGACCGGATGAACGACCAGCGCGTGGAGTCGCTGCTCGCGACCCCCGCATTTTCCAAGGTAGACGCCAGCCGGTTCCCTCCGCAACTGCCGCTCCACGGTGTCCTGAAGAACGACACAAAGATCCGCAGCTTCGAGGAGGGCGACATCATCGTGAGGGAGGGCGACTACGGCAATTCCGCCTTCCTGATCCTGTCCGGCAAAGTGAAGGTGGTGCTCAATTCGCTGCCGGCGCGCCTCCTTGGCAGGCGCACGTCGGAGAAGAAAACGCTCTTTGGGTCGATCGCGCAGCTCTGGCGCAACTGCAAGGTGCCGGAGGCACGCTCGCTGGCGGCCAACACCCTCGAGCTCGAGAACCGTGCGACCGCCCAGGCCAAAATCCGCGTCGGCCGCGAGAGCCGCCCCCACGTCTTCGTCCAGGACCTTTCCCATGTGATGCCAGCGCATCATTCGGTCACTCTGGCGGAGGGCGAGCTCTTCGGCGAAATCGCCGCCATCGGGCGGACGCCGCGCACGACGACCGTTCTCGCCGAGGGCGACGTCGAGCTGCTGGAGATCCGCTGGCAGGGCCTGCGCGAGCTTCGCCTCTTCGCCCCCGCCTGGAAGGAGCACATCGACCGCGTCTACCGGCAGAGAGCCCTCAATTCCCACCTCCGCGAGACACCCGTCCTGTCCTACCTTGACCCCGACGCCATCCCCGGGCTCGCCGCCCAGACTCAGTTTGAGACGTTTGGGAACTTCGACTGGACCACCTCGTTCCAGAAATTGGCCTCGGCCTCCGGCCGCGAGCGTGTCGAGCAGGAGCCCCTCATCGCCCGGGAGGGCGACTACCCAAACGGGCTAATCTTGATCCGCAGCGGCAATGTCCGCCTCAGCACGACCTACAACCACGGCGAGCGGACCATCAGCTACCTGGGCAAGGGCCGGTGCTTCGGCCTTGAGGAAATCCTCCACAACGCAGGGAACCCGACGCCCATCCCCCTGAGGCATTCGCTCAGGGCCATCGGCTACGTCGACATCCTCGTCATCCCGACGGCCGTGTTCGAGGCGGTCGTTCTGCCGACGCTGACGGCCGAGCGCCTCAAGGACCTGGGCCTGGCCGCCGCGCTCCCGGGCAAGACGGTTGAAGCCCCGGTCGAGGCCGACAGCAAGCTGGGGGCCGACATGCTGGAGTTCATGGTCGAGAACCGCTTCATCAACGGAGCGGCCACCATGCTCATCGACATGGACCGGTGCACGCGGTGCGACGACTGCGTGCGCGCCTGCGCCTCGACCCACGACGGGAACCCGCGGTTCATCCGGCAGGGCCCCGTGGTCGACAGCATCATGGTGGCCAACGCCTGCATGCACTGCATCGACCCGGTTTGCATGATTGGTTGTCCCACCGGCGCCATCAGCCGCGATTCCATCCAGGGCCAGATTGTCATCAATGATAGCACGTGCATTGGCTGCTCCACCTGCGCGACGAGCTGTCCCTACCAGAACATCCACATGGTCCCTATTCGCGACATGGGAGGCTCGTTCATACTCGATGAGAAAACGCGCACGCCGATCATTAAGGCCACCAAGTGCGACTTCTGCATCGAGCAGCTCGGCGGCCCGGCTTGCGTCAACGCGTGCCCGCACGACGCGCTGGCCCGCGTGGACATGAGCGACGTCGACTTTCTTTCCGAGTGGACAAGGCGCTGACCAATCTCGGCGGTCGCCGCGTCTTTTGGTGCCTCGTTTCCGCGTGCGCCGCCGTGGCCCTTATCCTGGCGGCTTCCGTCCTGTGCGTGGCCCTCCTTCCCGCGGCCCTGTGGACTGGCACGCTTCTCTATGCCCTGGTCGTGGCGCTGGCGCTCTTCAATGCCCGGAAGAAGCTGCCATTTCTGCCGCTGACCCGGGCCTCCACATGGCTGCAGTTCCACGTCTATGTCGGCTGGCTGGCCGTGCTGCTCTTCTTCTTGCACGCGGGGTTCCATTGGCCGCACGGCCGGCTCACCCAGGTCTTGGCCGTTGTCTTCATGTTTGTCGCGATAAGCGGCGTCGTGGGTCTTGCGCTGACACGGTGGATTCCGGGTCGGCTGACTCGCTCGGGAGAGGCGCTGACTTACGAGCGCATCCCCGAGATCCGAGGGGATATACGTGTGAAAGTGGAGGCGCTCATCACGGCGGCGGACCGCGAAAGCGAGTCCTCGACGCTTGGCGACTTCTACCTCAACCACCTCCTGGAGTATATTAACTGGCGCCCGGGGATCCTGGCCACGCCGTTTGGGGACCAGCCCCGGCACCGGGAAATCGTCGGCACGTTGTCCACTTTGGATCGCTATTTTAACCCGCGCGAGCGGGAGCTCGCAGCCGAGCTCAGGGAGTGGATCGACGCCAAGCGCAACCTCGACAACCAACTGGTGGGCCAGCGCCTCCTCAAGCTTTGGCTTTTTCTGCACATACCGGCCAGCTGCTCCCTGATCCTCCTCGGGCTCGTGCACGGCCTCATCGCCCTTCGCTACACGAGGGGCTTCTAGCACAATGAGCCGGTTTTTCCAGGTACCGAATTTCAAGCGGGACGACTACCAGCGTCCCGACCAGAAATGGGTCTGCGGCCACGCCTGCGACGGCAAGGGCTGCCAGTTCGGCCCTGATGGAAAGGGCAAGTGCCACACGACGGGCGAGTGCCGGCCCGTCAGAAATGGCGATCGCTGGACCTGCACGCGTCCGGATACCCACGGCGGCCCCTGTGCAAGCGGCCCGCTTCCGAATGGCCAATGCTGCAACCGGATCGGGCCTTGCCAGCCTGTGCTCAGCCTTCGCGTCAGGAGAGGGCGGTGGGTGGCGGGTGCCGGAACACTCACGCTTGGGTTCCTGCTGGTGCTGTTCGGTGGATCCCGCCGCCAACGGTGGATCGACCCGGGTCAGCTGAGCTCGGCCCACGCCCTGTCCAATACCCGGTGCAACGACTGCCACACGG